>Ga0247611_10002831_pt1 | contig 26920 bp, 15 predicted proteins | sample 177DNAGHGhighgp2_FD_192422 | JGI IMG/M metagenome (GOLD analysis project Ga0247611, IMG submission 192422) | Sheep rumen microbial communities from Palmerston North, Manawatu-Wanganui, New Zealand - 1770 DNA GHGhigh gp2 | ecosystem: Host-associated > Mammals > Digestive system > Stomach > Rumen... | reverse complement strand
TTAGTTATGACAAAAAGGCCACATGGGAAAGAGTAAAAGAAGAGAGTATATGGCTACCTGTAAGCAAAAATGGTGACATTGATTTCTTCTTTATTGAGGATTACGTGCAAGATTTCGAAGAGGAACAGCCTCTGTATTTGTATATCGTTTTATATCAATGGTTTACGTATTAAACGGTAGAAAATTGAAGCCGTAGATTCTGTGAGCGATAAAAAAGTTGAAGATTTAACACTTTTAACTTTACGAAACCACAAAAAACACTAAAATGTGCAGAATTTGAGTTGTTATTATGACTTAAAGTGGATGTTTCCTTCGATGGAGATTTAAACTGCGACGGACTGTCGCAGTTTTACTTTGAACAACCTACTGGCTTTGGGGTATAAGTTTGAGGACGATGATAATACCATATCTATATTACGCGCGTGAGAATACGTCAAGAGGGGAATCGCGAACTTATGCCAATTCTGTCGTGTTGCTGATGTGCAAGAGGGAAAATGAGCTATCGGATAACAACTTCGAAGCACAAACAGGTGTCAATTGGCTATCTCAATATCTATTTTGTAGTTAAATATATATAAAAACGTATCGTAATTACGAATATTAGAGATAAACATGCTTTATATATCAAATATTATTCGTATTTTTGTAGCAAAATTACGATAATAAACAAAATGTTGTGATATGATACGAGATTTTTGGGTAAAGAACTATCTTTCCATTCGCAACAAGCAGGAATTAAGCTTCGTGGCCAAGGGACCATCTTCGGAACTTGTCACCGAAGTTGCTGATGGTGTGTTCTTATACAAGTTAGGCATCCTATATGGTTCAAACGCTTCGGGCAAGTCTAATATGCTGATTGCCCTGAACGAGGTGTTCCGTCTGTTGGTCTTGCCAAAATCGGATGCGACAGTCGAAATTGGCGGTTGCATACCCTTTGTGCTAACCAAAGATGAGCCAACAGAAATGCATGTGTCATTCTATGCCGATGGCACCCGATATGATTATGATGTCAAGTTCAACGGCAAGCACATTCTGAATGAAGCCTTATATTATTACCCCAATAAATCAAAATCGCTGTTCTACGAACGTAGTTTTGTGGGGGAGAATGTACAGGCTGACATCAAGTTCGGTGCGAGCCTCAAACTTCAGGTCAAGACGCAGGATAGCATCCGTGAAAATACACTGAATAATCACAGTGTGTTGTCCGTTTGCCGAAAGGCAGCCTTGAAAGAAGACATAGCTCCGTTCAACATGCTTCATGCTTGGATTATGTCCAATTATCACGATGTAGATGGTGATGTTGAAAAGGGACTTGTTGAAATCTTGAAGGATGCTTACAGCAATCCAAAGAAGCGTAAGTTCTATAACACCATGCTCCAAAAGGCAGACTTGAACATCCTGGAATATCGACCTGTTGTTGAAGACCGCATTGTGCCTAACGATTTCCGCGAGCGCATCCAGAAAGAGAATATCCCGGAGGAAATGAAAGACGTTCTGTTGAAGCCAACCACAGATTCCATCACCTTCTTGAACCATTCAGACAATGGTGATTTTGACATTCCACTCAGATGGCAGTCAAAAGGAACTCAAAAGTACATCCGCATATTGGATGCCTTGTACGACTTGATAACGAGTCCTCATGTGTACTATCTTGATGAATTAGGAGAGGATTTACATAATGATTTGTTGTACTACTATCTCAATGTCTTCATCTTCAACTCCGACAAGTCGCAACTGATTATTACGAGTCAGGAGACCACTCTTCTGTCGCAGGATATGATTAACGAGAACAGAGGCGTGGTGTGGTTTGTAGAGAAAAACAAGGAGACAGCTTCATCCGAATATGCCCGTGGTGACTCCTTCGGCTTGCACAAGAACCTGTCGCTTTACAATTCATACCGCATTGGTAGATTGGGAGCCAAACCAGAACTTGGTAGTATCTTTATAAATCTGGAGGACTGATATGGGAAAGCTACGACAGACAGCACTCATTCTGGGTGAAGGACCAACGGAGTTCTTCTACTTCAAGTCCCTATGCGACGTGTTCAAGCGTCTGACCATCAAGCCCGACTATCCGAAGCATACCAACCTCAAGGAACTGGATGCAAAGATAGCAGAGGGCGTGGCAATGGGTTACAGCCATATCTTTTGTATCATTGATATGGACACAAAGGATAAGGAGCCAGAGCGTTCACAATACCAGAAGCTAAAGGCAAAGTATGCCAAGCCCATCGACAAGCCCAAGAAAGGCATCTACTGCGAGGTAGAGTTCTTTGAAACTCACCGCTGCACAGAGCTGTTCTTCCTTTACTATTTCCGCTACACCTCACGTCCATACGAAGCACAAGAGCCTTTACTCAAAGACCTCAACCAATGTGTCGAGTATCGAAAGGCGGTAGAGTTCTTCATTAAAACCAAAGGACTTCATGGTTACTTTGAGCGCAATGGTGGTAGTCTCGAAAAAGCTATCGCCAATGCCAATCGTTCAATGGATGAGAAGCTGGAGAGTGGTAGAGATTATACTTACTCGGAGCAGGGTAGGTTAATGATGATATTGAAAGAAATGTAATACAATTAGAATGATAATTATTTATGAGAATAATACATTTTTCTGATTTTCATTTGGACTTTGATCAAATCACACGATGTGTAGATTTGGTTAATAGAATGATACAAGCTTTACAACAAGTTCATCAAGAAAAAGCAATTGACGTAATCGTTTTTTCTGGTGACCTTATTGACCGTGCTGGATGTAACTTTTCGGTGCCAAAAATGAAGACTGGCTTTGAGAAGTTTGAGGAGATCGTAATAAAGCCCATAACGACTGCATTGGGACTCCCTGCTAATAGATTCATATTCACGTTGGGCAATCACGATGTAGATCGAGAAGCAGAAACTAAAAGAGCAAATACGAACTTGACCAAGAAACTAAGAGATGCTGCAGAGGTTGATAGGTTTATCAATCAGAAGAATGTGGAAACAAAAATTCCCAGAATAGCAGAATACAACAAATTCAGAAATGATTATTGGGACAGAAATAAAAGTGATGCTGATGTGGATGTCACACCGCTTCAGATGGGTATAAAGCTTAATATAAACGGAGCAAGAGTTGGTTTTAACTGTTTAAATACTGCATGGAGATGCTATTCTGATACAGACAATGGTACTATCGTGACTGGCAAATCACAAATAACAAGGGAACGTTCATTTTTTAACGACTGTCAACTAACATTTGCAGTCGGGCATCATCTTCCTTCTATGATGAACTCTTTTGAAAGTGTGGATTTAGAGAAAGTCATGGCTGCTAATTTTGAAGCGGGTTTCTTTGGTCATACACACAGTGAAGATGGCAAAATGATAACCAGGCCACAGGGTAGTTGTTTCTTTTTTACAGCACCTGGTACACTTACATGGAACATCAGTGAAAAATCGGTGTTTGGAAATGGTTTCATGGTTGTGGATTACGAGAAAAGTGAAAATTATGTAGATGCCCAGAAATACTATCAAGATGAGAATGAAGATTTTGTAAAGGATAATAATTACGGAGATAAAGGAGTATGGCATAAACAACTTCCGGGATCTTCTGTCATGAGGACAATGGCAAACTCTTTATTCTTACAGAAAAAGGATGAACAATTCTATAGTAATGCCTATGTGAACAGCATTATTGATGATTTGAGAAACTCGAAAAATGATATTATTCATTTTGTGGCTCTATCAGGTCTGGGTAAAACACGAATCATCAGAGAAGCTTTTGATGATGGAACACCCCATCCCAATTATTATTATTGTGAATTCTCCGATGCTGAACCTGTTATACTGTATGACATTGACCTTATTATGGTTGAACATAGTGGAGAAGAAGGTTTACTGGTTTTAGATAATTGCCCTAATGCTCTTCTGTTGAAAGTTATAGAAAAAAGAAATAACTATAAGTCGAAATTCAGAATAATAGGCGTGAATAATTCCTTTTATGATAGGCAAGGTGTAAGAAATGCAGTGTCATTGCAGATAGAGTTGAAGCCTGACCACATCAGAGACATAGTTAATGAGTTTGTTGAGCTAAATATTCCAGTGGTAAATGGTGACACTTCGATAAGAAACCAAATTGAGCATATAGCAGATGGATATCCAGGCATGGCTAATTTGCTTGTGAGAGAGTATCGTAACTCTAAAGGTGTTAATATACATACAGTAGACCATCTGGTATTAAAATTACTGAAATTTGACCCAAGCATGAACGGTGATGACAAAACGGCATTACAGTCATTAGCCCTTTTCCAACCTTGTCCGTATCAAGAACCATATAAAGATGCTTTCAAGTTTATACGCGAGAATGAAAGTATCACACCTTTATTTAGAAGGTCACCACAAGAGAAGAGGTTTATCTTCAACAAGACCATCAATAAGCATGATAATTCTCTCATTGAGAAAACGGCCTGCTGGTTGAATGTAAGACCATTTCCTCTCGCTGTATGGTTAGTTAGTAAATGGTTTGAGGAGGATAATGATGAAGAAAGAATTGAAGAGATTGTTGCTGACATAGAAAAACAAGAAAAGGGAGTCTATGAGGTTTTGAAAGAAGGTCTCTATAAGCGGTTAGAGTATATGAAGGATAGTGCTGATGCACAGTCCTTAATATACCGACTAACCAATGGTCCAAAAGCGTCTTTTTGTAACGAGAAAGTTGTTTGTTCTGATCTGGGCTCACGACTCTTTCTCGCCATGTCGTCAGTGAACCCGGTCGCAATAGCCCATTGTCTGAATAATGTACTTATACCCAAGCCCATTGATTGGATCAAGGAAAACGTAAATGGCGATATACGAAGGAATTTAGTGTGGGCGTTGGAAAAACTCTGTTTTGATGGAAATAGTTATCGAGATGCTAGTAAAGTGATGGCATTATTTGCTGTGGCAGAAAATGAGAAATGGGGGAACAACGCGAGTGGGCTTTTTAAGCAATTGTTTCATATATACCTGCCTGGGACAGAGGCAACGCTTGAAGAAAGAATAGAAATTTTAGAATATCTTCTAACTTCAGGTCCAGACTATCAAGAATTATTGCTTGATAGTTTGGACAGAGCATTTGATAATGGGCATTTCGTAAGAGATGGCTCAGGAGCCAAATTTGGACTTGAAACTAAAACTGATTATGCTCCTAAAACCAATAAGGAAATTATTGACTATTGGATGGCTTGTAGTGGAATCATACTTCAAGTGTTAGAGAAGGATGAAACCACCCTTAGTCGTATTTCAAAGATTATTGTAAATCACACGGTTAGATGGAGCATGGATGGTATGTTGGCGCGCCTTTTTCCCATGATAGAACAGGTGGCTTCGAAAAATGGAGAAGATTGGGGTGAACTATATACAGTCATGAGTCGCACTAACACCAAACATTTGAGCTTTTATCCCGAAGGATTTTTGAAACAGTACGAGGTATTCAAAAATAGTATTAAGCCAAAATCTTTCTGTCAAAAACTGAAAGATGCTCGTCAGCAAATTTTTAACGACTATAATTCACCCATAGAGAAGCAGATTGAGAAGGAAAAGACAATCTTTAGACCATTGGCAGAGGAGTTTGTTAATGATAAAATATATGAATCAAAGCGCGAAATTACATTAATAACAAAAGATACAGACTACAGCGATATTTTGTTTTCTCCTACGCTAAAGGAGTATATGAATGAAGATCAGGTAAAGGTAATTATGGACATCTTTATAAGTCTTATCCTTGAGAATGGAGGAGATTCGTATCGCAGCAACTTTGTTTTCAGTTTTTGCTATGTTTTTAAGGAGAGTGAGGCTTTTTCTATATTAATTAATCAAATACTCGGATTTGGTTTTGAGGATTTGTATATGAGGTTGATTTCTCATTGCGAAACGGAGGATTATACATCATACTCTATGATGAGAATGGAGATGGAAGAAGGACGTTTAGGGGCTGATACTCCTGTAAAATATTTGAATTATGTGTCAGTGCCGTTTCAACATCAATTATGTGAACTTATAAAGAGATTTAGAAAAGACTACCCAGAATTGCATGACGAGCTCATGGACTATGTTGTGCGTCATCAATTTGATAAGGAAATGTTTAAAGACATTGAGGTGTTCTCCATAATCAAAGAGCTTATACTAGAATACGAAATAAAAAGGGACACAGATAGAAATATAATTGAGTATTCAAGATTTATTGCAGACGTATTAGAACACTACCACGATGACATTCTAGCTGCGAAGTTGAATAGGAAACTTATGCAGGCATTGAAAAAAGAATTCCTTCATACAAACTTGGAGGGGATATATCCTATATTAGTTAAAAATTATACTAAAGCCATTTGGCGTGATTTCTCACGTGCATTTAAGGATAACAAGTATTTCCTATTTATTTATCAGATAAAAGATGAAATTGGGTCTGGTTCAGGTTTTGGTTCTGGACCGCTTTTCCAAATCGAAAGAAAGAAGGTAGAATATTTGTGTATAAAACACCCTGATTATGCTCCTCATATAGTAGCTGAGATGTGCCCCATTTTCCGATATGATCCGGAAATGGATAAGGTAGAAGGTTCTGCTTTCCATAGTTGGGTATATTGGCTTTTGGATAACTTTGGCAATCAGGATGCTGTGCTTGATGGCCTACATGCTAATATGTGCTCATTTGCTTGGTCGGGGAGCGTGATACCGCTACTTGAACGACGAAAAGAATGTCTTGAGAAAATTATTAAACACCCAAGGGCCGAAGTTGGAAAGTGGGCAGAACTGTGTATTAAAGAAGTAGATGAAGAATATACTAGAGAAAATAACCGAGAAGAATATATGAGGCTACACTACAATTAAGCATTCAAGTTTAACAATTCGGGCGGAAACATTATTTATTTGCAAGTTCCCGCCCGAAATCATATACACAGAACTACTTTGTTACGATGTCGTATAGTGACTTGTAGTCCTTGGCAACATCATAGATGTAGCCGTTGTCGCTGATTGCCTTGAAGTGACGGCGGGCACATTCAATCTTGCTTTCCTCTGAGCCACGGAGCTGAGAACCTTGAAGGTCATTACCTTTGGACTCAGCCACAAAATAGACGTGCTTCACGCTTCCTTCCCTGAAGGCTACCGCCCAGTCGGGATTGTACTTGCCCATCGGTGTGTTGATATAGAAGCCGTTTGGCAACTTGGTATAAACCACTACGTCATCTTCGTGCTCCAGAGATTCTGCAAAATTCTTCTCCGTACCCATGCTGTCGAGCACAACGAGGTCATAGAGTGATTTTGTGGATTCTATGGCGTTGATACCCAACTTACCTCGAAGCATGTTTTCTGTGAAGATGTCTGTTGAGAACTTGTCGTTCAGCTTCTCATACTTGATGCACTGTATAACGGCAAGTGCCTTGCAGTCGTTGATAATCAAACCAGCCTTGATGATGAACTCTTCTGGATTCAGTTTGAACAGATGGAAGGTTTTCGGCTCAATTCCTTTCAAAATCTCTACTATCGTTTTACGAGTCAGACCAGTAGCCGTTACCAGTTTACCAATAAGGTCGTAGGTCACTCCCTTGCCGATTGCCTCTGTTACATGAATGGTACGAGTGTTTCCATGAGTCATGGCTACACCAGCCTCCAAGGATTCTTTATCTCGCACGTTATCAAGAGAACCGCCTTCTACCACAATGCGTATCTCCGTTACCTTCAGGTTATCATCCAATGCCTTGATGGACTTCTTCACAAGGTCAGACGTATCGAAGTTTACCTGATAGTAAGTGCGCTGGTTAATGCGTTTCCAAAGATTCTGGAACTCCTTTTTGTCAAAGTTATCCTTCTGGAATTTTGCCGCCTTGGGCTTGCGTCCATCATCTGGTTTGAATGAAGACGGGTCAATCACGGTGTCAAGAGCCGCTATGATGCCATCCTTCAAATCGTTAACCTTACCAAAGTCAAGAGTGCCATTTCGCTTAGCTTCATGATATTCCGCTGTCAAAGCTCCTTCGTCATCAACATAATCTTGACGTATAAGGGCATTGTAGATGGCACGTGCTTGCGCAAGGTCAAAGCGCCCGTTGGTTCCGTCGGCTTTAGTATAGGGCTTACCCTCAAAAAGGTTTGGAGTGATGATGATAGGTCTGTCAGCACATGCTTCAGCCATTTCAGTCTGGAGTTTCTTGGCGAAATCATCATAACTCTCACTGGCAATAACCGTGAGGATATTGGTATCAAAGACGTGATCACCCAGCACATCGGCATCCTGTCGTTCACCATTCTGGTTCACGCACAAGCGCATACCACGACCCACCTCCTGACGTTTTTTTGTTTCGTTATCGGAGTTCTTCAAGGTACAAATCTGGAACACGTTAGGGTTATCCCAACCCTCTTTCAACGCAGAGTGCGAGAAAATGAAGCGTACTGGCTCTTTCAGTGACAATAAGCGTTCCTTGTCCTTCATGATAAGGTCAAAGGCACGTTCTTCGTTCTCGCCTTCCTTGTTGCCAGACTCAACGGCTTTTCCTTTCTTGTCCATTGAGAAATAGCCCTGATGGATTTTCTCTGCTGCATTGCGAGGGTCTGAGAGATAACGCAGATAAACCTCGTCGCCAAATGTTGGCATAAGTTCTGAGAGTACATTTTTGTATTCTTCCTCAAACATCTTGGCAAACTTACCTTTGGTCTCCGGGCCCTCATACAAGCGGTAACTATCCACATGGTCAATGAAGAAGAGGCTGAGCACCTTGATCTTCTGACCAAACAACTGATGTTCACGCTCCAAGTGGGTGCGGATAGTCTCACGTATCTGAATACGACGCAAGTAATCTTCGTTGACAGCTCCCACAGCATCACCTTCATGCAGAACCAGACCATTGACAAAGCGGACAGTACCTTCCACTCCGTCAATACGTTCCACAATAAAGTTGTTCTTGTACTCGTTCAGTTCTCCACTCTGGGCATATAAATCGAACTGTTCTCCAACAACTTTGCTTGTCTGCTTGGTGCCAGTTGCCGTCTTCACGTCATAGCTGATGCGAGCCTGTGGATTGCCTTTGCTGATGATTATTTCCTCCAAATAAACGTAGCCATTGGTGGCTGTAGAACCAATCTGCTTGATACCTTTCACCTCTATTTTCTTGACAAGTTTCTGGTTATAGGCATCAATGGCATCCAGCCTGAACATCATGTTATAGATGTCACCCTTACGGTGTGTGGCACTATATAGCAAAGTAAACAAAGGCTTAAACTGAGCCAGACCCTTGCGAGTTTTATTGCCTTTATCCACACCCAAAACGCTTTGTGGTTCATCAATTATCATAATAGGGTGACACTGGCTAAGCACGTCAATAGGGCGACGACTGCCAAACTCATCACGCTTGTCAAAGATGATACGTGCCGTCTTGTCAGCCTTCTTCATCTTACCCTTCACCATTTTGTCTTTTGAACTATCCTCGTCAAATGAAGAGTTGAAGGCCTGTGTATTGATAATCATGACGTGCATGCCAGCATCGCTGGCAAAGGCATCAATCTTGCTCAGTTGCTTAGAGTTATAGATGAAGTACTGCATTCGCTTGCCGTTATATTCTTGGGCGAAGTGCTCCTGCATACTCTCGAAACTTTTCAGCACACCTTCACGGATGGCGATACTTGGTACAACCACCACGAACTTCGTCCAGCCGTAACGCTCGTTCAGCTCGTACATGGTCTTAATGTAGGTATAGGTCTTTCCTGTACCTGTTTCCATCTCGATGGTGAACGCCATGCCAACGCCCTGTAAGTCTTGTAGGTAGTCCACAGGTTTCAATCCTTGTTCTGTCTGCACGGCACGTACGTTCTCACAAACGGCTTCACGGGCAAGTACGACATTCTTATTACCGAATCCAGCGAGCTTAAAGAGCCCTTTATTCTTTCCCTGATCAATGGTGTGGTCACTCTGACCATCACTTTTAGGCTGACCAGTAAAAGCATTAGCTATAGAACGAGCCGCCTCTGTCTGGAATCGTTGATGTTTATATCTTATTTGCATGGCTTAAATCACTCTTATGTTCTTTTCAACATCCTTATCGCTCCAGTCCAACAACTGCTTGAAGGTCTCGTAGATGTTTATCTTGTCAGCATCTTGCTCGAAGCAACTGTCACGGAAGATGACGCGCAGAGGTTGCTTGTCTGCCATTGCCTTTACAACTTTATCCGTCACCTTATCAGCGAAGCAAGCAACGAGGTCGCCATCATTGACTGTGTAAATCATCTTGCCATCCACTTCTTCTGAGGACATCGGCAAGGAAAGTTTTACGCCCCAGTCGAGCATACAGCCAAACAGAAGGTCAAGGTCATCACGATCACTCTTGACGTTATTCAAGAAGAGTTCAAGCTGGTCTTGATTATATTCCTTTGGTGTACGCTCAACATCCTCGAAGTTGCTTTCGTCAACACGGAATACACGGAAACCTGTATCAAGGTCTTTTACGTCTGGATGCTCTTCCTTGATTTTCTTACCAGCACGACGAATGCGTTCCTTGCCGATCTCGCAGATGTTCTTATAGCCTGCAATGTAAGCATCGCTTTCTTCAGGTGTTTCTTCTGGAAGTTGAACCAAAATGAACTTTCTATTCATTTGGTCTTCGGAATTACGTTGCATAATGGCATGAGCGGTTGTACCAGATCCTGAGAAGAAATCCAAACAAACATCTTCTTTTGAGGAGAAAACCCGTGTAAAATAATGAATTAAAGACACTGGCTTCACATTCTCAAATACCCGATTCCCATCAAACAAATCCTGCACATCCTGAGTGCCTTTATTATACATACTTATAATGTCTTTAGGCAATAGACTTGATGGGCATCCCAATCCATCACCGAAATACTTCTTAATAAAAATATTCCACTTTGCAGGTTGCCCATCCTCATCTATCAGAGTGCTTGAATTTGATGTCGTCTTGAACAAAACGAGATTACTCTTTTTTGCTTCCTCAAATGTTTCTGGGACAAATCTATAAATATATCCTTGTCTTGGTTTTACCTTTGTACCATCAGGACAAGTAATCCAATATTTTTGATTCTCGTTTGTTGATGAATTTTTGAAAACAAACTCTTTTGATCTAAAGAGTCCTTTCTCATCTTTTTCATTATACATTTTCTGCGCACCTTCAGAAAGAGGTGCCCAAAGCATAGGTACATTGTCTATATCTTTAGCGTAGGCAAAGATGTATTCATGTGTTTTACTTACATGCTTTGGCCTAATACCTCCAGCGGTAGAACAATTCCAGGCAAAAGTGGAAATCCGATTTCTGCTACCATAAATTTCATCGCATATAGCTTTTATATGTTCTTGCTCACAATCATCAATACTTATGAGGATTACGCCATCATCACTCAAAAGACTTCTGGCAACCATTAACCTTGCATAAATCATTGAACACCATTCTGAATGGAATCTTCCATTAGCGTCAGTATTCTTTCTATATCGATTGCCTAATTCGTCTATATTACCAGCAGCCAAATCCTCTTCTTCCAAAGAACGACTACTGTCATCGTGATAAACAAAGTCGTTACCCGTGTTGTAAGGCGGATCTATATAAATCATCTTCACTTTACCGAGATAAGATTTCTGGAGCAATTTCAGCACTTCGAGGTTGTCGCCTTCAATGTAGAGATTTTGAGTATTATCCCAATCCACGCTATCCTCCTTAACAGGACGAAGTGTCTTGTTGATTGGACGCAATACTTCGGCACGTGCTTCCTGCTTCCCAACCCAGTTGAACTCGTACGCTTCGGTAGCATCTTCAACTGTGTCGTCACCAAGCAGCTGACGTAAAACGTCAAAGTTTACCACACGCTTGATTTTACCTGTCTTGGGGTCTGTAGCCTCCGTAAAGCAGGAAGGTGCAATCTGATAGAGTGCATCAAGGTTGAGCTGCGCTCCATCTGCTGATTGTAAATCTAATCTTTCTGGTCTTTCCATTGTTATATTTCTTTTATTGTTTCAATTCTTGTAATTCATTTTGCCATTGGGCAATCTGTTTCTTGATGCCTCGCGCCTCTCCGTTCAACTCCATTTGTCGGTTCAGCTGGCGCTCGTTACGTATTCGCTTCTGGATGGCCTCCACCTCTCGCTTTGCTTTGTCTATCAGCCCTTCCAACTCAACGATACGTTTGGTATCTTCAGCTTTCTTTGTACCAAATCCTGAAACCTGTCCAGCTATTGACTCATAGAGAGCATCCATGTTTTGCCCTTCAAGTGTCAGTAACAGCTGATTATCTGTCAGCCATTCCGTAGCAAAAGTCTTGATGATTTTGAACTGTCCGTTCTGACCGTCTTTCCACTCTTTATAGTTAAGCAAGACTTTGTATCGGTTCTCATACTCCAGAATGAACACCACATGACGCGGCATGTTCTGGTCTATGAAAAGAAAGACATCGTCGGGACAGTCCTTTGATTTCAGTACAGCAGAGAAAACTACAATCTCATGCACCTGTTTGCCATCCTCCACATTGATAGTAGAGGGAGCCAGCTTGTAAAGCCAATGAATGCTAACCACATCATCCACAAAGTGCTGCTTTATCTTGGCGTTCACTTCCAAATGCTTGTAAAAGGCATTCTTTGGCACAGGCTTGCCTACAATAGTAGTTCGGGGAAACTTCAAGTCAATCATAGGCTATCGAACAATCAAGAAGGTGATTAACTCAAAATCGTCCAGTCCCTTCACATCACTCAATAAAGCGGTAGTCTCGCCTACAGAGAAAAGGCTTTCGATGTCCGATTCCTCCTTTACGGTTATGATGCTGTCTATGGCATTTGCAAGCAAGTCGCTGTAGTGCTGCATCTTCCTGCCGTCACAAGTTTCCTTGTTGATGATAGCACAGAGCTCTTTATCTGGCTTGTCCTGCCCCTTACATACATGGCGCATCACATCGAGCAGTTTCTTGGGCTGTAGATGGTCGCAGATAACTGTTCCGTCATCGGCAATATAGACCATATAGAAGGGGTGCAGCAGGTTCATCTTGTCGATATTGACACCTGCGTTCCTGTTCTTCAGAATGTATATCACACCAGGCTTTGCCAAGTCGGTAGCCCCAACCACGGCGTTCATACCGAATGGAGCGTGCTCTACATCGGGATTATCCTTGATATAGCTGAGCAGGTCGAGTCGGAACTCATTAAGTCCCAAGTCCATGATGTTAATGCCCGTATCCATGTCCTCGATGTCAACGACCTCCTCCTGTAGTTTCTTCAACTGGTTCTTACGGTATTCGAGGTCGCCTTTCTCGTTGGCCGAAAGCAGGTTGTCATCACCCGTACTGATCAGGACTGTTGCCTTCATTCGGCTCTCCACACGTCCTTTCAACTCGATATATTTGTCAAGTTCAATGTCAGGCCAATAGTTCACGAGCTGTATTACATCGTTTTTGCTGCCAATACGGTCTATACGTCCGAAGCGTTGGATGATGCGGACTGGATTCCAGTGAATGTCGTAATTGATCAAATAGTCACAATCCTGAAGATTCTGACCTTCGGAAATACAGTCGGTGGCAATAAGCACGTCAATATTTTCTGTTGCCTTTGGAAACAGGACTGCACGGTCTTTTGATACTGGCGAGAAAAAGGTCAGAACATTATTGAACGACATCGGGAACTTCGGAATGGTGCATCGTCCGTCGGTGCTACCAGTTATCAGTCCCACATTCAAGCCACACTCTTTCTTGATACGGTCAGCCAACTGTTCATAGATATAGTCGGCAGTATCAGCAAATGCGGTGAAGATAAGTACCTTCTTGTTGCCCTCGTTGATTGGATGCTGGAATTTCTGCTTCAAGTCAGAGACAAGCATCTGCAACTTGCAGTCATGCTCAGGGTTGATGTCTTTCAGCATCAGGAGAAGCAGTTTCAGAATCTCCAGGTCATGACGCAAGTCATTCGACCAACGAACCACATCAATATCCCGAAGGTTTATCTTCGACTTCTTGCCCACAAACGGGTCATTCTCACTATCGGTGCTGTCAAGGTCATCGGTGAATGTTGTTACGTCTATAGCTCCGTCACTTTTCCTGCCAATGACAGAAAGCGTCTGCTCTATGTAGTCCGTGATTCGGCCCAATGTTAAGCGGAAAGAATTGACGCTACTCTCCAATCGTTTCAAGAGGTTGGTAGCCATCAACTTGCGTAAACCCTTCTCACGTCCGTCAATAGAGAGTCCTGAACCTTCCATGTTAATCTCGTAGTCATCCTTCACGCTGTCGAATATATACAGCGATGGCGTGTAGATGCTGAGGTTCAGTTCGTTGAGCTGCTCGGCAATATCGCTGAAAGTTATACTCTCATTGAGGTCTGTGAGCTTGGGACGACGTGATACTGGAGCAAGGCGAGTTGGAAATTTGCCTATATCCTTGGTATCGTAATACTTGACGATATGGCTACGACTGCGGGCTATAGTCACTGCATCAAGCAGTTCGAAGAAGTCGAAACTGAGCTCTTCAAGCAGCCGTTCCGTGGTACGATGCTCTGGCTGTAGTTTTGCCCATTTGTTGTAAGTCAATTGTGCGGTACGGAATATAACATCTATGCTTCGGCCTATATTCAGGGCATCGTCAATCTGTTCCGCATGACCTTCGTAGGCCAATTGCAACTGATTCTTCAAGTCGTTGAAGCGGTTGTTGACAGGAGTAGCCGATAGCATCAGTACCTTGGTCTTGACACCTGCACGGATAACCTTCTTCATCAACTTCTGATAGCGGTTTTCCTTGCGTGGCTCATCCTGTTCAATATCGTCATCAAGATCTTCGTCATCCACATTGCCACCATTACGGAAGTTATGACTCTCGTCTATGACTATCAGGTCGTAGTTGCCCCAGTTGATGCGTTCGAGGTCGATACCTGCCGACATACCACGCTCACGGCTCAGGTCGCTATGAAATAGAATGTCATAACGCAGACGGTCTGCTACCAACGGATTGTTCTTGTAGTTGGTCTTGAAGGTACTCCAGTTGTCATAGAGTTTCTTGGGACAAAGCACAAGCACGGACTTGTTGCGGTTTTCGTAATATTTGATAACACTCAGGGCGGTGAAGGTTTTACCGAGACCTACGGAGTCGGCAAGGATGCAGCCATTATACTTTTCGAGTTTATTGATGATGGCAAGTGCAGCATCTTTCTGGAAATTGTATAGTTTGTTCCAGATGACACTGTTCTTGAAGCCAGTAGCCTCATTGGGCAAAACGTCCTCGCTGATATCTTCAAGAAACTCGTTAAAAATATTGTAGAGAGTGATAAAGTAGATGAACTCAGGAGAGTTTTCATTATAGACCGTTTCGATATACTCCAGTACTTGTGCTGTTACATCCTTGAACTTATCGGAGTTTTGCCATTGTTCGTTGAAAATCTTCAGGTATTCCTCAGCGAAAGGTGATGGCATGACATTAACCATCGAATAAATCGCATTGCCTCGTTCACAGCCCAATTCTGTTGTTGTGAACTCATTGAAGGGTACGTATGCGCTTGGCTTCTGATTTTGGACATGCAGGAATCCTCCCATTTCTTCTTGCGAAGCATTGGACTTAAACTTAACCTTTCGACGAATCCAGTCGGCACATTCTTTGGCAATGGCTTTTTGTTCCAACTTATTGCGAAGCTTCACTTCAAAGTCTGATCCATATAAGTTGCGCTCACGATTGAGTTTCGGAATAAAGAACTCCCTCTTTTCTTTTTTCGCCTTATCCTTGATGAAGGTTGGCGAAGTAAAGATAAAACGCAACTCATCAACGTTTTCAAGTTCGTCCTTCAAAGCTTCATATGCATAGATGGAGAAGGATGCAGCAGCAATAGATACAGTTGAGTTTACAGACAACTTCATCTGTAGGTCATCTATTACTCGCTCGGATATGTTGTTTATTACTTTTGGAAGTTCCATCTTCGCAAAAGAACTCCCAGGCTGTGTCTCGACAGGCGACCAAGCCCTTTTTACACAGCGAGGGAGTTCTATTATTCTTTGTTTTGCCTTACGGCTTTTGGTGGTCTTTATCGAGAATATCCGAAACCCGATTAAAGCACGAAATGGAGGCTTGCCCCATTCGTCTCTTTCTAAGAGACGTAGGGAATCAAAAAGTCATTGATATTCCTCGATTTTTGAGCGTTTTGCATAGCGATTTGCTAAACAAAGTATAAAAATGATATGCCAAAGGCGTGTTTTCTTATTAAATAATGTGTATTTTGACCAAAAATTAGTATCTTTGTGCTCAAATATCCGTCTCTTAGAAAGAGATTGAGAAATTTGCTAAACAAATCCTTGTTTACAACAATCCCAAAATCATCTTGTTTGCTTTGTCAACAACCGACGTTTCCAGTGAAGCGAGGTAAATCTGTGTGGTTGCCTCGGAGTCATGTCCCATGCCTTCGCTGATGACTGACAAAGGAACATTCTTTGCCTTGGCTACACTCGCCCATGAATGGCGAGCCACATACATAGTGAGTGGTCGCTTGAGTTTCAACTTTGTGGAAAGTTCCTTCAAGCGATAGTTGACCAAATGAAGGGCATTGTCGTATTGTCTGCGCTCATTGTCTTGTTTTGTAATGATAGGAAGAAGAAAGTCAGTTTGGTTTTCAGGGTATTTGGCAATGATTTCAGCCATACACTTCTCCCACTTGATGGTCAGTTCCTGACCTGTCTTTCTTCTACGATAGGTCAGAATGCCATTCTTTATGTCTGTCTTTTTGAGATAAGCCATATCCACAAAAGACATGCCTCTTGTGTAAAAGCTGAACATGAACATATCACGGGCGAAGTCCAATGATGGTTTCATCGACAAGTCCACCTCCTTCAATGCCTTGATGTCTTTGATGGGGATTGCTCGCTTTACTGTCTTATCCACTCCAGTATATACGTGCCGGAATGGATTGTTCTGTGGAGTCAGTCCTTTTTCAACAGCACGATTATAGACAGCCCGAAGGTTACGCATGTAGAACGATATGGTATTCATGCGAACACCTCTGGCTTTCAGATAGGCTTCATAGAGAAGCATCAGGTCAGAACTAATGCCATCAATAGGCACGTCCTGCTCTTCGCGGAATGCCATAAAGCTATTGAGCGTAGCAGTATAAGTTTCTGACGTGCGGACTTTACCCAGTTGCTTCAGTTGCGCAATGACACCATGCATAAAGGTAAAGAGGGAGGACTCCTTGGTCAGTTTATGGAACATGGTAATCACGTCGTCTGCCGTGAAGCGACGACGTTCCGTTTCCAACGAGCGGACAACTTTTTCCAGACGGGCCACATCCCATGCCAGACGTTCTTGAATACCCAACAAGAGGTTGGTGCGGTTACCATTTACTATAACGCTTTCCGACTCTGCATCCCATTCCTCAGCAAAGACCTTGTAATCTGTATTCAACTGACGGACTACTCGGTTGTGGATAATCTGGAAATAGAGACCTCCCTCCTTGCCATCCACTGTGGATGGTCTGAATTTTACCTTTATTGATGTCATCATATTATTCTTTCTAATGTTATCTATGGGCCTATCCAATACCCCAGCCAGTCTTTTTCTTTGTGCCGTCCCAGTTGGTAAGTTCACCATTGGAACCGCCACCACCTGTGCTAATACCGCTCCTACCGCCAGCGGCAAGGAGTAAGTTCGCCATCAAATCTTTGGAAACCGTCATCGCATCACAGAGTTGACGAGTGCGAAGTGCAGTAAGATTAGCCTTGGAGTCTGTTATACCAGTCCATGACACCTTCTCTAACAGGTAGGCAGTAGCCATCCTGCGTTGCTTTTTGTCAGTTGGGTCAAGGCCACACCTGTACGCTTCAGCAATGATGCCCCATGCTACAGAGTTACCCTGCTTTGGCTGGAAATCGTTGTCTTTGCCATCTGCATAACCCCTGATGGCTGCAACTCCATCTTCAATCCATTTGTCAATCTGTTTCGAGAAGGCTTCCTTTTTCTGCTGTATGCTCTCCCAGATTTCTTTGATTTCAGGGATGCCCAGCATTTCCCGGACTTGGTTTTCTGCACTTTCGGCCCGCTGATGCTCACTATATGCCTTGTTGCCTGAACGGACGGCCTCGGACTCGGCTTTGCCAAGTCGCTCCTGTAGTTCTTTGATTTCTGCATCCTTCTTGTCCCGAAGTCGGGTGATGGCATTCTCGTCCATCGAAGCAATTCGCTTTCTAAGGATGTCGTTTTCTTCAGTCAATCGACCATTCTTCTTTTGCAGCTGCTTGTTCTGCTCAATGATGGCTCTTACATTCTGCATGGCTTTATTGTAGAGTGCCTTCCCAAGTTTAAGTATATCCTGCTTCTGGGCTTCCTTGGCTTGCATGAGTGCAGTCTGCATTTCGGTAAGGATGATCTTTATCGCTTTCCGTCGTTCCTCTCTCCATTCCTTCTGCCCGAAAGCAGGGATTGGCTTTTCAAGTTCGGTTTTTATGGCATCCCAAGCATTTTTTACGAGTGTGTCAGTCTTTAAGGTTGGTACAATCAGGTCTTCCTCCTTGATGTCCAATGCCGCAGCATAATCTTCCAACTGGGATATATTGCCTTCCAGTTTTTCCTTATGCTGCTCCTTATGATGTATCTCACCCTCTAACTTGTCATTCTGTTCTTCAAGACTTTCCTTTTGCTTCTTCATGTCCTGCACCTCACAAGCCATCTTTTCCTTCTGACCTTCAAGACGTTCATTTTCCATCTGGTTCCTGGCAATAGCATCCTTGGCCTGACGTTCGGCCTCTAACACAGCCTTGCTCTTGTGGACTCGCTCACGACGTTCCTCACCTGGCAGCATGGCAATGTCGTCACCACGCTCCAGTCCGTACTTATGTCCCACCTTGTTATAGTAGTCGGTGTGCATCTGGTAGTAGGTATCTCTCACAGCATATTTGTCCTTGCCCCATACACTGGCATACGATACACTTTCCTTTTCCCTCCGTTCGGCTTCTGTTCTTACGAAGTTCGAGCGGATTTCTTCAGGCAGTTTATTCCACTCCTTATGGGAGAGTACCTTCGACTTGTCATCCTTATGCACATACTTGATAGATGCACGGCCTCTGCTTTTTGTCTTGGCAACAGGAATGGTCTGGATTTGGATGTGAGGTGTGGTCTCGTCGAGATGGACATCGAAGCCGACGATGTTCTCCGCTCCCCAACGGTCACATGCCCAATGGTAGGTGTCCAATGCCCAGTCCTTGATACCCTGTTTCAATATGACATGAGCATTACTCTTTTGCAGGGTGAAGTCCACGTCCTGGTCACCGAAGGCAAGCCGGGTCAGTACATCATGGTCACCACTGACGATGATGCCGACGGTGCAGTTCGGACTGTTGTCGGAGATACCCAAGGGATTATTCTTGTCCATGTATGGCTTGAAGCCAAGCTCATCTAAACGTTTCTGTAAACGCTCATGAAGTGGCACGGGATTGGAACCGAGAGGTACGATTTCGCCTTGGCTGTTAATCTCAAAGTTGAGATGCTTGCGTGAGAAATCGTAATGGTTGTTTGTGTCCTGATTCTTCAGACGATAGGTGTTCTCGTCCCATCCACGACGTTCTGGCTCGTAGCCTTCCGCAGCAGAAAAGGACTTTGCCGGTGCGCCAACATGGATGGCTGCACGGGGAATGTTGTTTCTGGATTTACTCATTTATTCTATTGTTATAAAGTTAATGTATAAATGTTCATTGGGTCTCGGGTGAAATCTGAGTGGAGGGTTGAGGGAGAGAGTCACTCCCTCACAGATGCACCTTGCTTCTGTTCTTTTGCCATAAGAAAAGACTCGCTTTGTCGAAGCGGCTCAACCCCTCGGAGAGCATAATGGGACTTTTTAAGGGAGCTCGGCGAATCTAAAAGTCCATATTATGTTATGGGATTATTTCAGAATCCCTCTCGGCGAACGCCTCCGATCAGGTTCACTCAGACTGAAAGGATGTCACGAACATCGCCTTATTGGGTGGCAGGTGACGTTGCTTTCGTCCATTCCTTGTCCCGCAGATAGACATAGAGATAAGAACGTGAACTTAGGTCACCTTGAAATCGCTGTGTGTGTGCGAATGCTTCTGTTCGCTCATCTTCACTAAGTTGCTGCCATACTCCAAAGGCTTGCGATTCGTTGTCACCAACCTTCTTGTAGATGACCTTCAATCGGTCAAAAGAAGAAGTGACATCGCTTGCATTGAAATCGTTGGAAGCAACAGTACCGTTGGAGTCCTTAGAATAGCTGCTATCGTTAAGATGCTCGGAATCCTTTGGAACTTCAATAACATTAGTGGTATCAGCGACAGGCGATGATACAACGGTTTCAGTAATTGCTTTTGGCTTTGCTGTTGTAGCGTTCGCTACATTTGCTGCATTCGCTTTCTTCGTAGGAATGACAGGTGAACTTGCATTTCTTACAGCCCTGCACTTGGCGCTCTCGCTACATTTCTTGCTTTTCGTATCTGCCGCAGCTCGCATAGAGTCGATGTCTTGGACGAGCAAATCATAGTAGGCTTGCAAGCGAAGGTCATCAAGGTCTGTCCTTGTACCTTCGGTTACATAGTTGACTACAGCCTTTACCAGTTTGCCTACTTCGGCATTCGGACGTGAACATGCTACGATGAGCACGTTCGCTAAAAACGGAATTCTTTCAAATGGTTTCATGTTCGTTACTTTTTGAAGGTTCTACAATAGGGTCAGTTTGCCAGCTGGACTTGTTTGGTTTACGCTTGTGCGAAGCAAGGATGGCTTCGTTCTGCTCGTCCGCCGTCATCGGTACGGTATTCCTGCGCTTCGTCTCCAGCCATTTGTCAAGCTCATCTTGATACAGGATCCATCTTCTGCCAGGCTTGGTGGCCGGGATGGTGCCGTCCTCCAGTTTCATGTACATCGTTCCCCTGGGGATGTGCGTGTACTCGATGGCCTCATCCACAGTCATTGGCTTGTGGCGGTTCTCCTTTACAGATTTACTACTTTCTGTCTGCTGTCTGGTCAGCATGGCTCTCATGCCCATCACCTCATCCCGAAGCTGGGCGACGACCTGCGGGAGGTCGTTGAATGTCAGAATTTCCTTTTCCATAATTTATCACAGTTTTGGTGAATCGACTGCAAAGGAACTCAATGATGCCATGCTGATTCCGATTATTCACGATAATCCACAAATAATCATATCAACATGAAATAATTGGAGAAAATATGGGCTACAAGAGGAAAGATGATAGGAGAAAAGGGAAAATAAAGTCTGCTATAAGGCTTATTGGTACTCTTGACAGAAGATTATAAAACAGATAGTGGGCGAAAACCGATGCAGAGACATCAGCTTTCGCCCACTACCTGGGTATTGTTGTCCAAAGAAATGGATAGGTGCTTTATGATTAAGTTTTTTCCAAAATGTCGTATTTGCGTCCGTTTTGGAAAAAACTCAGCCTTAGCAAAGTTTATATATGAGAAGGATTAGAGAATCTGAGTTCTACGGTCTGAAAATAAATTGTCCAACACTACAGACTGATTGACAATGCTGGCATGTTCCCCTCGGGCAATGCCCATCGTCGTAACCATCACCAACTGGATGCTGTGCGTCTTGTTGTGCATCTTGCTTGCGGCAAAAGCCTCTATCTTATTCAGGAAATCTTCTTCATCGTTTTTTGTTATGGCGTATTTTCCACCCGTGAACTTCATCTCGCAAAGATAGTCCGTCCTGTCAGCCTTACTTTCCAGCAGCAAGTCAATCTGAGCCCCCCTTCCGTCGGGACTTTTCCCGTTCCAACAATAATTCCGGTTGATGGAGGCTATACGTAGGGTGCCTTGGATTTGGGGCAAGTGTTCCACACAAAGCAGTTCAAAAGTATCTCCTGCCCATGTGTAGAAAATGGGAGTGCCATGAATGGAATTCCATATTCCCTTCTTTGCCTGTTTGCCTTGAATGAAACGTAAATAGAACAGAGAAAAGAAGTCAATCAGCTGATAGACCGTCTCCACACGTTCCTTACCATAGCGTGGGTACGCCCTAATGATGCCAGACTCCATGAGGTTTTCTAGCAGCTTAGTCAGCGTTCCGCCAGTCTTGACATCTATGGCTGTGCTGATTTCTTTCTGGGTCATGCCATAAAACTGACTTCCCAGAACTTTGACTATATCCACATATCTCTCCTTGCTGGCATATAGTCCTGCATATACATCAAGGAATTCCTGATGTATCTTTTCGTCAGCAAAGAAAATACGGTCTATATTCTCTGTGATGGTCTGACTGTTGCGTAGCTTGTCAAGATAAAAGGGGACACCTCCCAATGCCATATAGCAGATGCACATCTCATATCGGGACAGACGAAATCCGTTTCGTCGGTAATACTTCTGACATTCGGCCAATGTGAAGGGTGCAAGCTTGATGGTCTCTGTAAGTCGTCCGTGCAGACCTCCGTAATCGCGTATGACATTGTCAAGCATCCAACTCGTGGCAGAACCGCACACTACCAGAATGACGTTTCTCTGACTGTCTGCCCATGAGTTCCAGAAATAGCCGAGTTCCGAAATCATCTCGGACGACTGAGGACCGGCCAACCAAGGCAGCTCATCAATAAGGATGACCTTCCGACGGGAGCGAATACCTTCAAGCAGCCTTCGCAGAAGCAGGAAGGCTTCACGCCAGCATGTAGGTCTTTCGGTCGTAGCGTCATCCAGACCTGACAACACCAAAGAATCGTAGAAATGATCCAATTGCAGTTTACGGTATGTCTCGTAGTTCTTATCCCCGTCCTTTACGTATGTTCCGACGGCAGAAAAGACAATCTTACTGCCATACACCTCACTGACCAGATATGACTTGCCGATGCGCCTGCGCCCATAGATGGCGACAAACTCAGATTTCTTAGACTTGTACAAGCGTTCGAGCGTGGATATTTCCACTTCTCTGCCTATGATATTGGGGTACTTCATGCTGAACAGTTTTTATTGCTCTGCAAAAGTACAATTTTTATTTTAGACTCATGCATCTTTTGCTTAAAAATCAGCGAAAACGAGAAAATATTTTTGAATTTCGCTGATTTTTAAACATAAAATCTACTCAAAAATGGAAGTGATAGTCACCCTTGTCTGGCTCGTCTATCACGATGCTGCCAGTATCAGGCTGAAACTTGAAATTGCGGATGCTGTCAAGTTCTATGTCTCTCATCACGTCTGGAAACATCCTCTTGATAAAGATGGCGCGTATTTCGCCCGTGTAGTTTTTCTTGCTGCCCAGTCTTTCGGCTATATTCCAGACAAAGTGCCGTAGGTCAAGGGTGGTAAGAGTGGACTTCAACCTGATGGGTACAGGAATATGCTGCCAGTCATCGGCCCACTTCCTGATTGCATCACAGAGTTTTTCCAACTCTTCATTGTCATAGATATATGGGGACATGGTATGGGTCACATATTCCATGATGGCATCAATGGTGTTCTGTCGCCTTTGTTCCTGCTCGCGCTGATATTCCTTGCAGCGTTGGGCATATAGGTCGGGCTGCTCTGTACTCGTCTCTGTCGTATCTGTAACCTCTTTTGTTGGTTCTGTTGAATCGGAAATTTCAATAGTTGGTTCTTGCAGTTCCTCTAATAATAATCCTTGTGCAGTTTCGCTTTGAGGAGGCATTTCTGCCAAGCATTCTTGAACTTGCTCCAGAATATCGCTGTCCGTTGAATCTTCTGTTACCGCTTCCGTTTCTTGGTTGGTTGGAAGTATGGCGGCTGAGCATTGTCTGTCCTGCAAACTAAATTGCACCTCTGCCAATACGGATTGGAAAAGATAATAGACAGTCCCCAGCAATCCGCTGGAGATTACAAAGGTTACGAACTTGGCAAAGTTGTCTTGTCCGAAATCGTTGCCCACCTTCAATGACACGAAGAGGGAGATGGTGAGGATGACCAAACCTGGGCATCCCCACACAAGGCAGTAGTCTCTTACTGCCATGTTTCCCGTTTTGCATTTTGCGCTGTTCATCTTTCTTATATCTTTTAATTTATTGATTTGTTCTTATCGGAATTGTCAGTATCTACCAGCATCAGGCAGACCGATTTACTTTGCAAAGTTACTCCGATTATTTCCGGCAGCTCAAAATCTTCCGAAAAATCCCCTTCGTTTTTACATTAGTTTAGAAATTGGTCCTATCGAGTATGAGAAAAGAACCAATAATCATACTATAAAATGTTGATGGACATGACGAAAGGGAAAGAAAAAGGGAGAAGCAATGCCCCTCCCCGTAACAGACACATTAAAAGTATGTGTTCAACAGAACAAGATGCAGGTCATTACTGCCCTACGACTTTCAACTGCGGAGTTATCTTTGGCTTCAACGTAATACGGTTGACCGATTCTCGCTTGCTCTCGTCAGCCATGTTCGCATAGATCTGAGTAGTCGAAACGTTCTTGTGCCCCAACATGTGCTGAACAGTATAGACGCTTGTACCAGCATCCACCTGAAGAGAACCGAATGTGTGGCGGGCGCAGTGGAACGAGATTATCTTGGTGATGCCGGCGGCTTTCAGCCAGTTCTTCAATGGCACCTGTGTCATCTTGTCCGCAAAGCCGACGAAGACGGGGCCAGTTCCTCGCTCACCGATCAGCTCCAGAGCCTCGTCACTGATGGGATTGTTCACCAGTTCCTTGGTCTTCTGCATACGAAGAGTGACATACATTCCTCCGTCACCGTATGGCTGTATGTTCTCCCATGTGAGTTGCTTAATATCACTTTTGCGGAGTCCTGTCAGACAGGCAAAGAGAAAAGCGGTTTTTAAGACGGGATATTGGCATGGGGTGTTCGCCAATCTGACTAGTTCATCCTTGGACAGATGCTCTTTCTCCGTGGGGATGGTGTCTATGCGCTCCAAGAAGCCGTTGGGGTTCTCCATAATCTTATGTTCCCTATAGGCAGTATGGAGGACGGCACGGAAGGTTGACCAATAGCCAGCTACGCTGTTGATGTGAAGTTTGTGTTCCGTGTGGATGGTCTGCGGAGCAGTCAGAAGATACTCACGGAACTTGTTGCACAGGTCAACGTTAATTTCGTCAAAACGGCACTTGTCATTGCAGAATCTGGCAAAGTGCTTATAGACGTGCTGCCATTTGCAATTCTTCTTGTCTGCCTTCTGCTTGAAGTAGGCAAGGAAGTCGCCCTTCATCTTATCACGGTCAAAGAAATCGTACCTCTCATTGACTATGGACTCATAGCGACGGCAACGGAGGGCTTCTGCCTTCTCACGCATACGGTCGTTATAGTCCTTCTCACGTTGTGACTTCGGCTTGGCATAGATGTAAATACCGAGCGATTCATGGCGCATGACCTTCATGGTGGACTCGTCCCGATAGCCAGGATAGTAGTCGAGATAGAAGGAAAGCTGTTCTCCGCCTTTGATTTTCCGTGTGCGGAGGGTCACGGTCTTGCAGATGTTACTCATACTTATATCTTTTTATTGTTAGTAATCATGGTGGAGCGTTTCTCCACGGGTGCAAAGGAACTCAATGATGGGATGCTGACTCCGATTATTTCCAATAATCACTGAATAATCTGTCAATAAGGTAGAAACTCAGAATCCAGAGGGGGGCATTCCCAAGGATTTTCGTTCTTCCATTACTCTCTCAACGTCTGAACGGAGCAGGAGGTTAAGCCGTCCTACCTTTGTCTTCTCAATGTGCTTCACCTTGACGACATGGCAGATGTTGGCTTTGGTCAGTCCGTAGAGTCTCTGCACCTGCTCAACAGTATAATAGTCCTCGTTTGATAAGAGGTCAGTCCGGCGCAATTCATCAAAGTGGCTTTGAGAGTAGTAGGTGTGTCCATATTCACGTTTACTGGGTATCTTGTGACGATGGGCATAGGAACGTACTGCCGTAAGGTTTATACCATATCGGTCTGCCACTTCCTGTGGTGACAGCCAATCGACAATGGCATCAAGGTCTATAGTTGTGCCGAATACGGCATCAATATGTTTCTTGCTGTAATAGTTCCGTCCTGCTATACGGCACATGGGAATTTGGTGGCGTTTGGCAGAAGCATAGAGCCAAGACTGCTTGACCTTATAAATCTGCTTTACTTCCTCGCCAGAGTAGTATTCAAGAACTTCATCGGTTGCACGTTCCTCCTTTGCCGGGATCTTTAGTTTCTTGGAAGCAGACTTCTTTGGCTTTATACAAGGAAGAACCCGGTTATAAGGATTGGCAGCAAACATCTTCTCAATGTCACTCTTTCGGACAAGGGCCATTCGGCTGCTCAACCGTGAGGCTGGCAACTTCCCTTGCTCAACGAGTTTATAGACATACTGACGGGTACAGCCTAAAAGGATGGCAGCCTTGGAAAAGGTCAGGTACTCCTGCTGTTGGAGTTCCATCACTGGCTCAACACTCCGAAGGAAATCCCTTTGTCTCTTTTTCTTGGATTCCTTCGCTTTCTCGGCACATTCCTCCGAGCAGTACTTCTGCATTCCGCTGTTTGTGGTGAAAACCTTGCCACAATAAGCGCATTTTCTGGTCTTTGACATACTTGCGATTTTTATGGGTTCATCATTCCTTTTGCTGTACCTCTCCGCAAGTAATCACAAGTAAACTCTCGACATCCTTTGTCAAATTTCGCCGCGATATTGCTTTACTCAAAAGCGAGTCGGAAACCAGTCAACTATTGTAACCTATTGTCGCCACTTGTCAACTATGTCCACGATGTGGCAAAAATAAAGCCTCGTAAATTCCCTGCGGTAGAAATACGTTGCAAATTTATAGGGAATTTCCGAAGCAACCAAAAACAGCTTCCGAAGTGTTAAAATCTAAAAGTGTCTGTATAACAGAGGTTTAAGTTTGATTAGTTTTCATTATTCATGGTAGTTTAGGAGTCTCTAAATACATAAGCGAGAACTTGATGCCTATTTTGAATCGGAAGGTTTTGATGATTGCACCCTGTCTAAAGAAGAGGAAAACGCTTTGTTTACATTAAGAGAGAGAAAAAAGAACTATAAATTATTCCGCATA
>Ga0247611_10002830_pt1 | contig 26922 bp, 29 predicted proteins | sample 177DNAGHGhighgp2_FD_192422 | JGI IMG/M metagenome (GOLD analysis project Ga0247611, IMG submission 192422) | Sheep rumen microbial communities from Palmerston North, Manawatu-Wanganui, New Zealand - 1770 DNA GHGhigh gp2 | ecosystem: Host-associated > Mammals > Digestive system > Stomach > Rumen... | reverse complement strand
TCTTGTCTCCGCCTACAGCTGCGTAGTATTCTGAGAAACTCAATGGATAAACCCTTATCTGATGGTCACGTCCTCTGAACTCTGTTGCAATATCTGTAGAGAGGAAGTGTGAGTTGCTTCCAGTGGCATAGACATCTGCGTTCTTTATATGTAGCAAACTGTTGAGCACATCAACAAACTCATCAACCTTCTGCACCTCATCAAGAATGACGAAATACAACTGTTGATCAACTATTTTGGACTTGACGAATGCCAGCAATGCATCAGGGTCTCTCAACTCCTTGTTAGCCCTGTCCTCCAGGTCCACTTCGATGATGTGGCTTTCGTCCACTCCTTCTGAAAGCAGGTGGTTGTGGAACAAGGTCTTCAATAGATAAGATTTTCCGCACCTGCGCGGTCCGGTTACTACTTTGATAAATCCATTCTGTCTGGCATTAACCAGTTGATTCAAATAGATGTCTCTTTTTATCTCCATTGCACAATGAATTTGTGGCACATGTGCCAATTTTTCAGTGCAAAGATACGCTTAATTATTGAATATGCAAAACATTTAGGCTGAGAAATTGGCACATGTGCCAATTTCTCAGCCTAAAGACGTTTGATTTCCGATTTGTCTGCCTATATTATTAAACTTTGTTGCAAAGTTAGTCATTTCTGATAAATTCTGAAATATTATGATAAAATTTAACTTATGTTGAAGTTAGGCTGCACCTCAGAAATATCCAAAGACTACGAGTTTACTCGCCTGAGCACCTTAAATATGAGAATTAAGCGAAGAAATTTGGTATTTCATTTGGTTTTGATAAATTTCTCACGCTCAAGAATACAAATAAATTTGCATTCTATTCACTAAATCGAAATTTTGCACTATCTTTGTGGCATATTTTGAGAAGAATTAGGATTGGGCTTCAGACAATGAACATAGAAGACTATCCCAAGACTGAGCCAGATGATGATGGAAGTTGAACAAGAACTTATAATACATAAAAAGTCATTTCAGCAATTGACAACGGATGAACTGTATGGGCTTCTGAGAGTTCGTAGTGAAGTGTTCGTGGTTGAGCAGAATTGTGTCTATCAGGATCTGGACGGCGATGACCAGAGAGCAATCCATCTGTGGCTGACAAAGGAAGACAAGATCGTGGCATTAGCCCGCGTGTGTCCTGCAGGTACTCACATGACGGAGATTTCTATTGGTCGGGTCATCTCGACAGAGCGAGGCAAAGGCTATGGTAAACAAATCATGCTCCACGCAATCGATACAGCCGTTAAGCACTATGATGCCAAGCGCATTGATATTGAGGCACAGGAGTACGCCAGAGGCTTCTATGAGTAAGTTGCAGACAAGTGGTTATACTGTTCAGTTGAATGTAAAATTCCGCAAGGCAGTCCCTACTGCCGAACCCGAACTGACTATCCGGGCTAAGGTGACCAAGCAAGTGCGTAATCTTGCCTATATCAATGCAGAAATCGTTAACTCTAAAGGTGAAGTCTGCAATGAGGGCGAGGCTGTCTATTTCCTAATGAACCAAGAGAAGGCAAAGGAAATGGGGTTCTTACATTGTGACGTAGAAGAATGATACATTATTGAGGAATACTATTATGAAGAAAGCATTATTTATCAATGGGAGTCCGCGAAAGAACGGTAATACGGCACAACTGCTGAAGCGTGCCATGGAAGGTGCTCAAGAGGCTGGTGCCGAAGTAGAACTGGTGAATCTCTACGACCGCAGTCTGAACTACAAGGGGTGTATGAGTTGCTTTGCCTGCAAACTTAAAGGAGGCAAGAAGGGAGTCTGCTCCTTTAAGGATGACCTGCAGCCCATACTCCAGAAGGCAGTAGAGACCGACGTGCTGGTTTGCGGCTCGCCCAACTACTGCGGTTATCCGTCAGCCGCTCTCCGGGCATTTATGGAACGAATGGAGTTTCCTGCTGTCAACTACTCTGACTATACTAAACCCGTTGTACTGAAACGATTCTGCTCGGCAACCATCTATACGATGAACTGTCCAAACGAAGAGGTCTATCGCCAGATGAACTACCCTGTGCTCATGGACACTTCCACCCAGCAACTTGGTGTGTTCGGTCCCACGGAGATACTATGTTCGTATGACACCTATCAGTTCTCGAAATACGACCGTTACGACGCCGCCACGTTTGACGAGACTCACAAAGCGGAGGTACGTGATAAGCAGTTCCCTCTCGACCTTGAAAAAGCCTACGAGTTGGGCAAACGGTTGGTGCTGATGGAGTAAGTACGGATGACCCGGCAGGGATTACCTACCGCCATTGAATCGGAAGGTTCATTACTACACATCATTTTATTCTATCATATCAGTGGAATAAGGCAATTTAACGTCTTCCTTAGATGACTACAGCAGTTCCGCTGGTGGCTACCATGAGCATTGAACCATTGGCACCGACAGTCTCATAGTCGATGTCGATACCTACAATGGCATTGGCTCCAAGGGCCAAAGCACGCTGCATCATCTCCTGCATGGAGGTGTCTTTGGCCTCGGTAAGCACTTTCTCGTAACTGCCAGCACGACCGCCTACGATGTCGCGGATGCCTGCAAAAAGGTCTTTGAACATGTTAGCACCGATAATGGTTTCACCTGTCACAATACCCTTGTATTCGCGGATAGTGTGACCTTCAATCTGTGGGGTTGTTGAGAGTATCATAATCGTTTCTTTTAAAAAGTTTATAATTCAAATTTATGGATCTGTCTTAATCATATCATACGCTAATCGCTCATCCCCATTAGCGAGATAGATGATGCCACAATATCTAAAGCCATACTTCTCTATGTTGTGGCGCATGATATGGTTGTCTCTATGAGTATCGATGCGAATATGTTTATCTTGAGAAAAGCAGAAGTCCAGGATATCCTTGAAAACTCCGTGAGCCTCTGGAACACTGGCAATTCTGTGGATAACATGGTAGGGCATGGCATCGTTGGTCCACTGTCCATTATATATATTAGAATAGGTCTGCTCTGGAGAGGCAAGGAAAGCAAAATAGCCAACGATCACACTATGATCCTCAATGACGAAACTTCCTTCATGCTCCACGTCTGTCTTGACCATCTCCAATGAGGGGTATCCCCCGCCCCACTGATTCATATTCCCTGAAGCACGCATAATACCCTTGGCAGCAGCGAAAACCTCCATGATTCTCTCTGCGTCATCTGGTAACACAGTCTTTCGAATGATACGATTCTTTTGAGTCATTATTATTTCAAATCATCAGCAAAGATACACATAATTATTTGTATTGCCTTTAATCTGTTACCACTTCATCAAAATGCTCCTTACCCCAGTCTATCAGAGCCGTGAGTACAGGCATCAGTGATTTGCTTGTCTCTGTAAGGGAATACTCCACACGGGGAGGTACCTCCGGATAGACCTGACGATGTACCAGATGGCTCTGCTCCAGATTCTTCAGCGTCTGCGAAAGCATCTTCTGTGAACAATCCGTCATCAGACGACGGATTTCATTGAATCGCAACACGCCTGTGTCACTGGTGTAAAGCATATAGAGCACCAACAATGACCATTTATCGCCAAAACGGCTCACCACTTGCCTGATAGGACAGGCTAAATACTCTGCTTTGATATCTGCCATATCTTTAGAAATAGTTATTTATAACACAAAGGTAACTGTTGGTTACTAAATTACCAAACAATACATGTTAATCTAAGTTAATGTTGATTTTGCGAAGGTCCGATAATCTCCCAATTCCTACTTTTCGGTAACTATGGCACCAAAAAGTGCCTTCTTGTAGGATTGAAAAACTTGCCGTACCTTTGCAGCGTAATTCTAAATAATTGCACCGCGAGGACAGGCTGCACCTCAGCATAAAGCAAGTTTTCTGCATTCGGTTTGAACTGTCCTTGCACCCAGTAAATAACAATTTAAATGTATAAGATGATGAAACAGATTGAGACTATTAAGGAAGGTAAGAACTTTAAGGCAGTGAGCGTAGGTAAGGTGAGTGAGATTATCGAGCATGAATTACCAATGGGACCTGATGTTACCATTAAGGGAAAGGTGTTCGCAGGTCAGGCTGTAGGGGCTACTGGTAGCGAATTCAGTTTCCAGACGTTAGTTCCGGGTCAAGACAGTGGTTTCCTGCACACCCACAAGACACACGAGGAATTGTATTTCATCCTGAAGGGTGAGGGTCAGTATCAAGTAGATGGAGATATTTTCCCTGTCAGCGAGGGTGCTATTATCAGAGTGTCTCCTAATGGCAAGCGTGCACTGAAGAACACAGGTAAGGAGAACTTGACCATGCTCTGTATCCAGTATAAGGCGAATGCCTTCACGGAGGCTGACAGTCCCATGACAGATGGCGTCATTCTACAGGATGAACTGAAATGGTAAGCAATGATGTTTGAGAAAGCACTTCAGTTTCTTCAAAACCACAAAGAGATTGCCCTTGCTACCTGCGAGGGCAATCTTCCTAAGTTGCGCATCTTCCAAATCATGAAGCAGGAAGGGCATGTGCTCTACTTTGCCACCTCCGCCCAAAAGGCTGTTTGGCGTGAATTACGTCAAAACCCGAATATGGAAATTTTAGCCTATGAGGGGAACATCTCTGTACGTTGCTCTGGGATGGCGAACTTCAATGTGGAGGACGACGTGAAGCGATGGATATACAACAACAATTCTGTGCTGTCTCGTCTTTATACGAGTTATGACCAGATGGAATACTTCTGTCTGCCGATAGCCGAGATGGACTATTACAATCTATCGCCTACACCACCAGTCTTCCAGCATTTTGATCTTATATCTGGTGAAGTAGGTAACGGCTTTGTTGGTGAGAGATACAAGGTTACTCCTGCTCCTCGACAGTAAAAAAACTAATCCGCAATCTCAAAAAGGTTACGGATTTTTCATATCCTTATTCGCCTATAATCGTTACTACCAATTCTCTGGAGCCACCGTAATTGCGGTACTCGCAGAAGTAGATCCCCTGCCAAGTGCCAAGATTCAAATGTCCGTCAGTGATCGGTATAGTGATGCTGACACCGCTCAACGTGGACTTGGCGTGAGCGGGCATATCATCGGCACCTTCTAAGGTATGCTCATACTCTAGGCGGTTCTCAGGAACCAGACTGTTAAAGATGGTCTCCATATCCACACGAACGTCAGGATCAGCATTCTCATTGATGCTCAGTCCACAACTGGTATGTTTCGTGAAGATGTTCACAATGCCGGTCTTAGGCAGTTTCGGCAACTGACTCAATATCTCACTTGTCACCAAGTGGAAGCCTCTGCGTTTCGGCTTCAGGATTATCTCTATTTGCTGTACCATATCTTTTAATTGTCATTGATATATGACTTCGTGATCATATCGTAGTATAGAGCCTCTAACTCTGCTAAGGTCAATTTCTCAACAGAATGTTCGATGATGCGGATAAGTTCGTCACGGCGATAATCGTCTGACTGCCCAAAATGTGCCATAATCTATCTCCTTAAATCATAAAGTATTGTAATATTGGGCACAAAGATACAGATAATATTTCAGATTTAATTGAAAATGATTATATTTGCATCATTATTTACATAAAATAGTGTATAAAGAAACTGATGATAAACGATAACCTTCTACATATTATTACTATTTACCTCGCTGTCATAAACGTGGTCACCTTCTGCACCTATGGCATTGACAAACTGAAGGCAAAAAAATCATTATGGCGCATTAGGGAGGTCTCGCTATTGATGCTGGCGGTACTCGGTGGCAGCATCGGGGCTTGGCTCGGCATGAAACTCTGGCACCACAAGACTCAGCATAAGAAGTTCAGATATGGCATCCCTGCCATCATCATCATTCAGTTTGCATTTATAATCTATTTACTCAAACAATAGGTTGGTATCAAACAGACCTCTTACAGTTTACAAATACAAAAAAAACAATGAAGATAATAGACGACAACCTGATTAACGGTGTAGTGAAGCAAGCCAAACAGTCACCACGGCTGAGAATGAACTACAATTTCCATCAGAGTCTGGAGGAGAAATGCCACCGTTTCCTCAATTGTCTGGAGCCTGGCACTTTCATCCCTGTACATCATCATCCTACCAAGGCAGAGACATTTGTGATTCTGAAAGGCAAGGTTAGGGTTTCCACCTATAATGACAACGGTGAGGTATTAGAGTCCTGTGTCATCAGCCCAAACAATGGAACCTATGGTGTAGACATCCCTAAAAACGTGTGGCATGGGTTAGAGTGCCTGGAACCCAGTGTACTCTTGGAATGCAAGGAAGGACCTTTTGTCGAGCATGAGATTGACGGAATATTGGAGATTAAGAAGTAATAGAAAAGTGTGATGACGTATGCTGCGTTTCTTTGCTGCCAATGACGACTGACGGTGGGTTTGTTACCGAGAAACTCTGTCTTTCTTACGCGCGCGTGCGCGCACTATAAGTTTTTAAACCCTTGTCACCGTTGCCACCTTGCAAAACTATTTGATAATCAGGTGATTGTCGGTAACAACGAGGTGACAACGGTGACAAGGAAAGGCTATTTGCTGATAGAAATGCCTCCGATTACCGTGGCGGATGCCTTCCCTCACAGAGAGGAGCGGCACCTATCTGAGAGGGGAAACTTTTCCATTTTTAATCGGAGGCATTACTCACTGTGAGCGGAGGCATCAGAGACTTTTACTGAACCGCTGTGTTCCCACAATATCGGCAAATCGGCTCAGTTCGAAAAAGCCGCTGACTTATTGAAAGTCAGCGGCTTCATTTATAAGAGTGGTCGAGGTGACAGGACTCGAACCTGCGACAGCCTGGTCCCAAACCAGGAACGCTACCAACTGCGCTACACCTCGTTTTTGCGGCTGCAAAGGTACACATTTTCTGTGACCCTTGCAAATTTTTCCGCAATTATTTTATAATTCCTTGTTCAATAAAGATCTTTTTCAGTGCTTCCACCGAACGGTCAACCTGTTCTTCTGTATGTGTCGCCATCAAAGCATAGCGTACCAATGTGTCCTGTGGAGCGCATGCGGGAGGAATTACTGGGTTGATGAACACACCTGCCTTGAAAGCCAATGCTGTTACCAAGAATGTTTTATCAACATCACGTACATACAATGGGATAATAGGACTCTCTGTATCTCCGATTTCAAAACCTTCCTCACGGAAACGTTTCAGTGCGTAATTCGTCACCTTCCACAAAGCCTCGATACGCTCTGGCTCATTTTGGATAATGTGCAAGGCCTCCATAGCGGCAGCCGTTGCTGCTGGCGTGTTAGACGCAGAGAAAATATAAGTACGACACGTATGACGCAGGAAATTAATCGTATCCCAATCAGAGGCAATAAAACCACCGATAGAAGCAAGTGACTTTGAGAATGTACCCATAATCAAGTCTACCTCATCTGTCAAACCGAAGTAGTCGCAAACGCCACGTCCCTGTTTTCCAAATACTCCTAAGCCATGAGCCTCGTCAACCATGATAGAGCAATTATACTTATGTTTCAATGCTACTATCTCTGGTAATTTCGCCAAGTCACCCTCCATTGAGAACACACCATCCACGACAATCAGTTTGATAGCCTCGTAAGGTAATTTCTGGAGAACACGTTCCAGATCCTCCATGTCGTTGTGTTTGTAATGCAACTGCTTGGCAAAAGAAAGACGACGACCGTCCACAATACTTGCGTGGTCACGATCGTCACAGATAATATAATCGTCTTTACCTACTACCATTGCTAAAACTCCCTGATTGACAGAGAATCCTGTGGAGAAGCAAAGGCAATCGTCCTTGCCAATAAATTCTGCGATTTCCTTTTCTAACTGAACATGCAGGTCAAGCGTGCCATTCAAGAAACGACTTCCTGCACAACCAGAACCATATTTATCCAACGCTGCCTTTGCCGCATCAATAATGCGCTGGTCACCAGTCAGTCCTGTATAGGCGTTAGAACCAAACATGAGCACTTTGTGACCGCCCATTTCCACTTCCGTACCCTGTTTTCCCTCAATAGCGCGGAAATAAGGGTAAACGTCAGCCTCCATAAATTTCTGCGGCTCACGATAATGCTTGTATTTTTCTTGTAACTGTCCCATTCCGATAAGGTATAGTTTCGTTTATTTTTCTTTTCAGGCTGCAAAGTTACACAAATTTTATCAATTCGTGCACATTTTGCAAGATAATTCGTAAAATAATTGAAATTTATTTCAAATACATCGAATATTTCTCTTTAAATTCTTAATTTTGCACAAGAATTATGAACGAGAAGAAACACATAACATTCATCATCAATCCCATCTCGGGTAATCAGCACAAAGAAGAACTTCCTAAACTGATTTCCTCTGATATTGATCATGAGCGTTTTGACATAGAAGTCCGTGTGACTGAATATAAGGGACAGGCAGAAGAAATTGCCCGTCAATGTGCTGTTGATGGTGTGGATGTCGTTGTCGCTGTTGGTGGTGATGGCACTATCAATGAGGTGGCTCGTGCTTTGACGCATACGAATACGGCATTGGGCATCATACCCTGTGGCTCCGGCAATGGACTGGCACGCCATTTGTGTATTCCCATGAATGTACGTGAGGCTATCAGCATCATTAACCAATGCCAGATTGAGACTTTTGACTACGGGGTGATTAATGGAATTCCTTTCTTCTGTACCTGTGGAATGGGGTTTGACGCTTTCATTTCTTTAAAATTCGCGGAATCCGGTAAACGGGGACCTATCACCTATGTGGAGAATGTGCTGAAGGAAGGTTTGAAATACCAACCAGAGACGTATGAGGTGGAGGACGAGACAGGCGCGCATCGCTATAAGGCTTTTCTTATTGCCTGTGCCAATGCCTCACAATATGGAAATAATGCCTATATTGCGCCAAAAGCCTCAATGAGAGATGGTATGATGGACGTGATTATTATGGAACCGTTTAATGCGATGGAGGCACCACAGATCAGTATTGACCTATTTAATAAGACCCTGAACAGTAATTCAAAAATCAAGACATTCCAGACCAAGAAGATTCACATCCACCGATCTGAGCCAGGTGCCATCCATTATGATGGTGACCCTTTGATGACCGACAAAGATGTTGATGTACATTTGGAGCCATTAGGTATTCGTATTGTGACGAATCCAGATGCTGTCGAGGATAACAGTCAGCCCAATCCTGTACTGAATGCATTCAGCGACCTGTTTAATAATATAAATAATGTACGTGAGGACATTGAGAAAAGAGGCAGGAAAATTCAGGCAATCAATAAACTGATGCTCCGCAAACTCTCCAAACTATAATTGTGATGCAGTTATTTCTTGTCATCCTGATACTATTTGTAGCCATAGCGTACGCCGCATGGGGACTATTCCGCAGTCTCACTACTCCGTCCAACCCTTGTGAAGGCTGCCCAGGATGCGACATTAAGAAAAAAAGTGATGGAAAATTTTGTCAGTCCAAAGAAAAGTATTAACTTTGCATCCGCTAAGACGACATGGTGCCTTGGATGAGTGGCTTAGTCAACGGTCTGCAAAACCGTCTACGGCGGTTCGAATCCGCCAGGCACCTCTTAGAAAAATAAAATCGGAAGACTCCGCCAGGAATCCTCCGATTTATTTTTTACCAACACTGTCCAACATTTTGATACCCTTAGGAGTACAGAATCCACGGAAAGGAACCAACATCAGATTAGTGAGTAACTCTTCATGGGGATAGCGGATATACACCTCTTCTTTGGTGACATATTCCCCTATCGCATCAAACAGTTTACCAATCAATTCGTAATTGACACCTTTGCGGAAATAACCTTCTTTCACCCCACGCTGCATAAAAGAGAGGAAGAGATCATGGGAGTTGACATGTGCCTGCTCGATATAGTTCAAAACTTCCGGATAAAGTTTTATATCCTGATAGAAGGCATAATTGACACTCTCCAACTCCTCCACTTTAAGACGATAGACCTCCAGTACTACCTCCATCGTGTTATGTTCCTTGGCAAAGTCACGCATATATACCTGCTTGTCTTCATGTAGTTTCTTGATACATGAGAAAAGCAACGACTCCTTATCCCCGTAGATCTCATAAAGGGTACGTTTGGAAATAGACAAACTTGATGCGATATCATCCATCTTCACAGCACGAATACCATTTGTGCAAAATGCCTTGATAGCAGCATCAAGAATTTTATTCTTCAAAGAAGTACGATAAGCATTCAAATCTTTTATTTCCTGCATAAGTAATCAATTTGAATGCAAAGTTACTAAAAAGATTAAAAAAACATTTGATTTCACAGAGTTTTTTGTAATTTTGCGAGGAAAATGGAAAAGTAATTAATAATAATACTACATTCTTGTATGGTAAAAATCTCAAAAGAGGCCGCTCTCGAATATCATGAGGCGGGCCGTCCTGGTAAAATTGAAGTAAAGCCAACAAAGGCTTATCGTACACAAACAGACCTTTCGTTGGCATATTCTCCTGGTGTCGCCTACCCTTGTCTCGAAATCCAGCAGAATCCTGACGATGCATATAAATACACAGATAAGGGAAACCTAGTTGCCGTTATCTCGAATGGTACTGCCGTCCTTGGCTTGGGCGATATCGGTGCCATGAGTGGCAAGCCCGTCATGGAGGGAAAGGGCTTGCTCTTCAAGATATATGGAGGTATTGATGTCTTCGATATCGAGGTCAACGAGAAAGACCCTGAGAAGTTCTGCGAGGCGGTAGAGCGTATCGCTCCTACTTTTGGAGGTATTAACCTGGAGGACATCAAGGCTCCTGAGTGTTTCTATATTGAAGACCGTCTGAAGAAGACCCTTGACATTCCTGTGATGCACGATGACCAGCATGGTACGGCGATTATCTCCGCAGCAGGACTAAAGAATGCCCTTGAGGTGATTGGCAAGGATATTAAGAAAGTCAAGATTGTAGTAAATGGTGCTGGTGCCGCTGCTATCTCCTGTACTAAACTTTATATGGCTATTGGAGCCCAGAAGGAGAATATCGTGATGCTCGACTCAAAGGGTGTCATCAGTGTGGCACGCCAAGATCTGAATGAGCAGAAGAAGTTCTTTGCCACCCAGCGTACGGATATCCACACCTTGGAGGAGGCTGTGAATGGTGCAGATGTCTTCGTAGGTCTCTCTAAGGGTAATGTCCTCTCTAAGGATATGGTGAAGACGATGGCTAAGGATCCTGTCATCTTCGCACTTGCCAACCCTGTTCCTGAGATTTCTTATGAGGATGCGATGGAGGCTCGTCCTGACACTTTGATGTCAACAGGTCGTACCGACTATCCCAACCAGATTAATAATGTGATTGGTTTCCCCTATATCTTCCGTGGTGCCTTGGACGTTCATGCCACTGCTATCAACGAGGAGATGAAACTGGCTGCCGTGCATGCCATTGCAGACCTTGCCAAACAACCTGTTCCTGATGTAGTGAACGATGTCTATAAAGTCAACAACCTCAGTTTCGGACGTGAGTATTTCATTCCGAAACCCGTTGACCCCCGTCTGATTACCGAGGTCAGTGCTGCTGTGGCAAAGGCTGCCATTGAGAGTGGTGTTGCTCGTAAGAAGATTGAGAACTGGGAGGAGTATAAGAACTCGCTGAGTGTATTGTTAGGACAGGAGACTAAACTCACTCAGAAACTCTATGCCACTGCTGCCGCTCATCCACAGCGTGTAGTATTCGCAGAGGCTGTACACCCCACCATGCTGAAGGCTGCCGTACAGGCAAAGGCAGAAGGTATCTGCTACCCTATCCTCTTGGGTAATGACGAGGTGATTGAGAAACTGGCTAAGAAACTCGACCTGAACATTGATGGTATTGAGATTGTCAATCTCCGTCATCCGTCTGAGCAGGAACGTCGTGAGCGTTATGCCCGCATCCTGACAGAGAAACGTCAGCGTGACGGTTATACTTTCCAAGAGGCTAATGACAAGATGTTCGAGCGCAACTATTTCGGTATGATGATGGTGGAGACTGGTGAGGCTGATGCCTTCATCACAGGTCTTTACACCAAATACTCCAATACGGTGAAGGTTGTCAAGGAGGTGATTGGTATTCGTCCAGAGTACAAGCATTTTGGTGCCCTGCATATCATCAACTCCCAGAAAGGAACACTCTATATCGCTGATACCCTCGTCAATGAGAATCCAGATACTGATACTTTGGTAGACATTGCTAAGTTGGCTGCCACCAGTGTGCGTTTCTTCAACGAGAAGCCTGTAGTGTCTATGATCTCCCACTCTAACTTCGGTAGTTCTACCAGTGATGGTGCATTGAAAGTACGTCGTGCCGCCGAGATCATGCAGGCACAGTATCCCGACCTTGCCATCGATGGTGAGATGCAGTTAGGTTTCGCCCTCGATCGTGAGTTGCGTGACGAACAGTATCCGTTCACTCGTCTGAAAGGAAAGGATGTGAACACACTGGTATTCCCCAACCTGACCTCTGCCCGTTCTTCTTATAAGATGTTGCAGATGTTGGATGCCGATGTCGAGATTATTGGTCCGATCCAGATGGGACTGAACAAGGCTATCCACTTCATCGACTTCGGTGCTTCTGTCCGTGATGTCGTGAACATCGTAGCGGTAGCCACCATCGACGCTTACGTCGATAAGGTGAAGGGGCGCATCAATGCCACACAGAAATAAAGGAAAAGGAGTCTCCAACGAGGCTCCTTTTCCTTTCCTTATCCGTTATTACTCTTGTTCTTAAAGATAATCACTCCTAAAATAACCAGTATTACAACTGCAGCAACATGTATCCAATCCATAATATATAAGTATTTAAGTTAAACATTCTATTTTTGTTCTTTCAGAGTCTGACGCAGATGGGTTTCAAGGATATGGAAGGAAGGACCTACCATCGCTCCATGATCATGACCACCAATCTCATAGAGGTAGGTCTGCTGATGCCCCACTAACTTCATCATCCTTGCCAGATACTGGTTCTCGTCATAACGACCAAACAGTTCCTGTTCTCTGTCACCACATATTAATATAAAAGGTGGACAGTCCTTACGTACCCAGTAGAGGGGAGCATACTCGTCTACTGTTACCTGTATGGGATTCAGTCCCTGCATCTTCCGTACATTATAGTGAGTCACAGCCTGACCACTGAACGGCACATACATCAGCACATCGTCGGCATCCACCTCATAACGGGCAAGCCATGCCTTGTTCAGACATAACATCATGGCAAGATAACCACCAGCAGAGTGACCAGTCACCACGATTTTCCTCGTGTCTCCACCATACTCCTTGATATGCTTAAACACCCAAGCCACAGCCTCTGCGGCATCATCGAGTGTCTCTTTCACATGTACCTTTGGCAACAGACGATAGTTTGCACCTACCACCACATACCCTTTTTCTTTCAACTGTGCAGGAATCTCCTTGTTTCCCGCTTCCAGTCCACCCCCATGAAACCAAACAATGACAGGGCAATCTTTCTTGTCTTGCGGATAATACACATCCAGTTTCAACCGTTCCTGTGCATATCCATCCGTTTTCGTCGTGTAACAGATGTCCGCCTTCGTCTGATACCTTTGTGCCCACATGACGATACTCATCGTCAGCACAAACATGAGCATGAACTTTCTCTTCATAGTTTATTCGTTTTTAGTTCTATTCCTCTATTTGCATTTCTCCACTATAGGATATTGGATCACGTTCCTTGGACCGCACATCAATGGCGGTATTACCATTATCGAAAATGCTCAACTGATACAGGTAGGTGTCTTCCTCGTTCGTCAGTTCTATTGAGATTTTAGTTTGTCCCTTCGCATTCTTCGACTCGTAATAGTTACTTACCCTCTCTGTGAAGTTCAGTCCCTTCCCACCACCGTATGGCACATTATAAGCCCTGCCGAAGTAAGGAAGATACGAGATCAGTGTATCACCTTTTACCTCCAGCGAGTAATTGCTGGTCACATTACGTGCTGGTCCCCGTTGAGGGTACATCATCTGTATGTTAATGGTATAGTGTCTGTCGGCAAGAGCCTTCTCCACCAGTGCAGCATGCCGAGCCGCCCTCTCCGCCCTTTCAGCAGGAGTGAGCGAACTACAAGCCACACATGCCATAACGGCTAATATCAAAAAACATTTCTTCATCATACAAAGGACAAAGATAATAAAAAATTTTAATTCCCAATCATTTAGGGCAGATATTTTCTTTCAGAAGCCAGTTGTCCACCATGACTGGCAGTCCCGTCCTTTATCAGCGGATTTCATCCGTGACATCCACCATCATCCTCCCCATTTCATTCAACGCAACAAACCGATACCTTTGTGAATCAACAGGTATATCCGTATAACAAAAGTGCTTCTCTTCAGCCTTCCTTCGCAATGTGTCCTCAACAGCCATTCTTACTGATGGATGAACAAAAACACTGTTGTCTGGTTCCAGCAACAACAACCTTCCCCTTGAGCAAGCATCAAAATAAACGCCACCAGGTTTATAGAAACGTTCGTGTGGTGACCCTACAGGAGGAAAGCCATCATTCAACAATACTACTAACGGGTACCCTTTCTCACGCACAGTTTTGGCTATTAATCGTTCACCCTTGCTAATTGCAGCAGTATATGTTATCGCTCCATTATGCGCTGCCGACAAGACATTCTTTAGTCGTTCACCTATTTGTTCGTCAGAAGCCCTTCTCGATATTTCCACTAATTGACGGTCAGACCAATTCAGCAAGAAATGATTACCCATTGACGTAAATTGTAACCCACATATGGTTGTCTGCCGATGCATACGAAAGAGATCGGGGTCAAGTTTTCTCTGCCATGCACGCTCAGCATTTGCTTTCACGTATTCTATCATCGCATGAAGTTGTCCTTTATGAGTCAACACCCGGTAATATGGTGGTCCATCATACAAATTGTCCGTAACCCCCAGTTTCCGAACTTCCGCTTTACAACCCTGCATAAAACCACGCAACACCTCCTTGATACTACGTTTCATCGTTCTTTGCACTTGCAACACAATATGGTGATGATCAGGCATCACTTTGTCAGCAAGAATCTTGATTTCCGGACAAAGTTCTAACATCCTTTTTTCTTGATGAATAATAGCCCAACCTATCGGAGTCTTATTCACACCAGCATCTTTCCCATCATGAACAAGTGTTCCAAACAATGGTTGTCGAGCGTTAGCAACCATGGTGACATGTACTATACATGGTTTACGCCACGTACCAGGTTGTAACCATGTGAAAGTCTCTTTGTTTGTTATTCCTTTATTTTCGATAGTCATGGTAAATCAAATTTACTATTAAGTGACGGGACAACATTTTTTATAGATAATGCTAAATAATAAGCAAGTCGTGGTGGAACTGCATTTCCAACCATTTTATATCCGTCTTTCACATCTTTATATATAAAACGAAAATGATCTGGGAAAGTCTGGATACGGGCACATTCTCGAACGCTCAATCGACGATATTCCTTTTCATAACCAACGGTGAATCTCCTTTCATTTTGAGAAACATATTCCATTTTAGGTGCTTGCGGATGTAGTGGTTCATTCTTTGCTTGTGCCTGTATCGTAAATGATAATTCTTGCCATCCTCTAACACGATTTCTTGCCATAAACTTTGCATCATAGCCACCAGCATAATAATCATGATTGAGGATTCCATCATACTTCTGGTTTACCATTTCATTTAAATAGGCAGTTGGCTGGGTCTTCAAATCACCAATGGCTTGTGAAAGTGTAATCGGCACTTCATTCACCTTTGTCGGAAAGAAATACTCGCTCTGAATATCTTCTCTTATACCAACAATAAACACACGCAATCTATCTTGAGGAACACGAAAATCAGCAGCGTTCAACAATTCATATTTCACGCGATAACCTGCCTCTCGAAATAAACAAAGAAATTGTTCGAAAGACTTCATATGCCGAGGACTAACCATCCCATGCACATTCTCCATTATGAAAAATTGAGGTTTCTTAGCCTTTACAATACGAATATAGTCAAAAACCAATCTTCCTCTTTCATCATCAATACCAAGACATTTACCACCCAAACTCCATGACTGACAAGGAGGACCGCCAATGATTCCATCACTATCGGGGATGTCTGATTCTTTAACCTCCCGAATGTCCATTGTATTTAACACTGTTTGGGGATGGTTATACCTGTATGTTTCATGTATCGACTTTTCGAACTCATTAGCCCATACAATTTCAAAACCCGCTTTTTCAAATCCCAAGTCTAGTCCTCCACATCCTGAGAACAACGATATTATTTTCATATGCCAGTTGAAAAATAAGTTAAACAATCATTATTTCATTCCAAAGCCCTCCTTATTGCCAATGCGACCTCGTAAGCAAGATTAACAGGAACAGCATTTCCAATCATCTTATAAGCATCATTCGTACTCTTATAAATGAACTTGAAATCATCAGGAAAACCTTGAACTCTCGCAACCTCTCTGATAGTCATTCGTCTGTATAAGTCTTCTTTTCCTTCAACGAATCTGCAATCATTCAACCCATGTTTCACCATCTTCGGTGCTTGTGGATGAAGTTGACATTGTCTTCCAGAAGCCTGTACGGTAAAAGCCTGTTCATCCCAAGCCTTTACCCTGTTTCGACTCATAAATATAGGTGAATACGCACCAGTAAAATACTCATTATTATTCACAGCAGCAGGGTTGTGGTTGTTGTTCTTCCCTGATGGCACAGCAGTAAACTGCAAATCCCAAATGATATCTCTCAAGGTGAGTTTCTTGTTATCATCCTTCGTCGAGCCTTCGGGAAATATAAAGTCAATCTTCAAATCTTTCCTGAACCCAATATAGAAAACACGTTTTCTCTCCTGCGCTACTCCATAATCTTTGGCATTTACCAATGTCAGAGTAACGTCATAATTGCTTTTGTCAAACAAGTTCAAAATGTTCTTCACCGCATCAGAATGTCTATTAGCAAGCATACCACTGACATTCTCCGCAAGGAAGAATTTGGGTTGTGTTTTCCGCAACACTCTGATATAGTCAAAGAACAACTGTCCTCTTTGGTCTTCAATTCCACGCAAAGCGCCAGCCTCAGACCATGACTGACAGGGAGGACCACCAATAATCCCATCCACATCATCAGGGAAATCATCCTCTGATATTTTTCTGATATCACCCTCTATCAATTTCGTATTTGGATGATTTACCTTAAAGGTCTCATATATAGCAGGATCAAACTCATTGGCAACAGGTATCTCAAACCCAGCCTTCTCAAAGCCCAAGTCCAAACCGCCACATCCAGAGAATAAACTAATGACTTTCATTTGCTTGCTCATTTACATAATAAGAAACACCTACTGCCAACAAGTCTTTTAAACTTGAGAAATTTGACGCATTTATCTTTAGAGTTTTTAATAGTGACTTAAGTTTCTCTCCCACCTCGTCTCCATTTTTCTGTAAAGGTTGGTTAAAGACAATTTTGCCATGCAACTTTCCATCGGCAATATTCCAATCCACATATACAGCAAGAGGTCTTGGACCATCCCACTTATTTACAGTCACCCTGTAATTTAATGCTTTACATGCGAAATATATTTCTTTGCCATTAACATAGTCCTCTATTTTCTGCATCTGTTGGATACAATAATCAACCGTCAATTGCACATTAGGATTGACAACCATTATATAATTGGCGACGCCACTATCTGTCACAATGGAATTACCAATGGAGGCATCTTTCTTCTCTTTGGGCAAGTTACTACCACTATACACATCTATCTTCTGTTCTTTAGTTAAGTCTATTTTTCCTGAGAGATTACCACTCATGACATTTAATAACTCAAATTTCCATCCTAGTTTAATTGATTTCGCTTCTGTATGGTTCCCAGCATCGAAATACACTAATTTGGTATGATTAAACTTATCTTTTAATCCTCCTATTGCTTTAATCAATATCTGGTTCACGTCAGAGCCCAAAATCTCCTTTGCCCTTTGATAGTTTATTTTATTCTCAAGGAAATCCGCATTCGTCTGCTTCACAGAAACCTTAAAGACCATCTCACCTCCATCAAAAGTAGTAGGAATATATACATCCGTCTTACACTCCCCTTTACTGACCGTAGGTTTCACACTATTAGCAGAAACAGTATATTTCACACCATCATACACGAAAGAAGTTCCTCGTGTAAATAATTCGCATATTTTCCTTTCTGTATCTGAGAACTGTGGCATATTATTTCTATTTACTCATCTTCAAAATAGTCGGTATCTATTCTTTTTATTTCATATATCTTTTTTGTAGATACACCAATATTATACTTTATCATATATTCTGCTAATTGTTGACCATCAATTTTGGCAATTTTTAATGCAGGTTGATACTCTAAAGCTTCTTTAGTATAAGAAGAAGTTGTAATAAACACACCTTTTTGACCGCCTTTTCCAGACATAGCACCTACAAAACCTTGCAATTCTCTTCGTCCGACTTTGGCTGTCTTGTTCCATCTTTTTGCTTGAATATGGATTACATCCAAGCCTAAAGTATCTTCATTTATAACTCCATCAATACCTTCGTCACTGGTGTACTGAGTCTTAAAACCTGAACCATACCCCATTTTCTCTAATAAATCAACAACTAAACTTTCAAAGAATTGGGGGGATTGCTCTAATACTTTATCTAATAATTCTTCTGTAAGTTGAGAATTGATTTTATTTATAGAATTATCGATGAGAGTTTCTGGAGTTTGAGAAGAAGTTTCTTCGTCTACATCCGAAGAACCTTTATTAACACCGTCCAATTTATTGCCATAATTAAACTCGCGAAAAGAAGGGTATCTACTTGCAAGCAGTTTGGGGGTAATTACTTGCAAATTTTCATTAAGAAGTTTTAGTCCTTCTTTATTGATTTTATATACTCCTTTTTTCACATAATCAACTAATCCCGCCTTACTCAAATAAGTTCTTGACCATTGAGTCCGATTTCTAACAATCGTATCTGTTCCGCTCGGAAGCTTCTTTGCCATCTCTTTGTCTGAAAGTTTAAAATGGACTCTCATCGCCTCTACACAATCTTTTAAAGTGTGTTCTTTGCCATCCTTCAAATATTCAAGGAAAGGCAACATAAATGATTGGAAATCTGGTATCATAAACTTTATATTATTTATCTCCTTTTTCTATGAATTCTTTTAATTCTCTCAGTGTCGTGTCTGTGAAAGTCCTCCATATTTTTAATTTTACTTTTTTATAATCATTCAGAAATTGAAGAACATATTCTATCTCAAAAACTAAGCGCAAATCATTGGGGTCATTATCTGGCTGACCTTCTTTTCTAGTTCCCACTCGAGCTATTTTTATTAAATATAGATCTCGAATGCCTTTACCTTCGACATATGGCATAAAATAATATAATTTGTTTAATGCCACTGTAGAAGGAAATTTTTTACCTGTATAGTATATTTTTGCTGAATTATTAAGATAATGTTCTACATTATCTTTTTTTACAAATCCAATAAGTACTCGTTTATCCATTTGCAAACTTCCACTAAACAGATTACTGTCATTTGTAACTACACTGTTTGGATAACTACTATGAACAGCCTTAAAATCTACACCAACATTAGCCTTACTTGCTGTCTCTTGAAGTGCTTTTGACACATACCACATCATAACTGGTGGAACAGCATTACCTATAGCTTTATATTTTCTACCATCTGACAGTAGACTTAAATCATAAGATTCTGGAAACGACTGTACACGAGCACATTCGCGAGGAGTCAATCGTCTATATCGCCCATTAATAAATAACACAGGATCTGTGGAATTTAAACTAACTTTTGCTAAATGAGAACTAATTGTATTACATGGCTCATCCAGATTCTGTATTCTTCCTTTGTTCATTTTTTCATTGCTTGCCAATAATCCTTCTACAGCCTTTGCACTAAAAAACCATCTGTCATTCTCATTTGCTTCTATATCGATTGCTGTTCGTAAAGGAATTTTATTTCTCTTTGTTACAGCAACAGGAAATCTAAACTTAAAAAAGTCTTCATCGTCACGGAATCCAACAATAATTACACGCTCTCTTTTCTGAGGAATACCATAATTTGATGAATTCAATAATTGATATTTAACCTTATATCCTACTTCCTGAAATTCTTTTAGAATCATTGGAAATGCTTTCTTATTATTGGCAGACAATATCCCTTTCACATTTTCAGCAATAAAAAAACGTGGCCGTTTCTCTTTAAGAGCTTTCACCATTTCAAAAAAAAGCATGCCACGCTCATCCTTATACCCTAAACGAGGAGGATTTTGTGCTGATATGGAAAAAGATTGACAAGGGAAACCTCCTATTAGCAAATCAAAATCAGGAATGTGGTCAAGTTCAATATTTCTAACATCTTCTACTATGCATTTGTGCTCAAAATTCAAATTATACATCTGCGTACAATATGGATCATTGTCCACAGCATATACAATCTCATAATTTAACTTTGAATAATTTCTATCCATATAGTCAAAGTTACCTAATAAGCCTAGGTCCATGCCACCACAGCCACAGAAGAAAGAAGCCACTTTCAATCTTGCCATATCAATAAATCTGTTGGTTCAAAAATTTTACTGCTAAAACTAATTTCTGCACCATCTCTTGGTGTCATGTCAATTTGATCCTTTTTATACAAATCGACAGGATCCTGTAAAACATACAACACTCTGTCTTTACGACTGATCAATAATCTATACACGTAATATCTGTCTTTTAGTGTCTTCGCAGAATCCCATTCATTAGGAGTCATATGGAATCCATACCAGTTAAGCCTCTTATAGCTAATTGTTGTCTTGACCTCTATATAACGCTTTCGTGCATCTTCTTCTACACTCTGTATATCATATCCAACCCCCAATGAGGTTGGTATTTTCTTTATTAAGTGAAGAAGGTCTTCTCTACCTAAATTCTTTATTCTAACCTTTTCATGTCCTATAACTAACAACTCTCCCAAATCACCAATTTCTTTTGTGTTTTTTGCATCTGAAACAACATCGCTAATTCGAGTAGCAAGGATAATTTGGTAATTATCTTTTGTGGAGTCTGCATCTTGGATATATTGAAGAATATCTGTTTTAAATAAAGATTCATCTAAACCAGAATTTACATAATCAAACCAATTTGGCTCTAAACTTGTAATCTCAGCATTTTTTATATTTCTTTTTCCATAATATGAATCATAGCCATCAAAAAAACTACCATCATTAATCAAAGCTAGAATTGCATCATTCTCAGAACGATTTAATGAATAATACCCATGCAATTCCTTCAGCAAATTGGCATATACCATATAATCCAATATGTCACCGGCATATCTTATAACATCACCAGATTCATCATATCGACTATTGTTGGGATACTTATTTCTATTATCCAAAATCAAGTCAACAACCTCTTCTACAGGTCGATTATCACGAATCACCCGTAAATCATTAAAAATACAATGTGTTGCTTCTGCTTTAGTTATACTTAGTGCCTTTCCGATATGACTCTCAGCAACATGTAAAAGATTTAAAATATATTTTGCCGGTTTAAACCTAACGCCTTTGTTTATTAGTTCTATATTATAATTTGATTTAACATGTCCACCTGGATATTGAAATTTCAAAAGATAATATTTAAAAAACTGGACCAAATCTGCACTGCTATTTAACAAATATGCAATTTTCCCAGTTTCAGTAATATCTTCTTTTTTGTCTTCAATATATAATCCAAATAAAGCAGCTATTTCCGTTCGCCAATTGTTAATCGTCTTAATTGTCTTTGATTCATTTCCGGAATACAACCTCAACGCCGCATTCATTTTCTCCTTATAATCACGAATTGGCATTTGCCCCAATCTTGCACAAACTTCTGAAACATACAGTAGCACACTCTCAACATCCTCTTTAAAACGTGGACGGACATGATGCAATCTGAAACTAAATTCATCAGGAATAGAATATCTTATACTTCCTGACGGTATACTATCTTGTGGTTTTTCTTTCGTTTTCATATTGATATTATTTAAATTCTGTATTAAACTTTCCGCTATAGCCTTAGCCATTAAAGGTGGAACAGCATTCCCCACTTGCTTATTTTGGCTAGTCATACTTCCTACAAAAACAAAATCATCTGGAAAGGATTGTATTCTTGCAGCTTCTCTAACTGTTGGGACACGATTATATGAATAATGGAAATGATGACGATGTCCAGTATCTATTGTTATACTTGGACGTTTGCTGTTTAAACGTGTCCATGCTATATGAACCTTACGGATATTTTGTAATTCTCTTGGTAAATCTTTGTAATTACCACCATCAGGAACCATAGAAATAATCTTAACAGTCTGATCATTATGAGATGTCGTTTGATGATTGTACAATTTGAGACTATGCTCCCTCATCATACGTTGATAATCAGACTTCGCTGCAAAAGGATATACCGTACCTTCCTCCACAGAAAATTCTGGCAAATCTGAAATTGCATCCTCCACCGTAACAACTTCAGATATTATTCGCTCAGGAAAATGATAATCTTTATTTCTTGTGCCTACAAATATAGCACGACGACGATTTTGTGGAACTCCATAATCAGAAGCGACAAGTACTTTATACGAGAGGTTGTATCCCAATCTAGAAAAGTCTTTAATAATTGCTTCTTTAATCACGCCATCCCCTATAGAAAGAATGTTTGGCACATTCTCCATAACAAATGCTTTTGGCTTGTAGTATTCTACAAATCGAACAAAAGATTTATATAATTTGTTCCTTTCATCATCCATAATTCTTTTGCCAGCCACAGAAAACCCTTGACAAGGTGGACCTCCTATAATCACTGACACATCATGTATACCAAAATTCTTTTCTATTTCTTTTGGGTCTAAGTTTAGCAAATCAGCATTTAAGGTTTGAGCTTCACGATGATTCTTTCTATATGTTAAAAGTGCATCTTCCCAATTATCAATAGCTAATTTTACATCAAAACCAGCCATTTCAAAACCTAAAGACAGCCCCCCACACCCACAAAACAGGTCTATTAATGTATATTGGGATTTTTCCATACTTACTAATTTGTTTCCTTTTCTTCTACCGACAATTCAATAGGACTCTCAACTCCAAACAACTTTAGATAGACTTCGTCAGTAGTACATTTATCTATTGCATCTACAAGCAAATCTTTATTTAAATTCTCCTGAAAAATATTTTTTAATTCTATAAGATTACTATATCTTGATTGATTTAAAGCTTTCAAATAATCTACTAATAAATCCTTTTTATCAAAAGATGCTCCACTAACAGATAGTGCTTTACAAAAATCTTCTGTTGACTTTATTATATCTCGTTTAAATGCGCATGACATACAAAAATCAAAATTTTCAGAAATCTCTCCTCTCAAATCTTCATCTGCAACTGAATTATACATAAAATGCTGGAAAAAAAGAAGATGATATTTTTGTCTGTATGTTATTCCCAAGACACCTCCTCCATCATCTGCTTCGTCTCCTAAACTCATCAAATTTATAAACGCTTTTTTCAATATTGGGAAACCTTCTTCTTCAAGGGGACGAGCCAAAAGCAATTCCGAGATATTCGAAATGTCTTTAGGTTCCATTTCCAAACGCTTTAAAAGCGTAATTGTTTCTTCTTTACGTAATTTAGCATACAAGCCACTTATATCACATTGTATCTTATTGTCAATTTCCTCTACTGTTTTTGCCAAAGATATAATAGTACGCTCTTTTTCATCAACATTACTATTTATCTTAACAATTTTCTTTTCCAATTTTGATATATACAGTCCAAATCCTATACTTGCTATTACAAATAGCAAAGAAAATATAGCAATAACAACATCTACCATCGCTATTTGATTTGCGATGCTCGTATTCGATGTTTCTACAATGTTTTTCATTGCATCAACATTCTCATTAATAGTTTGAAGATACTTAATCGTATCATTAATAGCAACTAACAAGTACATCATTTTATATTTATTTCCAACATTTCACCTATTTCCACCCCTAAGGATCTCACCATTTTCTGAATATTGATAAGCATGTATTACGTTCGGAACGTTCCGCCATACCAATTAGTCTCATTCAGACAATCCCCCTTTCTCCCTCATATAAATCATTAAGGTCTTCCATAAGATACTTAGAGCTGAAGGTATGTAATACGTCGTATGAAGGGACAATATAATCATATAGTATACCAGAAGACTTTAACCGCCGGTAGACTTCTTGCTGTGGAAGTTTTAGGAGAACAGATAGTTTTCCTATACAGTAAGTTACAAACTCCAAAGTCTTTTTATCCATACAAATTTGCTTTATCATGCAAAGATAGTAATTATTTTTGTTAAAACAATAAGTTTTAAATGATTTTTAGGAAATCATTATCTTTTGCATATCCTAAGGGTGTAGGTACCGCCTTCAAGGGGCGAAGATGCTGGGTCTGTAGGTCTTGGGGATACCCCCCATAGGAGATATTGGAACAAGTGATGAAGTATATGCGCCAGTTTCGGGATAAGAAAGTTCTGTCACGGTGATTCCCTCCTGTAACTCCAGGATAGTTTCCTACCGACGAACCGGTCGTTTGTTAACGAAATCTGTCTTTTACGCGCGCGTGCGCGCACTAAAATTTTTAAAACCTTGTCACCGTTGCCGCCTTGCAAAACTATTTGATAATCAGCGGATTGTGGGTAACAACGAGGTGACAAGGGTGACAACGATTGGCGATTTTTGCCCTAAAAGTGGGGTTATTTTGTCTCAAAAAAGAGAGCAAAACGGGTTCGTAACCTGACTCCTATTTGTCCTTTGGGAAAGAGGAAGCACTCCGATTGATTATTCCAGGCATTGGAATAACTCATTCCAAGCATGGGAATCTGTTATCCGAATCAAGGGGATACTTTATTCCACCCCATGGAACAAAATATTCCATGCCATGGAACAAAGTATTCCACCCCATGGAACAAATAGGGAGGTGCCACCTTCGAGGGACGAAGGTACGGGCTTCTGTCGGTAAGAAGTGAGGGCAGTCGGTAACTGCATACTTTTCTATCGGTAAATATAGTATGGTATCCAAGTGCATACTGTCCTTGACATACTCAATGAGGTGGACATCAACAAAATAAGGTTGCAACCAACGGTAAAACTCAAAGCAACAGATAATAACACATCAACTGCTGGAGGCTGGTGGCACTGTGGAATGGGTACCGTTAGAGAGCCTGACCGATGGCTATGGCGCCGCTCACTGCATGACACGGGTGTTACAACGTGAAATTGATAAGATAAAGATGTTAGCGATACAGGAAATACGTACCACCATCACTGTTGGCGTATTTCCGCAGCAGGTCTTGGATGAAACGGGCATTGGCTGTGACACGCTCCTCGTTGCCGTCGTAGCCGTTAATCAGGACGACAAGGTGACGGGTGGACAGGGTTATCTTCGTACGCTCATGGTCACTGGTGGGAGTACCTACTCCACCAATCGCATCCCGATAGACGGGAAGACCATGAATGTTGATCATCCCTCGACCGATACCCTCGTAGGGTTCCCCTTCCCTGCCGACACCCAGTGTTAGGGTATCACCCACAAACTGGTCGGCATCGAAACCACCAATGCTGTAGCCAAAGGCGATAGACGCCAGGTTGATGAGGTCGACAAGGGTGTCAATCTGGTAGAGTTCCTTTCCTTGCAGCATACGACGGATCAGTGCCTCAGAGGCGGGACGATAGCGAGAGGGATCCTTACCACAAGCCTTATACACCCGACGAGTTGCCGCAATACCACTCATCTCCTTCAGCGACTCGGTAGTCAGTGTCTGCCGATACTGCTCACCCATCGCATGAATCTCCTGCCACAACGGCTCGGAGAACGTACTATTCTCCACTACTGCGTCGACACAAGCCCCCACGAAACCAGGGCATACCGACTCTATCTCTTCTGATACGATAATCTTCATAATACAAAAAATATGTCGCAAATATACGAAATATCTGCGACATACCCAATCTTTTCACCTTAATAATTTTCTGTTAATCCTGCGGCTCCATGTCTGGACGAGGTCCACGTGATCCACCGTGATGTCCTCCATGTCCGTGACGACCGTGATGTTTCTGCATCTTCTCGTACTTCTTGTACTGGTCGTCGTTGAGGATATTCTTCAACTTCTTGTTGTAATCCTCACGTTGAGCCTTCATCTTTTTCATCTCAGCCTTCTGCTCATCAGTGAGTTGTGGGCGCTCTGGGCGTTGCTCTGTGGCACCAGTCTCTGCGTCAGCCTTGGGTTTCTGTGGACGAGGCCCACCCATCTTAGGTCCTTTGGCAAACATGTCCTTGTACTCCTTATTCAGTGCGAGCACCTTCGTCTTCTGTGCATCCGTCAGCGACAGGTCTTTGGTCATCTTCTCCGTCATCGACTCAGGAGTCATCTGTTTGGGAGCCTTCTGCTCCTTCTTACACTCACACTTGTCATTGTTCTGTGCCTGCATCACTGTCATCGACAGGAGGGCGACCATTGTTAATACAATCTTTTTCATCTTACTCATTTTATATGTTAAACTTATGTTGGTTCTTGACCGAAGTCACTAATATGACGTTGCAAAGATAGGAAAAGTTTAATCGCTGACAGAACGATTTCAGCGAACTGGCTGATTTCTTCAGCGAATCGATTCGCATTTGACGACGAATATTTGGAATTAACAAAAATTCTTCGTACCTTCGCAGCCAATATGAAGAAAATTAGTTTGATATTCGGACTAACGGCAGTGCTGTTCTCCGCTTGTGGAGGCAGTAACGGCGGAAGTTTTTTCGGCGGCCCCAGCATCGACATGGACGAGGCGAAGACGACCAAGGTAGTTACCATTACCAGCGAGGATAATGCCCCTCAATGTCAGGTGAGCCTGCAAGTGAAATACGTGAAGGGGGACGACGAGCGTGCCCGT
>Ga0247611_10002829_pt1 | contig 26926 bp, 19 predicted proteins | sample 177DNAGHGhighgp2_FD_192422 | JGI IMG/M metagenome (GOLD analysis project Ga0247611, IMG submission 192422) | Sheep rumen microbial communities from Palmerston North, Manawatu-Wanganui, New Zealand - 1770 DNA GHGhigh gp2 | ecosystem: Host-associated > Mammals > Digestive system > Stomach > Rumen... | reverse complement strand
ATGCTTTACTCCCCACAGCGATTGTGGTGATAATGTCATCATCATCAATGCAGAGAAAGTCGTGCTGACAGGAAACAAAATGACCCAGAAGTACTACATGCGCTACACGGGCTACCCGGGTGGCCAGCGTACCAGAACCGTCGCCGAACAGATGAAGCGCAAGCCCATCTTCGTCCTCGAACACGCCGTGCGCGGCATGCTCCCGAAGAACCGTCTTGGCGACGCCATCTTCAAGAACCTTTATGTCTACGAAGGTCCTGAGCACAAGCACGAGGCACAACAGCCCCAAGAACTCAAAATCAACACTCATAAGCAATACAACAAGTAATCATGGAAGTTATCAACGCTTTAGGTAGAAGAAAGACCGCCGTTGCCCGTATCTATATGAAGGCCGGCAGTGGTAACATTACGGTGAACAAGCGCGACTACAAGGAGTACTTCCCGACGAGCATCCTCCACTATGTGGTTGAACAGCCTATGATGCTGACCGAGACCCTCGGCCAATACGACATCAAGGTCAACCTCGACGGTGGTGGCATCAACGGCCAGGCCGAGGCATTGCGTCTCGCCATCAGCCGCGCCCTCTGCGAGATCAACCCCGAGTATCGTCCCACCCTGAAGGCTAAAGGTTTGATGCGCCGCGACCCGCGTATGGTCGAGCGTAAGAAACCCGGTCAGCCTGGTGCCCGTAAGAAGTTCCAATTCAGCAAACGTTAAGCCCTCAGAAGCAAAGCGATTTTGTTTAGTATCCAAATTGCTGAGATTCTTATGCAGACTACTCAGCGATTGTATTTAGTGAATGTAAACATTAAAAAGAAAACAACACATGACACAAGTAACATTTGAAGAACTGTTGGATGCCGGTTGTCATTTCGGCCATCTCAAGAGAAAATGGAATCCGAACATGGCTCCCTATATTTTCATGGAGCGCAATGGTATCCACATCATAGACCTCTATAAGACACAAGCCAAGATGGACGAGGCTGCCAATGCCCTCTGCCAACTGGCCAAATCGGGCAAGCGCGTGCTCTTCGTGGCCACCAAGAAGCAGGCCAAGGACGTCGTCGCCGAACTCGCCCAAAAAGTCAACATGCCTTACGTGACCGAGCGCTGGCCCGGCGGTATGCTGACCAACTTCGCCACCATCCGCAAGGCCGTCAAGAAGATGACGAGCATCGACAAGATGATGAGCAGCGACGCTTACAAGAGCCTCTCCAAGCGCGAGAAGCTGCAGATCGAGCGTGAACGCGAGAAACTCGAGAAGAACCTCGGTTCCATCGCCGACCTGAGCCGTCTGCCTTCAGCCCTGTTCGTGGTCGACATCATGAAGGAACATATCGCCGTTGCTGAAGCCCGCAAGCTCAACATCCCGACCTTCGCCATCGTCGACACCAACACCAACCCCAACCTCATCGACTTCCCCATCCCGGCCAACGACGACGCCTCTAAGAGCATCGCCCTCATCGTCGGCAAGATGGTCGACGCCATCGAGGAAGGCATCACCGAGCGCAAGAACAACAAGGACCTCATCCAGGAAGAGGAAGAGGAAGAAGTTGACGAGATGAAAGAAAACGTCGAGGAAGAGGAAAGCAAGGACGAACGCCGTCCGCGCAACAACCGACGTCCCCGTCGCCCCGTCGCTAAGAACTAAACTATAGCCTATGGCTTATGGCCTATGGCTAAGGTCCCTGAGCATGTCGAAGGGCCATTAGCCATCGGCCATATTTTAATAATAACCTTTAAAACAAGAAACAACAATGAATATTACCGCTTCTCAAGTTAATGAACTGAGACAGATGACGGGCGCCGGCATGATGGACTGCAAGAAGGCTCTCGTCGAGACCGATGGTGACATCCAAGCCGCTATCGACATCCTTCGCAAGAAGGGTATGGCCAAGGCTGCCAAGCGCGCCGACCGCACCGCCAGCGAAGGCTGCGTGCTCTCAAAGGCTACTGAAGACCACAAGTACGCCGCCATCATCATGGTGAACTGCGAGACCGACTTCGTCGCCAACAACGCCGACTTCGTGAAGTTCACGAAGGACGTGCTCGACATGGCCGTTGCCAACCGCGTGAAGGACATCGAAGCCCTGAAGGCCATGACGCTCGACGGCCAGACCGTTGAAGCCCTCGTCGCCAACCAAAGCGCCGTCACCGGTGAGAAGACCGAACTGGGTGCTTTCAAGGTCCTCGAAGGTGCTTACGTCGCCAACTACAACCACCCTGGCAACCGCCTCGCCACCATCGTTGAGATGAACAAGTCGTTCAACGGTGTTGAGGAAGTGAGCCACGAGGTGTGCATGCACGTCGCCGCCATGAACCCGCTTTCGGTGAGCGAAGCCTCCATCCCGCAAGAGGTGAAGGACCGCGAGTTTGCCGTTGCCGTCGACAAGACTAAGGAAGAGCAGATCCAGAAGGAAGTGGAGAAGGCCCTCCGCAAGGCTGGCATCAACCCCAACCATGCTGACAGCGATGATCACATCAGCTCCAACATCACCAAAGGTTACCTCACCGAGGAACAAGGTGCACAAGCTCGTGAGATCAGAGCCAATGTGCCTGGCACAGTGCAACTCAACGAAGGCATGATTCAGAACATCGCCAAAGGTCGTCTGAACAAGTTCTTCAAGGAGAGCTGCTTGCTCAACCAAGTCTCTCTGGTCGCTGACCCGAAGACCGTTGCCGAATACATCCAGGCTGCCGACAAGGAAGCCACTGTGGTGAACTTCGTGCGTATCAAGTTGGGCGAATAAGCCTGATTTTCACAAAATCAACAAAAAAGGACGGTGCAAGCCGTCCTTTTTTTATTTTTGCAAACAAAAATCATGGAAAATTCAATCGAAAAAGCATCGCAGGTTGTTGAAAACAAGACCTATCAAGGGAAGGAAGTCCGTCTATGCAACGATGGTAAGTACCGTTGGGCGTATGAGATGAACCTGTTGAAAAACCCAACCATTTTTATTACGGTTCTCAAGGTTATGATGATTTCCGTTGGCATTGTATGGCTGTTCGGATTAGTCATAGGCCTAGGTAATATGAGCTTGGATTATTTCCTGTTTTGGACTAAGCTTTCGGGCATCATGTTAGGAATATTTGTTGTCTTGACAATCATTGGTGTTCTGATTACGGCAGCCATATTAGGCAAGTATGTCGTACTTTTCGAGATGGACGAGAAGGAAGTGACCCACATCCAGATGCCCCGGCAAATCAAGAAAGCAGAGGCGATTGGGTTGATTACGGCACTGGTGGGTGCTATGGCCAAAAATCCTACGACGATCGGTACCGGCATGTTAGCTGCATCGAAAACGAAGAGCACCTCCGTATTTGCCAAAGTGCGGCGTGTCAAGGCTCGCCGTCGTCTCAATCTGATTAAAGTCAACCAACGCCTCGAACACAATCAAGTATATGTGCCCAAGGAGGATTTCGACTTCGTCTACAATTACATCAAGTCGCGTTGTATTAATGCCAAATGATTATAAAACAATAAAACAATGAATAGACTATTACTATTCTGCCTTGCAGCAATGGCTTTTGCTGCTTGCACGAAAGAACAACTTCCTGTCGCCGATTACGACATCATCCCACAACCCAAGGAAACGCATTTGAGTCGAGATGCCTCTGGGTATTTCACCTTGCAACCATCGACGAAAATCTATTTCGAAGATGGTCTTCAACGTGAGGCGCAATTCCTCAGCGAATACGTCAATGACATCATGGGCTACACCTTGAATGTGATAGAATACCAAGGCCAACCCGACGGCATAGTGCTGAAGGTCGTTTCAGAAGATTTCGACCAAGCTGAAGCATACGAAATCGACATTACCCCCAAGCAAGTCACCATCGAAGGTGCTGACGCTTCTGGTGTTTTCTATGGCATCCAGACCCTCCGCAAGAGCCTGCCCATCTCGCCCATAGATTCCAGCCTACGCACAGGCCAACGTGGGAATGACATGGGCGAGAACAAGTGTCAACTATGTTGTGGTACCATCCGCGATTGGCCTAACTTCGCCTATCGTGGCATGCACCTCGACCCTTGCCGCCATTTCATCCCTTTGGATTCGGTGAAGGTTTATATCGACATGCTGGCCATGCACAACATGAACCAGTTCCACTTCCACCTCAGCGACGACCAAGGCTGGCGTATCGAAATCAAGAAATACCCTGAACTGACTGAGATTGGTGCCTACCGTAACGGCACGGTCATCGGGCATAACGGCAACCTCTACGACACCATCCGTCATGGCGGTTTCTATACCCAAGATGAGCTTCGCGACCTCATTGAATATGCTGCTGAGCGTCATATCAACATCATCCCCGAAATTGACCTGCCGGGTCACATGCAGGCGGCTTTGGCTTGCTATCCGCAATTGGGCTGCACGGGAGGTCCCTACGAGGTGTGGAAGCGCTGGGGCGTGTCGGAAGACGTGCTTTGCGCAGGTAACGAGGAGACCATGTTGTTCGTCGAGGATGTGCTTAACGAGGTGATGGACGTGTTTCCTTCGCCCTATATTCACATCGGCGGCGATGAATGTCCCAAGGTGCGTTGGGAAAAGTGTCCGAAGTGTCAAGCCAAAATCAAGGAACTGGGCATCAAGAAAGACGACAAATTCACCGCTGAGGACTACCTGCAGAGCTATGTGATGAACCGCATGGCAAAGGTGGTGGAAGCCCGTGGAAGACGTGTCATCGGCTGGGACGAGATCCTGGAAGGCAACGTCTCGGAGACGGCCATTATCATGAGTTGGCGTGGCACGGAAGGCGGCGTCGAGGCGGCACGCAAGGGTCACGATGTGATTATGGCACCGTCGTCGCACCTCTATTTCGACTACTATCAAAGTGAGGACATCGCTAGCGAGCCCATGTGCATTGGCGGCTACCTGCCCGTGGAGCGCGTGTATGAGTTCCAACCCCTGCCCGAGGAATTGACACCCGAGCAACAGAAGCACATCATCGGCGTGCAAGCCAACATCTGGACGGAATACATCGCCCATTTTTGGCATGTGCAGTACATGGCCTTGCCGCGCATGGAAGCCTTGGCGGAAATACAGTGGAACAATCCGAAAGAGCGTGACTTTGACGCTTTTGTGGAGCGTTGCCGCCACATGGCGCAACTCTACGAACTCTATCATTACACCTACGCTGACCACATCTTCAACCCGCAGGTCTGGGCGGACACGGTGGAAGCCAATCTGGCCACCCACAAACCCATCACGCTGCGTCAGCAACCTGCAGAGAAATACACCTACGAAGGAGCATCGTTGCTCAACGACGGCAACTTGGGTAGGGGAGCCTACAACTCAGGACGTTGGCTGGGCTTCTGCGGATATCCTCTTGACGCCGTTATCGACTTGGAGCAACCTGCTGAGATGAAGCATGTCCGCTTCCATGCCTTGGTGAACAAAGGCGCATGGATTTACAATCCGAGCCAAGTCAAAGTGTTGGTTTCCGACAATGGTGAGACCTTCCGTGAGGTGGCGCAGAAAGACATCCCGATTTCCACTTGGGAAGACAGAGACGGCATCTTCGCCTACGAAGTAGACTTTGAGCCCGTCACGGCAAAGTTTGTCGAAGTCGTGATTTCAGGCTACGACCTGCCCGAAGACCATAGTGGATTCGGCAATCCTGCTTGGATTTTCGTGGATGAGATTGAGGTGCGGTGATTTTTCCTATTTTTGCACCAATGAAACGCATCTTGTCAATAGGGTTTTTGATGCTTCTGCTTTTCGTTGTGGCATGTGGGAATGTGCACCAACACGCCTCGCCCGATGACCTGCAAGAGGCCCAAGCCTATTATGACAGCGGTTTCATTTGTCTACAGCAAGACAGCTTGTTGCAAGCTTTTCCGCATTTTGTCCATGTGGCTGGAAATCTTGAATATCTTCCTGAGGACATGACGGAGGACGAGATGCTGCTCACCTCAATGGCGTATTTCCAGATGGCGAATGTTTTCGCGCCCAAGATGGAACATAACGCCGAAATTGACGCACTGCGACAAGCTTTGCGTTATCAGATTGCCATCCCCGACACCGCTTGGATTATCCGCTCAAGCCTGCAATTGGCCAATGCTTTGGAAGTCATCCAAGAAAACGATTCCGCCTTGTTTTATCTCAACCGTGTGATGCCGTTGATAGACACCGTTTCAGGCGATCTGGAGGATTATATCAGTGCCCGATTCTTATTGTCATGCCTATATTACGACAAAGGAGAAATCGACTCTTGTGTGATGGTGCAGAAGCAGATCATCGACTTCAAGGCACGGCGCGGCATGGACTCCAAAAACGATTCGGTAGGCATTGGAATCAACCTGTTTTTCGCTGATTTCCACACAGAGGCGAAGCCTTATCTACTGAAGGTGATGGAGGCCGATTTCGATGATGTGAAACGTGGAGCCGTCATGTCGCTGTTGGGACAGATTTATGAAGAGGAAAACCAACCCGACAGTGCGGCATTGTTCCATAGTTTTAACCCTACATACGTGGAAGCTGAATCGGAGCGGGTGAGCGACGGGATGCTGGCCATGAAGCAATACGAGCAATTTAAGGCGGAACGTGACGCACGATTGCAGGCTCTGCGGGAGCAAAAAGCAACACGGAAATGGATTGTCACTTTGCTTTGGATGGGTTTGGCTTTGGTGATGTCTGCGGTACTTGTTGCGACTATCGTCAAGCGGAGAAAAAGGCGCAATGCTTCTTTCGCGGTGGGTTGGGCCCAGTTTGAGCAGTCGGACATTTTCGTGCGTATCCGTGAGCGCTTGGCCGCCGACGCCCCCAAGATTTCCTCGAAGAATGTGGAGGATTTTTCCCATTTGGCCTTGAGCCAAGCCGACTTTGCGGCCTTGAAGGATGCCGTGGATGCGGCGTTTGGAGGCTTTGCCACCCGTTTGGCGGCACGCTACCCCGACCTCAGCCCCGCCGACCTCAACGCCTGCTGCCTTGCCCTGACGGGCTTAAGCCATGCTGAGATGGCCGTGCTGCAAGGCGTGAAATACAACTCGTTCACCAACCGCATCACGAAAATCAAGAAAACCCTTGGCACCGAAGAGAGCCTTTCGGCTTGCCTGAAAAACATGCTGAAAGAGGGCTAATGGGTTGCGAAAAGTGGTTTTTTTTTCGAGATTTCGCAAGGGTTGAAGATATTTTGTAATTTTGCATCCAATTAAGACACAATAATATGGCCTATACGAAAACCATTATTGGACGGCATGAAGAACAAGATATTTTGAGAACCTGTGTGGCCTCAGACAAAGCGGAGTTTATCGCTGTTTATGGCCGTCGCCGCGTTGGAAAGACATACTTGGTCAAGCAGTATTTCAAAAACCAGTTTGATTTCTATACTTCCGGCATCTATAATCTCAGCAACGAAGATCAATTGGAAAATTTCCGCGAGCAACTGTTGGCAGGCGGAGCCACGGAGGTGCCAAGGCTGAAAAACTGGTTTGAGGCGTTTGCCATGCTCAGGAGGTTGCTCGAAAAGAAAAGGGGGAAGCGAATTGTGTTCATCGATGAGTTGCCTTGGCATGACGCTCCACACTCCAATTTCATCCGCGCCTTGGAGTCGTTTTGGAACATGTGGGCAGCTGACCAAAAAGGACTGAAACTTATCGTATGCGGGTCATCGACCACATGGATGACCAACAAACTGTTGGGTGACAAAGGCGGTTTGCACAACCGTGTGACAAGACGCATCAAACTTCGTCCGTTTACGCTTGAAGAAACCGAATCCTATCTGAAACGACAAGGGTTCCAATGGGATAGGTTCCTCATCTTGCGATGCTATATGGCCATGGGCGGCACTCCGTTTTATCTCAGCATGTTGCGTCCCGACCAAAGTGTTGACCAAAACATTGACCGACTGTTCTTTTCGGAAGATGCGGAGTTGAAGATGGAATACGACTTCCTTTTCCGTTCCCTGTTCAATGATGCGTTGGGCTACAAGCGGGTTGTTGAAACGCTGGCCAAGAAAATGAAAGGCATGACGCGGCAAGAGTTGGTCGACGACCTGAAAATCACGGATAACGGACGCCTCACTGTCATATTGGACAACCTTTGCCATTGCGACTTCTTGAGGAAATATAGCCCCTACAGGAAAAAACAGAAAGGGATGCTCTACCAACTGACGGATTTGTACACCTTGTTTTATCTGCGCTTCGTCAGTGGCTATCAAGGTGCCAACCCTAACGCTTGGAGCCGAATGGAAAGCGGAGCTAAAAAGGCATGGTTAGGTTATGCTTTTGAGCAAGTGTGTCTTTGCCATCTTCCGCAACTCAGGAAAGCCTTGGGCATCTCGGCCATCTCCAACGATGTTTGCTCATGGTATGGCCGCATGGAAGAACAGACCGCCCAAATCGATTTGATTATTGACCGCGCCGACGGAATAATGAACTTGTGTGAGATGAAGTTCAGCACACACTCTTTCGAAATCACGAAGGATTATGCGGAACACCTGCGCGAAAGGATGGGCTTTTTCGCCGACATGACCCACACCAAGAAAACCTTGTATCTGACCATGGTGACCACATACGGATTGAAGCGCACCAAATACGCGAGCATCGTCCAAAACGAGGTGGAAATGGATCAATTGTTTGAATGATTGACGAGAGGTTTTCCTTTCTCTTTTTTGTCAAAAACGCCCAATTTTCGGGAAAAAGTGTCTTTTGTGCGGCAAAAACGCGCAAAATGTGTGTGAAATGTGTGTGTGATTTTTGCAAATGGCGTTGTTTTTTGCTATAATTTTGGACGCAAATACCAATTCTTATCACTATGGAAAAAGCAAGACTTAGAATTTACACCCTGCTTGCGCTCCTGTTATTGGATGCGGCGTCTGTGTTTGCCCAAGTCACTACGGGGCGCGATTTTTGGGTGACACTGTTGCCCAATAGCAGAGATGGCGAAATCCCAGAGCCTGCCCTGTGGATTAGTGCCAACGAGTCCACTACGGGAAGCGTGACAAACCCCAACACGGGCTGGCAGGAAGACTTTTCAGTGGAGGCCGGATGTAGCGTCTACATTTCCATTCCATTAGAACAGGCTTTTGAGATGCACCTTTCGGATACGACGCTCAACATCGGCCTGCATGTGACGGCCAAACAGCCTGTTTCCGTAGTCGTGGCCAATTACAAAGAGGCCTGTTTTGATACATCTAAAGCCTTGCCATCCAATACATTGGGCGGCGAATATCTGGTGCAGACCTACGAGAATTTTGGAATGTATGATTTTGTGCGCTCGGTTTTGTCCGTCGTTGCCACCGAGGACAACACCACCGTAGATTTTCAGTTGAGTTGCGAAACGATGAACCACCATCAGGTCAACCAGCCTCTTTCGGTGACCTTAAATGCAGGGCAGGTCTATCAGTTGCAATCGGAGCATTTGTGCAATTTTTCAGGAACGCGCGTGACCTCCCGCGACGGAAAACCCATCGCCGTGTTTGCAGGCAACCAAGGTTTGGGCGTACCTTATTTCAACACACCCTACATCGACCATGCTGAAGAAGTGATGCTGCCTGCGTCCACTTTGGGCCGCCATTTTGTGGTGACGCAATCCCTTTTCCGCCCTGTTGATTATGTGCGCGTTACAGCCATGAAAGACCATTGCGAGGTGCGCAGGGACGGCACTTTGGTGCGTACCCTCAACGCAGGGCAGTCCTTCGTTTTTGAACTTACCGACGACTATCCCGCCATCTATCTCGAAACCTCTGAACCCGCCATCGTCGGCAAGTTCTTTTATGGCCACGACGAAATTCCGGGTGGTATAGGCGACCCCGCCATGGCCACCATACTCCCGATGGAGCAGCAAACAAATCGTGCCCTGTTTTGCGCCCACAATACCCTCATTTCAAAATGGCATTATCTCAACATAGTGACCGAAACCGCTTCAGTATCAGGGATGCAACTTGATGGAGAGCCTATTGACGACCTTTTTGAAGTGGTGGCAAGTAAGCCCGAATATGCCTACGCGAGATTCCAAATTGCCGATACGACACACCTCTTGGAGAATACGGAAGGCTGCTTTGTGGCTCATGTTTATGGCATGGGTGGTGCCGAAGCCTATTCCTATTTCCTTGACGCGGCGATGCTCACAACCGCGCTAACGGTGAACGACACAAGCGAATGGCTTCACCCCGATGGCTTCTATTTTGACCTGAATGAATCTTTGAACCTCGATTTACACTTGAATTATGAGATGACCGAGGCTCATTGGACTTACGGCGACGGCATGACCGAAATTCTCACCGACACGGAGGCTTGGCATACCTATTCCACACAAGGCAACTATCCCGTGACTTGCGAGGTGTTCAGAACCGACGCACAAGGGCGGCGCGTCTTGGCTGGCTATGTGAGCACCATAATTCACGCGGGCTATGAAAGTGTGGAAAGCCACGACTATACCAAAGAATGTAACCTGTTTCCCAATCCAGCCAACTCGAAAGTGAGCATCGAGGGCCAAAACATCACTTCTGTCCGGCTGACGAACTGCTACGGGCAAATGGTCATGGAACAAACTTGCGAGTCTGTTGACTTTATGGCTCTTGATTTGACGGAATTGCCGATAGGCATTTATATTATTGAAGTCGTTGCATCGAGCTATCGTACTATAAAACAATTAGTTATAAGTAGATAACACCATGAAGAGACTAATCACCATCCTCATCGCCCTGTGCGCAACATCAGCGCAAGCCCAACTCATCGTCACCTCGGCTGACTCCATCCAGCAATGCACCCCCGAATGGTTGGTGCGTAACGTGCTGCTCGAAAGCGGCGTGACGGTTTCCAACGTCCGCTTCAACGGCTCGCCGGACATCATCGACTGCAACAGCATCGGCTATTTTGATACAGGCAACAACCCGACCAACTTGGGCATCGAAGCGGGACTTATCCTTGCCACGGGTGGCGTTTCGGTGGCGGTCGGGCCGAATGATCGCAATGACAAAATCGTGCGAACCACTTGTGGAGAATACATCGACGAAACCCTCGAAGCCATTTCTTATGCTCCAGATTCGGTCTTTGACATGGCCGTGCTTGAGTTCAACTTCGTGCCTTGGGACAAAGAGGTTTCGTTCAACTATGTGTTTGCCTCGGAGGAATATTTGGAGTGGGTTGGCTCGTATTACAACGATGTTTTTGGCTTTTTCGTCACGGGCATCAACCCTGAAGGCGGCTACTACGAAAACCAGAACATGGCCCTAATCCCAGGCACTGACGAAACAGTGAGCATCAACAGCGTCTATACCCAGCACAATTCGGAGTATTTCGTGAACAATGCAGGAGGACAAACCATTCAGTTTGATGGTTTTACGACAGTGTTGACCGTGAGTTTCAGGGTGGAACCCTTCACGGAATACCATATCAAAATGGGCATTTGCGACGTGGGCGACCCCGACTGGGACTCGGGCGTTTTCCTTGAGGCGCACAGTTTCATGTCGAATTTCACCTACGACATGACCATCGACAAGATACCCTATCAGGAAATCACTGAAAACCAATATTTTTGCACCAACCATAGCATCGATTTCAGTACCGTTACCGAGTGGAATTACGACGATGTGGTTTGGTATTTTGGCGACGGCACTTCGGCTCATGGTGCCAATGCCTTGCACACCTACACCGAGGATGGCGTTTACGAGGTCGTGAATGTGTTGCGCAATCCCCATCGCGCCCAGGATTCGCTCTTCCTGACCACCACCATCGAAACAAGGTCGTTTTCCTCATCGGAGGAGGCTGCCACTTGCCAAAGCGAGCCTTACCTTTGGCATGGGCAACTTTTGGAGCAAACGGGTGTTTACACAGACACCCTGCCGTCCATTTCAGGTTGCGACAGCATTGTTACATTGCATCTTGTTGTCTATGAGGATTATACAGCAGAAATCGATGAAACACACTGCGAAAAGTTTGATTGGAACGGCCAAACCTACATGGAGTCAGGAGTTTACGAATACCTCGGACAAAGCATCCACGGTTGCGACAGCACGGCCATTTTGAACCTTACCATCAAACACAATTACGTTTCAGCCTTGCAAGGTCCTGAATGGGTGGTCGTGGAAGGCACCTATAGCTATGCCGTTCCCGACTCCCTGACCATCGCGCCCGGCACCTTGACTTGGACGTGCAGCCGCCCCGAATGGCAAATCACGCCTTCCAACGACGGCTATCATTGTGACCTTGAGGCAACTACCCTTGGGCAAGGCGTCCTGACCGCCCGAACAGGCGTGGAATGTGACTCAGTTTTCAGCATTACCGTCAATGCATCAGGATTTGATGTGGAAGAGAACAAAGCGACCGAGATACAACTCTTCCCCAATCCAGCCCATACGCAGGTAAGTATTGAAGGCACACAAATCAACCACATCCGAATGATAAATAGCCTTGGACAAGTGGTTTTGGAGCATGTTTGCGAATCGGAAAGCCTTGTTGTATTAGAAATCGGTTCGTTGCCGAAAGGCGTTTACTCGGTGGAAATCGCCACGACGAGCGGGAGGACGGTCAAACGGTTATTGTTGTTGCAATAGGAACGATAGTATGATACGCTGATTATCAAAAACATAACAGTTGATGGCTCAGGGACTTTGGTGGAAACGGGGAAGTGGGTGAAGGAATAGGGAACAACGCTATAGTAACGGTGTCATGTAAAGCGGCAAATAGGTGATGCCCGCTTCCTGCTTGAAGTCGGCGGCGTGGAGCACCATCGGCGTGGCAATGCTTTCGGAATAGGCCGTCACGCACTTGTTGAGTGAGGAGAGGGTGTAGTTTTTTCCGCTTTTCACCTCTATAGGAATGATGTTGTGGCGACTCGTTACCTTGCTTTTCAACAACAGGAAATCAATCTCCATCCGCTCTTCTTTCTTTTCTGACGACTTGCTGAAAAAATAGAGGTTGTGCCCCGAAGCGACAAGCATCTGTGCCACAACGTTTTCAACCAACATCCCGACATTAGCCTCTAACTTGCCGAACAGTAGTTTGCGGTAGATGTCGGAAGTCATAATGCCGCGTTCATCGAAGGTCTGGCTGATGAGTAGCCCGGTGTCGTTGAGGTAACATTTGAGTGTGGTACGACTCTCATTCATCTTCAAACCTACGTTTGGCTCGGTGGAGTTGTAGCAGATGTTGGCTACCCTTGCATCTTTGAGCCAAAAGAAGGCGCTGTCCCAATCTCGGTACTTTGCACCATGTTTCAAGGCCGAAAGACGGAATTTCTTCTCGTGCTTCGAAAGTTGGGCAGGAATCTGATCGAAGATGTTCACCACCTTGTCTGCTTGCTCGCTTGCATAGTTGAAGATGTCGTTGCGATAGATGCCCAAAATGTCGCGTTTGACGACATCCACTTCATCGAAGTCCTTGGTCTCAACATATTTCTTGACCGCTTGGGGCATTCCACCCACAATCATGTAAAGCCGAAAAGCATCCATGGCTTGCCTGTGAAAAGCTTGGCCCATAGGCCGTTTTTCATCATACATCTTTTTTATGAAATCCATAAGCATCTCGTTGCCTGTGGCCCAAAGAAACTCCTCGAAATCCATAGGATGCATCTTTAGTGTCCGTTCCTCTGAAGGAATCACGATACCTTGCGTGTTTTTCTTGATGCTCATAAGCGAACCGGTTTCGATGTAGTCATAACGCCCATCGGCAACCAGAAATTTGATGGCAGCCCGAGCCCTTGGACAAAGTTGGACTTCGTCGAAGATAATCAACGACTTACGAGGGTAGAGCTTTACCTTGTAATGATTGGTCAGATAGAGAAAAAGCGTGTCCAAGTCTTCCAGATATAGGTCAAACCACTCTTTCACTAATTGAGGCGCTTTGTTGAAATCTATAAGAAGATAGGATTGGTATTCACGCTTTGCGAACTCCTCCACAATGTAGCTCTTTCCAATGCGTCGTGCTCCTTCGATAAGCAATGCCACTTCGCCATGCCTGTTTTTTTTCCAGTCAAGGAGTTGATCGTATATTTTTCTTTTCATGACCATGCATTTTTCACCTTTTTGAGATTTTTCACGCTGCAAAAATACACTTTTTTTAGATTTTTTTCATAATCAATTTACACCTTTTTTAGATTTTTGTCCATTTCATTGTACCAACTACAAAAAGTTTACACTTTTAATAATGCTGGCCTTTTTTGTTGGCATCGCCAAAAAATGCTACCTTTGCGGCCATGAAACGCTGGTTTTCCATAGGGCTTTTGCTTTTTGCCGTGTTGGTGGTCGCCTGCTCCAAGCGCGAAACGCCTCCGCCGCCCGAGGAGGACATGCTCTACCGTGTGGAGTGCTTCTACCCAAACCATCCCGACAGCGCACTGCAAATCCTTGACACGTTGAACCTTTCGGTGCTATCAGAGAAGGAACGGGCGCATTATTGCTTGGTGCGAATGTGGGTGAAAGAATTGATGGATCAATACGACTCGGAAATTGATTCTTTGTTGCAAGTGGCTGAGGATTACTTTGTTGGAAGTCAAGACAAGTATTATGAAACCATGACTTTGCTGTCGCTTGCCAGACTGAACCTATTTAAAGGCGGAACCCGACAAACTGTTCTCGACTATAGGCAGAAAGCCATGCAAAGCATAGAACTATGCCAGCATGTTGATGAGCGTTTGTTGCGCTACTCTGAACCACCGATTAGTGAACAAGAGAAAATCGACAAGGTCAAATATGCCATCCATCAGAAATTAGGCATGTCCTACGGGAGCACTGGCTATCACAAGGAATCCATTGAGCATTTGAAAGCGGCGAGAAACTATTATGCTGAAACTCAGAATCATAAGCAATATATGGTATGCACGTTTCCTTTAGGCATGTCTTATCTGGCTTTGGAGGAATACGATAGCTGCCTTGTGTGTTTCCAAAACGGTTTGCACGATGCCCAAATCTATGGTAGCATCAACGACTGTGCCTTTTATTATAGTTGTCTTTCCATTTATTGTATGCAACGGGTTGAGAAACAAGCTTTTTCAAACGAAGAAGAACGCGAAGGCCTGTTGCGTCGAATGATAGCGGAAAGTCGCAAGGGATTGGCGCTTTTGGGCGATACCATCGAAAGCAATTATAAAAAGGGGCTGGTTGAAAACTTGGCCGAAGCCTATTACGAACTCCATCAATACGATTCGTGTATCTATTTTGGTACACAAGCCTATGAAATGCCCGACCTCCACGAACAAGGTGGTTTGCTTTACAAATGGCTGTTCTACTCCTACAGGGCATTGGGCGACAACGACAAAGCCAGTTTCTTTGCGGAAAAACTGATTGTGGCACAGCAAGAAGAGATTGAAAACCAACAATCTGTCGCTGAGGTGAAAGGTGAGTACGAGAAACAAATGGAAATCAACAAAGTGCAAGCCGAACAGCAAATACGGCGGTATAGGCTTTACCTATGGATAGCTTTGCTGCTGGCTGTCCTGCTTGCGGTGGTCGTCTTGGTGCTTCGCTATCGGAAAGCCAAGGAGTTGGAAGTCCTGAGGTCGCGAGAGGCTCAGCAAAAACTGCAATTGGAGTTGGATCATGCCGCACAGCATTCCATGCAATTGTTGCAGCAACGAGCATTGGCCATTTACCAATCTGACCAAGACGAAAAATTGAAGCGTATTCTCGACGCATTCGATTCCGCCTATCCGCAAGCCATGGATAACCTGAAAAAAGACCATCCCGACCTGAGCGAAACGGAATGCCAACTTGCCCTGCTCAATCTCCTCCGTTTCCGCTCTAAGGAAGAGGCCGACTTGCTTGGCCTAAGCGAAAACACCGTCCGAAAATACCGCTCCAACCTCAGAAAAAAGCTGGATTCCGACGCGTTTTCCACCTTGGGTGGGTAAGAAAAATGTGTATTTTTGATTTTTTATTTTATTGAATATCAATTTGGTGTAATTCCAACAAAAGAATATTTTGTGTACTTCCATGTCTCGTTAGGGGTGATGGCTGGTTTTTCATTTAATTTTGCGTAAACCAATTTCAAAATGTTTTTGCAATGAAAAAAGTAAAGCTTTACACCCTGCTTGCGCTCCTGCTGATGGCGGGAGGGGTGACGGTGCAGGCGCAAGAGTATCCTCAAGACCTTGAAGTGATTTACAAATCCGACAGTGTGTATGTCGTTACCGTTAGAAGCATCGACGAAAACACCTTTCTTGCTTTCGGCGGAACTTATTCAGGGAGCCGCACCATCATGAAAATGACCTACGATGGTGAAATCCTTGATTCTATCGGATTGCCTGTCACCCGTATGGAATACTGGCGACATGGCAGTTTCATCAATGGCAAATTCCGTTATGTGTCGTTCGGACTGGAAGAGAATGACACATTGCCTTTGCTCTGCGTGGTGGATGTTGACCTCGAAGACCTCTCGCTGACTTACACGGGCTACGATTGGGAGGGCCTCGACTTCAACCATCCGCAAGTGGAAGCCTTCTACACCAACATGATTTACACCATTTTCAGGAACGATGGCAGTATGCTGTTGTCTTATCCTGTCGACAGCCTTTGGATGATCAACCAAAAGGAAGCCATGCATCTGATAAAGTTTGATGGCCAGGGTAATGTGGTGAAAGAAAAGGTTTTAAGTGATTTGCCGGCGTCTCTTACCAACCATTTCTTTTCCACTCCCGATTCCTTGGGATGCCGCATCATTTTGAGGAATCCCAACCACTATACCTTTGACTGTCATACCCTCGACGAAGATTTCAACACAGTTTCCATCGTTGAAGAAGTAGGAATCGTCTATTGCTCCTATCCCCATGTGCTTAATTGGCCTTATTATTGTATTGGGGAAACTCCGACCATCGTTAGACTCAATCCCTACAACGGACGAAGTTATTCTCTTAGCAGTGATTCCCCTTTTGAAGAAGAGAAAGCAAAAGGCTCAGAAAAAAGCGAAATGGATGTCCTCATGGGTGTGTACGACAAAGACTTCAACCAACTGGGCTGGACATGGGGTCTCACCAACCCAAGGGGCAACGATGAAGGTTTCGGTATGTGTTTTGGAGCCAACGGCGAGATATACATGCTCGGTTATATGGACATTAGGACTAATACCAAACCCGAGAACATGTATGTGGGATTGGTCGACGAGGACTTAAATAAGTTGAGCGAAATCTATTATATTCCACAGGATTACTATATTGGCCCTTTGGATATTGCCGTCTGCCCCACGGGAGGCTGTATCGTGTGTTCCAATCGTTTGAAAATATCGACTGACCAAGCTGATTATTGTATCTTCAGAATCACGCCCGAAGACTTTGCAAACATAGAAGAAGCCCATTCGCATGGATTTGCGGTTGCCACGGCCTATCCAAACCCAGGCGGCAACACCCTCAACATCCGCACGGCCTTGCAGAACGCCCACGTGGAAGTGTACGACACCAACGGAAGACTCATCCACAGCCAAGCCCTTACGGAGCATGTGACGGCGATTGATGCTGGGGATTGGGCCGAGGGCGTTTATGTTTGGAAGGTTTATACAACGGGCGTTTCGACAGTCTCAACGACCCTCGCGGAAACAGGGAAGTGGGTGAAGGAATAAAGATTGCGCAAGGAATGAAGTGAAAGCATTTAGGCTGGTCACGAAAGTGGTCGGCCTTTTTTTGTTGGTGTGCCCAAAAAATGCTACCTTTGCGGCCATGAAACGCTGGTTTCCCATAGGGTTTTTGCTTTTTGTCGTGTTGGTGGCCGCCTGCTCCAAGCGCGAAACGCCTCCTCCGCCCGAGGAGGACATGCTTTATCGCGTGGAGTGCTTCTTGCAGCAAAAGCCCGATGACGCCATGCAAATTCTTGACACGTTGAATGTTAGTGTTCTTTCAAATCAGGAACAAGCACATTATTCCTTGTTGCGTGCTTTGCTTATCAATAACAAAAAAAGGTTTGGTGCAGAGCTCGATTCGTTGTCTCAAGTGGCTTGTAACCAGTTTATTGGAAGCGACGACAAGTACCACGAGGCTTGGACCTATTGGCTCATGGCAAACAAGTCGGCCAATATGCAGCAGCCGAAACAGATCGCACTCGAATCCATGTTGCAAGCTCAGAAGAGCATCGAAGCATGCCGTCATGTGGACAAGCGTTTGGTTGAATTATCACCGAAACCTACCGATGAGCAGACGGTGATCGACAATCTCAAGTATTTCATCTATCTTGAACTCGGCATGACTTATACCTCATCGGTTTACTTTGCTGAGGCCATCCCCCCATTGAGACTCGCGGATGCCTATTTCGCCAAAATGGGTGACCATTATAACCGCGAGAGTTCTGCGACTTCTTTGGCTTTCTCTTATCTTCTCAATCAGGAATTTGATAGCTGTTTGGTCTATTTCCAAAAAGCGCTGCTCGAAGCCGAGGCCTTAGGCTATGCCGATGATATTGCGCAAACGCATCATAGCATTGCCAGTTATTACAATTATCGGGTAAGCGGGAATTACTATGCATCGGAAGAGGAACGCCAAGGTTTTCTTGACAAAGCCATTGAAGAAATCAACGCGGGCTTTGCGTGTTTGACCGACACATCGGATTATGGCTATGGTTATGTCAAGCAGTTGTTGCTTGAGGAACTCTCTGACACATATTATATTAAGCAGCAGTACGATTCCTGCATTTTCTATGGTGAACAGGCCATTGAAGTGGCCAAAGCCAATGACAGGTTTTTTGAAAACTACATGTTGTATGTTCATCTTTATGAGGCATGCAAGGCGTTGGGCGACGAGAAAAAGGCTGTTGCCTATGCCGATATGATGCAGGCCATGGAGCATCCCGAAAAGCACATGAAAGACATGGTGAAAGTGCAGGAGGAATTTGAAAAGCAAGAGGAGCTCCAACAACAGGAAACGCTGCATCAACAGAAAAGCAGAAGGCTATATTGGCTATTGGCCTTGCTGTTGTTCGGTATGCTACTGTTGGTCGTCTTTGTCTATTTTTATAGGCGCAACAAAGAAAACGAAACCCGTCGTCTCCGCGAGGCGCAGCGCCAACTGCAAGCGGAGTTGGAGCAACTCACCACGCAGCAACGCGATATGCTGCAACAGCAGGTGAAGGCGATTTACCAGACGGGGCAGAAAGATCGTTTGCAACGCATTATGGAGGCTTTTGAGGCAGCCTATCCCCAAGGTGTTGAGAAAATGAAATCGGCCTATCCCGACCTTAGCAAAACGGAACGCAATCTCGTGGTTCTATCGTTCCTCGGCTTCCGCATCAAAGAAGAGGCCGACATCCTTGACTTGAGCGAAAATACGGTGGCAAAATACCGCTCCAAGCTCAAAAACAAGGCCGATTTTGACCCGATTTCTGCACTTGTCGAGTGAGAAAAAGGTTGAGGGCTTTTGGTGGTTTTTCTATACAGAATTAGTCTTGTTTCTCTTTTTGACTTTGAAGTGGTATATTGCGAAAAAGCGTAAAACTATTTGCGCGAGTTTATTATTTTATGTATTTTTGCAACAGATTTAAGTTCTACTAACGCAAAAATATTTGCACGAGTTATGGTTATTGACAGTTTTGACATAAAAGGTATCTCCAACATTGAACATGTCCGCATAAATGTAGGGGAAATGAATGCACTCATCGCTCCCAATGGCTATGGCAAGAGCAATGTGCTTAACGCCATCAGTTTTGGAATGGATTTTCTAAAAGCCAGTATGGAGAGCAGACGACTAATGCTCGGTAGCGGATTTGCCCCTATCAATGAAGCAATGATCCACAACAAATTCCGCTTCGAACTCAATGGAAGGCTTTCGACAGATGAACATGCACAATTGTTTCTTTATGGCTTTGAATGTGAATGGGCAACAGCGGACAAAGAAGGGTGCGTCGTGTCGGAGTGGCTGAAGGTGAAATTGGCCAACGAACAACGCTATCGCCAATTGATCAATAGGACTACTGAAGACGGGTGCCTTATCGTGCCTTCCCCCAAGGGCAGATGCAACAAGCCATTTGAGGTATCCCCTCTTCAACTCGCTTTGTTCACGATAGCCAACGGGACCTTGTTTGTTGCCGATATTGCGAAGCGGATATGCTCTATTAACGTTCCTGATTTGGAGACCCTTAACAATCCCGAATCGTATTTCTCGATGGATGGTAACGCTGGGGTTCCCTTGCTTGGAGGAAGGACATTAAGTGAATACATTTACTTCCTGAAAAAAACAGACGAGAATAACTATGGCATCTTATCCGACGGCATTAAGCAACTTATCCCGAGAATAGTGGAATTTGAGCCGGACGAGATCACGCTCAGCGACGGAAGAAGCCGAGTTTATGACATCAGGGTCAGGGAGGCATTCAACACGACACCGACCAGCATACGGCTACTGTCGAGCGGCAGCAAGCGGATGATATTCCTCTTCACGCTCTGCATCGCTGCCAAGAAGCAAAACATTCCCTTGATTATGATGGAGGAGCCCGAGAACTCCGTTCATCCGCGCATGATGGAGAACCTGCTGTTGACGTTGCAGAACTACGCCTCGGACACGAAGATACTGATGACGAGCCATTCGCCCTACCTGATGCGTTATCTACGACCTGACCAGATGTATTTCGGCCTGCCCAAGAATGACGGGCTGGCGCACTTTGCGCAGATTAACCCGTCGAAGCTGAAATACCTCTATAAATATGCTGGCGACATGGAACTCACCATCGGGGAGTTTATGTTTGACTTCATGCTTGACATGGAGGGTGACAACGAAAAGATTGAGAAATACTTCATCTGTTAGTAGGCTATGGAGAAACAATCTGAATCGAAACCGTTGCAGGTGGTTTTGTTCGTGGAGGGCGAAACTGACGAAGTGTTTTTCAAGGCGCTCATTGACTACTACAGGACTGTCAGCACCAGCGAGATGCGCCCCTGCAAGATTTATAATCTGAGAGGCGTGACACGCTATAGCAGCAAACTGTTGGCCAAGCTCAAAAACGACTGCATCCCTGATGCAAAGAACAAAGGTTATAGGATACAAACTGTGTGTTGCACCTACGACACGGATGTCTTTGAAGTGAGGAATCCGCTGATGGTTGACTGGAGTGCATTGAGAAAAGTGGTGAAGCGTATTGGTATAGTGGAATTCATCCAGCTTGGCATCAAAAGCAGCATTGAGGACTGGCTTCTTTGTGACTTGGATAGCATTTGCCGTTTTTTGAAGTTGAAAGACATCCCCAAGTCTTTGAAAGGCAATAACGGGAACGAGAAACTGAACGACCTTTTCGGGAGAGCCAATAAGGTTTACCAGAAAGGTTATCAAGCCAAAAATCTCGTGACCGCACTTGATATGGGCATTCTTCGCAAAAAGAACGAGGATGTTCTTCGACCTTTGGAAAAGGCTTTGAATGTTACTGTCTCTTGATGGGATTCGGATAATGGTTTTTCGGTCATTTAGGGTGTTAGGTGCTGATTGCCTTTCGGGATAGCGTGCAATTTGTGATGCGAAAACATGGTGGCAAAATACCGCTCTATCCTCAAAAACAAGGTCGATTTTGACCTGATTTTAGCTTTGGTGGACTGAAAAAATCTGTACTTTTTTCTCGCAACGCATTGATTATCAAGATGAGTTAAAAACAAAAATCTGTACTTGGCTCAAATCTTGGTTTTTTGGCGGATTTTTGTTATAGTTTTGTTGGTATGAAACAAATTAGTAACAACTTAATCGTTTTATGTCATGAAAAAAGGTTTGTTTTTTGTCATTTGGATGGCTTTGCTGACGGCTCCGCTTTCGGCTCAGACCATCGAGGTTTCGGGCGAATACCAAGGCAATGTGCTTTGGGACGCCGACACCGTTAAACTTGTAGGTGATGTCGTCATTGAGCCTGATGCGGAAGGCACAGCCCGCCTCACCGTCGAACGTGGGACTTGGGTGATTGCGGAAGGCTACTACCGCATCACCGTCCACAACGGCTCGTTTTACGCTTTGGGCGCAGATAAGGTCCCCGTCACCTTCACTGCCCGCAACACCACCGATTTCAACAATCCTTCAGTGGAATCGGGGTGGCGAGGCATCCACCTGATTTCCGACCAAAGTAATGCCCAAGACAGCGTGATGATGGAGTTCTGTGAAGTCAAATACGGAAAGATAATCACGGGCGCACCTGAAGGGGAGAGGTTTGGCGCTGGCGTTGAGGTGAGAAACAAGAAATACTGTTATTTCGCCCATTGCCGTTTTTCGCAAAACCGCAACGACCACAACACCAGTTCGCCGTCAGGGAGTGGCGGTGGTGCCATGTATGTGCTCAATCCTGGTAGCGTACTTATGGAGTATTGCACTTTCCACGGCAATTATGCGTGGTGGGGCGCGAGTGCTACGTTGGGCGGCTTGCGGCATTTCACCGTGCACGATTGCGAGTTCTACAACAACTCGGGGCATTATGGAACTGCTCTTGATATGCACGTTGGCGAATTGTCGCTGTCGGCTCAGGGGCCGCAGGTCTACAACAACTACATCCACGGCAACCACGGCAGCACGTTGTACCTCGGTTGGGAAGGCGTGGGGCGCTTGCACGACAATATCATCGTCAACAACGATGGCTATTCGCCTGTGTTAGGTACCACGGCTCCCAATTATTCCCATTATTATAACAACACGATTGCCAACAATCAAAGCGAGGGACATATACATGGTTATGGCTCGGGGATTTGGACGAATGGCCAACAGAAAATCTACAACAACATTTTTTGGGGCAACACGGGCGTTTGTTTCGAGCGAATGGACCCGACGCACTCTGACCCGACCGTTTTCAACAACTGCAACGGCACGATTACAGGCTCTGGAGATGTCTTTGGCGACCCACATTTTGTCAATCCGACCGCAGGCTTAGGTCCTGAATACGACTATTCAACTTTGGCTGCTCATTGGGCGTTGCTTGAAACCTCACCTTGCCTCAACGTGGGTGCCACCAATATGAGCCAATATTATCCCGAAACAGACTTTGCCGGCAATCCCCGTGAGATCAATGGGCGTATCGACCTCGGCGCCCTCGAAGCCCCCGATTGGGATGTGGTGGAGGAACAAGTTGCCAATAGTAGTGTCTATCCCAATCCAGGCAAGGATATGCTGCATATCCTCACGGAATGGGAAAATGCTTTTGTGGTGGTTTATGACCTCAACGGCAGGAAGATGTATGAGCGACAAATTCAGGGCAATTCAACGAGTATCGTTACAGAAAGTTGGCCTTCGGGAATGTATTTCTGGAAGTTGAGTGGTCCTACTGCAAGGGTGAAAACAGGAAAATGGATAAAGAAATAATTCAAAAACAGCTTTAAAATGAAACACAACGGATTTTACAGCCTTATTGCCGTTCTGCTGATGGCCTCAATGCCATTGCTTGGCGGAACGGTCGGCATGGAACGCGCCAAGGCCTTGGGCGCGAAGTTTGTCGAGGCCAACTTCAAGAACAACACGGAGTTGAAGTGGGTCTACACAGCCGTTACGGAAAGCGGCAGAGCATCGTATCATGTCTTCAATGGTGCTTCAGGCGGTTTCGTCATCGTCTCGGCCAGCGACCTTACCAGCCCCATTCTCGGCTATGCCGAAACAGGTGCTTTCAACACTGAAAACATCCCTGATGGATTGGCCTATTTCCTGGAAGGATATGGGCAATCTGTTGATTTTGCGGAAGAAAACCTGAAAAAAGCCGATTTCGTGATTGCCCAAGAATGGGAGAACCTTGAATGCTGCGGCAAAACGCAAGCCTTGAGATCAGTGGTTGTCCAACCTTTGGTTGCCACGCATTGGGACCAAGACTGTTATTATAACGCATATTGCCCGAAAGACGAGGCTGGACCTTGCGGCAATGCCTACGCGGGCTGTGTGGCCACTTCGATGGCACAGGTGATGAAGTATTGGAACTATCCTGAACACGGCACAGGCTCACATTCATACAACAGTTACCTTTACGGCACGCTCTCTGCAAATTTCGGTGCAACCACTTACCATTGGGACGAAATGCCCGAATCGCTGAATGATGACAATCAATATGTTGCCCTCCTTATATATCATTGCGGCGTGAGTGTTGACATGAATTATGGTGCTATGGCTAGCGGTGCTTTGCACCAAAGCATCCCACCAGCGATGAGCTCCTATTTCGGTTATGGCACTTCGCACAATCTGTTTAGGGACGATTATCCCTACGATGAATGGGTGGCCATGATGCGCGATGCCTTGGACATGGGCATTCCGATTTTGTATGCAGGTACCGATGGAGGAAGCATGGGCCATTCGTTCATTTGCGATGGCTACGACGACAACGGACTGTTTCACATCAACTGGAGCTGGGGCGGTTCCCTCGATGGCTGGTTCAGCATCGACAACCTGCAAACCTACAACCAGACTTGGAACCTGGCACAAAAGATGATTGCCGACGCCGTTCCTTCTGGCGTCTACAATGCTACACCAAAGGAACCCACTAACTTGAGCGTGCAGCCGCTTTCCGATGATTCATACACCTGTACCGTGCATTGGAACAATCCAACAAAGTCATTGAACAATAGCAATTTGACCCATATCGACCAAATCGTCGTCAAGCGTGACGGCAGGGTGGTTTATACCCAAGACGATGTTGCTCCAGGCGCGGCCATGGAAATCACCGACGAAGTGCCGTTTTATGGCTTGCACGATTATCAGGTCTATGCGGTGAACAACGGTCTCCACGGAAGGATTGCCACCGAAAGCGGTGTGCGCTTCGGGCCTTCCTGCACTTGGACTATCGTGGCAGGGACCACCTTCTTCAACGGATGGCAGGGCGCTTCCATACAAGTGATTAACAACGCAATGCAGGTGATGGAGTCGGTCACGGCGCACTCAAGCAGCGAGACACTCTCTGTTGCGGTGCCTTTGGGTCATGTCTCGTTCGCTTGGTCCAAAGGAAGCAGTACGGTTAGCGACGTGAGTTTTGTCATCAAGGATGCTGACAATCAGGTCGTTTATTCGTATTCGGGTGCTTTGGAAGGCATCGATGACGGTGTTTTCCTGCAAACCAACAACAGTTGCGGCAATGGCACGGATTGCGATGCCCCCACCGATTTGTATGCTTTTGCCGAGGATGAGCATGTGGTGCTGGCTTGGACTTCCTTTGGTGAATCCGCAGATTATAATGTTTATCGTGACGGGCAACTGCTTCAGACGGTGAGAGACAACCCTGCTACTTTTGTCGATGAAACAGCGACGCATGGTGGGCATTGCTACTTTGTGACCGCTTTTTGCGCTTCGGGCGAAAGTGACCCGACCAACGAGGCTTGTGCCACCATTGGCGACGACTGCCAGCCCCCCACCCACCTGTGGTATGAGATGACCAGCAACAACAAGATAAAACTCACATGGGTAGCCCCCCAACCTCATGACGGCCTTTCGGGCTATTTCGTCTACCGTACCAAAGAAGCCGATATGAACTGGCAGAAAATCAAGACATTGGGTACTGGCTCCACATCTTATACCGACAACACCTCATTAGAGGACGAGACCTTCTATCTTTATAAAGTGGTGGCCTATTACCAAGACATCGACTGCTATTCCGCTCCCGCGCGGTCGAAATACAATGAGTTCGAGTTTTTCCTGAGGGTGTATTGGTCGGTAGATGGGGTGGACGAAACCGAAGCGGGTAAGGTGAAGGTCTATCCCAATCCTGCCTCGGAGACCCTGCGGATTGATGGCCTTGAAGCGGCTGAAATCCAGGTCTACAACGCCTTGGGCCAGAGGGTAAAGGAGGTTCACGACCTCAACGAAGTCGATGTGAGTGACCTGCCGGAAGGGCTTTACCTGCTGCGCATTACGGATACTTATGGCGAAGAACACTCTGTGCGAATAGTGGTAAAGGAATAGGAGATTCCCCTGCGGGGAATGGAGTAATGACATGAGGTCAAAAGGCGGCGGCGAGTGGTGTTGCAAATTTGGAAGTGGCTTATGCCGCCGCAGTTCAAAAGCGGACACTACTCCATTCCCGAAAGGGAATCTCAAAATCTAAATGAAGTAAAACAATAGAAGCTATGTTACAATGAAAGCTACAAGAGTTACACTGCTTGCGCTCCTGCTGATGGCGGGAGGAGCGACGATGCAAGCCCAGGAACAATGCAACATGGATGAGCCAACTAACCTGTTTGCGTGCCATAAGGCGCCTGATGCTCTTCCTTTCAAACAGCCAACTGTCGTTTCCGTACAAGATGCCTGGCTTCATTATGGCAACGAAGTGTATGGCAGCAACCTTGCCTATAGCCCTTATGAGATTCCTTTCTCATGGGCGGTGTCGTTCCCGCCTTCTGTCCTGCAGTCCTACGACGGGTTCACCTTGACCCGAGTGGCCTTGTATGAAAACTATTATATCATGGGAAACTTGATCTTGGGAGTTTACTATGGCAACGAGTTCATGCCTCTTACCTTGCTTGACGAGCAGGTCTTTGCTCCGACAGGCAATGAAGGCCTTACCGATATTGTCTTGGACAACCCCGTTGAACTTGATATTACAAAGCATCTGTGGATTGTTTTCTCCGAGACCGACATGACAGAGACCTATTCGGCTGCGTTTAGTTACGACGACAACCCCGATCCCAATGCCCGTTGGGTGCAAATGGAGGAAAACAAGTGGGCTGATGTCGCCAATTATGGGCCGTTTGAACAACTCCAATTCATGATTTGGGCCTATGTCACCGATGACCCTTTGGGTGTGGAAGAATCCATAACTCAGACGTCGCAAAGCGTTTATCCCAACCCAGGCCGCAACACACTCAACATCCGCACAGTCTTGCAGAATGCCCACATAGAGGTGTACGACATGAACGGCAGGCTCATCCACAACCAAGCCCTCACGGAGAACGTGACGGGGATTGATGCAACGGATTGGGCTGAGGGCGTTTATGTTTGGAAGGTAATTGTAGATGGGAAGGAAGCGGAAGTTGGGAAGTGGATTAAGGAATGAAAATACCTTTGGAGGGATGAAAACAGATTGCGTGTTGTCAAAAAAATAGGGACAAGCCGTTTTACTGCTATTTTTCAAATCATTGAAAAAC
>Ga0247611_10002828_pt1 | contig 26938 bp, 20 predicted proteins | sample 177DNAGHGhighgp2_FD_192422 | JGI IMG/M metagenome (GOLD analysis project Ga0247611, IMG submission 192422) | Sheep rumen microbial communities from Palmerston North, Manawatu-Wanganui, New Zealand - 1770 DNA GHGhigh gp2 | ecosystem: Host-associated > Mammals > Digestive system > Stomach > Rumen... | reverse complement strand
CGCGTTCGCGATCGTTTTTATCTTCAACATCATGTGGCTGGACGGCTTTGCGATGCTGCCGCTCCTGATCCTTCTCACCGAGAAGATCGTGGAAAGCAGAAGATGCTGGCCGAAGCTTACATTACTCTTACTGGTACTCTTCGTTTCCGGCTACTACATGGCCTACATGATCGGGATCTTCTCCTTCCTCTATCTTATTTCCTACATGGGATACAAGGGTGAGTTCTCGAAAGAGAAGCAGAAAGACGGCATGAAGAAAGTCGGCGCATTTATCCTTTCGGCGGTGATCGCCGGCATGATGAGCGCCTGCATCCTGATCCCTGCCGCGCTGGATACGCTCGGCAACGGAGACTATACCCAGTCTTCCGGATTGAGCATGGAACCGACGTTCCCACTTCTTTCCCTGGTGGACCAGCTGGTGGAGAAAGGCGCGGAGGACATCTCCGCCAACCTGCCGTTCCTGTTCTGTGGCATGGCTGTATTATTCCTGTGCGTGCTGTTTTTCCTCAATCCGAAGATCCGCAAGAACCTGAAGATCGGGATCGGCTGTGCATTCGGATTCGGGATCTTCTCGTTTCATTTCCCGCTTCTGAACAAGGCCTGGCACCTCTTCGATGACCCGAACTGGTTCCGGTTCCGTTTCTCTTATCTTTTCTCCTTCGTCATGATCCTGGTTGCTTACTATTCCTACCAGCATATCCGCGAGGCAGGAAAGAAAGCCTTCCTGACCGCCACCGGCGTGATCTGCGCGATGCTGGTCCTCTCCCAGAGCCTGGGTGAGATGAAGAAAGAGGACAACACGTTCTTCGCGACGCTCCTGATCCTGATCCTGACCGCCGCGCTTTTCTATGGGAAGACGCTGGAAAAATGGCCGGAGGTGATCTACAACCTTAAGAAGACGGGGACGGCGCTCCTTGTCCTGGTGATCCTCATCGAGAGTGTCGCTTTCACACCAAGATGCTTCATGTCACAGATCTTCGGCGGCAGTGAAGACGCGCCGGAATTCGTCGACATGGTGGAAGACATCCAGACCCTCTCCGCCAAGGAAGAGAAGAACACATGGTACCGTTCCGAGATCCACGGACAGTGGAATACATTCCTTCTCCCGAATACCGTGCCTTTCTATACCAATACTCAGGGCATCAGTATTTTCGCCTCGATGGCGAATAAGAAGACGGACCGCTTCCTCAAGCAGCTGGGGCACCGTTCCAACTACAATTACTTCAGCGTTGAGCACATGAATACCATCATGCCGGCGGACGCCATCCTAGGCATACGGTATATCATCTCCAAAGACCATGACCTCAAGGATGTCCGCTATGTGGACAGCGTCGGCCAGTTTTATCTCTACGAGAACCAGGACGCGCTTCCGATCGCATTCCTGGCACAGAAAGAGGCTGGCTCCTTCGACGGATACCAGCTGGAGAAGGACGACAACAAGAAAGACTACTTCGACTTCCAGGAGAAGTGGATCGGCTCGCTTTCCGGACAAGATGCATCGGATATCTACGATACATTCAATCTGGAATGGGAAGTACGAAACGGTCAGAGTACGGATGGATTCCCGGGCGGTGACGTCCGCAACAACGGAGACAAGATCACCAATACGTTGAATCTGGAGTCGAAAGACCAGAAGGCAAAAGCACTGCATTACTATCTGCGCAATAATTCCAAGTGTGCGATGGTGCTTCATGCAGAGTTCACGGCGGACAGAAACGATCCGGTCTATATGGTGATCCCTTTCCCGCATATGCAGTGCATCAATGGCGTGTATGTCAACGATCAGAAAGTAAATGTCACCGAGAATTCTTCCTACTACACGCAGATCCTGAATCTGGGCTCCTTCCAGAAAGGGGAGAAGGTGAAGGTAGAGATCAAGATCTCCGATGACATCTATTATTCCTTCGATCCGATCCTGGCCTATGTCAATACAACAAATGTCAGCAAACATACGGATGCATTGAAGAGCACGGTCCACAATGTGAACGTGAAGAACGGGAAGATCTCCCTGATGACTTCCTCTTCGGAAGATAAGCTTCTGGTCACGACGGTTCCTTTCGAGAAGGGCTGGCGCGTCCGGGTGGATGGCAAGGATGTCGGGATCACCGCTTATCAGGATGCATTTATCAGTCTTCCGCTTACCGCAGGAGACCATACGATACAGATGGAATTCACCCCACCGGGATGGAAAGCCGGATGGATGGCAAGTGGTGTAGGCGCAATGCTCTTCGTCTGCATATCGCTTCTGATCACCCGCAAGAAGAAAGAAACAACCGTTGCAATGCAAGAAGAAATATAAAAAGATCAAGTGTAATCACAAAGGAGGTAACAGTATGAGTGTAAACGAATTGTACCAGTTATGGAGCCAGGATCCTTATTTCAACGAAGCGACCCGTCAGGAACTTGCTGCGATCAAGGATGATCCGAAGGAGATCGAAGAAAGATTCTATCGGGATCTGGAATTCGGTACCGGCGGACTTCGTGGCATACTGGGCGCAGGTACCAACCGCATGAATCTATATACTGTCGCCAAGGCTTCGGCCGGCATCGGCAAATACATCCTCAATGCCGGGGAAGAGGCAGTCAAGAAAGGCGTGGTCATCTCCTACGATTCCCGCCATTTCTCACCGGAATTCGCGGAGATTGCCGCACGTACATTCACATCCATGGGCATTCGTGCGTTCCTGTCTGACGAGCTTCGTCCGGTACCGATGCTTTCCTACTCGGTCCGTTACCACAAAGCTTTCATCGGCGTCATGATCACGGCCAGCCATAACCCGCCGAAATATAACGGTTATAAAGTATACGGCGAAGATGGCGGACAAGTACCGCCGGAAGCCGCTTCCGAGATCCTGAGCTACATTGAAGCCATCGACGATATCCGCACCATTCAGCCGGACTCCCTGGAAGAGGCCAAGAACAAAGGCCTCCTGACTTACTGGGGCGCCGAGGTCGATGAAGACTACACCAATATGCTTGACACGCTGGTCATTGACCGCCAGGCGATCTTGAACCAGAAGAATATGTCCATCGTATACACACCACTTCACGGCTCGGGCAACAAGCCGGTACGCCGTATCCTGAAGAAGGTCGGTTTCGAGAATGTACATGTGGTTCCGGAGCAGGAGCTTCCGGATGGCGCATTCCCGACAGTGGAGACTCCGAACCCGGAGAATCCGGCTGCGCTTTCCATGGCCATTGAACTGGCCAAGAAAGTGGATGCGGATCTTGTGATCGGCACCGACCCGGACAGCGACCGTATCGGTGTGGCCGTCCGCACAGTGAAAGACGGCGTAGAGACCTATGTGCCTTTCACCGGCAACCAGATCGGCCTGATGCTTCTGGACTACATCCTGAACTCGAAGAAAGAAGCCGGTACATTGGAGGAGAATTCCTTCGCTGTTACCACGATCGTTTCCAGTAAGCTGGCCGGAGCCATCTGCAAGTACTACGGCGTGGAACTGCAGGAGACACTGACCGGATTCAAATTCATCGGTGAGCGCATCAAGCTCGATGATGAATTCGGCAACAAGCACTTCCAGTTCGGCTTCGAAGAGAGCTACGGTTACCTCTCCGGCGTCAATGTAAGAGATAAAGACGCAGTCGTTGCCGCCATGCTGATCGCCGGCATGCAGGCACAGAGCAAAGAACGTGGCGAGAGCCTTCTGGAGAGACTGGACAGCATTTACAAGCGCTTCGGCTATGGCTTCGAAGAAGCTGTCTCCTTCACACTGGAAGGCAAAGAAGGCGTGGAGAAGATCGCAGGCGCGATGAAGTCCTTGCGTGAAGAACTCGAGAGCGCGAAGAATTCCGCCGATGCCCAGAAGCTGATGGGCGGTGTTCCGATCGTGGCCGTACGCGATTACCAGACATCCAAGCGCTATGCGTTCACAGAGAACGGTATCGAGATCACAGACATCGACCTTCCGGTATCCAATGTGCTCCTCTACGAACTCGGCGGAGACAAGGGTCTGGACTGGGCATGCGCAAGACCTTCCGGCACAGAGCCGAAGCTGAAGATATACTTCGGAATCTACGCCGATACGGAAGAAAGTTCCAAAGCACGTCTTGCCGATACGAAGGCAGCCGTTTCCGCCTACGTACAGTCGAAACTCTGATACCGGAACAACGAGGCAGATCATTATGGAGTACACATGGGAGATCCTGGGAAAGACGATCCGTATCGAGACGGATCCTTCCCTCTTTTCCCCGAAAGCGCCCGATCAGGGAACGCTTCACATGCTTTCGCATGTGGAACTGTCTCCTTCTGACCGGGTGCTTGATTTAGGATGCGGAACGGGCATCGTCGGAGTCTGGGCCGCCAGCCAGATCGGAGGTGATCACGTGGTCATGACGGACGTCGATCCCAAGGCCGTTTCGATAAGTCAAAAGAACTTGACAAGAAACGGAATCGAGGGTACAACGGTAGTGTTGGGCCCCGATGTCTCCGCTGTCCCCGGAAAAGGGTTCACCTGGATCTTGAGCAATCCACCGTATCACACGGATTTCAAGGTGGCGAAAGCCTTCATTGAGAAAGGCTTCAACCGCCTGGAAATAGGGGGGCGCATGGTGCTTGTCACCAAGCGGAAAGAGTGGTACAAGAATAAGATGATTTCCATTTTTGGAGGAGTGAAAATCTACGAAGAGGAGGGTTACTTTGTATTCATATCTACGAAGAAAAGTGAAAACTATGCGAAGAAAATAAGGCAAAAGTTTGAAAAATAGTACGAATTCTCCACAAAATTGTCGATTTTGCCTAGGGTTTTAGGGTTTAAATGTATCGAAGATGCGTGTATACTCTGAACTAAGCAAAAAGGAGGGTTTTGCATGACAGCCAATGAGTGTTTAATTAAATTTACTTCCATCAAGGAATGTCTGGCTGACGTTCTTTGGATGTACTTCGAGATTCAGTCTGCTGATTCAGAACAGGTGGTCTTGGTAGGAAAAGAAGATGAATTTGCCGAGCCTACATTGGAAATCGTCTTCATGCAGCCTTTCATGATTTCCTGCCCGATGCATTTCACCTATGAAGGTGGGGACTTTATCGGTCTTGCTCCGCAGGAAGAGTTCTATCAGATGAACGAGAGATACCACATTGGTCAGGGTTACCACATTTTCAAGATCAAGGTTGAGAATCGTCGTTTCTTTATTATTGCCAAGTCTATGCATGTTTCCATCCGTTGATCGGGAGTAAAGGAATACATCGTTAAAGTTCTAAAATGAGAAAAATAGCATTCAATCTTCAGCCTTTGGCGGCATCGAAGCTCACGGGCATCGGTACCTATGCCAAAGAAGTTGCAAGACGCCTTGGCCCGAATCTGGAAAAGGGCGGGTATGCGAATGTTGAGATACATGTTTTTGATTTTCTGAAGCGTAACGGCGGACTGGATTTCGTCCGTCAGCACGCTGATAAGCCTGTGGCGGACATGCCGTTCAAGCAGAGTCTTTTCATGCCGTTGGGCGCGTATATACGTCTCGGGAAGATCGGAAAGATCCTTCCCTATGAGACACTTCTTCGTACCGAGAACGATATCACCGTCTTTTTTAATTATCTCGTACCGCTGGGCATGAAGGGAAAGTCCATCATTACGGTGTACGACATGGTCTGCGCGCGCTATCCGGAGACGATGGACAACCGTAACAAGCGGCTTCTGACCAAGCATCTGCCGGAGTCCTGCAAGAAAGCGGAACGCATCATGACCATCAGTGAATTCTCGAAAAGAGAGATCGTCGAGTGTCTCGGGGTCCCGGAAGAGAAGATCATGGTTGCCTACTGCGGCGTGAACCGCAAAGTGTACTGTCCTTGCGCCAATGAGAAACAGGCCGAGAATGTACTGGCGCGCGTCACGGAGAAGTGGAAGGTCGAGGACGGCTATATCCTGTATCTGGGCACCTTGGAGCCCCGTAAGAACGTTGGTCTTCTGATCGATGCTTTTTCCATAGTAAAAGAGACCCATCCGAATCTGAAACTCATTATCGGCGGCGGTCTGGGCTGGCACTATGAGCCGATCCTGGAGAAGATCGAACAGTCGCCTTATGCGCAGGATATCATCCGCACGGGCTACTTGTCCGAATCGGATAAACTCGATCTGTACCGGGGCGCCAGCGCTTTTGCCTTTCCGTCTTTATACGAAGGATTCGGACTTCCGGTACTGGAAGCGATGTCCTGCGGCACACCGGTGATCGCATCCGATACGTCCTCGCTTCCGGAGGTCGTGGGCGACGCCGGATGGCTTTGTGATCCATCGGATCCCCAGGCTTGGGCCGATCAGCTGAACAAGATCGTGGATCGGGACTTCGATGCCTCGGAACTGCACAAAAAAATGGTGCAACAGAGCAAAAAGTTTTCGTGGGACGCCGCAACTGTCGCATATGGTCAGGCAATATATGATGTGATACAATAAGACGATGTTCAAATCGTTGACATTACTGAGTTGAAAGAGGTTAATATTTCATGAAACATGCACTCATTACAGGTATTACAGGTCAGGACGGATCGTATCTTGCAGAACTGCTTCTGGAGAAGGGTTACGAAGTATACGGTATCATGAGAAGAAAGAGTGTCGTAGACTACGGCAACGTGGAACATATCAAGGATAAGATCCATTTTATCTACGCGGATATGACTGACCCGGTTTCCCTGATCACCGCCATGAAGATCTCTATGGCGGATGAAGTATATAACCTGGCGGCACAGAGCTTCGTAGCCACATCCTGGGAACAGCCGCTGGCTACTGCGAATATCGACGCTCTGGGTGTTACCAACATGCTGGAAGCGATCCGTATCGTAAAGCCGGAAGCCCGTTTCTATCAGGCATCCACTTCCGAGATGTTCGGCCTGGTGCAGGCCGTGCCGCAGTGCGAGACCACACCTTTCTATCCGAGAAGTCCGTATGGCGTAGCCAAGCTTTACGGTCACTGGATCACCAAGAACTATCGTGAAAGCTATAACCTTTTCGCCTGCTCCGGTATCCTCTTTAACCATGAGTCTGAGCGTCGCGGCAAGGAGTTCGTCACAAGAAAGATCACCGATGCGGCAGCCCGTATCAAGCTGGGCAAGCAGGAATGCGTGGAACTGGGTAACCTTTCCGCTAAGCGCGACTGGGGTCATTCCAAGGATTATGTCCGCGCCATGTGGCTGATGCTGCAGGCAGATGCTCCGGACGATTATGTAGTCGCTACAGGTGAGACACGTACCGTACGTGAGTTTACGGAGACGGCTTTCGCCCATCTGGGGATCAAGATCCGCTGGGAAGGCGAGGGCGTAGACGAGAAGGGTATCGACGAAGCAACCGGTAAGGTCGTGGTAAAGGTCAACCCGCAGTTCTTCCGTCCGGCAGAAGTCGAGCTTCTTCTGGGCGATCCGTCCAAAGCAGAGAGCAAGCTGGGCTGGAAGAGAGAGATCTCTTTCTCCGATCTTGTGGAGCGTATGGTCAAGAACGATTTCGAACTGGTTTCGAAAGAAAACTGATATAAATCATGAGAAAGATGCAGTGGCGGAAGAGGTTTCTTCCGCTTCACTGCTTTATTTTTGTTAGAGTCAGATAGAGTGAGATAAAGGGGTTTAGAGGCAATTTGGGTATAATCAAGGAACTTTACAATTACCGGCAGATGATCATCGGTTTTGTTAAGCGTGATCTGAAAGGACGATATAAGGCATCCTTTCTGGGCTTTCTATGGACTTTTATCAATCCGCTTCTGCAGCTTCTGGTCTACACAGTCGTCTTCTCGACGATCATCAGACAGCCAAACATCAAGCAGTTCTATCTGTTTCTGTTCGTAGCACTGATCCCTTGGATCTTCTTCTCGACCAGCATCGCCGGCGGAGCCGGATGCGTCGTGTCCCAGAACACCATGGTGACGAAGATCTATTTCCCGAGAGAAGTACTGCCGATCTCCTATGTGACCAGTGCTTTCGTGAATATGTTATTGACCTATCTGGTCGTATTTCCTGTCGTGATCCTCTCCGGACGAGGGTTGAACCCCATCGCCTTACTATATCTGCCGATCATCATGATCGTCGAGTATTTCCTGGCTCTGGGCATCACCATGATCACGTCCGCGCTTACGGTGTACTTCCGCGATCTGGAATATATCCTCAGCATCATCACCATGGCCTGGCAGTTCATGACGCCGATCATGTACGACGTGGATATCCTGGAAGGACACACACGATTGCAGAAACTTTTCTATATCAATCCTATGACATCGATCATCATTGCCTACCGTGACATCATGTACTATGGAAGAGTACCGAAACTGTCCACACTTACGACAGCGATCGGCATGGGCGTGGTCTTCACCATACTGGGCTTCCTGATCTTCGGCAAGCTTAAGAGACGTTTCGCGGAGGAACTGTGATATGGATAGAAAAAAGAGCATTCATTCACTTTATAAACTTCCGCAGGATTCGTCCAATCTGGTGATCGAAGCCAAGGATATCTATAAGAAATACCGTGTTTACTACGACAAGGGTTCCAGTCTGAAGGAGAAACTGCTTTTCCGTAAGAGAAATCTCTACGAAGAAAGATGGGTGCTCCGAGGTGTGGACCTGCAGGTCAGAAGAGGCGAAGCGGTAGGCCTTCTGGGCGTGAACGGTTGCGGAAAGAGTACATTCCTGAAACTGCTTTCCCGGATCATGTATCCGAATAAGGGACAGATCAAGATCAACGGACGTGTCTCCTGCCTGATCGAACTGGGCGCCGGTTTCCATCCGGACCTTTCCGGCCGTGAAAATATTTATACCAATGCGGCGATCTTCGGTCTTACCAAGAAAGAGATCGACCGACGTCTTTCCGACATTATCGAGTTCTCGGAACTCGGTGAATATATCGACAATCCGGTACGTACATATTCATCCGGTATGTATATGCGTCTGGCATTCTCCGTGGCCATTAACGTGGATGCGGATATCCTGCTGGTCGATGAGATCCTGGCCGTCGGTGATGCCAACTTCCAGGAGAAGTGCCTGAATAAGCTCCGTCAGCTGAAGAAAGACGGTATGACCATCGTCATCGTTTCCCACGATATCAACACCATCAAGGAATTCTGCGACCAGGGCATCTGGATCTCGGAAGGTGTCGTGGCGGCATCCGGCGAGATCTCGGAAGTGGCCGAAGCCTACCTGGATTACCTGGAAGCACAGAAGGCTCCGGCAGAAGAACCGGAACCTCCGCAGGAAGAAGAGAAACCTGAGGAACCTGCTCCGCAAGAAGAGGAAGTCAAGATCGACGTCAATTCCGATCATTTCGGATACAAGGACGCCATCATCACGAATGTGGAACTTCTCGACCATAACGGAAGAGAGACGAAGATCTTCACACAGGGCAAGCCTTTCACTCTGAAGATCCACTATGAGATCATCAAGCAAGGAAAGGAATACATCTTCGGCATGGCCTTCCATGAGAAGGACGGCTCCCTGATCTATGGCGTCAACCAGAAACTGGACGGCGTGCCGACGGTCACATCCGGCAAGAACGGTGTGGTCGTTTTCAGCGGTGAACATATGGAACTGATGACCGGGAAATATATCCTGTCGGTGGCCATCACGGATGACCAGGATGCACCGATGGACTTTTATAAGAACTATTGCACCTTCGAAGTGGTATCCGAGAAACCGGGTATCGGTATCGTCTACTTCGAACATCACTGGAAACAGGAGAAAGAGAAAGGTAAGTCATGAAAACGGTTGCGATCATCGGGATAAACGGCTTTGCAGGGCGCTACCTGAAGAAGGAGCTAAAGGCGTGCGGATATAATGTGTTCGGCGTGGATATCGTTTCGGAGGAAGAAGACACGATCTGCGCAGATATGCTGGATCCGGAGCAGGTCGACCGGATCGTTTCCGAAAGAAGACCGGACGTGATCTTCAACCTGGCCGGACAGGCTTCTCCGAATGTATCCTGGGAGAAACCGGTGCTGACCATGCATATCAACGTGGACATTGCCGTCAACCTGATCGAAGCGATCCGGAAATATGCACCCTCGACGCGCCTGATCCTCATCGGTTCGGCGAATCAGTACGATATGCGTAACGTACCTTCCGGTCCGCTTTCGGAAGATGCGCCGCAGCTGGCGGAAAGTCCCTACGATGTTTCCAAGTCCGCCCAGGAATCCTTGGTAAAAGTACTGGGCAAGAAGTATGGCCTGGACATCATCATGACGCGTTCTTTCAACCATATCGGCCCCGGACAGAAGCCCGGCTTCGTGGTGACAGATTATTGCCAGCGCATCGTGGATCTGGAGAACGGTCTGTCGGATCATATCGAAGTCCGTTCCCTGGACGGATGGCGCGATTTCGCGGATGTACGGGATACCGTACGTGCCTATCGTCTCCTGATGGAGAAGGGAAGATCCGGTGAGATCTACAATGTAGGATCCGGGAACGCGTACTATATCCACGATATTGTCAGCACCCTGATCCACCTTTCCGAGAAAGCGACCGCGGTGACCGCACTTCCGGAATCCAAGAAAGAATCCAGTTCTTTTCCCAAGGTATTTAGCGATAACAGTAAGATCAAGAACGATACAGGATTTCAGCCGGAGTATTCCATCGAGCAGACCCTGAAGGATGTTCTGGAAGACTACCGGAAACAAGGTAGGGAGAAAGATTCATGAAAATAGCCATCACGACGGTTCAGATCCCATATATTACCGGAGGCGCCGAGTTTCTGGCCGCCAATCTAAAGAAAGCCCTGATCGAGGAAGGACATGAAGCGGAGATCGTGACCATGCCTTTTATTGACCAGCCCGGTCCATTTCTGGAGAACCATATCGTGGCCTCGCGCCTGATGGATATCAACAACTCCTGGGGCGGACATGTGGATCTGTGCATCGGACTGAAGTTTCCGGCGTATTTCATGCCACACGACAACAAAGTCATCTGGGCGCTGCATCAGCATCGTCAGGCCTATGAGCTTTTCAATACCGAGTACAGCCCCTTGAAGGATGACGAGGAGGGAAGATATTTCCGAAGCATCGTCAAAAATGCCGACAACAAGTATCTCCCGGAAGCCAAGCGTATCTATACCATTGCCAGAAATGTCAGTAACCGTATGCAGCGGTTCAACAATATCGGGTCCACCCCGCTTTATCACCCGTGCCCGGACATGGAGCTTTTCCACGCGGAGGAGTACGAAGACTACCTCCTGATGCCCAGCCGTATCAATATGACCAAGCGGCAGAAACTGGCCATCGAAGCCCTGGCGCTCACGAAGAGCAAGATCAAGCTTTATATCGTGGGTCATGCGGAGAATCCGATCCTGCTTTCCGAGATCCAGGAACTGATCACGAAGAACCATCTGACGGACCGGGTCAAGATCATGGACTTTATCCCGCAGGAAGAGAAGATCGATCTGTATGCCAAGGCACGGGGCGTGCTTTTCATCCCGAAAGACGAAGATTACGGATATATCACGTTGGAGGCAATGGCGGCGGCAAGACCGGTCATTACCTGCCAAGACAGTGGCGGACCGCTGGAGTTCCAGATCGACGGCAAGACCGGACGGATCTGTGAAGCGGATCCGAAGAGCATCGCGGAAGCGATCGATGAACTGGCCGCCTCAAGAGAGCTGGCCAAAGAGATGGGAACGGCAGGAAGAAAGCACCTGGACGAGATGGAGATCTCGTGGAAGAAAGTAGTGAGGGAGCTGACAAGACCATGAGCAAAACTGAGGAAAACATCAATCAGATCCTTACGGAGATCGAGAAAGACCAGCGCGACGGCGGTGGAAACATCAACGAAGTCGTGGAGAAGATCCTGGGACATAGATCCAATTTCGAGAATACTTCCGCGGAACAGGCTGCGCAGGACGGCAATGCCCGCATCGCCAATCTCCGCAACCGGAGTACGGTGGTGTACGGACATGAGATCCGTTCCGATAAGAAAGTCATCGGCAAATTCATTGTTCTGGTGCGCCGTCTTTTCCGAAAGATCATGTGCCCCATCATCCAACCGCTTCTGGATGACCAGAACGCTTTTAATGCTGCGGTGGTGGAAGAACTAGCCCATCACCAGCGTCAGATCGACGTGCAGAATAACGATGCATACGACGTGATCTCCTATGACGAATTCGAAGGATTTTTCCGTGGAGAAGAGACCAGCATCCGCGCCCGTCAGGAAGAGTATATGCAATTTTTCCATGGCAAAAAGAAGGTCATCGACCTGGGATGCGGACGTGGGGAGTTCCTGGAGGTGCTCCGGGATTACGGCATTACCGCTACCGGTGTTGAAACGTATTCGAAGTTTTTCGATGTCTGCCGCACCAAGGGCCTGGATGTGGTGAAGATGGACGCATTGAACTACGTGCAGTCCCTTCCGAACGAGTCCGTTGACGCTATCGCGGGTTTCCAGCTGATCGAGCATCTCAAGCCTTCGTATCTGATCTCCCTTTGTAAGGCGGCTTACGACAAGCTGGAGAAGGACGGCCTGCTTATCTTCGAGACGCCGAATCCTACGTGCCTTTCGATCTACACGAACGCATTTTATATGGACATGACCCACGAGAAGCCGGTCCATCCGAAGACCATGAAGTTCATCATGGAGAGTGTCGGATTCAAGGAAGTACAGATCCTCTATACGAAGGAAAGCCGTATTCCTTATAGCCTCCCGCTTCTGGAAGAAGGGGACGTGACCCATACCAAGGAAGCCAACGACGGTATCTATCTTCTGTCTGAACTGATCTGGGGCAGCCAGGATTATGCCGTGATCGCGAAGAAATAAGGAGGCCCGACATGAAAATCGCTGTAGTCAGCCCCAGTCCGGTCCCTTTTACCATTGGCGGAGCCGAGAACCTGGCATGGGGACTTTGTGAATCCATCAACAAAAATACCCGTCATCAGGCGGAACTGATCAAGCTTCCGACGAAAGAGCACAGCTTCTGGGACCTGATCGACAGTTATCACATGTTTTATAAACTGGATCTGTCGCACTTCGATCTGGTGATCTCGACAAAATATCCTTCCTGGATGATCCCTCACGACAATCAGATCGTGTGGATGCTCCATACCCTTCGCGGCCTGTACGATACGTATCACCTGATGGGACTTCCGTCGGAAGTGGACCGGGGGATCGCGGAGATCGACGAAGTGATGGACTATATGGAACAACATCCGTTCTACGATGAACTGGAAGGCTTTTTTCAGCTTCTGTATTCGCTGAAGAATAAACCTGTGCCGGAGAAGTACTTTGCTTTCCCGGGTCCTTTCATCCGCGACATCCTTCACTATATGGACCGTTGTGCCTTGAGCCGTCCGACGCTCTCGAAGCATTGCGCGATCTCGGATACGGTCAAGAAGAGAAAGGATTATTTCCCGCAGGAGGCGGACGTACACACGATCTATCCGCCTACGATCCTGAAAGACGATGCCTGCAAAGAAGGCGAGTTCTTCTTCATGTGCAGCCGTCTGGACGGCCCGAAGCGCATCGATATGCTGATCCGTGCCATGAAGCACGTGAAGAGTGACGTATCCCTTTATATCGCCGGCACCGGTCCGGAGAAAGAAAAACTGGAAGAACTAGCCAAAGACGACAAGCGCATCCATCTGCTTGGTTTTGTCTCCGACGAAGAAGTCAACGATTACTATGCCCGCTCGATCTGTGTCCCGTATTTCCCGATGGATGAGGACTACGGCTATATCACGATCGAGGCCATGATGCACAGAAAACCGGTGCTCACGACAGACGATGCCGGTGGACCGAATGAGTTCGTTGAGAACGGAAAGACCGGATTCGTAGTACCTTTCGACGAGAAGGCGATCGCGGAGAAACTGGAATGGTTCGCCGCTCATAAGCAGGAAGCCAAGACGATGGGCGAGGCGGCATGTGAAAAGGTCAAGAGCATTACCTGGCAAAGTGCCACCCAGCAGCTGCTTGAGGGTGTGGACGAGAATGGCGCGATCCCGAAAAGAGACCGGATCGTTGTCGATATTTCCTATAGTATCTACCCACCGCAAGGTGGCGGACAGGCCCGCATTTTCGGTCTGTACAAAAATCTGGCCAAGTATTTCGATGTGGAGCTGGTCTGCATGACCCATTGCTTCGGTCAGTATCGAAGCCGTCGGATCGCGCCGGGCATGGTGGAGACCGTGATCCCGAGAACAGCGCGTCAGCAGGAACAGGCACAGCAGCTGGAAGCGGCAGTTGGCGTACCGGCTACGGATATGGACATGATCTTGTTCCCGGATTCGACTCCGAAATATAACGAAGTACTGAAGAAAAAGTGCGCGCACGCCCGCTGGATCGTGGTCAGCCACCCGTATGGTTATCCGCAGGCCAGGAAGGTCATGGAAGCTTTCCCGGATCTGAAAATGATCCATGAAGCCCATAATGTGGAATATCTGCTGAAAGAAAAAATGTACAAGCCGTCCGCCTATACGACCGAGGTGCTCGAGAAACTTCGGGATGTGGAAGGCCGTTGCTGCACCGAAAGCGCGCTGGTCATGACCTGTTCCCAGCAGGACAAAGATAAGATCGTGGAGATGTATCACGCGGATCCGCAGCATATCTTCGTCGTGCCGAATGGTGTGGATTGCGCAGACATCCACTTTATCTCTGTGGCCGAGCGTATGGAGAATAAGAAACGCAAAGGTCTGGAGAAAGAAACTATCGGTATGTTCATGGGATCGTACCACCAGCCGAATCTGGAAGCGGCGGAGAGCGTGATCGAAGTGGCGAAGAAATGCCGCAAAGTGCGCTTCCTGCTTCTGGGAAGCCAGTGCGAATACTTCCGTCATAAGAAGCTCCCATCGAACGTGGCGCTTCTCGGACTGGTGACCGAAGAAGAGAAAGCCGCGGTGGCTTCGACATGCGATTTCGCCTTGAACCTGATGGAATCCGGCTCCGGCACGAACCTCAAGATGTTCGACTATATGGCTTCCGGAATCCCGACCATTACCACGGAATTCGGTGCAAGAGGCATCGACGATCTGTCGTTGTTCATCGTAACAAAGACTGAAAATGCCGATCAAGCGGTCAGTGCTTTTGCATTAGAAAAATGTGACGACATGGTCAAGCGTGCCCGCGAACATGCCGAGCGTGTCTTCGACTGGAGTGTGGTCGCGCAGAGCATATCCGGGAAGATCGAAGCTTTGTAAGTCCGGAAAAGGTCTTTTTTCGCGTGAAAAGGACTCGTCAAAGTGCTATATGCGCATCTTTCCGATAGAGAATACTATATGCTACAATAGTAATCGGTGTGGGAAGGATATGTGTTGATTCATACCACATACGCATAAAGCCTTGAATTGGAGCATAAGAAATGCCTGAAGTAACAGCAGCACCCGCAACTTTAAAATGCAAAGTATGTGGCGGAGATCTGGTCAACGACTATCTCACCGGTGCCTGCGTATGCGCGCATTGCGGGAACAAGTGGTCGTTACAGGATCTGATCCCGGATTACAGCAAGTATACCCGCGTGATCGAGAAGATGAACCGGGCGAAGGAACTCCTGGACGGGAAAGCCGATGTGGCAACCGCCGGACAGGCACTGCTTATGTATAAGACGGCCGCGACAGATTGCGCGGCGCATCCGGATGCGATCTCTTCCGATCTGCTTCGGGTATGTAAAGAAGGCCAGGCAAGATGTGAGCAAGTCAAGCACTATGCCAAGGCCAATAACTATTTCGAGAAGAAGACTTACCGGCGTGCGCTTACGGAGTTCGAGCTGATCCCAGATTATAAAGACGTAAGCGAGAAGATCGAGGAATGTAAGAAGATGATCCTTGTCGAACGCAAGAAGCGTATCCCGCTTGCGATCGTAATGGGACTGATCCTTCCGACGATCCTATGCATCTTCCTCAGGGAGAAAGCGGGGCTTCCGCTTACGATCGATATTCCGGTCGCACTGGTCCTGGCAGCGGGGTGCGCCTATGCCATCTATCTGGAAGGCACGCTGGCCATAATTATTCAGATCTTATCGGTTCTTTCTGCCGTACCGTTGATCCTTTTCCTGATCCTGGCGTACGGATTCCATATGGATGCCGGCCCTGCGGCGGTCACCGCAATTGTGGCTCCGATAGCAGTAATCGTAGTAATTGGCTTAAAGCCGGAAAGGAAGGAATAAATGGAAATCATCAGTGTAATCAAGTATGAAGGCAGTAATGAGGTTTTTGCGTATAAGCATCCGAAAGAAGACTTTACGATCGGTTCTCAGCTTGTAGTACATGAATCACAGGAGGCGTTGTTCTTCCGTGATGGAAAAGCAATGGATCTTTTCCAGGCAGGAAGACATACCCTGACCACGTATAACATTCCGCTCCTGCAGAGCGTGATGAGACTGGGCACAGGTGGAGAGAACGTTTTCCATGCGGAAGTGTACTTCATCAACATGACTACCCAGATGGGGATCAGATGGGGCACTGACAGCAAAGTACGTCTGTTCGACCCGGCTTCCGGTCTGCATATCGAGATCGGGGCCAGCGGAACGTTCAACCTGAAGGTCGTGGATTCCCGCAAGCTCATCGTGAAACTCGTCGGTACCACCGACAGTTTGCTGCAGAGTGATATCGTCGGAGGTGAAGGCGTAGCGTACGGCACCGGTAAATTCCGGTCCCTGGTCATCAATAAGGTCAAGTCCAGCCTGGCCCGCGTGATCAAGGAGCAGAATCTCAATATCCTGGAGATCGATGCGTATCTGGATGTTCTTTCCGAGCATCTGCGCAATGTCATCAACGAGGACTTCGAAGAATACGGCCTGTATATGCCGGAATTCTACGTGACCAGCGTGATGACACCGGATGACGACCCGAATTTCCAGCGTCTGAAGCAGCAATATGCGGACAAGACTTTGAAGGTCCGTGAAGAAGAAGTCAGACGTGCAGAAGCCGAGGCGGCCCAAGGCAGAAAGATCCTGGAAGCGCAGACAGAAGCCCAGCTGAAGATGGTCAGCGCGCAGGGAGAAGCCGATGCGCTCCGTATCAAGGCACAGGCGGAAGCCGAAGCCTACATGATGCAGGCACAGGCGGAAGCACAGGAGATGAAGATGAAGGGCTACACCTATCAGGACGAGACGGCAAGACAGGTCGGCCTGGAAGCTATGCAGAACGGTATTACCGGTGGCGGTTCCGGTGGTGGAAGCGGCATTGGCGACATTGCCGGTCTGGGCGTGACATTAGGTGCAATGGGTGGCGTGATCAACATGACCCGCGATGCGCTGAACCCGATCATGGGCGATGCCAAGAAAATGGGAGAAGGATTCGGAAACGCTGTATCCGGCAACCCAGGTCCTGCCGGTACACCTGATCCGAATGCGACATTGAATCCTGCTACGGGTGCAGGCACAGCAGCAACGAATGCGGCTATGGGCGCCGCGGTGGCCGGTGCGGCCATGGGTGCAGCAGGCGTGTCTGGCGCAGCAGGCGTTCCGGGTGCAGTGAATCCGGCAGCTGTAGGCGTATGGAATTGTCCGAACTGCGGAAAGACAGGGATCGATTCCCGTTTCTGTCCGGATTGCGGCACACCGAGAGTCGGTCAGAACTGATCGGAAGAGAAATAAATATGGATCCATCGGGGCGGCTTCGAGCGTGATGAGCACGACGAGGCGGCCCCGGTTTTTTTGCCTGAGTACAAGCCCGCAATTCCCATCGTTCAGACTTCGAAAATTCGATGTGAGGCGTCTTCGTGAAAAACACTGATTCGCCTCACATCGCTCCGCACAAAGTGAGGCGTCTTCGTGAAAAACACAGATTCGCCTCACATCGCTCCGCATAAAGTGAGGCGTTTTCGTGAAAAACTCTGATTCGCCTCACATCGCTCCGCACAAAGTGAGGCGTCTTCGTGAAAAACTCTGATTCGCCTCACATCGCTCCGCACAAAGTGAGGCGTCTTCGTAAAAAACACTGATTCGCCTCACATCACTCCGCACAAAGTGAGGCGTCTTCGTGAAAAACTCTGATTCGCCTCACATCGCTCCGCACAAAGTGAGGCGTTTTCGTGAAAAACTCTGATTCGCCTCACATCGCTCCGCACAAAGTGAGGCGTCCACAGGAAAAACGAAGAAATACTTTTAAATCAGATTCCGGATGGCGTAGGCGACGCCGTCATCGAAACAGGAACGTGTGACGATCTGTGCTTTTTCCTTGACGGAATCAGAAGCATTCCCCATCGCAACACCTACGGCGCCACAGGTAAACATACTGACATCGTTGTCTCCGTCGCCGAAGCAGTAAACGGAAGAAGGCGGAAGCGAGAGATGATTGGCCAATGCCACGACGGCATTCCCTTTCGTGGAATCTTTCGCCATGATGTCGATCACATGCGGCATGGACGAGGTGACCTCCAGATCTTCCCGGGCACTCACGGAACGGATCAGATCCTCTGTCGGATAATAGACCAGGATCTTGGTGGTGGCAGAGTACGAATCCTGGATGCGGGAGGCATCCAGAGGAAGCATCGGCGCACGAAGTGTCGGCTCCACCGAGGCGTTATAGTTCTTGAAAAAGGCAAGATGTTTACTTTCCGGACGGAAACAGATCCCCTTATCGGTGTAGGCGACAAAGTCGAAACCTTCACGGATCAGTTTATAGAAAAGTCCCAGTACAGTCTCTTCCGGGATCAAGGTCTCGAAAAGAGAGAGATCATTCTCATAGTCGTAGAGCTGGGCGCCGTTGCTGGTGATGACCGGCAGATGCAGGTCCAGATCCCGTACGAACTTACGGACAACGTGGAAAGAGCGGCCTGTGGCAATCGTGAAACCGGTGTCTTCTCCTAGTGATGCCAGGGCATCCAAAGTCGCTTCGGAGATTTTCCCTCCTGCGGGAAGAAGTGTATTATCGATGTCACAGACGATGAGTTTCTGCAAAGCGTACCGCCTTTCTCGAATTTATCCGCCTTTATTTCATAACCCATGTTATAATATCACCATTAAATGCCAAAAGAAATCGGAGGAAGTGGAAATGAAGAAAGTTGCAGTCATCATGGCAGGCGGTGGAGGAACCCGTTTCTGGCCGATCTCCAGAATGTCATGTCCTAAACAACTGGTTTCCCTTACAAGCGATGAGCCCATGATCAATGAGACCATCCACCACTACGACAAAGTGGTTCCCGTGGAAGATACGTTTATTGTGACCAATAAAGAGCAGGCCCGCCTTATGGAGAGCATGCTGCCGAAGGCATTTCCGGACGGGCACATCCTGATCGAGCCGGTAGGTAGAAATACAGCGCCATGTGTTCTTTACGCGGCCATGCGTATCCGCAAGGAATTCGGCGATGCCCTGATGGCTGTGCTGCCTGCGGACCATCACATCTCCGATATCGATGAATACCAGCGCATTCTGACACTGGCTTTCAATACAGCAGAGAAGACAGATAAGATCGTGACACTCGGCCTGTGGCCGAAAGAACCGGCTACCGGATACGGCTATATCCGTTTCGGTGATCGTCTTGAGGGCGAGAAAGAAGTCTATCAGTTGGAGCGTTTCGTGGAAAAGCCGGATAAACTCCGCGCCAAGGAATACGTCAGTTCCCACAAGTACCTGTGGAACAGCGGTATGTTCATCTGGAAAGCCAGCGTGATCCTTTCCGCATTCCAGAAGTATCTGCCGGATATGTACCACGCCTTCGAGAATATTTTCGATTCTCTTTGCACAGAGAACGAGGCACAGGCCATTACCGATATTTATCCGACACTGGAACCGATCTCGATCGACTACGGTATCATGGAGAAGACGAAAGAGGTCTTCGTGATCCCGTCGGAGTTCGGCTGGAACGATGTAGGCTCCTGGGATGCCTTGGCGGAAGTTTTCCATCACACGGAAGACGATAACGTGATCCGTGGTCCGCATGTCGGGATCGAGACAGAGAACTGTGTAGTTTTCTCCAAGACCGGAAAGCGTGTCATTGCCACTCTCGGTATCTCGGATCTCGTGATCGTAGATGCTGACGATGCCATTCTGGTCATTCCGAAAGACCGTGCCCAGGATGTGAAGAAACTGGTAGAAGAGTTGCGCAGACAAGGCCGCACGGATCTGCTCTGAGCAATATCAGGAGGGGAACAAATGGGTGAGAAGCCTTTCGTAACGAATGCCGTATGGCAGGAGAAACTGGAGAAAGTTGCGCAGGATGCGCCAAAAGCCTCGAAGGATTATAAGAAACTCTTCGAAGAGACTGATTCTTTCAATGTGGACGTGGTGTCCGTCATGGAAGACCTGGGTGTGAAGATGGATTCGACATTGGATTCCCGTGAATCCGGAAAATCCGACTGTATGGATGCCATCAGCGCATATCTGGCACATGCTTCCAAGACTTCCGATATCATCAGCGTCACGCATAATCCACCTGTCAGTAAGATGCGAAGCGCGATCAAGCGGGCCTTCCTCAAGGTCGTGTGCTGGCCTTCCCGAAGATATTTGTATGCCCAGATCAACTACAATAACGATATGGTACGGGCGAATCAGGAGATGCTGCATCTCCTTGCCAAGATCAACCGCAGCGACAGAGATTCGGCGGAAAAGGCCGAGAAAGAACTGGCCAAAGCGAATGCCTGTATCGCGGAACTGGAGAACCGGATCGAAGAATTGACCGGGACATTATCGGCAATGGGTGGACACGTTTCCAAGGAGAAGCCGGAGGAGAACGCATGATCTATCAGTATATCCAGACCTGGAATAAGGGAGATGCCGTCGGAAACGAAGTACGTGCGATCAGCCGGTATCTGCATAAGTGCGGGATCGAGAATCTGGTGGTCAAGTCCCAGCCGGTGCATGCCCAAGCCGGGGCAGTGCTTTTCGATGAATTTGAATCTATGGTGAAAGAAGACGACCTGCTTCTTTTCCATCTGGCATGGATCACTCCGGACCTGATCTGGAGAAAACTCAAGGCATTTCCGTGTAAGAAGATCATTATCTACCACAACATCACACCAGGGGAATTCTTCGCCCCGTATGACAAGCTGGCCTCCAAGACGGCCGTAAAAGCGAGACAACAGTTACAGGAAGGCGCCAGGATCTTCGATGCTGCCTGGGCGGATTCGCGCTACAATGCAGACGAACTGGTGGAACTGGGCTATAAGAATGTCTCGGAGATGCCCCTTCTGATCGCTTTCGATGACTATAAGCAGGAAGCCGACCAGATGCTGATCGACTCTCTGTCTGACGGATATACCAATATCCTTTTTGTCGGGCGAATGGTACCGAACAAGTGCCTGGAAGACATTATTTCTGCTTTTGCCGAATATAAAGAACGCTATAACGAAAGAAGCCGTCTGATCCTGGTCGGTAATGACGATATGAAGTTATACGTCAATAAACTCCACAATTTCTGCCGAGACAACCATCTGAAAGACGTGGTGTTCCGCGCGCATTGTCCTTTCGCGGACATTCTTGCCTACTACAGGAGCGCGAAGCTTTTCCTGTGTATGAGCGAACATGAAGGCTTCTGCGTACCGCTTCTGGAGTCCATGGTATTCCAGGTCCCGGTACTGGCTTACTCGGCCTGTGCGGTGCCGGCTACTCTGGGCGACGGAGGAATCTGTTTCACCGATAAAGACCCGGCAAAAGTGGCAGCCCTGATGCATGCCGTACTTTCGGATGATTCCCTGATAGCCGAGATCCGTGCCAAGCAGAAGGAACAACTGGATCATTTCGATCCGGAGAAGATCCTTCCGCAGATGCTGGATTCCCTCAAGACATTCCAGAATCAGTGAGGAATAGGGAAATGACGCGGGTATGGCAGTTTCTTTCCACGATCTCTTATGGCGACGCAGTCAGTAATGACTGCCTGGCTATGGCCTCGCTTCTGACTGAAAAGGGGATCGATAACCGTATCAGCGCACGCTTCAACCATCTGAAAGGCAATAACGATGTGATCAGGCTGGAGAAAGCAAAAAAAGAGATCCGTCCGGAGGACCGGGTCCTTCTGCATCTTTCCACCGGCGATGAGATGAATGACTGGTTTGCGTCGCTGCCGAACAAGAAAGCCGTAGTCTACCACAATATCACTCCGGCGAAGTTTTTCCGCCAGTACAATTCCGTTCTATCGTCCAATGCATCCGACGGGAGAGAACAGGCGGCCAGAATGGCTTCTTCCGTCGATCTGGCGATCACGGTTTCGTCCTATAACGCTAAAGAATTAGAGGAGATGGGTTTTCCAAAACCTCATGTGATCCCGATCCTGATGCCGTTCGAAGACTATGCAAAAGAACCGGACAGTAAGCGCATGCAGGAACTTTCCGATGGACGCACCAATATCTTTTTCGTCGGAAGAGTGACACCGAATAAGTGTCAGGAAGATATCGTTTCTGTCTTTAGTGAATACGTAAAGCAATATGACCCTACGGCGCGCCTGATCCTGGCGGGATCGGCCACCGGAACGGAACTATACCGGGATCGGATCGTATCTTTTATCGAGAAACTCGGACTATCCGAGCAGGTCATTCTTCCCGGACATACGACTTTCGCAGAGATCCTGGCTTTCTATAAGACTGCGGATGCCTTTCTGATCATGAGTGAACACGAAGGTTTCTGCGTACCGATCGTGGAGTCCTTCCTTTTCGGAGTGCCGGTACTGGCTTGTGATTACGGCGCGATCGGCGAAACAATGGGCACCGGAGGGATCCTTCTTTCCGGGAAAGATCCGTCCAAAACCGCGGCGGTCCTGCACGAGATGATCACGGATAAGGCCCTTCGAGACGAATTGAAAAATAACATGAAGAAGGAACTGGAACGTTTTGAGACCGGACGTGTCAAAGCGCAGCTGTGGGATGTCCTTCTTCCATGGTTGGGAAATGAGGCACAGATATGAAGAAAGTAGCGATGGTAGTTCAAAGATACGGAGAAGAGGTCAACGGTGGAGCGGAGCTGGAAGCAAGGCTTTATGCCGAGCGTCTGGCCAAGCACTACGATGTGACGGTCTTTACTACTTGTGCGAAGGATTATCAGAGCTGGAAGAATGAATATCCGGAAGGAGAGGATTCTCTCAACGGTGTGAAGATCCTGCGTTTTCCGAACGAAGAAGAAAGAGAACTGGTGGAATTCGGTAAGATCCATCGCGCGCTCCTGGAGAAGCTGGACCGTGGGAATGCCCATTTTGATGAAGCGTTCCTTGACAAGTGGTTCCGGATGCAGGGACCGTATTGCCCGAAACTGATCCAGGCGATCGAAGAGAACAAAGACGAATACTCGGCTTTCCTCTTCATGACTTACCTCTATTACACGACAGTATATGGCGTACCGAAGGTGGCGGAGAAGGCGATCCTGATCCCGACTGCCCACGACGAACCGTATCTTCACATTCCGACATTCCAGCAGGTGTTCCGGAATGTCAAAGCCATGTTTTTTAATTCGAGAAGTGAACAGAAACTGGTCAATGAGGTTTTTGGCACGCAGAAGATCCCCAGCGCCATCGGCGGATGCGGCGTGATCCTCCCGAAAGACATCGATATGGAGGGCTTCCGAAGCCGTTATACGATCCCGGAGGAATACATCGTGTATGCAGGACGTGTTGATGTGAATAAAGGATGCAAAGAGCTGCTTTCCTTCCTGCACAGTTATAACGAGAAGAGAAAAGCAGGTGGCAAAGCACCGGTTCCGCTGGTCTTGATCGGCAAAAACGCCATGAACGCGGAAGCATCCGAGGAAGTGTTCCCGTTGGGCTTCGTTTCCGATAACGACAAATATGCAGCGATCAAAGGGGCCATGTTCCTGGTGCTGCCGTCTCTTTTCGAGAGTTTATCGATCGCGGTGCTGGAAAGCTTCGCATTGCAGCATCCTGTACTGGTCAACGGCGTCTGCGCGACCCTGAAAGACCATTGTCTGGTATCCAACGGAGGACTGTTCTATCACGATGAGAAAGAATTCGAAGCCTGCGTGGAGTATCTGGTCTCACATCCGAAGGAGCGCGAAGTTATGGGCAGAAACGGAGAATACTACTGTTTCAGCCAGTATGACTGGGACGATATCATGCACAGACTGGAGTGGCTGATCGAACTGTAAGCGCAGGAGCGGATCAATCGCGTTCCGAACGCTCAGACGATTCCTCATTCTTCCGTTCCGCTTCGCGACGTCTCTTTTTACGAGTCTCGCGAATCTCGGCACGGGTAGCCGAAGGCGCATACTGCTCCACGTTTTCACTGAAGGATCGCTTATACAACTTCGGCGTGAAGATGACGCGGAAGGTATGCAGGATCACCTTGATATCTTCGATCACGGAAAAATTCTTGATGTAAAGAAGGTCATAGCGAAGCTTGTCCTGTGCGGAGGTGTCATAGCTTCCGACCACCTGGGCAAGTCCCGTGATACCGGCTTTTACGGCAAAGCGTTGGTCATATCCCGGAATCTCGGATTCGAATTTCTCGACAAAATCCGGACGCTCGGAACGGGGGCCGACGACACTCATCTCTCCTTTCAGAACATTGATGAACTGCGGGACCTCATCGAGCTTGGAACGACGGAGAAAACGGCCGACCGGAGTGACACGGGGATCGTTGGCGCCGGAGATGACCGGACCGGTCTTGAGCTCGGCATCGTCATACATGGTACGAAGTTTGTAGATGAAGTACGAACGCTTGTCGATCGTCAGTCTTTCCTGACGGTAGATGACACTTCCCTTCGACGTGCACTTGATCAGGATCGCCGCGATCAGCAGGAAAGGAGAAGTCAGGATCAGGGCAATGACAGAGAGCAGGATATCCTCGATACGCTTGAGTACACGCTGCTCGAATTTTAAGGACATACGGTCCACAAGAAAGACCATCAGGTCCTCGAAATTTATGATCCGGGACTTGTAAAGAGAGATCTCATAGTACTGCGGAACCATGTAGGCTACAGTATCTTTCCGGGCACATTGAAGGATAATGTCAGACTTGACCTCATCCGGGACATCCGGGCAGATAAATACTTCGGACTGGGACATGATCGCATTGCGGATGCCGATACGGTCGGAATACTGGAAAGTATCGGTAAGTTCGAGATCGTAGCGGTGCAGCACCGGCATGATCTTATCACGCATGAGCTTGGCGGACGTAAGCGACCCGCCGATGATCACGAGGCGGTTCTTCTCATACAGTTTATGGCTTAGATGCAGGCATAATCCTGACCACAGAGAGATCACCGCGAACATGATGATGACACTGAAGATCTGTACGCTTCGCGGGAAAGCACGCTGCAGAAGCATATCCTTGGCGGTCGTGGTCACCATCGTCTCCAACACTACGAAATAAATGGTCTGCGAGAATATATTCCAAGGCTTCTTACGGAAAAAACGGGACAGATGCAGCGCATCCGCAAGGATCAGGGAAGATATGCTGATGACCGGAATCAAAGCGATGTAGGCCTGGATGTTTTCCTTATAGATAGGTGTCACGTGTGTGACGCTCAACAGATAAAAAGTCCACACATAGGATAAATTGACCAGAAGGATCACGACAAAAAAGTATAAGATCTTGAAAGCGTGAGCCTTCGTAAAACGATGTGAAGAATGCATGTATACTCCTAATGTTCCGCGCTTGCAGGCATTTGCAACAACAAGCAGATTTTTACCTGATTATATTATACGTCAATTCAGATGAAAAAACAGCCGATACCACAAAAAGCCCCCCGAAAAACACTTGATTTTATGTGGAAAAATGCCTCGTTTTTCCCTTGAAACTGATACGATACTGTTGTAATCTTTTTATGGTGTATTAGAAAGAAAGAAAAGGGTTGTGACGTCATGAAGAAAAACGCTGCAAAAAGAAGGAAAAAGAAAATCACTACCGGTATCGTAGCCACGCTGACAGTACTTCTGGTACTGGGTCTGGCAGGAACGATACTGTATACACAGTTTTTCAAGAAAGAGGTCGATCGTTTCTTCGAAACGAAGTATACGGTCACGGATTTCAATGGTACACAAGTTGAGTTTACGGCTGATGAACTCGCTGCAGAGGTCAACTACGATAAGTTCTACCAAGGCATCAAGGTCGATGGAGTCGATGTTTCCAACAAGACTTTGGATGAAGCCAAGGAAATGTTCAAGGAAACCCGTGAGAAGAAGATCGACGATATGGTGGACATCCAGTTCCAGGTCGGCAATGATCTGGTCAAGATGAAGACCGAGGGAATGACTCTTTCTTCCAATATCGATGATGTCCTGACAGAGGCTTTCGGCTATGCCAAGACCAGCACACTGGAAGGTGTGGAAGGCCTGAAGGACCGTTACGATCTGATCACCGCTCTGAAGAAGACACCGAAGGAATATACTTCCGCTTTCTCGATCGGCTACGATAATGTCAGCACACTGACGCATGAAGCGCTGGATTCTTTCAATCAGGATCCGGTCGAGGCACACGCCACAGGTTTCGATGTGAGCACGCTTTCTTTCATCATTGATGAATCGTCCAACGGCCAGTCTGTGAACGTGGATAAGGCGATCGAAGATGTCAACGCGGCTTTTGCCAAGGAAGAATACAAGGCAGTGATCCCGGTAGAAGTAACGGTGGTCGAGCCGAAGACTTCTGCGGATTACCTCCGTGCGAACCTCGGAAAGATCTCATCCAATGGTTCCAAGACCAAGGATAATGCGAACAGAAATACGAATATCCGTCTGGTATGCGAGAAGATCGATGGTCTTGTCCTCCAGCCGGGTGAGTCATTCGACTTTAATGCTTACGTAGGTGAGAGAACACCGGACAAGGGATACAAGGAAGCTCCTGGTATCTACGATGGTAAGTCCCGTCCGGAATACGGCGGAGGTATCTGCCAGGCGAACACCATGCTCTTCCAGAGTGTAGTGGAAGCGGATCTTCAGGTCGATGAGAGACATCCACACACCTATCCGAGTGATTACGTGGATGACGGTACGGATGCTACAGTAACCTGGGGCGGTAAGAACTTCCGTTTCACCAATAACACGGAATTCCCGATCGCGCTTCATGCCTACTATGCGGATCGTTGGGTGACCGTTGAGATTTACGGAAGACTTCTCCCGGATGGACAGAAGATCAGTTTCTTCGGCGCCGGACTTCTTGTGAAC
>Ga0247611_10002826_pt1 | contig 26946 bp, 18 predicted proteins | sample 177DNAGHGhighgp2_FD_192422 | JGI IMG/M metagenome (GOLD analysis project Ga0247611, IMG submission 192422) | Sheep rumen microbial communities from Palmerston North, Manawatu-Wanganui, New Zealand - 1770 DNA GHGhigh gp2 | ecosystem: Host-associated > Mammals > Digestive system > Stomach > Rumen... | reverse complement strand
TGCCGGCAAGCGCTACGCCGGACAACAACTTTATCGCCTATCTGAACGATATCGGCTTTGAGGCCTTCTTCTTCTTTGGCACCCTGGTGGGCGCGCAGGCCGTCTGGCTGTACAGCAACACCTTCGACAAGGAAAAAGACCCGAAGGCCCTCCCGATAGACCTGTCCCTGTTCCATACCAGCAAGGGCTACAACTGGGGCGCACTGGCCATCTGCGTCATTGTGACTATTCTTTACGTAATTCTGTGGTAATATGTTAGAAGAACTCAAAGAGAAAGTATGCAAGGCCAACCTGGACCTTGTAAAGCACGGCCTGGTCATTTTCACCTGGGGCAATGTGAGCGCCATTGACCGCAAGAGCGGCCTGGTGGTGATTAAGCCCAGCGGCGTGTCCTACGACAACATGAAACCCTCCGACATGGTGGTGGTGGACCTGGACGGTAAGGTGGTAGAGGGAGACCTGAACCCCTCCTCCGACACCCCCACCCACGTGGTCCTGTATAAGGCCTTCCCGGAGATTGGCGGCGTGGTGCACACCCATAGCACCTATGCCACCGCCTGGGCGCAGGCCGGCCACGACATTCCCAGCATCGGCACCACCCATGCGGACTATTTCTACCACGACATTCCCTGCACCCGCGACATGACCAAGGAAGAAGTGTTCGGGGACTATGAGAAAGAGACGGGCAATGTGATTGTGGAGCGCTTCCGGGGCATGAACCCCATGGATACGCCCGGCGTACTGGTGCACAACCACGGTCCCTTCTCCTGGGGCAAGGACGCAGACAACGCCGTGTACAACGCCAAGGTAATGGAGGAGGTAGCCAAGATGGCCTATATTTCCCAAACGCTGGAGCTCTCGTTCAACATGAAGACCATGGCCGGATTGGTCTCCAACACCCCTTCCATGAACAAACACCTCATTGAGAAGCATTACAGCCGCAAACACGGCCCCAACGCCTACTATGGCCAAAAGAAGAAATAAAAACACAAAACACAATACAACTATGGCATTTGAAAACAACGAATTATGGTGGATCACCGGAGCACAGCTCCTGTACGGTGGCGACGCAGTGGTAAAAGTAGACGCCCATTCCAAGGAAATGGTGGAAGGCCTCAACGCCTCCGGCGTTATTCCCGTGAAGATTGTCTATAAAGGCACGGCCAACAGCAGCAAGGAAGTAGAAGACCTGATGCGGGCCGCCAACGACAACGCCGCCTGCGTGGGCGTCATCACCTGGATGCACACCTTCTCTCCCGCCAAAATGTGGATTAAGGGCCTCCAGACCCTGCAGAAACCCATGCTGCACTTCCACACCCAGTATAATGCGGAGATTCCCTGGAACGACATTGACATGGACTTCATGAACCTGAACCAGAGCGCCCACGGCGACATTGAGTTCGGTCACATCTGCGCCCGCATGCGCGTCCCTCGCAAGGTGGTGGTGGGCTACTGGAAAGATCCCGAAGCCCAGCGCCGCATTGCCATCTTCGCCCGCGTGAGCGCCGCCCTGGCCGATGCCCGCAATGTCCGCTGCCTGATGTTCGGCATGAACATGAACAACGTAGCCGTAACGGACGGTGACCGTGTGGAATTCGAGCAGCGCCTGGGTTACCACGTGGACTACTGCCCGGTATCGTCCCTGATGGACTACTGGAAGAAGGTGACCCCGGAAGAGACGGAGGCCCTGGTAGAGGAATACAAGAAGCTCTATACCATCAAGATTGACGAGACCGGCGAGCAGGTGTACTGGGAAAAGGTACGCAACGCCGCCCGTGCAGAGATTGCCCTCCGCCGCATCCTGAAGGACGAGGGCGCTACCGCCTTCACCACCAACTTCGACGACCTGGGCGATGCCGACGTGAACGCCCCCAACTTTGTGGGCTTCGACCAAATCCCCGGCCTGGCCTGCCAGCGCCTCATGGTGGAAGGGTACGGCTTCGGTGCAGAAGGCGACTGGAAGACGGCCTGCCTGCAGCGCACCCTGTGGGTGATGTCCCAGGGCCTGCCGGGCGGAAACTCCTTCCTGGAGGACTACACCCTCAACTTCGCCGGCGAAAAGAGCTCCTGCCTGCAGAGCCACATGCTGGAGGTAAGCCCCCTGATTGCCAGCGACAAACCCAAGCTGGAAGTGCACTTCCTGGGCATCGGCATCCGCAAGCAGCCTACGGCCCGTCTGGTATTCACCTCCAAGACCGGCCCCGGTGCCAAGGCCACCCTCGTGGACCTGGGCAACCGTTTCCGCGTGATTGTGCAGGATGTAGACTGCATTGAGCCGCAGCCCATGCCCAAGCTGCCGGTTGCTTCGGCCCTGTGGATTCCACGTCCCAGCTTCGAGATTGGCGCCTGCGCGTGGATCCTCGCCGGCGGCACCCACCACTCCGCCTTCAGCTACGACATCACGGCCGAATACTGGGGCGACTTCGCCGAGTTCACCGGCGTGGAATTCCTGCATATCGGCAAGGATACCACCATCCACAAGTTCAAACGCGAACTGAAGATGAACGAGGTTTACTATCTCCTGAACAAGGCTCTCCAGTAGTATGAACGCAAAACAGACCATCGATGCCGGGAAAGCCATCCTGGGTATCGAATTCGGCAGCACCCGCATCAAGGCTGTCCTGATTGACGAGGACCACAATCCCATCGCCCAGGGCAGCCATGAGTGGGAGAACCAGTTTGAGGGCGGCTACTGGACCTACAGCCTGGACGCCATCTGGACCGGCCTGCAGCAGTGCTACAGCAACCTCCGCGAGGACGTACGCGTCCATTACAACACGGAAATCACCAGCCTCTCCGCCATTGGTATCAGCGCCATGATGCACGGCTATATGGCCTTCAACAGCGCCGACCAGCTCCTCATCCCCTTCCGCACCTGGCGCAACACCAACACCGGTGCCGCAGCCAAGGAACTCAGCGCCCTGTTCAACTTCAACATGCCCCTCCGCTGGAGCCTGTCGCACCTGTATCAGTGCATCCTGGACGGGGAGCCGCATGTGAAGGACGTGGTGTTCTTCACCACCCTAGCGGGCTATATCCACTGGAAACTCACCGGTCACAAGGTGCTGGGCGTGGGCGATGCTTCCGGCATGATGCCCATCGACCCCAAAACCAAGGACTTTGACGAGAAACGCATCGCGGCCTTTGACAAGCTGGTGGCCCCCAAAGGCTATCCCTGGAAGCTGCGGGAGATTCTCCCCAAAGTACTCCTCGCCGGCGAGGAAGCAGGCGTGCTCACCGAGGACGGCGCCCGTTACCTGGACATTTCCGGTCACCTGAAACCGGGCGTGCCGTTCTGCCCGCCGGAAGGCGACGCCGGCACCGGAATGGTGGCCACCAATGCCGTTAAAGTGCGCACAGGCAACGTATCGGCAGGCACATCGTCCTTCTCCATGATTGTAATGGAGAAAGAGCTCTCAAAGCCGTATGAGGTGATTGACATCGTTACCACCCCGGACGGCCTGCCCGTAGCCATGGTGCATTGCAACAACTGCACGAGCGACCTCAACGCCTGGGTGAACCTGTTCAAGGAGTACCAGCAGCTGCTGGGCATTCCGGTCGATATGAACGAAGTTTTTGGCAAGCTGTACAACAACGCGCTTAAAGGCGACGCGGACTGCGGCGGCCTGGTGGCCTACAACTACTTCTCCGGCGAGCCTGTGACGGGCCTGGCGGAAGGACGCCCGCTGTTTGTGCGCAACGCCCTGGACAAGTTCAACCTGGCCAACTTCATGCGTGCCCATCTGTACGCCTCAGTAGGGGTACTCAAGATTGGCAACGATGTCCTGTTCAAGGAAGAAAAGGTGAAAGTGGACCGCATCACCGGCCACGGCGGCCTGTTCAAGACCCCCGGCGTGGGCCAGCGCGTACTTGCCGCCGCCCTGGGCTCCCCCATCTCCGTAATGGAGACCGCCGGTGAAGGGGGCGCATGGGGTATCGCCCTCCTGGCCGCCTACACGGTGAAGGGCGCCGGCCTCAGTCTCCCGGACTACCTGGAAAAAGTGGTCTTCCTGGGCAACACCGGTACGGAGATTGCCCCCACAGCAGAAGACATTGCGGGCTTTGACACCTGGATTCAAAACTACACGGCCTGCCTACCCATAGAGGAAGCAGCCGTGCAGCACAAAGCCTGAGAACAGCCCGGACTCGCTGGTCAATAAGCGATTGAGCAACAATATCTTACGTAAAATCCTCGGCGCAAAAAGTGCCGAGGATTTTTAACATATAGCTGATTATCAGCCGGTTAGCGGCCAGCCTATTTCACCTCCAAGGTTACCACGGAGGCGGCGGGAAGGGTGAGGCTGATGGTTTTGCCCGAGGCCTTGGCACCCTGGAAGGAAGCGGTTTTCACCTGGGCCTCCTTACCGAAGTCGTTGTAGGCGTCAATGGAAGGCGCCTGGATGATCTCGCCGGAAACGCTATGCGGCTTGAGATCCTCAAAACTCAGTTCAACCTTCTGAGCACGATCCAGGTAAGGATTGGCCAGGGAAACATGCAGCACGCCTTTAGCGTCACGAGAAGCGGATACACTGAAACTCTCCATGGTGGCACCGCTGGTAGAAGTGATGCTTCCGGCGCGTAAGCTCACCGGCACATACGTTGCATTCTGGTGCACCTTGAACATCTTGAACACGTAGTACGTGGGGGTGAGCACCATGCGCGGGCCGTCCGTGAGAATCATGGACTGCAGCACATTCACCACCTGGGCGATGTTGCACATCTTCAGGCGGCCGGTGTACTTGTGGAAGATATTCAGGTTGATGGCAGCCACCATGGCGTCGCGCATGGTGTTCTGCTGGTACAGATGACCCTCGTTGAAGCCGGGCTCTACCTCGAACCACGTACCCCATTCGTCCAGAATCAGGGCCACCCGGCGGTCCGGGTCATAGGCGTCCATGATGGCGATATGGTTCCTCAGGACTTCCTCCACACCCGCAGTGCGGGTAAGCGTGTTGTAGTAATCCTCGGTGGTGAACTCGGTGGCGCTGCCCTTGTCGCAGTCCCAGCCGGGCACCGTGTAGTAGTGCAGGGACAGGCCGTTGAGCTTGGTGCCCGCCTTCTTCATCACGGTTTTGGTCCACTCGTAGTCGTCCTCGGACGCGCCGCAGGCAATCTTGAACAGCTTGTTGTCGGCATAGTTGCGGGCATACAGGGCGTAGCGCTTGTACACGTCGGCATAGTAGTCTGCCGTCATGTCTCCGCCGCAGCCCCAGCTCTCGTTACCCACGCCCAGGTACTTGATTTTCCAGGGCTCCTTGCGGCCGTTTTTGGCGCGAAGCTCTGCCATGGTGCCTTCTTCGGCCGTCATGTACTCCACCCACTTGGCCAGTTCCTCCACGGTGCCGGAACCCACGTTGCCGCTGATGTACGGCTGCGTACCCAGCAGCTCGCACAGGTTCAGGAACTCGTGCGTGCCAAAGGAGTTGTCCTCAATGGTGCTGCCCCAGTTGTTGTTCACCAGTTTGGGGCGGTTCTCCTGCGGACCCACGCCGTCCATCCAGTGGTACTCGTCGGCAAAACAGCCGCCGGGCCAGCGGAGAACGGGGATTTTGAGCTCTTTCAGCGCTTTGAGGACATCGGTCCGATACCCGTCTTTGTTGGGGATTTTGGAGTCCTTCCCCACCCAAATGCCTTCATAGATGCATCGGCCCAGATGCTCCGAGAACTGACCATAAATCTCTGCCGGAATCCGGGGCTGGTCCATGGCGGTCTCGTGCACCTTGACTTTGACCTGGGCCGTAGCGCCCAGGGTCAAAGCCAAAGCGAAAAACAGTGTGAAAGCTTTCTTCATAGTTTAGTCGATTTTCTTGCCCCAGAAAGTAGCGTCCAGGCTCTTGTGCGTACCGGCGAAGACTACGGTTTCCTGGCGGTCCATTACCTGGGTGGTGGTGCCGTCTTCGGCCGTTACTTCCTTAGTACGCTCCCAGTCGGCTTCGTGCGCCACAACCATCACAACGGACGTGCCATTGGAGGTGATGGTGAGGTACTGGCTGTCTTCAGCAAAGCTCCAGGTACCCACCTCTGTTTCACCCTTGGTCACTTTGCCATCGGAGGCAAGGACATACTCCTCGGAGGCATCCTGCACACCCTGCTTGTACTGCAGGTTGATGACTTCATAGGTGCCGGGAATCTCAGAAGCGGTAACGGCCTTCTTGCTAAGACCGGCATAACGCTCCGGCAGAGCCAGCGGCCACTTGTCATCCAGATTGTCTGCCGATGAAGGGGCCCACACAATACGGCGCACATGGCCCATCATAAGGGCGTTGGAGCTGGCATTGCCGTTCACACCGGCCGGGAGGCGGCCCTGGGAGGCATAGAACCAGTCACCGGTGCCTTCCTGCTGGAAGATGCAGCAGTGGGCAATTCCCACCCAACCGTCGCTGCCGTTGAACTTGTAAGGATGGGTGACAATCGGATAAGCCACGTTACCTTCGGTGATGTTGTTGCCCTTGATGTCGTAGTACGGACCTTCGATGTTCTCCGCGCGGCAGACACGGGTGTTGTAGGGAACATCCAGGCCGTCGTAGGCCATGAACAGGTAATAGTACTTGCCATTCTTCACGATTTCGGGAGCCTCGGAACCCTGCCAGTGGCTCCAGGTACCGGAGGCCACGCGGGTAGCGATGCGCTTGCCGTAGTTGGGGTTGTTGCCCCAAGGCTCGCCCAGGCCCTTGAACACGCCGTTCTCAAAGGCGGCCTTCGGGAGACCGCTCTCAGGGTCAATCTCCATGATGGCGAAGCCGCTGTGCCAGGAACCGTAAATGAGCCAGTGCTTGTCCCCGTCCACAATGTAGGTGGGGTCGATGGCGTTGAAGTAGAAGTAGGCGTTGCCGTAGTCTCCACCGTAGTTGGCGCAGGCAAAGTCACCAGCCGCCTTGTTGGTGGAAGAGCAAACCACAAAGCCCTTGTCCTCCCAGGAATCCGGATCTTCCGGCGTGGAAGTCTCGCACATGCCAATGAAAGCACGCTCGGTCCAGCTGCCGTCAAAGTTGGCGGCGATGTTGGCCTTGCCGGTCTTGATGAAGTTGTCCACGATGATGCTGTAGTACATGCGCACCTTGCCGTTCACCACACGCACCACGGGAGCCCAGTAGCCATAGACGGGATTGTCGATGGGTTCCAGGTTCATGCGGCCGCGGATGCTGTTCAGGGAGTCTTTCACCCAGGCCGGAGCGGTGTTCATGGGACCATAGATGTGGGTCCAGTTCACCAGGTCCTTGGAACGTTTGCCCTGGAACTGACGGCCGATGGAAGCTTTGTCATGCTCGTTACCGTAAGAAGCGGACGTGCCGAACATGTAGTAATACCCGTTATAATAGGTAACGGAAGGGTCGTGCACGTTGGCCAGGTTCCAGTTGGGATGGAAGTCCCAGTTGGCGATAGAGGCATAGTCGTCGGCATAGGTAGGGATGCCGTTATCGTTCACGTTCCCCTGGTAATCCTCCTTGGTCCGGATACCCACACCGTCTTCCTTGGTACAGGCTGCCAATGCAAGGGCGCCGCAGAGGGCCAAAACAAGATATTTTTTCATAATCATTCTCCTTTATTAGTTCAAAGCGGTCACAGGGTGAATTCTCCAAGTGGGCGTGTTAGGCGTGCTTGTGTTGGCCGAATTGCCGTGCAGCTTGGGGTTGTTGTTCAGGGTACCCTGGAAAATGGGGAAATACTCGTGTCCCTCGCGGAAGTAGGAGGTGTAGGAGTCGTCGGTGCAATCCAGTGCGGTGCCGGCGCCTTTGGCGTTCAGGTTGGCGGTGGTGATGGGCTTCATCACGTTCTCGTCGTACTTGTCGTCAAAGAAGTAACGGCTGTGGGCGGCAATCTGCTGCAGACGCTCGGGGTCGTAGAAGAAGCCCCAGCGGATGAGGTCGATTCCGCGGCCGTTCTCCAGGCCGAACTCCTTGGGACGCTCCACGTTGGCGATTTGCTCGAAGAGCTTGTCGGCGTTGCCGGCGAAGTTGGCCAGGCTCAGCGGAGCAAGCGCTACGCGGCCGCGCACATCGTTAATCCAGTCGATAGCCTGCTGGGTGGGACCGTTGACCTCGTTCTCGCACTCGGCGGCACGCAGGAGGACATCGGCATAACGCATCAGACGCAGGTTGATACCGCAGTGCAGACCGGTAACCACGCTGTTGTACAGACCCGTGCGGGCGTTGGTCCATTTGGCCACAGGGATACCGCCGTTGTCGTTGTTGGTGCGGAGCATGCCCTTGGTGGCATCGGTGATGGTAATCTGATACACCTCGTTCTTACGCGGGTCTCCGCCGGGATATGCGGCGGTGGGGTTGCCCGTATACTGGTTGTATTCCGGTTCGAAGGTCATGGCCGTCCAGTACAGACGGGGATCCAGACGACCGTCGGTGCACTTTTCTGCCTTGTACAGGTTGTAGAGCCAGTTGCTCATGGCAACGTCGCCCCAACCGCCAAAGGTACCGGGGCCCATGTTGGCCTCAATGGCATGGCCCTGGGTAGCGTTGGAGGAGATGTTCACAGGGGTCCATTCCTCGTCCACGCCGCCGGTGCCGTAGTCCATGAACTGGACCTCGAACAGGCTTTCCACATTGTTCTCGTCTGCGCCTTCACGGAAGTTGGCGCCGTAGTCGGCAACCAGCTCATAGTGACCGTAAGCCTCGGTACCACCGTCAGTGGTATTGAGGATGTCCTTCAGGACAGCCAGGGCATCGGCATACTTATGACGGAACATCAGGGTGCGGGCGTAGTAACCGGCGGCAGCACCGCAGGTAGCACGGCCCTTGGCCCATTCACCGCCAATGTCGCGCTTGGGCAGCAGTTCCATGGCTTCCTTGAGGTCGGTTTCCACCAGGTCCAGAATCTCGTCCTGGCTCACGTTCTCCGAGTAAATGGTCTCCAGGGAGCCGTACTGGGCATAGTTGTCGAACTTGGGAACGGTCTGGTAGTAGGTAGCCAGCTCATAGTAAGCCAGGGCACGGAGGAACAGAGCCTCTCCGCGCATCCGTTTGTAGCTTTCCTTGACCCCTTCCGCAGTAGGAATCTTGTGAAGGACAAAGTTGCAGCGGTTCACCACGTGGTAGCAGTCGCGCCAAATCCACTGGTCGGTAACGTCAATGGTACCCGGGGAATTGAGGTGGTCGGCAGGAATATACCAGGCATTCTGGGGATTCCAGGCCTCATCGCCACGCATCACATCGTGCATATAACCCACACGGGCAAAGGTCCCTTCCAGGCGGATGCGGTTGTAGCACGCAATCACGGCTTCCTGAAGGTCGGCCTCCGTATTGCCAAAGTCGTAGGTGGTCTGGTTGTTCACATTTTTCACGGCCAGCTCCTTGTCGCAGGAGGCGACAGTAGCCAGAACGGTGAAGGCAGCCAGAATAAACGATATCTTTTTCATATTCTTGTGCATTTTCAGATTACTAGAAGGACAGGTTCACACCCAGCATGAAGCTCATGGGAGCCGGATAGGAGCAATAGTTGAAGCCCGGGGTGAATACGCCGCCGGCGAAGTCAATATTGTAACCCTTGTAAGCAGTGATGGTAGCCAGGTTCTGGCCGGACAGGTACAGGCGGACGCCATGGATGAAGGCGTTCTCGAACCATTTCTCCGGGAAGTTGTAACCCAGCTCAACGTTGGCTATCTTCCAGTAGGCACCGTTCTGCAGGAAGCGGGAGCTGAAGAAGTCGTTGTTCACCGTACCGGCGGCGCTGTTGGCCACGCGCGGCACGTTGGTGTTGGTATTGGTGGGCGTCCAGGCATTCACCAGGTCTACGCTCTTGTTGGTGATACCGTAAGAGCTGTGCAGGGCCTGGTCCACATAGTCCACCAGCTTATGACCGGCGGCGCCGAACGTGGCGATGGTGAGGTCGAAGCCCTTGTACTCGAAGCGGGCGCTCAGACCAAACTGCACCTTGGGCATACCGCTGCCCAGGAAGGTGCGGTCGTCGGCCGTAATCTGGCCGTCGTTGTTGATGTCGCGGTAGGCCACATCACCGGGCTTGGCACCGTTCTGGACCACGAAGTTGCCGTTGTCGTTCACGTGGTGGTCAATCTCGTACTGGTTCTGGAAGATACCTTCGTACACATAACCGTAGAATCGGCCTACTTCCTCACCTACCACGGTGCGGCACATGGCATCGTCACGGGAAACCGTACCCATACCCAGGGACGTTACCACGTTCTTGGGGAAGGTGATGTTACCGGAAATGTCATACTTGAAGGCGTTTTTGTAGTTGTGGTAGCTGGCACTCAGCTCAACACCGGAGTTCACCATGGTGGCGGCGTTCATGGTAACGGCGTCGTTGGTGGCACCGGCTTCTGCAGGAACGGGCACGGAATACAGCAGGTCCTCGGAAACGTTGCGATAGTAGTCCGCATTGAACTCGAAGGCGCCGCCGAACATGGAATAATCCAAACCGATGTCCAGGGATTTCTTCTTTTCCCAGCGGATGTACTCGTTCACGTAGTTGGAGATGGCGGAACCGGTCACCTTGGAGCCACCGAAGCTGTAGGTGTAGTTGCCGCGGGCCATGGTTTCCATGAAGGCATAGTCGCCGATGTTCTCGTTACCCAGGATACCGTACGATGCACGGATTTTGAGGAGGCTCACCAGGTGCGGATCCACATTGTCGGCGAAGAAACGCTCCTTGTCGATTCTCCAACCCAGGGAGAAGGACGGGAACCAGTCCCAACGGTTTACGCTCAGACGGGAAGAACCGTCCCGACGGACCGTAGCCTGGAAGAGGTACTTGCCATCGTAGTCGTAGTTGATACGGCCGATGATGGAAGCCAGCACGTGCTCGCTCTCGTAGGAGCTGGCGTCACGGGTGGCGGCGTTGCTCACCTGCAGGTAGTAAGGCTCCGGGAAGTTGTTACCCCAGCCGGCCAGCGTGTGGTATTTCTCCCTCTGGAAGGTAAAACCGGCCACGGCATTCAGGTGATGCTTGCCGAATTTTCCGTCATAGGTGAGGTAGTTCTCCACCAGGAAGTCGCTGTAGTTGTTGTAGTTCTCGCTCAGGCGCTCATTGGTCTTGGCCAGGTAGTTGGCGTTGGACAGGATGAAGGCCGGGAGGAAGGTGAAGCCTTTCACGAAGGAACGGCTGTAGGAGAGGTTCAGGTTGTAGTCCAGCTTGTGGTTGTCGTTCTTGTGGCCCACCATATCCAGGATGTCCAGGGTGGCGGAACCGGTGGCCACGATGCGGTCCACGGTGGATTTACGCTGAATCATGTTGTTGTACAGCAGCGGGTTGGCGATACGGATATCACCGTGCACGCTGTCATAGTAGGTACCGAAGCCGTAAGCGTCGTAGCTGTAGTCGGAGGCGGCGCCCACTACGCGGTCCAGGAACCAGGTGGTGGCGTCATAGGCCTTGATGGACGGGGGCATGAACAGGGCCGTTGCCATAATCGGGTACTGGGTACCATACAGACCCTGTACGTATTCGTTGGCATTGGAGGCGGACATGTTGTCCTGGTCCGAGTGGGAATACACGATACCGGTGCGAATCTTCAGGAACTTGATGTCCATGGTGTTGTTCACACGGATGGTGAAACGGTCGAAGTTGGGACCTGCACCGCGGAGGGTACCCTTCTGGGAGAAGTAGTCCAGGCCAATGTTGTAGGTGCTGTTCTCGCCACCGCCGGAAATATTCAGGTTGTGGTTGTGACGGATACCCGTCTTGAACATCTCCTTGAACCAGTCGGTATTGACCACCTTGGGATCCAGGTAGTTCTCGGAGCCAAGCACATAACCGGAGGGCACTTTGTCGGCCAGGTCGGAGTTGGCATAGGACATGCGCATGTATTCACCGTACTGGGCGGCGTCCATCACTTTGTACACGTCTTTGCGGATTTGGTCCACACCCACATAACCGCGGTAATCCACCTTTACGGGCTGGTTTTTCTTACCGTTCTTGGTGGTGATGATGACCACGCCGTTAGCGGCACGGGAACCGTAGATGGCGGCGGCGGATGCATCCTTCAGCACCTGGATGGTCTCGATGTCGTTCGGGGAGAAGTCGCGGATGGTGGTACCCATGGGCACGCCGTCAATCACGTACAGCGGGCTGGTGTCACCGAAGCTGCCGATACCACGGATGCGGACGGAAGGGTCTGCACCCGGCTGGCCGTCGGAAGTGATTTGCACACCGGCCACCTTACCTTCCAGCATGGAAGAGATGTTGGAGTGGGACACTTTCTTCATTTCGTCGGCATCCACAATGGCTACGGAACCGGTGAGGTCCACCTTCTTTTGGGAACCGTAACCCACCACGACCACTTGGTCCAGGAGGGTGGTTTCCGTCTTCATGGTGATGGTGCCCAGGTTACCGTCCGGGCCCACGGTGATTTCAATGGTCTCGTAACCCACGGAGATGAACTGCAGCACGGAGCCTTCCGGTGCAGTGAGGGAGAAGTTGCCGTCGAAGTCGGCGGTGGTGCCGTTTGTGGTACCCTTCACTACGACGCCGGCGCCCAGCAGGGGTTCCCCGGTCTCGTCAATGACAGTACCCTTCACCGTCACGTTATTCTGCGCCAGGGCCGAGAAAGCCACGACCAGGAGCATTGCTATGGTTGAGAATAATTTTTTCATATTCACTTATTGTTATTATTCGACAACGACCAGATAGCAGTGATCAACGGTAACACCAAACTGAACGTCGGCGCTGTCGATGGCGATATTCTTGTAAAGCTGGTAATGACTTTCACCATTTGCCCAGAGGACGTCGAAGCGGACAGAGGCCGTTCCGTCACCATGGTTGGTAGCAGTGATGGTCACGTGCGCGTTGGTAAGCATGGGTTTGAACAAATCCCAATTCCAGTCACTCTCCTTGTTGGCGTCATCATTGACAAAACCGCCGCCCCAGCCAAAGTTGTCGATACGGACCACACCATATTCACCGTCTGCACCAAGAGAGAGATCCGCTTTACGGAGTACAGCAACGGGACCGCTCCAGTTATCTGCACAGCTGGAGTAGACATCCATCTCGAAAGACTTGCTTTCACCGGCAGAAATCACCTTGTCGGCCGCAGTAAATCCTCCGATCCAGAATTCAGAAGTCAAATCTGCAGCGCCCACGGCGTAAGCTCCCTTCACCAGATTAATGCTGACGGTAGTGCTGATAGCGCTGTTCTCCTTCAAGGTAAGCGTTACGTCCTGTGCGCCCTCGGCCACAATAATGGCAGAGAAATCAAGGGCTGACAGCGCAACCGGCTTGGTTGACGCATCCGTGTAGGTAGCCGTCACCTCCATGCCGCCCGTACGGAAATCCAGGGAGGCGTTGTCATAGAAGTAATAGGTGTTAACCGCAGGCTGCTTGGTCACGGCAATGGACTGGATGACAGGAACTTCCGGAACGGAAGGTTCCACGTAGTCACCGGGGGCGAACACCGCATAGCAGTTGTCCACGGTTACGGAAAGGTTCACGTCATTGGCATCGCTGATGGCAATATTCTTATAGACTTGATAGTGTTCTTCACCGTTGGCCCAGAGGACATCGTAACGGATAACCGCGTTGTCACCGTTATTGGTAGCCGTAATCACCACATGCGCATTGTTCTGCATGGGCTTGAACAGCTCCCAGTTCCAGTCGCTTTCCTTATTGGCATCGTCATTGACGAAGGCGGAACCCCAGCCGAAATTATCCATGCGGACCACGGCGTATTCTCCCTCTGCGCCAAGGGCGAGATCTCCCTTGCGCAGAATGGCGACCGGCGAATGCCAGTTCTCCGCGGCCACGGAATACACATCCATCTCATAGCTGACGCTTTCCCCGACGGGCACTTTCACATCCGGTGCAAAGTAGGTCCACCAGGCAGAATTGAGCTCCGGTACGCCCAAGGCGAAGGCACCCTTTACCAGATTCACCTTGGTGGTAGTGGAAACAACCTGAGAACCGGGTTTGTAGGTAAGGGTCACATCCTGTTCACCCTCCTGGAGGAGGATATCGGAAACCGTGACATCGTCCAAAGTAAGGGGAACCACGGTACCACCATCGTACTTGGCTTGCAGTTGCATGCCATAGGGACGGAAGTCCAGTTTGGTGTTTTCATAATAAAGGTAGGCATTGTGCGCAGGCTGTTGTGCAACCTCCAGACCTGCCAGACCAGCAACGAGCTCGAAGTTGTAGAAACCGGAGACAGGCTTGGTGAGCACACCCTTCTTGGTGTAGCTGTAAGTAACAACCACCGTCTTGATACCGGGAAGGGTAAGGTCCGGAGCAGTGATTATCAGGTCTTCAGGAGCAACGGTCATGGAAGACTCATCATCAAACACAACCGTAGCGGTGGTAGCACCCCAGTAATCGATTTCTTCCGGATTAGCGCTGTAATTGATGGCCGTAGGATATCCCCCCAGGATAATGCCGGCCGGATTGGAATCCGGGAGAATGGGATACTCGGAATTGGTGAGATAGGCACGCTCCATCTTGAAGTGGCTGCCGTCACACACCAGGAAAACATTGATGTCATCTACAAAGGAAACGGGGCAATGGAAGGTTTCCGTGATAATGGAACCGTCCAGGGCGGTAGCCGTCTCCACAACATACGCCGTACCCTCGCTGGCATGGTCAATCACCAGCTCAACGGTGGCGCCGTTCATCTTTTCGCGGAAAGCAGCCCACCAGCTGTCGTCGCCGGGGCCTTCACCGTCAATATCCAACGCAATGTTGGCACCGTCGTACACGGATCCCCAACCATATTGGTCGGAACGGATGACGGAGTACTCAACATAACCGTCCGTGCCACGTGCAAAGGGAGTGGTGATGGCCAGGTTCCAGTTGTTCCAGTTGTTTACGCCCGTACCATAGTTCACAAAACTGAGAACCAATTTTTTGGCTACAGGGATGGTGAAATACTGGCTGAATTCCGTCCACCACCCGGAGGAGTTGTCTTCCGCACCCACGACTTCGGGGGAAAGTTCAATTTCAACAGCATCGTCGGGAACCGCTTGTTCGGCTTCCTTTTCCGCCTTGTACTGGGCAATCTTGTCGGCCAAATCTTCGGGGGCGTCAATCTTGTAGGGTTCCAGGCCTGTACAAGCAACCATTCCGAAGAAAGCCGTGCACATTGCGCCAAGCAATAATTTTTTGGCTTGCATACGTTTGTTGTTTTTGGTTAATAATTAGTTATGGTTTAGTTTATAGTTTCACCACGGGCCAGCCACCGGTCCAGTCGATGGGCCGAACCAGCAGATGGGCGTTGTATCTCAGTTTCTTGTCATAGGCGTGGAAAAACAACTTGTCCCCCACTACGGCGCAGTGCCCCACGCCGGGGAACTGCTCGTTGCCGCTCACCACAGTGGTGCCGCCACCCTCCAGGAGGGAAACGCCGTCCTTGTCCACATAGGGCCCCGTGATTTTCTTCGCGCGCCCGCACACTACCTTATAAGTACTCTTGGGCCCGCGGCAGCAAAGGTCATAGCTCATAAACAGGTAATACCAGCCGTCCCGCTTGACGATGAACGGAGCTTCCACGGCACCGTTACCGGGGTCAAAGGCCTTTCCACGCGGGTCTGCCTGGATGGCATCGTCCGTCTTGGAGGTATCTTCCGCCGTGCCTTCCGGACGGATGCAGAGCGGATACCACACCTGCGGTTCCGCCGGACGGGTAAGGGTGCTGTCCAGCTGCACCAGCTTGAGGCCGCCCCAGAAGGAGCCAAAGCTGAGCCAGGCCGTACCGTCATCGTCCATAAAGAGGTTGGGGTCTATGGCGTTCCAGTTGTCGCGGCCGCCCACCGAGCGCACCACGCAGCCTTTGTCCTCCCACTGGTAGTCCGGAGAAGCGGGATTCAGGGTTTTGTTCACCGCAACGCCGATGGCGCTGTCATTCTTGCCAAAGGAAGAACAGGAATAGTACAGGTAATAGCGTCCGTCATGGAAGGAAATGTCCGGCGCCCAGGTATGGCCACGGTAGTTAGGGACAGTCTCCAGCGCCCACTGCGGCGGATTGTCGAACACCTGCCCGGCAAATTTCCAGTTTTTCTGGTCTGTGGAAGTGAAAAAATGCACACCGAAACCCGTGGAATACAGATACCACGTTCCTTCACACTGAATGGCCACCGGATCATGTGCCGGAGGCTCTGCAGGACGAAACTTGGGGACACGGCCACCAGGCTGTGCACAGGCACTGCAAAGGGTTGCGAGGAAGGCCCAAACGGCCAGGGAATGCTTCAGTGTCATTATCAAATGGTTAACCGAAGCAAAGATAGAGACTATCTTTCCCGTGAGAGTGTACAATAAAACAAATGTGGTGGATTTTTGTACACGGGTTTTCTGCTAAAATCAGGATTTGTTCCCTACCGCACTGGGCGCCATGCCAAATTCTTTGGTGAAGCAGCGGGTGAAGTACTTGGGGTCGTTGAAGCCCACCTCATAGGCAACCTCCGCCACGGTGGCGTCGGTGCCGCTTTCCAGCATTTCCTTGGCAACCGCCAGGCGGTACGTACGGATAAAATGGCCGATAGACTGGCCGAACGCCTCTTGCAACTTGTTGTTAAGCAGCGTTTTGCTCACGCCCATAGCCAGGCAGAAGGCGTTTACGTCCAAATCCGGATTCTTGTACAGGCCACGGACCACCTCCAGCGCTTTTTTCCGGAACGGATTATCCTCGGGCGAAGCAGGCCGCTCCGGCGAGAAGAGCATCTTCCGCGACGCCAGTTCCTCGTTCTGGCGCAGCAGGACCTCGTTTTGCCGCCGCAGTTCTTCCGCCTTCTGTTCCACCAGCCGCTTCTGGGCCGATATCTCCCGCGTGCGCTGCGCCACCGTCTGCTCCAGCTCCTGCTGCCGGCGCCGGAGGGAGCGGGTGCGCAAAAGCACCACCGCCCACCCTGTCAGCACCAGCGCGACAAGCACCAGCAGGAAGAACCACCAGGTCCGATAAAAATAGGGTGTAACCGCCACCGGGAGCAGGATGCTTCCCGTCACATTGCCATACGGGTCCAGGGCTCGTACCCGCAAGGTATAGCGCCCTCCGGGCAAAGTGCTGTACGTAACGTCTCCCCGCTCCTCCGGCAGTGTAATCCACGTCTTGTCAAAGCCCTCCAGCTTGTACTGGAAATGTGTACGATTGCCGCTAAGGCCCAACACGGAGAAACAGAAGCGGATGGAATGGTCCTTCTCATGAAGCCGCAGTTCCTTCAGGAAAGGATCCCGGTACTCCGTATCTTCCACGCTTACCAGGGTGAGGCGCAGCGGATCCACATTCATCTGCTCGTGAAAATGGCTGGGATCCAGGGCAATAATGCCGTCTGTATAACCAAAATACAACAATCCGTCATGCCCCTGGAAGGCATTGTTCCAATGGAAAGCATCCCCCGGGAGGCCGTCTTTACGGAAAAAAGGTACGATGGAGCCGTTTGTAGGCGAAAGTCGATTCAGACCACGGACCGTGCTCACCCAGACATTCCCCTGCGGATCCACGGCTATCCCCCGCACCTGGTCGTTGGACAGGCCCTGCACCGACGAATATCCCCGGAAGTTCCATCCGCCTTCCGACGCTGTTGCATGGAACACGCCCCCGCCATTGCTCCCCAGCCAGATGGTACCGTCCGGCGCTTCAGTAATACAGCAGACTTTGTCCTCTACGCGAAGCTTCGGAGAATCCAGTTTGGAAGCAAAATGCTTGTACGAAAAGGTTCCATCGGGCCCTTTTTCATTCAGATTAAACACATACAACCCCTGCTGGCACCCCACCCACAGGTTTCCTTTTTGGTCAATACAGGAGCCTATGCAGCCGGAAACCGCTTCCCGGGTTGCCTGCGTATACGTGCGCGTCTGAAAATCGTATTGGAAGATGCCCTGGTTGGAGCCTACCCAAAGGAGGTTATTGCGGCTGTCATATTCCAGCAGGCCCACGAAGTTCGTCAGGGAGCCATTCGCCGGCAAATGCGACAGCACCTTGTAAGGCTTACTCCCCCGCACCACATCAATACCGCCGCCCCAGGTACCTGCATACAAGGTATTGTCCGGCCCCATACAAAGCGCGCTAACACTATTGTGCGTAAGTCCGCCATGCTCCCGTGTAAGGGTGGCAAAGCGCCCTTGACCCGGCTCCCGCACACTCAGGCCGCCTTCTACCAGTCCCACCCAAAGTCTCCCGGAAGGCTCCTGCAAAAGGGCATTCACCACCCCCGTGGGCAGCCCGGCATCCCGGCCCAGATTGGTAAAACTGAGCTGCTGGGGACTCACCACCTTCCAGCCGTTGTTTTCCGTAGCCACCAAAAGGCCGTTGGGAAGTGCGCGAAGGCCATTGATAACGTCTTCTCCAAAATGGGAAAAGTTATCCGTGAGCTGGTTATAAATATTCAGGCCATGCAGGGTGGACGCCAGCACCTGACCATCCGCCATCCTGGCCAGCGCGGTGACAAAGTTCTGGGTAAGGGAACGGGGATCCGAGGGATTGTGCATATACCTTTTCCACTCGCCGGAAACGCGGTGCAGCAGATACAGGCCCACTTCTGTGGAAATCCACACCTGGGAGCCGTCGGCCAGATAATCGGACACATAGACGCCCTCGCCTACCTCCAGTGTAGTTAAAAGCGGACTTGCCACCAGCGCATCTCCGGAGAGTCCAATCTTATGAATCCGTCCGTCCAGCACCGCCCACACAGTGCCGTCAATATCCACATCTTTAAAAACATAGTTCACGGGTGAGAGAGAAGGATGGGTGAACGCATGCACCTGTGCCACGCCTCCTTCCCCATCGAACGAGATACGGTACAGCTTATCCGAGAATTTGGTCCAGAGCGCCCCTGTGGCATCCATGGTCACATACGAGCAGCAGAGGTGCTCTTTCTGCTCCGGAATGGGAAGGTCCAGTTCCACATGGGTAAGATGCTTTAAATCCAGGATATCCAGGCCGCCTTCTGACGATACCCAAAGCCGGTTGAAACCGTCCTGAACCACATTGCGCACAAAATTACTCCGTACAGAGGGGGTGGTAGTATACGAGAAAGAAAGCAGCTCCGTACCGTCGAAGCGGCACAATCCACCACCGCCGGTAGCGATCCAGAGGAAGCCGGCGCTGTCCACAAAAAGGTCGTCCACATAATTACTGGGAAAACCTTTTTCCATATTTGCCACAGAAATGTTATATTTGTCTTCGTAACCCCCTTGTGCCAGGGAGACTAACGGCAAGAAGAGCAGAAAGAGCGCCAACAGGGCAACTGTTTTTACACCTGGATTGTTCATTTGTCCACCTATTATGCTGCAAAAGTATGTATTTTTGACCAATTAAAAAACTGATAACCTGTTTATATGCGAAAATTCGTCCTGACACTTGCCGCGGCGCTTCTTTCCCTTGCTGCCTTGGCGCAAACCCATCAATTGGATATCAATCTCAAAAAAGCCGGTGCACCCATTCCGTCCACCCTGTATGGTATTTTCTTTGAGGACATTAACTACGCCGCAGACGGCGGTCTGTATGCAGAACTGGTCAAAAACCGCTCCTTCGAGTTCCCGTGCGACGCCCTGCAAGGCTGGAAAGCCTTCGGCAAGGTGGAAGTGCGCAATGACGGCCCCTTTGCGCGCAACCCGCATTACGTCCGCCTGAGCGACCCCGGCCATCCGCACAAATGGACCGGACTGGACAACGAAGGGTTCTTTGGTATCGGCGTCAAAAAAGGCGAGTCCTACCGTTTCTCCGTGTGGGCCCGCGTGCCGGAAGGCGGTGAGTCCCTTCTCCGCGTAGAGCTGGCCAATACGGCCTCCATGGGAGAGAACCACTTCTTGTGCCAGGACACCCTCAAGGTGAGCGGAAAAGACTGGAAAAAATACCAGCTCATCCTTCACCCGGACCAGACGCTGGATAAGAGCATCCTCCGCATTTTCCTGGTGGGAGAGCGCGCCGCCACAGACCTGGAGCACGTTTCCCTGTTCCCGGTAGATACCTGGATGGGCCATGAGAACGGGCTTCGCAAAGACCTGGCCCAGGCCCTGTACGACCTCCGCCCGGGCATTTTCCGCTTCCCCGGCGGCTGCATTGTGGAAGGCACGGACCTCCAAACCCGCTATAACTGGAAAAATTCCGTGGGCCCGGTGGAAAACCGTCCCCTCAACGAGAACCGCTGGGAATATACCTTCCCGCATCGCTTCTATCCGGACTATTACCAGAGCTACGGCCTGGGCTTCTACGAATTCTTCCAGCTCAGCGAGGAAATTGGCTCGGAGCCGCTCCCCATCCTGAGCTGCGGTCTCTCCTGCCAGTTCCAGAACGAGGACCCCAAAGCCCACTGCCCGCTGGACGAGCTCCAGCCCTTCATCCAGGACGCCCTGGACCTGATTGAATTTGCCAACGGTTCCGTAGATACCCCCTGGGGCAAGGTCCGCGCAGAAATGGGCCACCCGGCTCCCTTCAACCTCAAATACATCGGCATTGGCAACGAGCAGTGGGACGCCACCTATCCGGAGCACCTGGAACCGTTCCTCAAGGCCATCCGCGCCGCCCATCCGGAAATCAAAATTGTAGGCTCCAGCGGCCCGGATTCGGAGGGCAAGCAGTTCGACTTCCTGTGGCCGGAGATGAAACGCCTGCAGGCAGACCTGGTGGACGAGCATTTCTATCGTCCCTACAACTGGTTCCTGGCCCAGGGCGCCCGCTACGACACCTATGACCGTAAGGGTCCCAAGGTGTTTGCCGGCGAATACGCCTGTCACGCCAAGGGCAAAAAATGGAACCACTTCCATGCGTCCCTCCTGGAAGCGGCCTTCATGACCGGCATCGAGCGCAACGCGGACGTAGTGGAAATGGCCACCTACGCTCCCCTCTTTGCCCATGTGGAAGGCTGGCAGTGGCGTCCGGACCTTATCTGGTACGACAACCTGCGCAGTTTCCGCACCGCCAGCTGGCACGTCCAGCAGCTCTATGGCCGCTTCCGGGGCAGCAACTGCCTCAGCCTCACCATGAACGGAGCCAATGTTACCGGCGCGGAAGGCCAGGACGGCCTGTTCGCCAGCGCCGTGCTGGATGGCAGCAAAATCTACGTGAAGGTGGTGAACACCTCCGACAAAGCCCAGGACGTAGCCCTGAACTTTACCGGCCTCAAGAAAAAGGCCGTGGTAAAAGCCGTAGAAAGCTACCTGCTCAGCTGCCCGGAGCAGGATGGAGAGAACAGCCTGGAGCGTCCGGACTACATCCAGCCCGCCCGGGTAACCTTCAGCGGAGAGGGCAAGAGCATCGCTGCCCGTGTCCCCGCCTACTCCTTCAGCATTTATGTATTGGAAAAATAACCACATCATGAAAAAAACCCTTTCCATCCTGTGCGCAGCACTCGCAGTAGCCTGCGCCCCCAAGGCCCAGCTCACCAAGAGCGGCCTCAACCCCCAAGACTTTGTAAACGAGTACAACGGTGAACCCACCGCCCTGTACACCCTCACCAATGCCAACGGCATGGAGGTGTGCATCACCAACTTCGGCGGCCGCATCGTCTCCATCATGGTGCCGGACAAAAACGGCGAAATGAAGGATGTCGTGCTGGGCTTCAGCAAAGTGCAGGACTACTTCCCGGAGCACAACGCCAGCGACTTTGGCGCTGCTATCGGCCGCTACGCCAACCGCATCAACCAGGGAAAAATCACCCTGGACGGCGTAGAATACCAACTGCCGCAGAACAACTTTGGCCATTGCCTCCACGGCGGCCCCACCGGCTGGCAGTATCAGGTGTATGAGGTTGTAGAGGCCGATGCCACCCACGTGAAGCTCCTCCGCACGTCTCCGGACGGCGACAACGCCTTCCCCGGCAACGTAAAAGCCTATGTGACCTACACGCTCACGGAAGACAATGCCATCGACATTGCCTATGAGGCCACAACGGACGCCGCCACGGTCATCAACATGACCAACCATTCCTACTTCAACCTCTCCGGAGACCCGGCCGGTCACGGCATCGTAAAAGACGAGCTGTACATCAACGCTTCCAACTTCACGCCCGTGGACGATACGTACATGACCACCGGCGAAATCCGTCCGGTAGCCGGCACTCCGTTCGACTTCACCACGCCCAAGCTCATCGGCCAGGACATTGCAGCCGATGACCAGCAGCTCAAGAACGGCAACGGCTATGACCACAACTGGTGCCTGGACACCGCCGGCGACATTTCCAAGGTAGCCTGCGAACTCTACTGCCCGGAAACCGGTATTGACCTTAAAGTCTATACGGACGAGCCCGGCGTACAGGTGTACAGCGGCAACTTCCTGGACGGCACCGTCGTTGGCAAAAAGGGCATTACCTACATGATGCGCACCGGCATTTGCCTGGAAACCCAGAAATATCCGGACACGCCCAACAAGCCCGAGTGGCCCAGTGCTGTGCTTCGTCCCGGCGAGACATATACCAGCCACACCATTTTCGCTTTTGGCGTAAAATAGTTATCTTTGTCAATCTACATATACAATCATATGGCTAAAACAAACGAAGAACTCAAGCAGATTGCCACACAGGTACGCAGGGATATCCTGCGCATGGTGTGCATGGCAAAGAGCGGACATCCGGGCGGTTCCATGGGCAGCACGGACATCCTCACCACCCTGTATTTCAACCAGATGAACCAGAATCCCGCCACCTGGACACGCGATGGCAAGGGACAGGACATGTTCATCCTGAGCGCCGGTCACATGACCCCGGTGTACTATTCCGTCCTCGCCCGTGCCGGTTATTTCCCGGCCAGTGAGCTGGGCAGCTTCCGCCAGATGGGCACCCGCCTGCAGGGCCACCCGTCCGTACGCAAGGCTCTTCCCGGCATCTTCCAGGCTTCCGGTTCCCTGGGCCAGGGCCTGAGCGCCGCCTGCGGCCTGGCACTGGGCAAAAAGCTGGACAAGGACAATAACTTTGTCTACTGCCTCTGCGGAGACGGCGAATCCGAGGAAGGCCAGATTTGGGAAGCCGGCATGTTCGCCGTATTCCACAAACTGGACAACCTCATTGCCATGACGGACTGGAACGGCAAGCAGATTGACGGTCCCGTGGACCAGGTAGCCGGCGAAGGCGACCTGGCCGCCAAATGGGAAGCCTGGGGCTGGAACGTGATTGTGGCCGACGGTCACGACTACGACTCCATCCAGAAAGCCTTTGAGCTGGCCAAGGCCGGCAAGGGCAGTGGAAAACCCAACATGATTCTGTTCAAGACAGAGATGGGTCATGGTGTAAGCTTTATGGCCGGCACCCACAAATGGCACGGTTCCGTTCCCAAGCCGGAACAGCTGGAACAGGCCCTGACCGAATTAGGTGAAACCCCCTTAGGAGATTTTTAATATGAAAAAATATACAGATACAGGTAAAAAAGACACCCGCAGCGGTTTTGGTGTAGGTCTTCTGAAGGCCGGACAGGCCAACCCTAACGTAGTGGCCATGACGGCGGACCTCAAAGGCTCCCTGAAAATGGACGCTTTTGCCGCTGAATTCCCGGAGCGTTTCATCCAGTGCGGTATTGCAGAAGCCAATATGGTGGGAGCCGCCGCCGGTCTGGCCATCACCGGTAAAATTCCCTTCATCGGCTCCTTCGCAGAGTTTGTGACCGGCCGCGTGTACGACCAAATCCGTCAGGAAGTGGCCTATGGCAACACCAACGTGAAAATTGCATCGTCCCACGCCGGCATTACCCTGGGCGAGGACGGTGCCACGCACCAGACCATGGAAGACCTGGCCCTCATGCGCGCCCTTCCCGGCATGGTGGTGCTGAACCCCTGCGACTTCAACCAGACCATGCAGGCTACCATCGCCGCCGCCCAGTACAACGGCCCCGTGTACCTGCGCTTCGGCCGTCCCAACGTGCCCAACTTCACGGACGAGAACGAGCCGTTCGTGATTGGCAAGGCCCTTGTGATGAACGAAGGCACGGATGTCACCCTTATCGCCACCGGTCATACCGTGTGGGAGAGCCTGCAGGCCGCCGAGGCCCTGGAGGCAGAGGGCATCAAGGCGGAGGTCATTGACATGGCCACCATCAAACCCCTGGACGAGAAAGCCATCATTGCTTCCGCCAAGAAGACCGGCTGCGTGGTTGTTGCAGAAGAGCACAACATGGCCGGTGGCCTGGGCGAGGCCGTGGCCGGGGTGCTGGCCCGCGAGCTGCCCACGCCCGTCGTATTTGTCAACGGCGAGGACAAATTCGGCCAGTCTGGCACGCCTTCTGCATTAATGGCCGCGTATGGCCTGGACGCTCCGCACATTGCGGAGGCCGCCAAGAAGGCCATCGCAAAAAAATAAATGGAAAACCTTGAGCAGGTATTTAACGCTATCGTAAAGGATTACAGCGAGCGCCTCTACTGGCACGTCCGCCGCATGGTGGGCACCCACGAGGACGCGGACGACCTGCTCCAGGACATTTTCCTGAAAATATGGACTGCGCTTCCCTCTTTCCGGGGGGAGGCGCAGCTTTATACCTGGGTATGGCGCATCGCCACCAATGAAACGCTCAACTGGCTGCGACGGGAAAAGGTGCGCGCCGCCCTGCGCTTCCAGCGCGTGGACGAGGAACTGGAGCGCCGGATTATGGCCGACCCTTTTTTCAATGGTACGGCCGCCCAGCGGGAACTGTTCAAGGCGCTGGCCCGTCTGCCGGAAAAACAGCGCCAGGTGTTTGTGATGCGCTGGTGGGACGAGCTCTCGTACGAGGAAATATCGGCCATTACCGGAACATCCGTGGGCGCGCTCAAGGCGTCTTATCATATTGCAAAGGAAAAATTACAATTAAACCTTTCGCAAGCGGAGGTGTCAAAGTAAGCAGTTATGACAAAGAAAACAGGCATATCGGTCCCCGAAGGCTACTTCGCCCAGCTGGAAACCCGGCTGCAAGGCATTCCCCACCAGGAGGCAAAGCCCACGGTGATACAGAAAGTATCGCCCTGGCTGGCGTATGCCGCCTCGCTGGCCATTTTGGCCGCCCTCGGGAACTTCATCTTCGGCCGTGCTGCAGCTACGGAAGAAGAAATGGGGTTGGATTACATCTCCTATCTGTCGCAGTCATTGGATCCGGACGGACAGATTGAGCTCATGGAGACGCCCGCCCTCACCGAGGAGGACGATATCCGCCGTTTCCTCATTGCCAGCAACATTTCCGTCGAACAATTAAATGAACTGAATGATGAAGAAGATTATTAGTGTACTATGCGCCCTGGCGCTGGTTGGCGCCGTGGCCTTTGCCCAGAAAGTAGAAAAGAAAGGCGACAAAGAGCAGTGGAGAGAAAAAGCCCGCGCAGAGCAGGTAGCCCTCATTACGGAGGAGCTCAACCTCACGGAAGCGGAAGCCCAGGCCTTCTGGCCCGTTTATAACGAAGTGCAGGCGCAGCGCCGGGAAGCCTTCAAGGCGTCCATAGAGGCCATGAAAGCCCTTAAGAAAGGGGTCGATGGCAACGACGCCGCCCAGCTGCTGGACAATTATGTGGCCGCCAAGGACAACTGCGCCAAGGTAGATGAACAGGCCCTCCAGCGCTACAAAAAAGTTCTTCCCATTGAGAAAGTGGCCAAGTTGGTGCTGGCAGAAGAAAAGTTCCGTCACCAGCAAATTGGCAAGTTAGGCGGCAGGGGCGGTGAAAAACGCCCCGGCGGGCACAAGGGCCGGCGTGGTCCCCGTCCCATGAATGAAGCTACTGTAACAGAGTAATTTACAGCCACGCACCGTCCTGCAGGGTGCAGGTGCGGTCACAAAGCTTAGCCAGACCGGCGTCATGCGTAACGATGACAATGGTCTGGCTCAGTTTTTCCCGGAGCCGGAAGAAGAGCGCATGAATCTCTTCCTTGGTGCGGGTGTCCAAGTTGCCGGTGGGTTCATCGGCAAACAGAATGGCGGGGGCATTTACCAGGGCGCGGGCAATGGCCACGCGCTGCTGCTCACCGCCGGAGAGTTCCGAAGGCTTGTGCTGCAACCGTTCTGCCAGGCCCACCGTACGCAGGAGTTCTTCTGCCCTTTCACGGGCCTTGCGGGGTTTTTCGCCGCCAATCAGGGCGGGAATCATCACGTTCTCCAGCGCCGTAAATTCCGGCAGCAGGTGATGCGCCTGGAATACGAAGCCAATCTTGCGGTTACGAAAGGCCGACAAATCCTTCTGCGAGAGGCTCAGGACGTCTGTATCGGCAATCTTGAGCGAGCCCGCGTCCGGGGTGAGCAGCGTCCCCAGGATTTGCAGGAGGGTGGATTTGCCGGCACCGGAGGCGCCCACGATGGCTACCACCTCGGCGGTATCGGCACAAAAATCCACGCCCTTGAGAACCGGCAGCGCCCCAAAAGACTTTGTAATATTCTTGGCTTCAATTATCATTTTCACTATCTTTGCGTGCTAATTTACAAAGATAGGAACAATCTTGCAAACGCGCAACCTCATACTCCTTCCGCTCCTTTTGCTGTGCACCCTGCTACGGGCGCAAGTGGCGGCACCCGTGGGCGGCAACAGCCTCTGGATGACCAAAAGCGGAGAGGAATACCTGAACCGCCTGCTGGAAGACATCGACCAGGCGCACAGCACTATCGAGATAGAATATTACTGGTTCGATGCAGATAAAGCCGGCAAGCTGGTGCGCGACGCCCTCATCCGCAAGGCGCAGGAGGGGGTGAAGGTGCGGGTGCTCATGGACAACCTCATCACCCTGACGGCACCGGAGTACTTTTACCGGAAAATGCGCAAGGCCGGCATCGAGGTGGCTTACGTGCACGACTTTGACAAGTTGTGCCTCGGAGAGTCCGTCGCCAGCATCTTCGGCTTCCGGGACCACCGGAAAATTGTGGTGATAGACGGCGCCATCGCGTACACCGGCGGCATCAACTTCAACAACCAGACCATCTACGTGTGGCGTGACACCCAAGTGCGCATCGAAGGCCCTGCAGCGGCACAGCCGCGGGCCATTTTCGAGCAGGGTTGGAGTCATTTCACAGGCGGAACGGCGGCACCCGCCATTGCTGCAAAAAAAGCAGGAGATGCTGTGGTACAAGCACTTAGCACGGTAAGCCGGGACACCACCCTCACCCACTTGTATGTAAAGGCGCTCC
>Ga0247611_10002825_pt1 | contig 26947 bp, 29 predicted proteins | sample 177DNAGHGhighgp2_FD_192422 | JGI IMG/M metagenome (GOLD analysis project Ga0247611, IMG submission 192422) | Sheep rumen microbial communities from Palmerston North, Manawatu-Wanganui, New Zealand - 1770 DNA GHGhigh gp2 | ecosystem: Host-associated > Mammals > Digestive system > Stomach > Rumen... | reverse complement strand
TTTGGCAAAACGAAATGTGCAGTTGGACTTCTTAATCATATTGCTTTAACCAAAGGTAAATTCAATGTACTTCTTCTTGTGGCAAAGAAAGTGCACAAGGATACTTGGAAAAGAGAGTTTGAGAAATGGGGTCTTTACCGAAACATCAAGGTTACAGCTGAATGTTATGAATCCTTGAAGAAGCATGCTTGTGAAACCTTTGACATTGTGGTTCTGGATGAGGTTCATCATATCCAGAGTGAATTGAGACTTCAATTGCTTCAGTCTTTAGGATTTGAGTACATGATAGGTCTTAGTGCCACTATCCCCAAGAAGCTCAAGTACTACTTGATGCAGATATATAAGATAGGTCTTGTACGGTGTTCTTTGCAGGATGCTATTGAAGACGGCATTCTTCCTGAACCTGAGATTATGCTGTTGCCTTTACAACTTGACAATACTGTTAAATGTGAAGAGATAGAGGTTAATCCAAAGGGATCTAGAGGTACTGTCTATGATGACTATGAGAAGTTGTGGTACTATAAGAAGAACAAACTTCATGCTATTCTCAGATGTACCAAGAAGCAGAAACTTCAGTATATGGACAACAGGATTGTCTTTGCCAAGAGAGCCTTCGACAGAACCAGGAATGAGGGTGCTAAACTCAGATGGCTGAAGATGTGTGGTGATAGGCTTAAGTTCTTGGCTGAATGTAAGAACAGTCTTGTCAAAGAGTTGTTGGGTAAAATCTCTGATAAGAGGGTTCTTACCTTCTGCACAAGCATTGAACAGACTGAGGAACTTGGTAGTAATTGTATTCATTCCAAGAATAAGAATGCCGATGATATTCTTGAGAAGTTCAACAAAGGTAAACTCAATCACATTACAGCATGTCAAGTGCTTAATGAGGGTGTAAACCTTAAGAACTGTCAGTTTGGAGTATTTGCTAACATCAATGCTTCAGGTATAATCAAGGTTCAGAGAGTTGGAAGAATTCTTAGACACGAGCATCCTGTTGTCATTATTCCTTACTATGTAAACAGTAGAGAAGAAGAGATTGTTCAGCAGTGGATTGGTGAGTATGACAAGAAACTTATTCATGAATATAACACATTAAAAGATTTGACAGATGCAATTATCAATAGATGAAAGACAGTGTTCGAAATATCACCTTTCTCCACAACAGGTTCTTGTAGCACTTGCTGTGAGAAGTACTGATGATTTCAAGAGTCTCTGGAAGGATCTTATCCAGCGTGAAGTGATAGTCAAACATGATGGACAATGGCTGATTACCCAACGGTGGAATGACAGGATTGATGATATCCTGATGGAATCTACAGGTAAAGCAGAGAACGAAGACAGGCTTACTGAATTGGCCAAGAAAATGAGGGAAGCCTATCCTGAAGGTAAGATGCCAGGAACCGGTTATTATTACAGATGCAATAACAAAGAGATTGTATTCAAGATGAAAAGGTTCTTTCTTGACCATGGCAATTATTCCGATGAAGAGATCCTTGATGCTGTAAAGAGATTTGTTAAAGAGAAGAAGGGTGACAAGTTTATGCCGTTGCTGAAATATTTCATTTCCAAGCAAAAGACTGTAAGGGATGAGTTTGGCAACGGCCATATTGAAGAAGTCAGTGAACTTGCTTCTTATCTTGAGAACAAACAACAGGAGGAGGTAAAGGGTAGTGTGGCGATTAATGATGACTCTTGGCTTTATGCTGACAGAAATTAAGTGCTATGGGACTGATAACCAGAGTTCTTGATAATCTTCAGGACAGAAGACAAAAGGTTCTTGATGGCGGCATTAATTGTATTCCTAGTGACTTCGTGTCTTTCAGAAGGGATTTCCCAGGAATAGAACAGGCTAAATACACGGTCATAACTGGCGCCAGCAAGTCAGCGAAAAGTCAGGTAACCAATCGTCTGTTTCTATATACACCGATTATCTATGCTTACAACCATCCCGATCAGGTAAGGGTAAAGATATTCTATTTCCCATTTGAGGAAACTCCTGAGAACATTACTCTGAGATTCATGTCCTACCTGTTGTATACCATGTCAGGAATGAAGATAAGGATATCTCCAATGGACCTTAAATCCACTGATGCAGACCATGTATTGGATCAAAGCATTCTGGATATATTGAAAAGTCCCGCATATCAGGATATCCTGAAGTTCTATGAAGAGCATGTACATTTTCTGAGTGACCGTAATGCCACAGGAATCTATAAGACTGTGGAGAAGTATGCTCAAGAAGCAGGTACAATACACAGGAAAACCATTATAATCGAGAATAAGGAAACCGGAGTAAAGCAGGAAAAAGAAGTCTTTGATTATTATGAACCCAAAGATCCTGATGAGTATGTGATTATTATCTGTGACCATGCTTCAATCCAGACTCCTGAAAGAGGTATGGACCTAAGGGAATCCATCAATAAACTCTCAGAGTATATGATGATATTCAGAAATAAATATCATTATACTCCTGTGCTTGTGCAGCAGCAGAATCAGGAAACTACCAGTCTTGAAGCGTTTAAGGAGAAGAAGATCACCCCTACTCTTGCAGGATGTGCCGATAGTAAGAATCCTGCAAAGGATGCCAATCTTGTATTAGGTATCACCAATCCCTATAGTTTTGAGATACCAAGGTTTCCTGATAATGCCCAAGGATATGACATTACCAGACTTAGAGGTAATGCCAGGTTCCTTAATGTGGTGCTAAACAGGGATGGTGAATCCAATGGTATGCTCGCACTTTACTTTGATGGTGCAACGAACTATTTCGCTCCTCTTCCTAAGTCAACAGACTTTGCTAGCATGAGTAAAGTCTATGACTTAATTAAGAAGAACGAATCCACAAGAATCTAAAAGGTTCACTTCAATCTTTATAGTACATAACAAATATTGTAGTGAAGGTGCAGTGTTTACTGTACCTTTGCTGTAATCATTATCTATTTATTAATCAATCAATTAACAATTAAAAGAGTAGAAGAAAATGGCTAACATTGTATTGCCTACAGAACGCAGGAAAGCTACTGACTACAATCCCAGGTTAATGGTTTTATTTGGTAAACCTAAGTGTGGCAAAAGCACTTTGGTTGCATCTTTGGATAACAACCTTATTATTGATCTGGAAGATGGTTACAGGTCTCTTGATGTAATGTGTGTTCAAGCAAGAACTGCTGCTGATATCTTTAACATCAAGACCGCAATTGAGGAAAAGAACAAAGAGAATGGAGGTAAGCCTTTCTACAGGTTTATCACCATTGATAATGCTACTAGATTGGAAGAGATGTCTCTCCCTTATGCAGCTGCATTATATCGTAGAACCAGTATGGGTGCAGGTTGGGGCTTTAAGAAAGATAATCTTGGCAACACCTTGAAAGACAAGACAGGTAAGAAGATTGTGGACGAGAAAGCTGATGTAAGGCAGCTTCCTAATGGCGCTGGGTATCTCTATATGCGTAATGCTTTGAAAGAGATGATTAATGCCTTTCGCCCGCTTTGTGATACTCTTATTCTTGTTTGCCATGTGAAAGACAAACAGATCAAGAAGAATGATGAAGAAACTACAGAGATGATGGTAGATTTAGCAGGCAAGACTGGAGATATTATCTGCGGTGAGGCTGATGCTATTGGATATGTATCACGTCAAGGCAATAAAACCATTGTGACATTCAAAGGCGGAGATAATATTCATAGAGGTTCACGTCCTCTTCATCTTAGAGAGAAAGTATTTGAGGTTGCTGAATCTGACTCAGACGGCAACTTGAAAGTAGACATGTCTGATATATTTATTAATAACAATTAATGTCTTTATAGACAAAAGATAAACATTAACAAATTAAAAATTTTTAAATCAAACAAAATGGAGAAGCGTATTTCAACAAGAGAGTTAGCAGCAGTAAAGCGTACTGCCATGAATGTAGCACCTATCGTTGCAAAGAAGAACAAGGCAAAAGCAATGATTGACAAGTGGACTGAGGAGTATAATATCCAGGAAGCAGCCCTCAAAGGTTATGAGAGCGGTCTGATGGCTCAACTGGGTCTCCGCACTGAGCAGGTAGTAACCAAGGTAGTGGAAAACACAGGCAAGATGGATAAGAACGGCAAGGAGATTAAGCAGACCAAGTATGTCCTTAACGACAATGTAAAGTATGATTCTGAGAAGAATGAGTATGTTGTCACTATTGCCGATGAAGGTGACAAGGAAATTGCACCTATCGAGAATGCAGCAGAAGAGCCTGTACAGGAGGTAGAGGAAGTGCAGGAAGACAATCAGCCCGTGCAGGAGCCTTCGTTTGAAGAGCAGTTTACATTTTAATAATATTATTGTTTAATAACACAGTCATTTAAAAATGAATACGAGTTTTAGTTTTCTTACAGTAGGAAAGACGAGTGAATCAACAGAAGCAGGTGCTGGTTATAGCAGGTATATAGGTCTTGCTTCATGTAAAGTGTTGGCAGTAAATCCCGATGCCAAGAAACTTGAGGAGATTTATGGCCGTGAGATGCCTGTTCCTGAGTATGTCGGTGAGAAGGACGGTGTAAAATTTGCACGCATTGACTTCATTCTCAAGACTGATGCAGAGGTATGCAACGGTATTGAAACCATCGCAAAGGCTACTTTCTTTGTGCGCAATGAGCCTGCAATCAACCGTGAAGGCACACGCCAGCAGGTCATTGATGTATACGGCAATGCCACCTATGGCAACATTGACGATGTAAAGGAGAAGAAACCTTTGCTGACTGCCAACGGTAATCCTGCAAAGATCGGTCCTGTCTACCGTCCTGCCTACAGCGGTGAAGCTGATCTGGTTGCATTCCTCAAGGCATTCCTGGTTGTACCTGAAGCATTTGAGTATCCTAACGGCAAGTGGGAACTGAGTGCCAAGTCTGATGATGGCAAATTCGGCTTAGACAATATCAAGGATTATTTCAACGGTAATGTCAAGGAGCTGCGTGATGCAATTGCACTGCAGCCTAACAACAAGGTAAAGATGCTCTTTGGTGTACGCACCACTGATGACAACAAGCAGTATCAGGATGTATGTACCCGTGGTGACATGATTCTGCCTAACTACAGCAACTCTCTCAACAAGCTTGAGAAGAGACTTGCTGACGCAAAGAATGCAGGTTCATTCCCCAACACAGAGTATAAGGTATGTCCTCTTCAGGAGTATGTTGTCGAGGCATCCAATCTCAATGCTGTAGCAGAAGAGAATTCGTCAGCAATGCCTTGGGATTGACGATTCATTGATTCACCTTAACCGCATAAGAAGGACATGACAGTAGGGAAAACTTACAGAAGTATTACAGTTGATGAAATATTCAGCAAATGCACTGAAGCGGATATTGTAGGTACATATTTTGATGTATCAAGGATACCGTGTAAGATAAGTTCTCCACTGCGTGTGGACAAACACCCTTCTTTTGGTTTCTATGTAACTGAAACAGGACACATAGGCTATAAGGATTATGCTACAGGTGAATCAGGAAACATCATCAAGCTTCTGCAGCAGTACTGGAACTGTTCCTATACAGATGTGCTGTGCAGAATCTATGATGATATGATATGTGATAAAGGTGTGGAGATAGTGACAAATGGCCATCCGGTCAAAAAGTCTTCTGCAAAGATAGACTGTACAAAGACTGACTTTCAGGTCAGGATAAGGGACTGGAAACAGCATGACCTTGATTACTGGGGCAGTTATGGCATCAGTAAACAGTGGCTTAAATGGGCCAGGGTCTACCCTATCTCCCACACCATTGTCACTAAAACCGAGGAAGACGGCTCTTCAATGACAACCTATAGCATACCGACAGACAAGTACGCCTATGTCTATATTGAAAAGAAGGATGGTATAGTCCAGTTCAAAATATACCGTCCATTCAATACAGACGGATTCAAATGGTTCAGTAGGATGGACGGCTCTGTGGTGTCTTTATGGACAAAGCTGCCTGAGAAAGGAGACATGGTTTGTGTCTGCTCTTCACTTAAAGATGCATTATGCCTGTGGGCTAACGCAGGAATACCTTCAGTGGCTGTCCAAGGAGAAGGTTATTCCATGTCAGATACTGCCGTAAATGTGCTTAAGAGCAGATTCAAGCACCTGTTTGTATGTTTTGACAATGATGAACCAGGTATTGCAGATGCCATTAAATTCAGCAAAAGGACAGGGTTCATCAATATTGTGTTACCTCCTTTTGACGGCGGTAAAGACATATCTGATTTGATGAAATCCTTAGGTACGGATAAAACTAAATTCAAGGAACAAATAGACAAATTGTTTCTTCCTCATATGAAAAAAGAATGAAATGGAAAATCTGATTAAGAAAATGATGGTTGAAGATCCCTACTACGGATTCCTTCTGACCACCATTGAGAGACAATTCAGTGATGAAGTTCCCACAATGGCTGTAACTTTTGACAGACAGATGAATCCCAGGTTACTTGTAAACCGGGATTTTTTTGATACACTTACAGAAACTGAAAGACTCGCCTGTCTTAAACACGAGTTACTGCATCTTGCATTCAAGCATGTTGTATTGAATGAATCTTTTCCGAATACCATGCTGTTCAATATAGCTGCAGATCTGGAAGTAAACAGTTATATAGGTGGATTGCCTGCGTCTGTTCTGTATGCATCTGACTTCGGATTGCCTTTCAGACAAGGTACTGCTTTTTATTACAATGAGTTGAGCAAGCTGTTCAATTCCAGTCAGAGCAAGAGTGATAGCCAAGGTAATGATTCTGATGATGACGGTGATAAGCAGAACGATGGTTCTTCACAGGATAAGGATTCTCAAGGTGGTTCTTCCGGATCTGGTACAAAGATGCCTAAAAACAAAGATGTTCTTGATGACCATTCCAAATGGAAGGAATGTCTTGACAGGACAGAGAGAGAACTTGCATCAGAACTTATCAATAACAAACTTCTTACTGCAGCGGATTCAATAAAAGGCAGAGGTATTATACCAGGCGAACTGAGCAGCATTATAGCTGATCTCCAGAAACCTCTTAAACGGGTGTTTGACTGGAAGAAGATGCTGCGGAGGTTCATAGGAAACGCCTATGATGAAAAGAAGAAACCTTCACGCAGAAAAGAATCACGCAGATTTGTAGGCTCTTGTGGAAACAAGCATCTGAAAAAGAGCCATATACTTGTAGGTATTGATACATCAGGTTCTGTAAGTAAACAGGAAGTGCATGAATTTGTAAGTGAATTGACCTATATGTATAAGGCAGGAACAGAGATATATGTACTTGAGTGTGATGCCATGATACACAGGCAGTATTGGTTCAAGCCTGGATGTATTAAGGGTGTTTCCGGTAGAGGGGGAACGAACTTTGATCCTGTGATAGACTATTACAAGGAACACTACAAGCAGTTTGATACACTGATATATCTTACTGATGGAGAAGCACCATATAGTCATATCAAGATTCCGCAGAACAACATGCTCTGGGTAATATCATCCAGGGGATCTACAGGGAATTATCCCGGAAAAACATTATATATTCCTAAAACAGATAATTGACAATGTCAGAAAAAATCAGTTTGAAGGAGGCAGAAGACCTCCTTAATTTTACTATAGACAACAACAGACATCTTCAGGATTCTGAACAGACACCTATAGCTATTTCATTTACAGGTGGCCATGGTATAGGTAAGACCAGTATGGTGGAACAGGTAGCCAGAAAGAGGAATATGACCATAACCAAACTGTCCTTGCATGAATTGGAGGAAGTAGGTGATCTTATTGGTTATCCTGTGAAAGAATACAAAGTTGTTGAAAAGAAGTCAGGCAAGAGCGGATGGGTTGCTGCTGATGTGCTTAGCCGTGTAGACAGGGAAAAGTTCAATGTAACCAATGAATCCAGAATGGGTTATGCCAAACCTGCATGGGTACCTCAGTATAACGAGAACGGATGTATCCTGTTGCTTGATGACTATGCCAGGTCATCTTCCATGATGATCCAGGCAACCATGGAACTTATAAATACAGGCAAGTATGTATCATGGTCTTTGCCTAAATACACAACTCTGGTTTTGACTCAAAATCCCGATAATGGGGAGTTTAACCTTAATTCGCTTGATCCTGCACAAAGAACCAGGTTTATGGATTATGAACTGGAGTTTAATATAGATGACTGGGCTTATTGGGCAGAAGCATCCAACATAGACAGCAGGTGTATCAATTTTGCATTGCAGTTCTCGAATGAACTGTTTAAACCGCAGAACAATGTTACAATTGCCTGTCCCAGAAGTTATGTGAATTTCTGTAAGGCAATCTCAGGTATCAAGGATTGGAAGAGTGACCTTAAACACATCATGCTTATCAGTAAAGGTTGTTTTGATGACAAGGATAACGCTGTGGGCAGGATTTTCTCAGTATTCATTAGTAATGAACTTGATAAACTGATATCTCCAAAGGATGTGTTTGAGAAATCATGGGACTATGTGGGCAGAAAACTTACTGAAGCAATAAACAAAGACGGTGACTACAGGGCTTCCGTGGCTTCCATGATGGCAACCAGAATCGTCAATTATGTAGATGCATATTTCGATAAACCCGGATATGTGAGTGCACCTGTAATCAACAGGATTGAGGAAATGTTTGAACACAAATCCTTTCCTGAAGACCTGTTGTTCTATATTGTCAAGTCTGTAGTGTCAAGACACAGAAAGCAGGCAATAAAGTTATTACAGAACCCTGAAATAAGTAACAGAGTAATGCTTTAACGATATGAAGTTATCAGAATTCAGACAAATAAAACTTGAAGACTTTCCTGACTATAATGTATACCTTATATACAGTCGTGGATTAAGAAAAGACAAGGATTTCGCAGATGTGATTTCGAAATATGCTTTCTTTGGAAGATGGTATAAAATAGGCACTGGTCCGCAGATGTTCATTAACAATGAACGTAAGATTTCAGAAGCAACAGGTGTTCCAAAAGACGGTGATAAATTGAGAATAGACAGTTCCTGCAAGATTCCTGTTACATTGTTGAAGCCTAGATACAAAATTATTACCAGCAGGAGTTCGCAAAGTCCTGACTATTTGGTAATCGGTGACATCAGTCATTCAGAAATTGCATTCAAGGTGTTCATTTCTGATGAACTCAAGGTTGCGTTTTGCTTGTATGAGTATAACATGGACAAAGATAATCCTATGGCTCCTGACCTTAATGATTATCAGAAATTGTTTAAAGAGAACTTTGAAGAAGTTGCTGATAAAGCTGATACTTTTCATCCTTACTCCAACGATCTCTATGACCAGTTCTTCCTGAAAGACTATTCTAAGATCATGTATGACTTCTATAACAAGATGCTTCCTGACACAATGTTTGTATCTGAAGATGCTCTTATTACAGGAACCAAAGCTCTTACTGTAGATTCGTTGTGTTCATGCATGAAGATGCTGGAAAGTACGGATAAGGAGATAAGTGATACCGCATTGATTACTCTGGCATCTTCTGATTATTCTAAATGCAGGAATATATTGAGGTACTTGCTGTCCAAGTACCATTCCAACAAAGTCAAAACCATGAAGAGTAAGTCCTCTGCCGTGAAATGGATGTCAAGGGTGTGTGATATAGATAAATACGGATATCGCGGATACTGTGTGTTTGCAGGTGCAGAATCCGATATGGCAAAAGACTATCTTCTGAAGACCTCGCAAGGTACATTGTATTATACAGATGAACCATACCGTAATGAACTTCACTGTGATAATGTAAATTTCCTGCTGAAGAATCATGACTTCATCAAGAAGATTCCAGGGTTGACATATGATCTGTATACCGCTAATCTTGTAGCAAATTCCCTATGAAACCTGAAGAATACTTTGGGCCTTGGAACATTGTTATACCTATCGAAAATATACCGAAAAGTTTCAATACCATGACTAGACCGTTATGTCCTGAATTAAAGAATGTGTTCAGGGCTTTTAAGGTTTGTCCATACGATAACCTTAAGGTTGTTGTCATAGGACAGGATTCTTATCCTGATATGAAACATGGTAAACCTGTAGCGACAGGTATAGCATTCGGAAACAGCAAGGATACACCTGAATGTGAGTATTCCCCGTCCCTGGCAATCCTAATGGAATCATTTATTGACTTTTCTGTTCCCCATTATCATATTACCTTTGACCCTAGTTTGGAAGATATAAGCAGGCAGGGTGTGCTGTTCATTAATGCAGCCCTTACCTGTGAAGCAGGAAAGCCTGGATCACACATGCTTTTATGGAGACCTTTCATTACGGCTTTTCTGAGAAATCTTTCTAAGTACAAGACAGGTATTGTGTATGTTCTGCTTGGTTCAGAAGCGCAAGGATTGAGGACATATATTGATGAAAAACACAATTATATCCTGACTGACAAACATCCTGCTTTCTATGCCAGAACAAAGACATCCATGCCTAGCGGTATATGGAAAAGCGTAAATGATATCATAATAAGTATTAATGGAAAACACGAAGAAATCAAATGGTTCCAGGAAGAAACCTTTAGCGAGGGACAATGTAAAGAAGACGAAGAACAGGAAAGTGAAGAATGCAACTCCGTTGACCTATGACGGGATAGACTTCAAGAGCAGATTGGAGGCTGTTGTGTACAAGACATTCAAGGATGCCGGTTTCAATATCCAGTATGAACCTTGTAAATATGTGCTGTGGAGAGGATTTAAACCAACTATTCCTTTCTATAATAGAAAGAAGAAGAGTAAACACAGTAATGTTACGGCACTTAAACTGGATAACAAGAAACTGATGGATACCACTTACACGCCTGATTTCCAGTTTAAACATAAAGGATATATCATCATTATAGAATCAAAAGGACTGGAAACTGATTCCTTTATGATCAAGAAGAAACTGTTCAGGCAGTATCTCGAAAATAATGTACCCAACAGCATCTATTTTGAAGTATTTTCAAAAGTGCATGTTCAGCAAGCAATAGAAATCATTAAAAATTTATAGGAATATAATGGAGAAGATACAGAAAGAACTGAATGAAATATCATGGAATGTAAGCGAAGAAATTTACAGGGCTGATCCTGCTTTGTCCCAGTCTACCTTAGGTAAGTATGAGAAAGAAGGGTTCGAATGTCTTGACAGTCTGTTTGAACACATTTCCACACCAGCCCTTACAAGAGGTTCTATGGTGGATGATTTGATTACAGGCGGAGAAGAGGAATTCAATAACAGGTTTTATGTTGCAGATTTTCCGTCGTTGGGTGATAAAGAGCGCCAGGTTGCTGACCTGCTGTTTGACACCCACCATGAAACCTGTGCTGGATTCTCTGCAATACCAAAGAACGATATCCTTGCTGCTGCTAACCAGGTGGTATACTACAAGAATTACACAGATCCCACAAGAATAAAGAAACTGACAGAAGCTTGTTCGCAGTATTATAACCTCAAGTATCTTGCGGGAGACAAAGAGATTGTGAGTACTGAGACCTATGCCAAGGTTCTTGCCATGGTCAATGCCTTGAAGGACAGTGAGTCTACCAGAAACTACTTTATGCCAGATGAACCTTTCAGTAATATCAAAAGATATTATCAACTTAAGTTCAAGGCTGAACTTGAAGGAGTTGAATATCGCGGAATGCTGGATTTGGTGGTTGTGGATTATGACAAGAAAGTCATACTGCCGGTTGACCTTAAAACCAGCGGTTCTCCTGAGTACCACTTTGAACACAGTTTCCTCAAATGGGGTTATGGATGGCAGGCTCGTTTGTACTGGAGGTTGTTGAGGAATGCTCTTGACAATGATGAGTATTTCAAGGATTTTGAGCTGCTCAACTTCAGGTTCATTGTAGTCAATAAAGAAACACTTACGCCCTTAGTTTGGGAGTTTCCTTATACTAAAGTGTACGGAACTCTTGTTGATGAAGACGGCAAGGAATACAGAGATCCTTATGAGATAGGAAAGGAACTCAGACATTATCTTGATGACAAGCCTAAGGTACCCGACGGTATTGATATTAACGGAGTAAATATTATTAACTGTTTAAAGATAAAAGAAAAGGAAGAGTAATGAAGATTAAGGTATTTGAAAAGACCAAGGGATGTTTCCCTAAAGAATTTGAAGTAGGAGACTGGTTTGATTTGTGTGTCGCAAAAGACATCAAACTTATAGCTTCTACAGCATCTACATTAAGATATAATACCAAGAAAAACCCTGTATCTGAAGAGGATAAACCCAAGAAACGCAATGTTACATTCCAGTATGTGCTTATTCCATTGGGTGTTTGTATGGAACTTCCTAAAGGATATGAGGCTGTTGTCATTCCAAGAAGCAGCACATTCAAGAAGTACGGACTTATCCAAACCAATTCTGTAGGATTGATAGACAACAGCTACAATTCAGAGAAGGATGAATGGAAGTTTCCTGGTTTGGCAACTAGAGATACAATTATCCCCAAAGGTACAAGGATTGCTCAATTCAGGATACAGTTATCCCAGAAAGCCACTGTATGGCAGAAACTCAAATGGTTGATGTCAGGCTCAGTGAAACTTGTTCAGGTTGAGCATTTGGATAATAAACCTCGTGGTGGTTTTGGTGAAGGCACTGATAAGCCTGGTACACAAAATCATGAATCTAATAAAGAAGAAAACAGCCGTGAAGAAATTGTTAAGTAAATTATTCAGGAAGAAGAAAGATAACTCTATATCGTTTGGACAGGGTTTTGCTCTGACAGAATTGCCTGTAGTGTCTCTGTATCAAGGAAACAGTGTGTTTAATTTCTTATTGGATACCGGGTCAAATGACAGCATCATTGACAGTAATGTGTTAAATAAGATTGAACACACATTGTCCGATAAACAGAGTAACCTGTACGGAATGGAAGGCAATCTTCAGGTAGTAAACAAATGCGAAATAACAGTGTCTTATCAAGGTGTAGATTATCCGTATGAGTATCTCATTTGTGATATGAAGCAAGCCTTTGACAAGATCAAGTCTGAAAGTGGAGTTACATTGCATGGAATTATAGGTTCGAAATTTTTTAATGCATACAAATATGTACTGGATTTTGACAAGCTTGTAGCTTATTCCAAGAAATGATTTGTTGAATTGTTGTTTGAAGTCAGCCTAAAGGGGTCAGGATTTATCCTGGTCTCTGGGCTGACTTTATTTTTTACAAATATGATTATTAAAGACCGTACAGTATTTGTATATGATATTGAGGTATTTCCTAATGTGTTCCTGTGTACATGCAAAAATACAGAAACAGGAAAATACCACATCTTTGAAATATCTTCCAGAAAAAACCAACTCAACGAATTGTATCTGTTCTTCAGTCTTGGTAAACATCCCAAAGCGCCATTGTTTTGTGGATACAATAACCACGATTATGATGATACTGTAATTAATTACTTTATAGATTCATTGTATAAGTCTGATAAAGCATTATCTGATTTGTTGTATGATTTATTCAGGTTTTCCAATGAACTGATTAAAGCAAACAATGATCATAATGGAGGACCTAATCCTTTCAGTAAGTACAAAGGCAACAGGCATTTCCATTCAATGGATCTGATCAGGATGTTGTTTGCATCAAAACTCAGGGTAGGCCTTAAATCCCTTCAAATCACAATGAACTATCCCAATGTCCTGGAGTTTGAAGGCGGGTTTGAAGAAAATCTGCCGGAAGACCAGATTGATAAGGCCATTGAATATAACATCAATGATGTAGACAGTACTGAAGAACTGCTTAACAGATGCGAGAAGGATGTTGAGTTAAGACTCTTTATTGAGAAAGAATGGGGTATTGACTGTCTTTCCATGAACAGTGTAAAGTTGGCAGAAGAATATCTTGCCAAGGAATGCATGAAGATTATGCACATAGACAGAAAGACACTCAATGAAATGAGAAGTCCTGCTGACACTGTTAAACTCAATGAGGTAATTCTTCCGTTCATCAAGTTTGACCATCCTAAGTTGCAGGAAGTTCTTGAAGACATGAAGAAACAGGAGGTATCCACCCTTGAAAGAAAGGGATATGAGAATAAATTCTGTATCAGAAATGTAGTTTATTCCGTCGGTGTAGGAGGAATCCATTCCATCAATACACCAGGTATATTCAAGCCTGCTGAAGACGAAGAGATTCTTCACTATGATGTAGCAAGTCTATATCCGAGTCTTCTGATTGAATGGAACTTTGCTCCACGACATCTTAAAGGATTTAGAGAATTGTTTTCTGATATTAAAGAAGAAAGACTTGAAGCTAAACATACAGGTAAAACCCTGAAAAACAAGTTCTTAAAGATAGTGCTCAATTCTCCGACCGGAAAAATGCAATCTCCTACATCATGGATGTACGATCCCTTTAAAGTTTTCTCTATTCGGATAAACGGTCAGCTTATTCTCCTAATGTTGGTAGATAGATTGCTTAAACTTAATGTCAAGATCATCCAGGTAAATACTGATGGTGTGATGTTTGTTTCCAAGAAGAAAGATAAAGAACAAATACAGAAGTATGTCAAGGAAGTTGAAGATATGACCAGACTGACCTTTGAAGGTGATGAGTATAAAGCATTCTATCAGTACGCTGTGAATGATTATTTTGGTATTCTCAATGACGGTTCTGTTGAAGAGAAGGGAATGTTCATTACACACACCAACATAGGTAAAGGTATGGCTCCGTTGATTATCCCTAAGGCTGTTATCAATTATTTCAAGACAGGACAACCTGTACGGGAGTATATGATGTCCTGCACAGACATCAAGGATTTCCTGATGTCACAGCGTGTAGACAGAAAATTCAAAGTCATTTATGGCGATGAACCTGTTCAGCAGATAAACAGGTGGTATGCGTCCACCAACGGAAGAAAACTGTATAAGGTAGACGGCAATAGTTATCATAACATGTTGACGAAGTCAGGAGTGACTATACTCAATAAGTTTGATGATATCCCTATTGAAAAAAGACACATTAACTATCAGTATTATGTGGAAGAAGCACACAGTATCATCAGGGAACTCACACAAGTACAACTTAGCTTGTTTGCTGATGAGGATTTATAATTCATTAAATATGAGACATAAGAGAGACAAATATGCACAATCTAAGGGAATTAAGCCTAAGAACAGAGTGTTCTGTCCTGATTCAATGAGATTGAAGATGAAGTTCAATACTCAGAAAGAGGCTGAAGATTTTATCAAATGGAACCATGACCATTTTGAAAACAAGATTCCTTCAAGGGTATATTGGTGTGATGCCTGTTGCGGGTATCACATTACTGCCAGACCTGAAGGTAATGTGGGAATCGCGGTTAATATGACACTTCCCTATCTTGATGACGCGTTAAAAACGGATAAAATCAGGGTTATCCGTACAGTAAAAACACTCCACAATGTGTTGAATATCCTGAAACAACCATCCGGATACTATGGTAAAATCGGTTTAGGCAGGTGTAAGTCGTTACTTGACTGCTTGAATAATACCAGTAATCCCTATTATCTGGAAGAACGGGAAGAACTTCAGAACATAGTTGACAAACTGAGGGCTGAATATAAACCCGTCTGGATGAAAAGAAAGTACTGTCATCTGGTAAAAACCAAGTTATACAGAGATATGTGTAATGCTGATTGGGATAAGCAGACCGCCTTGGACAGGTATCTGTATGATCTCAAGTATATCCTGTACCTTGCTGAAAAAGACCAGTATGACCTGAATGAACTCCCTGAACTGTTTCTTGAAGAGTGGGAAACACTGTTCAGGGCAAGTTCTGTAAGCAACAGGTTAACAGATAAAATGATACCCGATGGAACTGATAAAGACAATCAGAATGAAGAGACTCTCTCTGAAGGAGAAGAGCATGGACCTGGAGTGCAGGTCAGCAATCAAGGTGAAGGATTTTGACGGTGAGCTGTATATAGCAGTAAACAATGTTCCTTTGCTTCCTATACCACGGGATTGGACAGCAGCCCAAATACTTGAAAGACTGTCCAGTCTCAGGGAAGGCTATACCAAGTATGCGATAAGTAATAACCAATCTTATATGTCATTAAAAGATTATGTTGACAGAAACCAGAGTAAAAATCAGTAAACAGGTAGATGATAAAATCCGTAAGAGTACAACCACATTTCTTACAGACAGCGAGAATCTTGTAGAAGCACTGGTTGTAGTAATCAATCATCTTAATGTAATGAAGGTATCTCATCTTATTGAGGATGCTGAAATCGTAGCATGTAAACAGAGTTCCATCAAGGAAGTGGCCACACAGTTTGAAGGAGAGAAGTCATATGTTGCAACACTCAAGGACCTGTGGGTTGATGAGGTAAGTGGGGAGGAGAAGGCGATTAGATACAAGGTTCTGCTCTATGCTGATGATCTGACACAAGCCAATGTCAATGTGCAGCAGCTTTCAAGGGAAGGATATGACATGGAGGTGGAATCCCTGACAGAGATGGACATGTTTTACATTGAGGAATCTGATTCACAAAACAATGAAGCTGATAATAGAGACTAAACATAACATAGGTGATCCTGTGTATTTCCTCAATGAAGACGGCGAGATATCCAAAGGTACTGTGACCAAGATTGATACCAAAGCCACAATGTACCGTAGTACTTATACAGACCAGGAGGACAATTACATGTATACCGAGTACCATGTATCCTGCAGTTGTCCAGGTGACCATGTCTACAGTGAGGAAAGGCTGTTCAGCACTCCTCATGAAATCATCGCTGTCCTCAGTGACCAGATTGAGCAGGGAGACTTTGGTTAATGGGTATAGTTATTTACTTTACAGTAGCCTTGATCAATGTGTTCCTGCATGTGTTCAAGAACATATTGGTCATAAAATCAACCAAGTTCAGGGCATCGTTAGCTAACTGTATCTGCTACACCTTTGCTGCAGTGGTGATTAAGTTCATTGCTGAAACAGATCTGATGATAGCAATTGTGGTACAGGCAGTTACTAACTTTGCCGGAAACTGGTTGGCTATGTGGTTATATGAGAAGTTGGAAAACAAAAAAGTAAGTTATGTACAAGGTAGAAGTTTATCATCACAGAAAAGCGATTGTAAGAGGTGATTTGGAGGTAGAAGATGCAAGGATCAACTCCGAAGTATTTGCAACCAGAAAAAGTGCTAAGGCTTATATTGAGAGACAAATTGAGTCTGAAGCAAGGTTTCTTGACAATCCTACCGTAAGGCGTGATTATCATAAAGGTAATGAACCTAGTTATGTCTATCTCTTTACAGGAGAAGAGTGGCAACATGAAAACTCTGGCGAGATGTGTCAAGAGTATTATACATACAAACTTGAAAAAGCTAAGGTAAGATGAAAGCATGTTTATCGGATAACGACATAAAAAGGATTATGGCCAGTGTCATTGCTTCAGGGATGCTCAGTAGTCCCAATCTTTGTGATGATACCCATAATGAGGATATTGCCCACATTGCCGTAAATATAGCATTTGCTATAGATAAAGAAGTAAGAGAGAGAACAGTATGACACAGTTCAATGTATTACGGTGGAAATTTAATGATGACCACCCTACTCCATATGATGTGCTTCCTTATTTCAGGGCATGCTACAAATCCTGCGGGAAAAAAGACAGACCTGTTACTGAGGAACAGTGGAGAAAGTTTGTAAAGCAGCACGGTATGTATATGTTCTGGTCTGGATGTGAATACGAGATAATTGTTTCACAATGGCCACCTACTGATAAATCCAGTAAAGTGGATGTCTGGCAACAGATAGAACCTAATCTTGATTTGATTGTTAAGTTATTAATGGAGGAGTACAAATGAAGTATGATGGTATGGAAGATGTAAGTGTCGGTAATGTTGTTATATTTCATAGAAATGGAAATTGGCATGATTATCTTGAAGGAGTTGTAAAAGATATTCTTCCTGATCGTAAAGTAGCATTATTACATTTTTTTGATGGAAAATATGTTATTGCGAGATATGAAGAGTTAACACTCGATGAATCTTATGGCGGTGATTCTTATAAACAATATGTGCACAGAGAAAGAATCAACACACATGCTGAATTTACAGCTGTTGATGACTATGAAAAGAAACCGTCTGTGTCTAATACATGTTCAAATTGTGGTTGGGCTTATCTCTGCACACAAAATGATATTATATTCTGTTGTTCAAAGTTCCGAAAAGACAATCGCGTTAAACAGGTAAACTTTAATGACACGTGTAGACATTGGAAAACTGCTGATAAAAGAGATGTAGATATACAGAATGTAATTCAGAGCTTGTTGTTAGACATTGCCAAATACTTTAATGTATCTCTGTATGAAATGCTAAATGGTAATAAGTCACCTCGCTATAGTGAACCAAGGCGCATTGGAGTATATTGTATTTATACTATATTTGGAGTATCCCAAGCGTTTGTTAAGGATATTTTTAAGTCAAGTCGAAATTGGGTTGGTAGTTCTATATTGAGAGTAAAGCAATGGATGAGAAAACCTGAATTATATCCTGATACCATAAAATGTATAGAACTTATTATAAAAAAGTATAATAAACAGACGAAAAATGAAACTGATTAAACCAAGTGTTGAGTATATACCACAAGAAGGTGCGCAGATATTTACTCATGAAGATATATATCGCCATATAGATAAATGTTCGCGCATATGTTATAAGAGTGAGGATAAATTTCATCCTGATAAATCTAAACATTTTATAGAAAGTCTTATTAAAAGTGGTCATTTGTCTGTACTTGAACATGCTACTGTGTATCTTACATTAAATCGTGGTAATAAGTTGTATCATGAACTTCGTGATAAGTATAGAAACAATCCTTATAGTAAAATAATCAATAAAGGCGACGACTGCTATATCACTTCTAATTTCAGAGTATTACAGGAAAACGGATGGTTAGAAGATCTTACTTATAGGTCATTTGATACAGAGTATCATGTTAAAAGGTATACTATGAAGTTTGTTACTGATATAGCTATATGTCGTGAGCTGTTGAGACATAGAAAATTTAGCTTTGCTAATGAGAGTACGCGCTATTGCAATTATTCTAAAGGCAAGTTTGGTGGTGAACTTACTTTTATTACCCCCACCTGGTATACTGGTGGAAATGGTATCAATGATAAAGAGTGTTCCATGGATAGTGAGTTTGAGCTCAGTTGTGAAGAAGCAGAGAAATCATATCTTAGAATGATTAGCTGGGGCGCTGCTCCTCAGGAAGCCAGACAGGTTTTGCCTTTAGCAACTAAGACCGAACTTGTAATGACAGGTTTTGAAGATGATTGGGTTAACTTCATGGATTTAAGGTTACGTGGTACTACAGGTAAACCTCATCCTGACATGCTGTACATTGCTCAATTGGCATGGAATGAATTCAATGACAGATTGGGATTGGAGTTATGATAACAGGCGTTTGTAAAACCTGTATACATCACTGGCTTATTCGAGTAGGTAAAATCAAAGTTATAATGTGCATTAAAGATACATATAATCCTAAGCGGGTTGGCCAGTATGATAAATGTAACTATTATAAGCAACAAAACTATTATGAAAGTACAAGAATTAATTGATTTGATCAATAATACCGAAAGAGATATTCCTCTTTATTCACTGTACGATGCTGAGGATGTAATTCCTCATGATATAGACAAGGTAGCATCAGGATTGGATCTTGATGAACACCGTTGGTACAGTACAGCCATTGATGTATACAAATGTGAAGATGGCTTTGTTGGTATTCATGGTGCTTATCAGAGTTTCAGTGAAATGCAGACATGGTCAGATATTTGTGTGACTTGTAGTGCATTTGAGATGGAAGCCGTGCCTAGCGTGAAATATGTAAAAGTACGCAACGATATTGTAAAGAACAAACGGTAATGGATAAGACTTGTTCAACATACAAGTATCAACGTACAATGCCTTTGTGGATTTCCGCTTTAAAGTTGGAAATAAGACATTTTTGTTGTAGAGATAAGTTTGTAAGTATAGATCCTGATGACAGTTGTGAACATTGGGAGACTCATTTTGATACATCGTTTAATAAAGCGCTTAATAAAGACTGATTACAATGGAAACAAATAAAATCACTGTTGAGCAATTTACTAAATTGTTCAATGACGCTGTTAAGAGATTCAGAAAGGGAAAGTGCAACTCAATGGAGTTTATTCCTTACCTGGATGGAGAACCTCACGAACAATGGTTTACTGGAGTATTGAACACAGTACACATGAGAGGTGTTAATCTGTATCCTGTTGAGAGATATGGTTATGTTGTTGGCATTCTCTTTCTTAGAAAACCTTGCACCAAGTTTAAGCAACTGATGTCATGGATAGATAAATACGGTATCAAGAACTTCAGTTCAAGCCATATTGAAACAGCGTTGTATGTTGCAGATGTATGTGGAAAACGTGGTAAATGGTCTGTTGAAGATGAACACAGGAAGAACTATTTCTGTCATAATGACAAATGGTGTGAGACAGTTAAGAATATACTTCAGAAGATCAGGAATACACATGATAAAATCTATGTGTCCATAGAGACAATAGAAGACTTCGAGAATATGGAGGAATCCATTCGCAATGAAACTGAACTGTATGGCTGTGTTCTTCATACACTTAACTTCAAAGTTACAACACCTGGCGGTAAAGTAAAGTTCGATTCAGTTATTTATTAAATTAATATCATTTTTTGAACGTAGGGCTTCATGCGTTAAAGCCGTTTATGTAATGAAGAAAAGATTTATTAGGTTTGAATTGGTGCCTTATGACGGTACTTTACAGTTTGGTCTTAACCAAGAAAATCGTGCTTACAATCACGCACATTTGATGAAGATCCAGAAGCAGTGTTTAGCATCTCTTGAGACAATGCCTCCAATTACAATTAATGTTGTCACAAATCATATTGTGGATGGACAACATAGGTTAAAAGCTTTCCAAACTTTAGTAGACAGTGGAGAGTTGCCTCAAGATGCAAAGATTAAAGTAATGTTTGTTGAGATACCTGTCAATGAGGAAAAGCAAGCGATCATTGACGCCAACACTAACTCAAAGAATTGGTCTCTTGATGATTACATTGCATCTTATGCTAAAGCTGGTGTAAGTTCTTATGCAACATTGGATCAGTGGTGTAAAGCACATGCTCTTTCTTCTGAGAATGGGAAATCTAAGTTCAGATATGGTGCTGCCATCATTACAGGTAAGCGCTGTGCGAATGAATTAAAGAATGGAGAATTCTCTTTTACCTCTGAAGAATTAGAGCGCGCTAACGAAATCCATGCTGAGATGCTTGAGATTGTTGAACTCTTTGGTTTGAAAGGCAAAGGTTCTTGGATTGAGTCTTTGGCAACTAGTTGGATTTCAGTTAGAAAGCAGCATGATTTTAGACTTTGGATGAGAGAACTGAAAGCAAAGAAACAACGATTCCTGAAATTACCTAAGGAGAATTCAAGGGACTGGGATGGTATCTTTGCTCAAGTACATTTAGCAATTGATAAGAAAAGCAACGGCTAACCCTTATCCTCTCCCCTCCTCTCTCCACACTTAACAATGGATTCATGTTGAACTAACAAAAAGCATTAAACTTGTATAGATTTTAGTTTATATGCTGTGTTGGTTTGACATGAATCCTTTATTTTTGCACTTATAATAACTAAAACAATAGAAAACAATATGAAGATAGCAAATGTTTGTCACATCTGTCCTGACGGAGGAACAGATGACCAGATAGCAGGATATCTCGGTGAAGGTTGGACCAAAGAAGATGTAGCTGCCATTCGTGGTATACACGATAGTAATTCAGAAGAACCGTTGATTCCGGAAGAAGAAGATATGGGAAGACTTTCTGACGATCAGTTAATGAAATATGGTCAGAAGATAGCTGAATACAGAAATGAGTTAGCACAGGAACAGTTAAGAGAACTTAGAGATTCAACAAGACATCCTGCCAAAGCATTTGTACAATTATACGCTATTCCTGGATGGGATGGTACTACAAGAAACAACCGTATTAATATGGTTGCATCGTTGTTTACACAAGCTCTTACCAGGAGGCAGAAGGCTCTTGCTGCACAGGGTATAAATAAGACTCGTGAGGAAATATGCAACGGGTATGTTTCTGAAGGTGAGAAAAGAGACGGACAGTTTTCCATATTCAACGAAGTATTCTTTGAGATTTATCAGGAACTGAAAGATCTTAAGGAAAACAGTTTTACTGTTGAAGAGTGGAATGAAATGTCTGATACTGAAAAGGCTGAGTATGACTACAGCGAAGAGGATGCTATTGAAGATGAGAACACAATACAAGCATATTCTGACATTCTTAATAACTGGGGTGCTCTTTGTTCCTTTGCAAGAATGAGAATCCGTGACAGAGAAGGTATCAAACTTGGTAACAATCTGGAATATGCTGCTGCAACAACATCCGACGACTTCTCAACAGACGGTGAACTTGAAGATTCCTATGTATTGGATGAGGCTGTCAGGGAAGCATGGATGGTACACCAGAGTGAGATGTCTGCATTCAGCAATCTCGGTAAAGAGGTAAGAAGATTCTTGTCTACAGTCCCTGTGAGAGATGAAAATGGGGAAATAGTTACTGACGACTTAGGGTACATCGTTTATTATGATCCTGTTTCAACACATCAGCATCTTGCTGAAAGACTGAGAGGTTGTAAGTTTGAGAGCACTATGTTGAGAATGTTCAATGAACATATTACTAACGGTATTGCGGGAGATCCTGTTCTTCAGAATGTGGGTTATGCTCTCCTTGAGGCAGCCGATATACCCAAAACTGTAGAAATTGATCCTAATGGAGAGACTTATCTTGATGAAGATGGTGAACCTGTAATGACCAGAAAGTTTCCTGAGGACGGTGTATTTACTAATACACATAAACCAGGTAATCCCTCTATCATCACGCAACTTTTAAGAGATATGCACTCAAACATGGTGCCTTACACTGCACTTATTGAAGGTGAAGATGGCAACTGGTATATCAAGAGACTCAATAATGAGAAAGAAAGTGCCAGATTGGACAGCTACCTGATCAGTGCAAAATACGGAATGACAGTAAGTGACCAATCAATCTTTGACAAGCAAGGTAACATTGATTGGAAGAACTTTGTTGCATGGTATGATGAGGTGATGAGGATGCTTCCTCCAAAGAAAAAAGCAGAGCAGGAAGGTGATTCTGAATCCAACGGAGAGTTCGTGTTTGCCAATACTGATGTGTATGGAGTATCCAATGGAAGTGATTTCTGGAGTCTTGAGTGGCAAGAGCAGGAAGATTTCATGTTCAGATCGCTGAGGGCGTTAGGTGTAAACATCTCAAGAGAAGAGGTAAATATCTTGTTCTTCAGCAAGAAGGCAAAGATGAGTTTTCTATACAGTCTTTCCAAGGTAGCTTCTCATCTGAAGGACCGCACTGTCGGCGACAGCAATATTCTGTTTAATGAGATGCGTACTTTCAACGCAGAATACAATAGTGCTGCAATGAATACCACTATGGTAATACCTCCGCATCTTCAGGATAAATTTGATAATCGTCCGCAAGAACTTACTGAGGAAGAATGGGATGAGATTTATCCATATCGTGTAGAATTCAGGGAGAAGTACGCAGCAGCCATAGACCAACATGCACCCAAAAGCACAAATGGCAGTCCACTGAAGTTGTATGATGTAATTCAAACAACATTAGGAAAAAATCAGACTAAACCTGTCTTGGAAGGCATCAACAGTATTCTTAAGGCTATTGACAGTTCACAAGGCAGAAAAGGTATTGAGAGAAGAGTATCTTGGTATGACAGAAAAGGCAAATCGTGTTCAAGATATTCTGATGTTACGCCTTCTTATATGGGTGATTTGGTTGATGAGATAAAGATGTTTGTTGACCGTGGTGATGGCAACGCTTTAAGGGAATTTTTGATGACCAAGTGGGGTCAGGATCCTTTCTTCTATGACAGTGAGAAGGGTAAATTCCGCAACATGTGGTTACAGGAGCTGTGGGATTCTGTCAATAAAGACGGTTCAATCAGGGGTGACTCCTTTGCTGTTACCTTTGAGTTTACTGAATTTCTTGGTTCCAACATAGAACAGAATCCTGTAAACTTTGAGAATTTCTCCGAGAAGTCACACGCTGTTGCCATGATAAAGAACTTCATCCAGTTGAGGGATCAGACTGAAGGTAAGGCACAGTATGCTGATTATCCCAGTTTTATTCTTGGCGATTCTGGTGTACAGAGGTTCTTCAGAGCAAAACATTATTCTTTCGAAGAGGTAATGGAAGGAATGAAGAACGCCTATTATCAGGAGCTTGAGAGAATGAAGAATACCAAGGATCTTGTGGAATCATTACGCAAACAAGGAATACAAGACGAAGAAGGTAATCCTGATTTGAAGAATATGCCGGAAGGCTTTGTATCTACTGAAAATGTTTTCAGTACACTGGTATTCCTCAACCCTGATTTTGTTGATACAAAATACTGGAGAGAGGTTACAGGAGATACAACTACTTCTGACGAAGAACTCGCCAAAGAGGAAAATCGAGAAAAGTATGTACAGAAGGTGAAGACTGCCATTAAGAACAATCCTGCGATACTGGATCATGTCATTGAGATGTACATGCAGGATTCTTTGGCAAAGTTCAAGGATAAGCTTTGCGAGCAAGGTATCCTCTCAAAGAATGCTGAAGGTGAGTACAATGATGCGGAAGGCAGATTTACATCAAATGCAGACAAACTGTATGACGGAGATGTAGAGGAACTGATTAAGGATTTCTATTGGAATACCAAGTTTGCAACCATACAGCAGATACAGATGTTCACTGTAGATACTGCATTCTATAATCCCTTTATGCCCATCAAAGACCTGCAAAAGAGATACAAGGAGATTTATGCTCCTGGTAAAGGCTTGTCTATAGAAGCAAGGGATTATAATGGCAGATTGTATTCAGAAAGGAAACTTAAGGATGGTACAACAGTCATCAGAAATCACGAAGTTGTCAGGTATTTTAAGGATATTGAATTAAGCGCTAAAGAAAGGGCTGAATTCTATGAGACTATTAAAACCCAATACAAAGATAATCCTGAAATCATTGAAAAGTATACCAAGAGTTCCATTACTGATGGACAGGGTTACAGAACTTTAGATTCATATAGGGCTATCATGGGTATGGCTGGCCAATGGACAAGGGAAATGGAAAGGGTTTATGAAAGAATTCAGGAACTCCGCGAATTGGCAAAAACAAGAGAAAACCAGAGTCTTACTGCAGAAGAAGTTCAGGAGATTGCTGACTCAATGATTATTCTCCAACCCATTAAACCTTACATGTTTACTCTTGAGAAGGTAGATACAGGCAATGGAAAGACAGTTCTTGTTCCAGTACAGCACAAATATGCCGAAGTCATCCTTATTCCAGAACTGATGCCTAAAGGTAAACTTAGGGATATGGCTTTATGGATGGAAGACCGTGGTGTTGATCTTCTTGCATCTACAGCTTGTGTAAAAGTAGGTGCATTCGGCGCTTGTGATATTAAAGGAATTGAAGAGAAAGACGCTCTTTGGGATGCTCTTGACAAATCATATTCCCATAATCTTCCTTTGACTGACTACAGAATTCAGAGTGGTGTTCCTGAACATCTTAACCAGGATCAGTTGTTTGGTACCCAAATACGTAAACTTATTTATTCTGGCATTAAGAAGAGCGATGATTACAACCATTATCTGAAGAATATTCTTAAGCAGTACAAAGGTGGTGAACTTGAGGTATACATCCCAGGTGCAGGTGAAACAGGAATGGTAAAGCTTACCGGTGATAATGTAATCAATCTCTATAACTGTCTCATTATGGCAAACATGTTTGACAGCTATGAAGAAATGGAAGCCCATTCAAGCAGCAAGGAACAGTTGTCTGAGATGCTTATTCAGAACGGCATTGCAAATGCTAATCAGGTTGCTGATGTGTTGATAGGTCTTTCAATTTCAGGAGAAGGTGAAAACGCAGACTTCATGATACCTGTAGGTGATCCTACAATGGAACATGATACCACAGGTCTTATTCTATCCTTGTTCAAGAAAGGTGTAAACAAGCAGAAGATTAAAGGTGGTTCTGCTGTTCAGATGGCTCCTATGGGTACACTTGAAGATGGTGGACTTAGGGAGGTTTGTAGCGCAGAACATGACAATGTACTCTATGAGGAAATAGAAGTTACCTTTAATCCGAGTTACACTGATGCAAACGGAAATGAAGTTCCTTTAAGATTCTCTGATTACTGTTTTGCAGATAATTTCGGCAATCATAATGTAGGTGATCTTATTCCTGGAACTGTCATTGACGAAGAGACTGGTGAGGAGGTTTATGCTATAGTTAAGAAAGAAGAGAATCCTGAAGAATGGGAAGAGTATCAGTCTTACACATATAAGCAGGTAAATGGTAAATGGGAACCTTGCAGATATGATGAAGACGGAGCCACTGTAATCAAACCTAAGATTGAAGTGGAATTCCCTGGTATTCTTGATATGATTGCATACCGTATTCCTACTGAGAGATTGTACTCTGCGGTAAATTGTAAAATCAAGAGGTTCTCTCATCCTATGATGGGTGGAGTCCTTAAGGTCCCTGCATCAGGTACTACCAAAGCTGGATTTGACTTTGATATCGATAAACTGTACTTCTTTATGAAAGACTTCTCAATGGAACATTTTTCAGAAGATGAAGTCGGTGACATATGGAAAGATATCTATGGTATTGATGAAAAAGGAAAACCTACCGGTGAAAGCGAATTTCCTGGTTTGTTTGAGGCTCTTAGAAATGCAAGAGAAGCTGCAGAAAACCAGACGATTCCATTCTTAAGTACTTCTTCCTTAGGTTCTATTGCCAAGATATCCGGTGATAAGGATAAGGTAGCAGAACTTCAAGGAGTTGCTGATGGTTCGGATCAGTCCACCAGCAACAGGTTGAAGATCTATGACAGATTGTATAAGTACTGGAATTCTCC
>Ga0247611_10002824_pt1 | contig 26958 bp, 16 predicted proteins | sample 177DNAGHGhighgp2_FD_192422 | JGI IMG/M metagenome (GOLD analysis project Ga0247611, IMG submission 192422) | Sheep rumen microbial communities from Palmerston North, Manawatu-Wanganui, New Zealand - 1770 DNA GHGhigh gp2 | ecosystem: Host-associated > Mammals > Digestive system > Stomach > Rumen... | reverse complement strand
CTGAGTTTAATGCAGGAAATAAAGTTGCAGCTGCTGATAAAAATATTACTAAAGAAGTTGAAACAGAAATTAATAATAATTCTGCTACATCTGATTTATTTATCTAAAATAATTCCCCTAAGGTTTATTACCTTAGGGGATTTTTATTTAAATACAATACCTTACATTAATAATATTATCCTTAACTGATACTCGAATTTCATAAATAGTTGTCCACATTAGACCTTTTAAATCATCATTTATATTTGAATAGATTTCTTTAAGCTTTTCATCATTTTCAATTAATTTTATAATTTCTTCACTTGTATGTTTTAGAATATCATCATTTACTAATGCTACAATTCGATTAATCTCCGTATCTACATAATGCTTATCATTTAATTGTCTAGCTGTAAGAGGTTTAAAATCTTTTAGCTTAATAGTAAAAATTGGAGTAATCTCATTAATAAACTTTCTCTTTGTTGCAGATGTAAATTCAAATTTTTCACAATTATCAATAATATTTCGCATCATATCGATAAAATTTTTAATTCCAATATTTTTAAGTAAATTCTTCCTTAAAAATTGTAACTGAGCTAAATCATTCCTATCTTCATCGGTCATGATTGTATCTAAAGTTTCATTCATATTTATTTACCTTCACTTTCAAAATTATTTTTGTAATACTTTAATTCTTCATTTGTTAATCTACCAGATTTATCTGGTTGTTTGCATAATGCAAAACTAATAGATGTATGTTCTTCAACATCATATTCTTTCCTAAATCTTTCTTCAATAATTTGAGCATCATTCCAGAAAAATATTTTTTCTAAACTATCATAAATTGTTTTAGCCACATTATCAACATCTGGTTTTTTATTATTCTTATATTCATTCTTATAGGCTAATACTTTCTTTTTTCTTGAATAAGACTTTGGAATTTCACATGTTAAACATAAATCGCTTATAACATACATTTCTTCATTAACTGGAATTTCTACATTTAATTCTTCTAATTTTTCAAGAACTTTTTTCCTAAAAATATTTTTATAAGTAGCTAATGGATCATACAATCTTATACCTGATAAACGATGTCTCATATATGGTTCAATAGCTTGATCTATTTCAATTTCTACTATTGTATTATCATCTTCATCAAGAAAAATATTTACTTCAACATTAGCTTCTTTTATTTTTTTATTTTTTCTTGAAATAGTACTCTCTACAGCTAATTTTCTTGCCATTTAATCATTCCTTTCATTTATATGATTTTTATAATTTAAATTTTAATTATAATTTTTTTATTAAATAAATTTTTTCAAATTTAACTTAACATTATAAATTTTCAATTTAAGAAAGAAGGTTTTGAAATGAAAAATTTAGAAATTAAAGATAAAGATCTAAAATTTTTAAAGGGTAAGATTGAAATTTTTGATAAAAATGGGAATCTTTATTTTACTACATCTAATTTAGTATTAACTGCTTCAAGAGCTGCTATTATTCAACTTCTTTTTAACGATGATAAAGTTGCAGAGACCATTAATGCTCTTGAGAATGTTAATTATGTAGAAAAGCTTCCAACTTCAAATAATGTTAAGAAATTAATTTGTGGATTTTCTCTTGGTAATGGTGGTGCAAATATAAACGTTTCTCCAACTACAATTAAAGTTCCAAGTCATAAAGATAACTTTGTTAATGGTACATTTTCTAAAGTACCTTTTATTTCTGCTGAGAATGGTATTGGAGGAACTATTACAATTAAAGGTAATAGTTCATATGAAAATTTGGATGAAATTATCAATACTTCTTCAGCTTTAGAAAATCCTTCTATTTCAATTGCATCAAATGATAATATCGTTGTCAATAATAATGGAGCTATTAATTCAGTTAGATATTTCTATGCTAATGATACCAATTATTATTGTAAAGCATTTGATATTATCAATAATAAGTGTAATTATATTAACACTACTGGTGAAATTGATTATGTAATTAAGCTTCCTGTTGATAACTGGGATGCTGTAGGTGAAACTATTAGTGAAGTAGGACTAGTTTTAGCAGATTGTACAGTTTCTTCAGATAATAAAAATATTATTGCTATTGACGATTCTACTGTTCATCTTGCTACAAGAGCTACATTCTCTCCAATTTCTCTTGCTACGGATCTTTTAAGTAGTTTTACTATTAAGTATCATATTTATATTTAAAATATAATTCCCCTAACCTTAAAAATGGTTAGGGGAATTTATAATTAAGATTCTTCCAAAACTACAGCACTATATACTTTAAAACCATCAGCACCATTACTATTTGGATTAATATTAACTAATTTAAATATATAATTCGAAGCAACATATTTTGCATTTAAAGATGAATAGTGGTCAGAGTCAAAATTAACTTCGAAAGATTTAAACCATGACTCAACATCTATAATAATACTGGGAATTGTAATTTCCAATGTTTTAGTATATACAGTTTTATTATATAATTCTTTCTCTTTATTTATATTATTTAGATTATTTATATAAGTTCTGGTTTTTAATAAATCTGTATTAGCATTTACATAGTTTCTCATTTGAGCATCAATTGTATCAGCTTCTCTTGAGAAAGATGTGATATTTGTACCAATAACTTCCTTTATATAATGTCTTTTATCTACTATCTTAACCATATTTGGAAGTACTGTTAATAAGTTATCGTCACCCATTTTAGAGAAACCTGCTCCCATATGAGTAATTGGATCCATTGACTCTTGTTCTCTTATAAATGATACTTTTACTTTATTAGAACCCTTTTCATCAAACCAATTATTAGATTGAACTCTGAATAAATCAAAACCATAAAACATTTTAAGACCTCTATCATAAATTCCATAATAATTATCTAAATATTGAATTGCATAGAAAATATTATATGGAGTAAATATTAATTGATCATAAAGTCTTAAATTATCAGGTTGTTGAATAAATGTTTTATTTGGAAGAGAATTTGACATATAACAGAGTGCATCTAATACACTACAATTTCGATAAACTCCTGAAAATAGAATTTTATTAGCATCTAAGCATTCTTTTTGAACTAATTTTAATTCAAGAATTTGTTTATTAGCATATAAAGCGTTTTCCATATAAACTTCTTCTTCAATATTTACAGGAGAAGAATTCTGTTTAACCTTCTTAAGAGTAGTCTTAAATAAAGTATTATATAGAATTGGAGTAGTTTCTTCAACGCTTTTATATCTCAGTTCTAATTCAAATTCCATATCATCATCAAATTGAATATTTGGAATATAATAGCTTTCAATACATAATTGTAAGCTAAATAATGGAAAAATATATCTAGTAAAATTCATTTCAACTTGAAGAATATTAATTCTATTAGTTAAATCTATTGTATCTCCATTTGAAAATATAGCAGTTAGTATAGGAATATATGAATATCTGGGAGGAACCAATTCCAGATCATTAGAATGACCTTGTATTTTTTCATTTAATTCCAATTCTTCATTCGTTGGTTTATAACCCATACTTTCTTGAATATTTTCACGCATTCGGTTCCTAGCTTCTCTCATTTCTGAAGCTTTACTCATTAAAATCACCTCACAAAAAATATATTATTTATAATAATTTTTTATTTTATACATTTTTAAACAAGAATGTATAAAAAATACTACTAAAGAAAGGAATGTATTTTTTATGGAAATTAGAACTAGTTATGTTAATAATCTTAAAACATTAAACGAAGTTCAAAAAGAAACTGAAGAATTTAAAAAAGATATTACTTTAAATATTAATAATTTTAAAAAATTATCTTATCTATATGATCGTGAAGCTTTAGCAAGAATGCTTCAAAATATCATTGTTACTAAAAAAGGAACTTATCCAAATAATCCAGATTTTGGAGTAGGAATTGAAAATTATATGTTCGAACTTGCTGATGGTAAAACAATGTCTGAAATGATGACTAATATTAATGAACAGATTGCAAGATGGATTAGTAAAAATGAAGATATAGATATTCAAGTGGATGGACAATATTTAAAATCCAATAATAATCAATATGTAAATCTAGTATTATATTTTTCAGTTACACGAAATCCAAGTTTAAATATTATTGGAGAGGACAATTCGGATATTTTTACATTATTTTTGACTAATGATTTGAAGAATAGAAGAATTGTTTCAAAATTAGAGTTATAACGAAAGGAATGAATTTTTAATGGCAAACAAAATCACAACTAAAAATGAAGATCTTTTTCCAAAGATGAATGATGAACCCGATGATGCTATGAAGGAACTTCTCAAGGTTAGAGATGAACTTGTAAATGAAGAAGAAGCAAAAGAAAATAATGAAGCAAATAATGAAACAGAACAGCCAGAGCCTTCTCCTAAGAAAAAGACTTCTAAATCTACTAAGAAGAAACCAAATTCTTCTACTGAAAGAAAGCTTACTACTAGAGAAATTATGGAGCAGGGAGAGGCTGGAAAAAGAAATAAGAATGATGTTCTTATGATGTCTGAAAGACAAGATGTTATTAAGGATATGAAGGTACAATTCAATGATGTTATTAGTAAAATGACAATTGATCTGAATAATATTGTAATTTCAGATTCTCTCGATACTATGGAAAAGCATACAAATACTGATATTGTATTTAATAGTAAGCCTACATTTGAAGTACCACTTGCTCAGAGCTGTTATACAGCTTATATGCAAGCTCTTGTTTACAGTGATATCAATTCTATTATTGAATCAACTGGAGATAACTATTCTGTAACTCTTAAAACTTATCAGGTAATTTATAATAGAATTCAAGCTACTAGCGTAGGAAAGCTTAGCTTTGAGACTTTCTTAGAGTGTACATCTTTCTTCGATCTAGCTTCACTTTACTATGGTCTACACATGCAAACCTTCCCAGGAACTACTAACTTTACATTTGAATGTAGATCTTGTAAGGAAAAATTCTCTCAGGATATTCCGAATGATGCTCTTGTATTTTCAAAGGATGATGCTATTTATGAGAGACTTGATAAGGTAAGAAGAGAAGCTGACAATCCTAAGTATATTATCGAAAATTCTCTTATTTCAAAGCATAATAGAATTTGTCTTAATGATTCTAAGATGATTATCGATATTAGAATTCCTTCTCTTAAGAATCAGCTGGATATTCTTAAGTCTGTACCTGCAGAGGAATATGAAGCAATTGCAGATGATCTTACAACTATTCTTTTCTTTAAGAATGTTTATATGATCAACGTTCCTGAAACAATTCAGAAGCAATCTCCTGTTTATTATGAGCTTAAGGGAAATATGCCAATAATTAATGCTATTAAGCAGCTTACTATTAACGATAGCAAGCAGCTATCAAAGGCTATTGAAGATTGGACCGAAAAGTATAAGGTTGAATATAAGATTCCTAGCTTTAGCTGTCCTAAGTGTAAGGCTAGTCTCGGTGATATGTCTATTGATATGGAAAACACGCTTTTTCGTCTAATGCTCAGTCTATAAGTCCAGATAAATTACCAAATGAAAAACTAAAAGAAAGACTGGAAAACAGTGCTAGCTTATTATTATATTTAGTAGATCTCTTTGATGGAAAAATTTCTATAAAAGAAATGGAACAAATGGACTATTCTTTATTATTAGCTATGAAAAATGTTAAAGAAAAATCTATGCAAGCTGAACAAGAAAGAATAGAAAAAGAAAGAGCTATGAATACAAACTAACACTTTGGACTGAGCGATAAATTTTTATAGATTGTGAGGTTTATTTTATGCAATTTAATAATTATAATAATTTGCTTGAAACCTCTGATTTGGAAAACTTTCACTCTTCACTAGACAAACCAAATGGATATACCTTCAATCAGCTAGTTAATATACTAGCTGATGAAGATGTATCCTATGAAATTGTCGATGGATTTGATAAAGATTCTAAAGATAAAGAAATTAAAGAATTTAATAAAATTACTATTAAATTTGATAAGAAAAATCAATCTAAATGGGAAAAAGTGTGTAAAGATTATTCCTTATATGAGGTATTCAGTATAAAACATAATAAAGATACTTATATAATTAAAGCTTAATGGAGGTAAGACTAGAAAATGAGTAGCAAATTTGAACAAATCACTGATAATGATAAAATTACATGTAATATTGTAGATGAGAAGCAATATAAAAAACTTGTAAATATGACTTTAGAAAAAATTTCTCAAAGTCTTGTAAAATCTTTAGGATATTATGGTTCTTCAGCAATTATTGAAGATAAGATTTCTGGTCATACCGCTTCAAAGGATGGATATACTATTCTTAATAGTTTTAAATTCCAAAATCCTATTGCTACAACTATTTATGAAATCATTAAAAAGATTTCATTTAATTTAGTACAAACTGTTGGTGATGGTAGTACATCTTCAGTAGTTATTGCGAAAGAATTATTCGATGGTATTAATAATGCCATGAATGATCCTTCAAATCCACTTTCAAATTGTCCTCCTAAGATTATTTTTGATACATTAAAAAGTATTGAAGATGAATTAAAAGAAGCAATTGAAAAAGTTGCAACACCTATTACAGATGATAATTTTGATGTAATCAGGAAAATTGCAGAAGTATCCAACAATAATGACAATAATGTTGGACAGAATATTTATGATATCTATAAGAAAATTAAAAATGAAGGATTTATTTATCTCGAAAATTCAAAAACTAATGAAGATCATTATGAAATTTTAAATGGTATTGAATTTGCTTCTGGAATGGTAGCTGAAGATTTTTCTAACGATAAAAATAAGCCACAGTTTACAGCTAAAGAAGCTAGAATTTTTATGTGTAATGATAGACTTGATAGTACGGATTTAGCTTTAATGGTTGATTCCGTAGGGTATATTATTTCACAAATGACAACACCATTAGTAATCATTGCAAGATCTTTCTCAGTAGAATTCGTTTCTACTTTCCAAGTTAATAAGCAAAGACAGCCAGGAATTCAAATCTGTCTTGTTGATTTTAATTTTGCATCCAAAAATCAAGAAGAAATATTCAAGGATATTGCTCTTTATACAGGTTGTGAAATTTATGATAAATCAATGGGTAGTGAAAGATTAGGAAAGAATTTCTATAAAATGACTGGTAAATGTAGTGAAATTCAGATTACTAATAAGACTACTAAGATTATTGGTATGAATTGTTCTCAAGAAGATATTGATGAAAGAGTTAAAGGTATTGATGAGAATATTGAAGCTCTTAAGGAGTTAAATGATCCAACTATGGATTCTAGAATCTTCCAGCTTGAAACAAGAAAAGCTAATCTTAAATCATTAGTAGTAAAGTACTTTGTAGGAGGAGATACTGAATTCGAAAAGAATAATAGAAAATATCTCATTGAAGACAGTATTTTTGCTTGCAAGGCTGCATTACAATCTGGATATGTTTCTGGTGGTAATTTAATCATTCCTAAGATTCTTTCAGATAATTCAAATCTTATTGGAGAAATAAATGGTGATCCAGTAAGAAATGCACTTTATGATATTATTCTTAAATCATTTAAAAATTGTTACAGTTATGTATTAGGAAACAGATTTGTAAATAAGGATGAAATTAAACCTATTGTAGATAAATGTATTAGTGAAGGTCTTATTTATAATCTTAAAACTGATAAATATGAAAAAGATTCTGAGACCGATATTATAAATTCGGCTATGACTGAAATTGAAATTATGAAGGCTGCTTTCAGTATTATTGGTATTCTGGTTACATCCAATCAGTTTATTGGAAGAGCTTTTTAAATAAATAATCCCCTAAGGTTTTCCTTAGGGGATTTAAATATATATTTTAATAGTGTATATGCATATATACCAATAAATTTTTTATGGAGGTAATACTATGAAAGAATTACTTGAAATTCTCATCTCTAAGTTCTGTGAGAATATGACTGACGAAGAGGTAGAGGAATTTTCCTCTAGTTTTCAGAAGTCGAGTGTTTACAAAAACATTCAGGATGAAGTGAAGGATATGCTAAGAGAGTATATCGATGTACTTCTCGATAGCCATTCTGATGAAATTGAGAATCTCGTTAAAAATAGAAAGTTCTCATATGATGAGGAACTTCTTGAAGGAGCCATTGAGACTCTCGAAACTACACTTTCAGCAGCTAATAAGATTGAGGATTTCTTTAAAGAAAATCAGAGCATCTTTGCCGTTAAAGATGACAAACTTCACGATGTGGTAGGGGAACTCTCAACACAGCGAGATAATGAAGATTTCCATTCATTCTGTCAATCAGCATGGGATGATTGGTCTTCCTTCTATAAAGAGAAGGATGTAGAACTTCGTCCTGTTGGAAGAAGTCAGAGCAGATTCACTATTGCTCCAGATGGTTATCGTAAAGATACACAAGAACGATATGATGAAATGGTTGATATCCGTGATGGAGATAGTCAATTTCCTACTATTGCAGATTTCTTTATCTCATGGGTTGTAGATGATTACAATCCATTTCTGTCTGATACTAACACAATATCCATGCCTGTTATTCCTGAAAGAAGAGATCTTTACAAAGGATATGTAATCACTATTCTTAAAGTCCTTAAAGAATTTAAGAATCCAGAAGAAATCTGGAATCTTGCTTATAACTTCTATAAGAATAGATGTTTGACGGAAGAGAATGGATATAGCCATTCAGAAGCTGAAGGTATTCTTGATGATATGAGAATCAATGAATTTCTTCAGGATATCATTGACACATATTATTATGTGGATGAAGAACATGTTGAACAGTGGAAGGATGACTTTAAAGATCTGCTTGAAGTGAATTCGTATTACTATACATTCAAAGATCATCAAGTGGAGAATTTCAAATTCTTCCAGTCATCACTCAATACCGATGGTGAGGAAGAACTTTCCCTGATGGATAATGAAAGTATTGATTGGTTTTTCATTTCGTGCTGGGCTACAGCCAGAACAATTCTTGTAAAGAATTGTCAGTACAAAGCAGTATCACTCTTACAGGAACTAAAAGAAAAGGTAATGTCCAAGAAGAATACTGGAATCGAGGATATTATTAATTTCCTTAAGGAAAAGAAGGTAGATTATATGCTCCTTCCTGAAGTTCATTTCAATAATAATGATATGAACGAGGAATTTCAGGGATATAGAACTGAAAACTTCTTCATTCCTGTAAAGAGAGGAGAAAACGTCTAACTAATTTAATTCCCCATACCAAATACATGGTATGGGGAATTTTTTTTTTAACTTTCATAAATCTCTTTGATTTTACGTTTAAGCTCTATAAGTGCTTTATTAACATTTCCATCAATTAATATATCGAGAGTCATACGAGAGTTAATACTTAAAGGAGAAAGTACACCTTCAATTGGTTCATCTTCTCTAAATTCAGAAAATGGCTCTTCACCTTTTTCTATTACTGTTGATACTATGGTCTTTAAAGCAGTACCATAAATTATCTTATCTCCGATATCAAGTTTGTCTTCATATTCAATAAAGAATTCAAACATGATACCATCACCAATTTCAGTACCTTTAATTTTCCTATCAGTTTGCTTTTCAATAATAGGAGCATTAACACTATCATAACCATTACCCTTAATACTTTCGATAGCTTTCTTTCTAGACTTACCCTTAGCTATATAATCATTGAGTATAGTTTGAATACTCTTAGAATAAGCTGAAATATCACTAGCGTAGTAAATATTAATTTTAACTACTCTTCCAGTATATTTACATTTTAATTCATTTTTAGAAATTTCAGCAATATCCTCTGCATATTCAGAACCAATTTTTCCTAAAATATCATTAATGGAATCATCGTCAAAAGCATTTTCAAATACAATTAAAGGTTCTCCAGTCTTAATATATTGACCTTCCTTTGCAACAAATGATACAGTTGCATTAGTATCAAGAACTACTGTCTTTCTCATTGTAATCTTTGATGCCATTTTTTCAGAAAGAGTTTCAGTAATACAAGATGAGTCTTCTAGAGTGAAATCTCCTGAAGCAATAGCTACTTTAGTAAGTTTACCGAGATTATAAGAAAGATCTTCATTTTTACCATTACCACTAAAGAATAATGGGTTCTTAGCAATTACAGCTCCCTTTGTAAAGGTCTCTCCAACACCATATAACATTTCAAGCTTTTGAGAAATAAAGAAACCGCCATTAGAGTTATTACACTCACTAACAGCTAAATCGACTAAATCAGCCTTACCAGACTTATATCTGAGTATAGCAACTTCATTTTTATAGTCAATCTTTTCAATCTTTCCATCTTCTTTTGCTTTAAATGCAAATTCATCAGAAATCATATAAGGAGCCATTTTTTCTACACCAGATCCAATAAGTAATGGATCTTGGTCTTTAATTGAAATGATATGCTTCTGCTGAACGGACTGCATTGAAATACGAGGAGGATCTGAGTGAGTAGTGGTACTTACGTTAATTAACTCAGAGAAGTCGTATTGTGTTGTACTACCATTACCTTTCTTATTAGCATCGATAAATCCATAAATATTTGAAATTTTAGGATCATAAGTAAGCTGTTTTACAATACCTACCTGGTTTCCTTCAGGGGTATTAAGACTTACTAAATCGATCATATTATCATTATATGCACGAACTCTTTTAGTGTAGGCTTCATTAACATTAATTCCAGAAAGCCCCTTCATTGAAGCAGTACCCATTCTCTCTAGTTCAAGAGATGGGTTAAGGGATGAATAACTTTCAATAGTCTTGAGTTCCATTAATTTTTTAGTAAGAATATCTGGATCTACTGTAACTTTAATTGGATTTTTAGCATGTTTAGAATCCTTATAATGTTTAAATGCATCTGCATATACTTTATAAAGCATTGCTGGAATCTGTTCTGCACCACGAATTCTAAAGTTTGAAACATCACTCGGTTCAGTATATGATACATCTTCAAGTAATGTATTTGCATATAATAATACATCATATACATTAGTTGGTTGATTTAATTCTTCAAGAATATCCTTTGTAATAGGATCAATCATTAATGTAAGAGTATTATGGAAACCTTTAGCAGCGTTTCTTGAATTGAATACATCTTGGAAAAAGTCAAGATATGGTTCTTGCTCATTCATATCTGCAAATATAATTTGCTCACAATCCATTTCAAGTAATCCAGATAAAAGAATACTATTCCTAATCTTACTATTATCATAATAAAGATAACCATCTTTAAATTTAATCTTACCAATATCATCTTGAACGTGAATTGATTTATTCTTACTGTCAAATTCATATTCAATTTCATATCTATTTAAAAGATTAAGAAGACCAATCTCATAAGCTAATAAGATTGCTAATGGTATCTTTTTATTATTAATCTCAATTCTTGAATATGTTAGCTTATTACTGGTTTTAATCTTACCAGAAGTAGCCTTATTAAGCTTATCAGGCTCAGTATTATCTTGAATAAGATTAATAATAAATGATGATAAAGTTTGCTCCAGATTTGAATAATTTTTACCATCATAGAGATATACCATTTTATCCATAATATTAGAAATAATTATTTCTTTCTTACCTTCAGTATAACCCAAAATAAAATAAAGCTTTTTATCATAAGTAGACTTTGTAGCTAATTTTTCATCGTAGGAATTCTTAGTAGGATCTATTGAATCCATTAAAAATTTCTGATTGAAAATAAAATGATATCTATCAATATCTAAAGAATATAGATACTTTGATATATCATTATACTCAGCCGTTGCAATATATTTTGAATTATCTTTTAAAGAGTTACCATATTTGAATTCTAATTTACAACCAGCTTTTTTAAATGAAGTAAGATTTGTTTTTAAGAATAACTTCTTAAGATATTCAAGTTTTTCAGAAAATTTTTGACCAAATCTCATTAAGAAGTGTTTATTATAGTTAGTTGTAATTTGAACTCTATCTGGTTCAAGTTTTACGATAGGCATAAAAGTAATCTGTTTCATAATTACTTTTTTACTACCGTTAATATACATAAACTTACCATCTTTAACTTCTGGAATATTTACTTTAAATTTATGAGTAGTATTACTATCATCTTTAAATTCCACTTCAAGTAAAGATTGTTTTGACATATCAGTATTATTTTGAGTTAGTTTAATATCCTTGACAAACATTCCGATGTCCTTATCGTCATTAAATGATTTAAGAACGTTTGCGATATCTTTATTAAACTTCTTTTTCATATAACTATCATCATAACTTTTAAGAGTACTAGTCTTAATTTCTTTATTGATGATAGTTCCTGTATTAGAACCGCCAATTTCTTCTTTATCAATAGATTTTTCTTTATAATTTCTTTCAATATCTTTTAAAGAAACATCCATAAATGAAAGCTTATCCTGCTCTCTTCTAAGTTGTTCAGCATTCATTTTATGATATCCGTTTAGTTGTTGATTCTGTGCTTGAAGTAAAGATTTCTTGAATTCTTCTTTTTGAGTCATAATATTCATTAAATCTTCTTCAGTAAGTTCATCAACATCATTATCATTTATTTTTTCAACAGTATTTTCAATTTCACTATTGATATTATCTAATAACTGATCATCTTCGTCTCTTCCAGTATTTGAAATACCTAAATTTTTAACTACAGTCTTACGAATATTATCCTTTTTAGTTTCTTTCTTTTCCTCAATAACTTCTGTATGACTTAAAGCTTTTTCAAATCTAGATGTCTTTTCTGTATTATTTGCTGAAATTACAGTATTATCTCCCTCTTCGTCAGCTTTAAGAATATCTTCAATAGGAGTAATATTCTTAAGAGCTTTAAGACGAGTAAGAATCATTGGTTTCTTTCTAAATGTCTCTTCTGAAAAGACGAATCTGAAGAAAGTTTTCTGCTTTGGAGATACAAAAATGAAAGTAATATCTTTAAAGTATTCTACCATAAACTCATACTTCTTAGTAAGAGCTAAAATAAAATAATTTAAATAGTCATTTTTGTCATCTACATTTAGATTATCCACGTTAAACACTACAGCTTTATATTTATATGAAGAACTACTGATATGCTTAAAAATTAAATCAAAGAATTCTCTAATTTTAACAAGTCTTGCTTTTCTAGAAGCTTCCGAGTTAATATTGGCAATTGGAGTTAAATCATAGAATATATTCTTATTTTTATAAGCTTTAATATCATTTCTACAATCTAAACGATAATCGACCTTTTCTAAGAACTCTTTATAATGACGAGGACGTTGAATTATTTTACGAATCTTTCTATTTTCAGAAACTAATAGTTTTTCAGTATAATAACCCTTAAAATTAATTGGGCTAAAAATATGAGAATTAATTAATGAGATAAGATCTTCATTACTTTTTCCTATATGAAAGATAATTTGATCTTTTTTGCTATCTTTTAAAGTAGCTATAGACTTAATCTGTTGTCTGGAAAGTCTATATTCTGGAATTCTTTCTAAATCTATCATTTATTAATCATCCTCCTTTCAATCTTTTTTATCGAAAATAAGCCAATGACTAGCCGATCTCTCTTTATAATCGACATATGCAGCCTTTTTCATATCGGCTAATTTTTTATCATTTACAAATTTAATATTTGGAATAATATCATCTTTATTAACCTGATGAACTGTATCAACATAAATAGATTTATCATAAGTATATGAATAATCTTTAATATCCCAACCGAATCCCATATGCTTTCCAGAGAAAATTGAATAGGTTGGCAATTCTACTACATTTAGATAAAAGTCCATGCTTAGAATTTCTTTCATTACAGAATCTTTTAAAGATTCATGAATAAAAAGCTTTCCAATTCTAAATAACCATGCACAATCATCATAATCTATTACACCTTTATTTATTAAGTGTTTCATAATAAAATTTAAAATAGCATTAGTACCATTTAACCACCAATAAGATGACATTCTCTGCTTACTAATTCTATTTCCATAATTTATCTGATCTGGATAGATGATTCGTTTTCTTTCATAACTACAATTGAAAAGAGTAGTTTTATTTTTCATCTCATCTCTAGCAATAGTATTTTCAATATAATTTCCTTCAAGAAAATAATCCTTATCTAAATCTGAAATATTATAATCTTTTACTACTTGCTCATATTTATCATTTGCTAAGAGACGAATAGTTCCTACATACCTAAATTTAGTAGGCTTAACAAACCAACTTTCTCTATTCATAGTACTCTTTTCGCTAATAAGTCCTCTTTTGTGCAAATACTCATATGGATAGAAACTATTAACATCTTCTCTATTCTCATAAGGACAATATACATCATAATGAGAAGTATAGTTATTTTTCTTATTAGCTAATTGGATAGCCCTTTCAATACTCGAATAGCATGGAATTCTAGCTATATCTGAAGCATCATATTTTTTATCTTCAAAAGATTCAAAAATAATTTTCTCTCCAAAAGTTACCATTTTTGGTTCTAGATATATTTCTTTTGGAGGAACGACTAATAAACCTCTATTAATATTTGATTCTTTAATAATATAGAGATCATTTCTTAAAATATCCATAAATATCACTCCTTTTTCTAAGGTAATAATTAAAAGTTCCAGTATTATAAATTTACTAATAAAAAATAAACGTATATTATTTTCGTGAATTGGGGTAATAATTCCAATTTAATAATTTGCTATGGAGGAATATAAAATGGCAAACCTTATTACAATGCAGAGAAAGAAATTCGTCTACTGGTTTAATTCAATTGCTCTGTCAAATGAACAGCTGCCAGTGGATAAGCTCGATGATCCTGCTGGACTTGGAGAAGAGTCAGTATTTCTCATGCAGGATGAGTTCGATTTCTACTGCAGATTGTCGATGATCTCTGCAGTAACAGAGACACTGGGAGATGAAACATACTTCACAGTAAACTCTGTTATGCTGAATGACTCAACTACTATTTCTATGGTATATTATAAGGATATACTTCTTGAAGTGGTAGTTGAATGGAAGAGTACTTCTAATCCTCTCGATATTAGGAGAAGAAGATTCTTCCAGCCAAAGGAAATGAAGAAGGATGAGATTGTAGAAGATTTTGTTCTTATTATGAAAGACGAAGTTGATTATACTCGTAGAGAGTATATTGACTGTGTCGATAAGAACGAGATTGATTTGCTCTCTCTTCTTCAGACATATGACAAGAAGAAACCTGAATCTGATGACAATGTACCTTCAGATTCGGATTTTAGTTCTGACTGGATTTAAGAAAAAATTTAGTTAGAAAAATCAAGTATATATTATTTTCGTGACTAGGGAATTAATATATACTTATCTATGATCCTAGTCAAAAATAAAATTTTATTTAAGGAGGGCATTACTATGCCAATCAAAAAGCCTATCAAGAAGACTGTAAACACAAACACAACCACAACAGCTAAGGAGGAAAAGAATATGAAGAGACCTGCACCAAAGAAAATCGGCAAGCCTAACACAAAGAAGGCTGCCGTAGTAGATACTGATGAGGATGAGATCGAGGACGAGGAAGTAGAGACAGTAAAGCCTGCTGTCAAGAAACCGACTCTTAAGAAGCCTACTCTTAAGAAGAAGGTTGAAGAGCCTGAACCTGAAGAGGATGATGAAGACGAACTCGATGAAGAAGAGGAAATCGAGGACGAGGACGAACTTGATGAGGATGAGGCTGAAGACGAAGAAGACGAGTCTGATGATGATTCCGATGAAGATGAAAATGATGAGTCTGACGATGATGAGGATGAGTCTGATGATGAACCTGAAGAGGATGAAGATGATGAACCTGAAGAGGATGAAGATGATGAACCTGAAGAGGATGAAGATGATGAACCTGAAGAGGATGAGCCTGTAAAGAAGACAAAGAAGTCTAAGGCTGCTCCTAAGAAGGCACCTGCTAAGAAGGCTGCTCCTAAGAAGGCACCTGCTAAGAAGGAGAAGGATGAAGAGGAAGATTCCTCCTATGATAAGGAGGAAATTGTGAAGGGAACAAGAATGTGTGTTCCTAAGGCAGAGGACTTCTCCAGCAGTTCAAGAAAGATGCCTGGTGAGGTATTTTTCAAGAACCTCTACTCTGCACTTGAAGAGTGTGAAGTAGTAGAGCTTCCTGAGGATGTAAAGAAGATCGCTGATAAGGTAGCGGTTGCTTCTCAGGTATATATGGCAATTCAGAAGGCATTCATCAAGACTCTCGTTACAGACAATTCTGCTGTGCCATTCCTCAATGCTAAGATCTTCGGTAAGGAGAAGGAAGGAAGAGTATTTCCTATCATTCCTGGAGGTCCTGCAAAGAGAGAAACCTATCAGCCTCCTATGATCTCTTTCGTCCTTACAGGAAATAATTTCCTTGAGGGAGAAGGTTTACTCTATGAGTATAACACTATCAGCGAAGCTTCTGCTGCTGGTAGTCGTGATGGAGATACTTTCCGTGTTGAAGTAGACTCCGTTGGAGATAATCCACTCTGGAAGAAGGGCGATGTCATCGATATCGCAACAGGTAAAAAGGTTACTAAGAAGGCTAAGGATACAGGTAAGAAGCCTGTAAAGAAGGCTAAGAAGAAGTAATCTATAACGGTATAATGTGAATGCAAATTGGGGAACTTCGGTTCCCCAATTTTTTTATCTTAGGAGGTAATTCAAATGGAAAAAGTATTTAATGAAAGAGGAATTAATTTTTATAATCTGGTAAAGAATCAGATTCCTATCAACGATAAGTTCCCGAATCCAAATAGAGGAGCAAGAGTTGTCGATGTATATGACTCAATGGCTGGTCAGGTGCTTGAGGAGATTCATGAATACAATAATGAAGTACGCAACCAGCAGTATATTAAAGACAAAACCAAAGCTTATGAAGAGCTTATCGATGTTATTATGTACTCTGGAAGTCTATGGATTGAGACTTCATATGCACTTGGTTACTGTAAAAAGGATATTGATGATTTCTTCAATAATAATGAAATCTTCAATGATTACAATGTTGTACATGCCGATGATGATGAAGATACAATTTGTACAAATGGTCTTCTCACGGCTGAATGGCTCGGTTGTAGTAGAAGACATATTTATGATAGAAAGTATCATAAGCCAACACCTGCTAAGCCAGATAACTATGAAAAGGAACTTCTGCAGTTCATTATTTTCAATACTCTGTTTGGTCTTTCACAGGTATTGACTGATATTTATGAAAGAGAAGGATCTCTTGAGATTCTCAATACATATATTGAGAAGAAGGAAACTTTTATTTCAAATCTTTAATTAAATTTGGGGAATGGGTTAAAATCCATTCCCCAAATATATTTTTTTATTTTTTTCTTAGTAAGAACCTTTTAACAAGGTAATATATTAATTTATTATACTTATTTAATAAATATAGAAAGAAGGTGAAAATATGGCAGATATGGTTCTACCAAATAATGGTAACAAAATTAAATCAGCATTAGCTAAATTAAGCAAACAGAATTTAGAAGAAGTAGAAAAGAATACATCTTTAATAGATAATTTAGAAGAAGTAGTTAAAGATAAATTTGGACCAAAGGAAATTGATGAAGCAGAAAGTGACGTAAGTCCTGAAGAACAACAAAAGAAAGCTTCAGCTATGGTTGCAGAACATCTTGTTTCAATAAATAATATTTCCAAAGTTATTTCAAATGAACTTCATGAAATTCATTCTTCTTTAAATAGTGTTAATAGTCATGTTAATACTATTAATAGCTTATTAGCTTCATCAGCTGTTAGCTTATTACAAGTTAATGCAGTTCTTTCAGCTTTTAGAGCCGATTATATAGCTTTAAATAATGGTGTTGATATAAAAGGTGAATCCTATATCAATAAGGCTTTATTAAAGAGAAATACTCTTTCTCGTATTGGTACTATGGATTCTACTCTTAAAACAATTTTAAATTCTGCTAATAAAGTCTCTAATTTTGCAGATTTAATGTCTAATGGAGTAAGACCTAAAATTGGTAATACTAAAATGGCTAAAGAAGGAGACGGACAAGGAATATTTTCTAAGCTCCTAGGTAAATTATCTCCAGATTTAGCTGAATATGGCGAATTAGCCATGCAGTTTCTTCCAATTATCGAAACATTTACTGGAAGAAGTATTGATGATAGTAATATAAAATCATTAGCTTCTTCAATTCTGGGTAAGCAAAAGAGTAAGCAATATATTGATCCATTGAATGAAATGATTGGTCAATGGATGAATGGACCTTCTAATGGTAAAGCATTTGATATTAAAAAACTCTTAGGAGGAAAGATTAATGAGCTAACAGGTCTTGGCGATGATACTAAGAAACTCGAAAGAGAAAAGAATCCTAAAAAGGTATTCGTAGCATTAGCACCATTAGCTGATGATATCAGAGATATGGTTGAAGCTGAATATGAAGCTTATAAAGCTACTCCTAAAGCACTCATAAAGAAAGCACCGTATGCAACTCCAGTATGGATAGTGAATGATCCCTATCAAGAAAATGGTTTAGATCAAAAAGACCAAAAAGATACTAGAGAAAAAGATACGATTTTAAAACGTTTTGCAGAAATGCTTATGGGTAGAACTACCAATAAAAAAGATTCTGAAGGAAGAGATCTTTTTTCTATTGATAAAACAGAAGGAATGATGGATGGTGAGCTTTTAAAGAAGTACTTAAAAGCTCAAGGTCTTGAAGAAGCCAGTTATAATGAGCAATTCCAACATGTTACTAGTAGACAAAAAGAACTCAAACAAAGAATAGAGAAAAAACGTAGATCTGGTATGGGCGATAGCGTAAGACAGAATGCAAATGGTGAATGGGAACTCATTCAAGGAAATTCCGATAAGCTTGATGCTCTAAGTGGAATGAAGTTTGATAATATTGACAATCTTCTAGCATTTATGAATCCTATTCAGGGTGGTGCTAATGCTATTGCTGAAATGGGTAAATCAGGTCAAAATCCATTAAAATTTGTTAAAAATACCTTAGGTGGTTCCGTTGGCGAAATAGGTAATCTATTTTCTACCGTATTTTCAGGACACCAATCAGGTAGAACTCCTATAAATGGTAAAGGTGATACTTTAATAGGAGCAACTGTTCATGAAGGTGAAATTATCAAAAGTGAAGCTAATACTAATATAACAAACGCTATTAAAAATTTGAATATTGTATTATCTGCTACTTTAAGTGCTTTTCAATCGAATAGTTTTCTTTCTAGAATAAAATCACAACTTTTATATCAAACCCAAAAGGGTGAAGATATTGATATATCAGCTTTAGAAAAACCAGAAAAACCCGATGTCTCTAAAGCAGCTATTAATGAAACTGGTAAAACCGATGCGAAAGCAATTGGTAAATCTGGTGTGTCTACTATATTTTCTTCAGTAAAAGATTTTATTTCCAAACTTAAACCAAAGCCTAAAAAACAGGTTCATAAAAAGTTAAAAGATCTTTTTAATCTTGATAAGAAACCTGAGGAAGAGAAAAAGGTAGAAGAGGAAGAAGAAGAAAAGGATAAAGATGAAGAAGAAAATAAAGAAGATGAAGAAAAAGATAAAAATGAAGAGGAAGAAAAACCAGAAGATGAAGAAAAAGATAAAAATGAAGAGGAAGAAAAACCAGAAGATGAAGAAAAAGATAAAGATAAATCTTCAGCAGAACCTACAGAACCAGTAGATCCTACTAAAGACGAAGATAAATCAAAAGCTGAAGCTACAGATCCTAATGCAGATGCTCAAGAAAGAGTTGAAGAAGAAAAATCTAAAGCTGAAGCGGATGCAGATGCAGCAATTGAAGAGAATAAAGCTGCCGCTGAAGAAAGAGTAAGTAAAGCTACGGCTGAAGCAGATGAACAAGCACAACAGAGTATTCAAGAAGCTCAAGAAAAATCTAAAGCTGAAGCTGATAATAAAATTGCTGAAATTAAAGATGAAATGGCAGCTAAAGTAGATTCTGAAAGAGAAGCTGCTGAGTCTGATGCAGATGCTGCTAGAGAAGAAAGACGTAAAGGTGAAGAAAAGAGAAATAAAATAAGAGATAAGAGTGCTGAACATGTAGCTAATAAAGAAAAAGATGTTCCTAATTCTAAAATTTCTGAAATAATTGCAAAAATTAAAAAAGCTGGTAGTACAGTAATTGAAAAAATTAAAAATAGTACTATTGGAAAGAAAATTGCTTCTGCATGGACTGCGTTAACAGCTAGAATTGCTGAAAGAAGAGCTGGAGCTGCAGGTCGTGAAGGAATGAAGAAAACTAGCTTAATTAAAAGAATTATAATGAAATTAACTGGTAAATCTGAAATAGCTGCTGGAGAAGTTGCAAGTGAGCAAGCTAATATGGCTATTGATGATGCTGCAGAAGGTCCTTCTTTAATCAGTGAACTTACTGGTGCAGTAAGTGGTGCTGTTGCTAAAATTACGGATGCTATACCTTTTCCTCCTGGAGTTGGTAAAATAGCTGCTGCCGCAATTGGTGTGGCTGCTGCCGCAGGTATCGTTGGTGCAGGTATTGCTTTTCTTAAGAAAATTAAGAGTGGTAAAAAAGGCGGTGGTGATAGCAGTAATGATTCTAAAGCTAAGAAGGATGCTCAGAAACAAGCTAAAGATGCTAAAAAGGATGCTGAAAAGAAGAAAAAACAAGAAGATAAAAAAGAAGAAAGTAAAGCTGAAGCAACATCAAATAGCACTAATATAGATTCAGAAATTTCCAAATCTAAAGCAGAAAGTGAAAAGAAAAATAATGAAGGAGTAGGTAAGTCATCTGCAACTCCAATGAATCCAATATTGTCTTTATTTAGTAAAGCTGAGCAAAAATTAATGGGAAATGTAATGAATAGTGCATTCGGTAAAGAAATGATGAAGGATCCCTCTAAAACATCTGGTTTTATGTTTAACATGCAAGCAGGTGATAAAATGGGATTCAAGAATGCTACAACTTCTGCTTTAAGTAAACTTTCTAAGGGTGCAGCTAAAATAGGCTCTGGATTTACAGAAGCAATGTTTGCTTTAACAAATAAACTTATTAAAGATAAGAAAAAATATACTGATGATTTATCTGATAAAACTAAAGAAAAATCCGAAAATGCTAGTCTTGAATATTCAAAGGCTAATTTAGCTAAGGCTGCAAGAAATATTACAGATAAGATGTTAAAGAAATATGATCTTGATGTAATTGAAGGAAAATCATTATCTCAGCTTAAGAGTCAGTTATACTTATCTAAAATGGGGCAACAACCTTCAAACACTACAGCTTCACCTGCAACTCAAGTAGAGAATAAAGAAAAAGCATATATTAATAAATATAAAAATTTAAGTGATCCTTATAATGAATACTTAAATGATGGTAAAGATAAACATGATGATTTTAGAACATGGCTTCCAACTTATTATAAAGGATTAATAGATGAATATGGAATAAGTGCCAATAATTCTTCCAATCTAAGTGATACTACTGAGAAAAAATTATCTGATGAGATGAATAAAGACTTCTATAAAGATTTAACTTCCACTCCAGAATGGTTATTATTAGATAAAGATATAGTCCGTTCAGCTAAAGATGATCTTGAAAAATTAGGTTTTATCTATGATGATTGGATTTATACAACGTCTAATGCAGAAGCAGGTAAATCTAAATATGGAATGAGTATTTTTGGTGGTTTAGGAAGACAAGGAAATGATTATTTAGGAAATGAATTCTTAAATGCTTCAAGTTATGCTCTTAAGAATAATTATAAAGAGAAAAATGGTGGTACATATCCAGGATTCTTTAATAGTTATTTATCAAAATCTGGAATTAATGTAAAGAATGGTATTTCTAATGATGAGATTAAAAAGAGACTTTCTATTGGAAAACCTGTAATTTTAATGGGTTCAGATACTTATGAAAGTGGTAAAACGCCATTTGGTTCCGAACCGCACTATGTAGTTGCAACTGGATATGATGGTAGAAATATTTCTATTGAAGATCCAGATGAACCAATGGGTTCTATGGTTTATAATGCTAATAGTGTTCTCAGTAATAGTAGTATAAAACTTGGAACAGATGATTCTGATACACCTATCAATACAACAAGAAGATCTTATACTTCAAATTCTCCTTCAAGAAAAGTTAGAAGATCTTTAAAAAGTTATAGTAGAGCAGGTAAAGCAAAGCCTAAAAAGATTCGTGTTAAGAATAATAATTCTCGTAAACAAAGAAAAAATAATCCATTTAGAATAATTAATAGAAATGGAAAGGGTAAATATGGTCGTTCAAAGTATGGAAAAGGTTATTCAAATACCGTATGGGTTGGTGACTCTCGTACTGTATTAATGGGATTAAATGCTAATGTAGAAACTGTAGCTTCTAAGAGTGGTGAGATGATAAATTACTTTGTAAATCATTATTCCGATATAACTAGTAAAGTTGGTTACAATATTGTGTGTTGGTATGGTGTAAATGGAGCAGGAGAGTCTCATGCTAAATCATGTGCTACTGCATATAATAAACTTGCTGAAGATATGAAAGGTAAATCAGATATTTATGTTTGTACTATCGGTTTATGTTATAATGATAGTGGTAGTGGTAAAGTAGACGGCGGTGGAGGACAAAGTATTTCTAGCTTTAATGAAGAAATTAAAAAGTTTAATGAAGTATTAGTTCCAATGTTAGATCCTTCTATAAAAGTAATAGATTTATACTCATATATAGATCAATTACATTCTGAATTAGGAACTCTTACTAGAGATAACCTTCACTATGAGAAAAAAGCTTGTTTAAAGATTAAAGAATATGTTGATCAATGTATACAAAATGGTGGAGGTATTGTAGCTACTACTACAAATATAGCTCCAACAAACGTTCAACCATCAGCATCAGTTGAATGGTCTATGAAGAGTTATTTAAATGAAGATGAATTACAACAATTTGTAACTTCTAAGGGTAAATATACTAGAGCTTATGAAGAAGCTTTAGCTGCAGCTCAAGGAAAACAAAATGAGGAAGAAAGCACTGCTACTGTAGATGAAAGTATTTCTGGAGAGATTCCTGAAGATACTTTAGGAACTTCAACTGCAATGCCTTCAACATCAAATGCTTCATCTCCTTCTACAGCACATACTCCTTCTCAGGGAAATACTTCTGGAAATGGAGGAGTACCATCAAATACAGATATAAATAATATAATAAATAATATTAATGTAGTAGGAAAGAATAACTTAGGAACTACCATTGTAAAGAATGATATTAAACATATTGATCCAGAAGATATGAAAGACATTTTAGCTTACTTTAAAGAATTAAATAATATACAAGATGATAGTTTAGACGTATTAGAGGTTATATATGAAAAATTAAGAAAGAAAAAAGGAAAACCTAAAGAAAATTTCAATATCGGACCAGAATTAATCGGTACTCACGGTAGGCGGTATGGAATTTAATCTATAAGTAAAGGAAGTGATAGATATGCCTAAACAAATGAAATCTTCTCAAGAAGTATTAAAAACAGCTACTTCTCATCTTGATCCAGATAAAGAAATTATTGAAAACAGCAAAGCTGAAATTGGATTAATTAAAAAACAAAATAATTCTTTAAATCAGATTAAGCAATTATTATCTGTCGATGATCCTTCTGAAGAGGATACAGAAAAATCTATATCTGGATCTTTAAGAGCATCAGTAGGTTATTTATCATCTATTAGTGGTAGGTTAAATTCCATTGCCTCCACTACATCTGCAGTAAAAGCAGTAGTATCTCCTATGAGTAAAAAATTAGATACTACTATATCTTTACTTGGAAATATTAAAACTTCATTAACACAAATAACTGGTGTTTTATCAGCATTTAGAGCTGACTATTTAATGGTTGCAAATGGAGTCACACCTAGAGGAGAATCTTTAATTAATAAGTCACTCCTTCAAAGAGATTTACAACCATTAATGAGAATTCAAGATAAGGCATTAAAATCAAGTCTTGCTGAAATGAGAAAAGCTGCAACGTTTGCAGATTTAATGTCTAATGCAGTAAGAAAAAAGATAGGTAATAATAAAATGGCTAAAGAGGATGAAGGAGAAGGTATTTTCTCTAAACTCTTAGGAAAGCTTTCACCAGACATGCAAGAGTATGGCGAATTAGCCATGCAGTTTCTTCCAATTATCGAAACATTTACTGGAAGAAGTATTGATGATAGTAATATAAAATCATTAGCTTCTTCAATTCTTGGAAGACAAAAATCAAAGCAATATATTGATCCATTAAATGAGTTAATAGGACAATGGATGAATGGTCCTTCTAATGGCAAGACATTTGACATTAAAAAGTTATTAGGAGGAAAGATTAATGAATTAACAGGTCTCGGTGATGATACTAAGAAACTCGAAAGAGAAAAAGATCCTAATTTAGTTATGTCAGCTTTAGCACCATTTGCAGATGATATTAAAGATATGGTCGAAACAAAGTATGAAATGACTAAAAAGAGACCTAAAATGATTCCAATATATGCTAAACTAGTTTGGGTTGTAAATAGTAAATATCAAGAAAATGGTTTAGAAAAGAAACATGGTAAAAATTTAGCTACTAATGAAGCTGATTTAGATGAGAAACGTTTACTCGATTTAATTTCAGGAAGAGCTACTAATAAAAAAGATAAAGATGGTAGAGATCTTCTTACAATGAATCTTTCAGAGGGTGAAGTTGGCGGTGCTGCTCTTGATAATTTTTTCAAGAAATATTTTCCAGATGCTTCATATAATGATAAGGTCGATTGGGTTTCCAGTGAGAAAGCTAAACATAAAAGAGCAACCTCTAGAGATTTAACAACATCAGTTGTTACTTCTAGAGATTCTGAAGGTCGTTGGCAACAGAGCAAGCAACAAAGTTTAGCAGGTGTTTTAAATGAAACTGATATGTCTGGTATAGATGACTTTGGTGGAATTACATCTGGTATTCTTCAGGCACTTTCTGGAGATATTGTTGGCGGTGCTACTATGGCTCTTGCAGGTGGTGGTACAAAATTATTATCTAGAAGCGGAAGAAAAGATTTAGGTAAAGCCTTAAAAAGTACTGCTGGAACTTTTGCTTCTGGTATGAAAGAAATGTCTCAAAATAATAAGGAAGCTGATAAAAAGCTAAATATACCAGATAAATTCAAATATTTAGTTGCTACAAGAGTTAGAGAATTTTTAGGATATGATGAAAAGAGTAAAATTTCAAGAGAAGATAAAGAGCTTATCAGTGATATTGTAAATGTAGCTTCAGCTTCAATTTCTTTTGATTCTCAGGATAAAGCTCTTGATGGTTTACTTAATAGTAAAGAAACTTTAATCAAACAATTTCAAAATATATTTCCAGATGATCCTTCTAAGGCAGATGCTCTTTATAATATTATAGAACAATCAGCACTTGATTGTTGGGATTATAATATTCCAGATAAAGGTATTTCAAAACTTCTCAAATCAATGGGAAACACAGTTTTAGGCGGTCTTGAAAAGTTTGCAGAAGGTCATAGTAGTGGTCGTAAAGCAAGGAAAAGAGCTAATAAAAAACAATCAATAAAGAAAAAAAGTTCTGCAGTTGCTTCTGCAGGTGATATAGATGACAGTAGAGTAAAAGAAGACGGTACTCCAGTTATTACTAAGGCTTCAGATACAATTGTTCCAAAAGTACATGCCAATGGTGAAGATGCTGCTAATTTATTAAATCAAACTGCAGCATTAGTTGCCATGATGGGTGCTGAAGCAACAAAAGGAATTCAAGCTGAAGAAGCTCAATTAACTATTTTAACTGGAAATGAACCTGCCGAACCAGATTCGAAACCTCTTTCAATTTTCTCTAAAATTATTTCTAAAACTCCAGTAGGTAAAACTCCTGTTGGACAATTAGTTTTAGCAGGAATTGGTTCAATTAAACCTCCTAAATTTAAATCTAAAGCTAAAAAACAAGAACATAAAACTTTAGCTGAAATGTTTGGTTTAGAAAATAAAGAAGGAGAACAGGAAGGGGAGCAGAAAGAAACTTTAGCTTCTAAGTTATTTGGAAAAGTTTCTGGAAAGATAGATGAAACTAAAGATAAATTAAAAGAAAAGCTTAAAGATTCTGGTGTAGGTAAGAAATTAGCAGGTGTTGCTGATAAATTCAAGAAAATTAAGGAAACAAAAGAACGTACAATTGACTCAGCAAAGAATGCTTTAAATGAGAAAAAAGATAAAGCCTTAAAACGTATCTTAAACGGTAAGGACGGTAAAGGTGGTCTTAAAGCTGCTGGTAAGAAAATTTTAACTGGTAAGGACGGTAAAGGTGGTCTTAAAGGTATAGGTAAGAAAATTTTAACTGGTAAGGACGGTAAAGGTGGTCTTAAAGGTATAGGTAAGAAACTTCTCGTTGGAGGAGAAGATAAAAAAGGAGAAGGCGGTCTCAAAGGAGCAGGATTACGTTTATTAAAGGGTAAAAAAGGTGAAAATGGTGAACGTAGTGGTGGTTTAATGGGATTAGCTAAGAAGATTAAAGGAAATAAACCTTCTAATCCTAATAAGAAACCTGGTTTATTATCTAAAATTACTAGTGGTAAGGACGGTAAAGGCGGTCTTAAAGGTCTTGTAGGTAAAGCTAAAGGTAAGCTTGATAAATTTAATGAAAAACATGGCGGTAAGACTGAAGCTGAGAAGGAAAAAGAAAGACAAGAAAAATTAAACAAGGCTACTGAAGATGCAGTTAAGAAAGAAAAACAGGCTGCCGATGATGCTGCTAAATCTAGAAAAGAAAATCAAGAAGAAATTGATAAGAAAAAGAAAGAGGGAGCAGAGCAAGGTGTAGCTACTGAGACTGAAGCTGCTACTAAGAACGCTGCTACCGAGACAGAAACACAAACTGCAATTAATGCTGAACAGGCTGCAGGAACAACTGCTAGAGAAGCCGAAGAAACAGCTGAAACTACTAAAGAAGTTACAATGGAAGAAGCTACTACAACTTCTATGACTTTACTTGAAAAAGCAAAAGCTGCTGGACGTTGGGCTTTAGAAAAAGCAGGTGCTATTGCAGGTGCAGGAAT
>Ga0247611_10002823_pt1 | contig 26963 bp, 48 predicted proteins | sample 177DNAGHGhighgp2_FD_192422 | JGI IMG/M metagenome (GOLD analysis project Ga0247611, IMG submission 192422) | Sheep rumen microbial communities from Palmerston North, Manawatu-Wanganui, New Zealand - 1770 DNA GHGhigh gp2 | ecosystem: Host-associated > Mammals > Digestive system > Stomach > Rumen... | reverse complement strand
TATCCTTTGATGTATCACAAGAAACAAAAGTCATAGTCATTGCAACTGCCATAAGGCAAGCTAAAATAACCTTCTTCATTTCGTTTCACCTCTTTTTAATAAAATAAATCACAAGACTTTACTCCATATTCCAATCTTTGGAGTATTTCTCCCCAATATAATTGGTTGGGGAGACAGGATTTGAACCTATAAGAACGAGGTTTGCTGAAAAGTCTTCTGGCGGCGAGGGAGGGATTCGAACCCTCGGACCACCTTAACGGCGGTCAACACCTTAGCAGGGTGCCGCATTCAGCCAGCTCTGCCACCTCACCATTAACAAGACACACTTTTCGATAAAATCGTCGTTCTACTAACTGAACTATCCCCCTATCTGGATATAAGTTTGGCAGGGGGAGACGGAATTGCACACGTCGTCAACGGCTTGGATTGCATTATCATTTGACGAAATAGCTGATGTGTCTTTAAAATAATATTGACTTTTCAAATAACAAGATACATTATAACCGATGAGTCCGCTGTGTTTACCGATTTCACCACCTCGCCCAATGTGGACAAGGGTAGGATTCGAACCTACAAGTCTTTCGACGGCAGATTGATAATGGGTTTTTAATCGCTGTTAGTATCTTAAATGGTGGGGCCTGCAGAACTCGAATCTGCACCTGCTCGGTTATGAGCCGAGAGTACTACCATTATACGAAAGCCCCATAAGAAAGGAAAGGGGCATAGTTTCAAGAATGGCTATGCCAGACCATTATGATATTGGCTTCGGCAAAGGGAGTCGAACCCCTATTAACAGAGTCAAAGTCTGTTGTCCTAACCTATTAGACGATACCGAAATAAATTGTGACTGATTTTCTCAATCACTATAAATATTATAACATAAAATCAGAAAAAAGTCAAATTTTTGAAAACTCTTTTATATCATAATCGTGGTCGTTAAACCATTTCTGTATAATAAATCTTTCTGAACATAGCTGTTCTGGTTTCTCATAAACGATTAAGGCGGCAACGGGGTCTTCTTTAAATTGTAAGAAGTCTTTAACTCGCTCTCCAATACTTTCAAACCTCTCCATTATTTCTTTATAATCGAGACATTTTAATTGTAGATAATAATCACGCAGAAACGCACAACTATGTGGGTCTGCTTTACAGGTCTTGCCGCCACATTCAGCCATATTTTGGAAATCTGGTACAAATGGGTCTGCTCTACAACCGATAAGAACGCCATTCTTATCAACGTAAGTTGACTTATAATCTCCATTGATATGATACCAAGCAGGGTCAAAGACCGCCGTACTCAATGGAATAATATTAGAGGTAAAAAATCTTATCTGATAAAAATAAGATGTGATTATCTCCATTATTCCCTTTCAGCTGCATCCTCTCCAAGGCCCTCGCCCTCAAGAAATACTGTCTTCTCCCAGCAGTCAGGACAAAGTGTTGCTTCCTCATCTTCGGACTCAAATGACTTTCCGCACTCTTCACAAATTATCTCAAATGTTTCGTTCATTAAATTCCCTCCATTTCAATTATCTATAAATATTATAGCATATATTTTTTATGAAGTCAATTCTTTTACTGTTTCTCTCTTCACATAAGCCCAAGCCTTTCGTCCATCAGCAAGAATATAAATGCCATTTATCTGAAATTTTGCTGGTTTATCATATACAATCTGTACACTATGCTTGATGCCGGCTAGACGATCTTCTTCAAGATTTACTCGAAACTCTTTTCCACTCATTTTAAATATATGAGTATCGACAATTTTAAGTGAAGAAGCTCCATTCTCGTCTTCAACATTTTCCAGTTCAATTACGTTCATTAAAATTTTTGACTTAACGATGTCCCATGGCTAAAATCCTCTGCTTAAACCTCTCTGTAAAGCATTATAACTATTCATTCAATTTTCCTCCTTAATTTCATTGTATATATTATACTATAAAATTATAAAAAAGTCAAATTTTTAATCGCTGTATTCAAGCGCAAACGACTCTTCCAGTTTTTCTATCTCAGCATTTTCTTTGATATATTTAAGTGTTATATTAACAATATCAACATATCCAAGCTCTGTACCGTCCTTAATAAGATATGAAATGTCGTGTTGTTGGCAGAAAGTTTTTATTCTCTCGTCAATCTCTTTTGCCTCTTCCTCTGTCTGATTTCTGCCAATAGGATTGTAAGGCTTTTTTCGATTGATAAAAAAGTTAAGGTTATCATAGGTATTAAACACATCCATTACTAAAGATTCATAGTGCCGCCCTAAGACAGGATTTTGATTGTAGAAAATACCCAGCGGTAACGGACTGTCAGTAATGATAACATCAACCTGGTCGCGGCAACGATCCATTTTATAAGACTGTTTACCAAACACATACTCCTGACATCTTAATGCAGAATAGTTTTTTTCCCAAGTTTTATCCTTTGCAAACTCGGTTATAAGTTCGCAATTGATACCTTTCATCTTTAACTAACTAAAAATGTAGGCTGCCGCCGTAGATTTTCCAGCGCCAGGGCCTGCAAAAAGATTTACAACAATAGGCTTCTTCATTCCTTTTCCTCCTTATTTAATTCTTTATATTATTATAACAAAAAGATTTAAAAAAGTCAAATAAAAGAAAAGGGGTTATTACTAACCCCTTTTAATTAGCCATTACCAGTAATAGCTTCTTCTACTCCACCAGTAGTATTTTCAACTTCATCATCGAGTTGCTCAGCAAGTTCTTTAATTTCAGCTTGAATAAGTCCACGCTGATGTTCAAGAATTGTTTTTACTGTGGCTGCATAACTTCCGTCTGTCCAATCTTTAATTTCAGCATCAATATTTCCAAAATTAAAACTTGTATCCCCTACCTTAATAACAACGTCTTTCTTTTTTGTTTCAAGATTATCAAGCATACGATTAATCATTGCACACTTTTTAGAAAGCTTGCAAATCTATGCTTCGATACTATTCTTCTTTGGCTCTGGCTCGGGCTCAGGTGGGAATGGGTGAGGAGGACAAGGAGGGAATGGCGGGAATGGCGGAGGGAATGGAGGACATGGATAATCAGGAGGCATTGGAGGGAAAGGTGGACAAGTTGGTCCCCAATATATTCCATCGTTGCAATGGCAATCCTTCTTTTTTCCTTCATTACCGTACATAGCCAAATCGCTGTTGTGTACGCAATCAACATTAGGCATTCTATCTCACCTCGCTATAAAATTAGAATATCCGTAGATACTCTTCTTAATTAAGGTAGAAAATTGAAAAATAACGTATAGAATTTTAATGTGCCGCTTTATCAGCTTCATTAAGTATTGCTAAATCATTAATAAAATCTTTATCAAAACGTTTAGCTAACTTTTCTACATACCCCTGCTTATAATGATCCATATGATGAAGAATTAAATTAGCGATATATAAATCATATAAAGTACCAAGGCTATGAGATAAATAAATATATGAGCCAACATTCTCATGATTATAGAAATGAGCTTCCTCAGTTGGATTATTGCGAGCATCATGAAAAACCTTACAATAAGGTTTACCAATATCATGGTATCGCGCCGCGAGTCTTAAAATATTATTATTAATCCTATCTTCTGAAGAAGACATTTTATTGACCACATATCTTGAAGCAAGACGCATATGCTCTCCAATTGTCTCGGAATGATGATGATTATCATGTGGCATCTCATTCGCCGCTGCCAGAATATTAATAATTTCTTCGGCATTATTATCACAGCCGAAAATTTCAATTAAATCCCAGCCCTCAGACTGATGAGGAATCTCAAAATTCTTGAACATACGTTCAATTACATATTCAGGCACTTTGCGTTCACGAGAGGCATTACGCTTTCTAACCACTTCAATGGGCGGCACATTTAAAGCACAAACCTTTACGACGTCAGGAATGGACGCAATTTCCTTCAAAAGATTAATGCGGCGCTTAGCATTAATATTCGTTGCATCATAATAAACATCTGCGCCGCTCTTCAGAAATTCTCGTGTGCGCTGAAGCATAATATTAAAAACTTCTCCATTATGAGACTGATCGTTAACGTCACCAAATACTTCCTCTCTAATCTTATCTGAAGAAACATATGCTGCTATTGAATATACGTGATCATAAAGATAAGATTTTCCCGAACCGGCAATACCCACAGCCATTATAAATCTTGGCATTATTTTAATCTCCTTTCCATTTTATAAATCCACCAAGGTTAATAATAAAATATGCGATATACATTAAAACCATTGGAAGATTAAAAACTCCTATAATATTTACTGCAATCCAAAGAAAATTTCCGACTATCCAAGCAATCCAACCACTTCGCTTTTTAAGCATTATTAAGATGTTGCCGCCTAAGCTGAAAATCGCTCCAAGAATTGAGAGTATCAAAATTAAGTTCATTTCAATCACCTTTTGATATTATTATTATAATATAAAACAGAAAAAAAGTCAAAGGTTTTAAAGCCTTTGACTTATGAAAAGTTAAATCATTCAGATTCTTTAACCTGATAGAAAGTATTTGCTGCACCCCAATTTTCAGGAGCATCTTCTGTTGAAATTACGGTATAAACATCGTCATCTTTCGTGTAGAATTTATCAGCAACATATGCAGGAATATAAGGATCTGCTGGAGTACCGGTTCCCTCAAATGTAACTACTTCATATTCTACAACTGGTGTAGGTGGCTCTGGAGATGGTTTCTAACCATCAACCCAAGTCTAAAATGCTTGTGCCTAAGATACAGCTGCCATACCCATAAGTTCTTGTTTTGTGCCGGGCTAAGGATGCACTGTCTTTTCATATCCTTCAATTGTGGGCTATTTCTTACTATCACCAACTGCTAATGACTGAGTTGGCTATGGTTTTATACTCTACTAAAACTCAGCCTCACGATATGCCGCCGGACCAAAGAAAGACTCCTTAATACCAGAAAGTGGTCTTGAATTATAAGTCATTATTTCCCCTCCTATTTTTAAAGTCTCGATAGACTTTCACTATTTTTAAGTAGGAATATGGTGTTGGAGCTTTAATATTTTAGAGAATCATAAAGCTCAAAGAATAAAATTAATATTCTTCGTATGTATATTTCGTTGGATCCGGATAATTAGTTGCTGTTTTATAGGCTTCTAATGTTCCTGCTGGTACAAGTATTTTTGTTGACGTTGATACGCCATCCCAAGCGTTTGAATTTACAACAGTTGGAGGTGTTTCTGATTCGAATTTGATATATGACATACGAGAACAATTTTGGAAAGCGCTACTATCAATACCTATAACGCTATTAGGAATTGCTATGGATGGTAATGAATAACAATTGTTGAAAGCACTACTGCCAATAGTGGTAACGCTATCAGATATTATTACAGATGATAATGAACGGCAATCCCTGAAAGCATAACTACTAATACTTGTAACGCCATTAGGTATTGTTACTGATGATAAGGAATAACAATTGGCAAAAACCTATATATCAATACTTGTAACACCATTAGGTATTGTTACCGATGATAAAGAAGTACAGTTGTTAAAAGCATCCCTACCAATACTTGTAACACTATCAGGGATTATTATTGATGATAACGAAGAATTACTAAAGGCGTTACCGCCAATGCTTGTAACACTATCAGATATTGTTACTGATGATAATGAAAAACAAGCGCTGAAAGCGCCATCACCAATACTTGTAATACCATTAGGTATTGTTATTGATGATAATAAATAACACTGGCTGAAAGCACCCCCACCAATAGATGTAGTAGTATCAGGAATTATTACTGATGATAATATATGACACCGATAAAAAGCACCATCGCCAATACTTGTAATGCTATCAGGGATTGTTATTGATGATAATGTATTACAATCGCAAAAAGCATAATAACCAATACTTGTAACGCCATCACCTATTTCAATCTTTTTAATTGCAGTATTGTAAGCCTTGTCAGGAGAATTTGGGGTACCATCACCGTTCCATAATACAGTTGAAAAGCCTGATAGTGATGATTGCAATACAAATCCACCACTTACAACAGTAATAGCAATTACATAATCACCAGGTACAGAATACTCATGACGTTCCCTCATGTAATCAGATTCGGTTGAAACAAACGTTGAATGGGAATGGACTGAATCATCACCCCAATCAATATCCACTTTTGAATTAGCCTATAGATACAATTGTAATACTGGAGACGTTCTACCCTCTGAAAGCGTGATATACAGTCTTGTCTTGCCGTCAGAAGTTATATACATTTGACCAATATTAAGTTTACCGTACTTATTAACATAATTTTTTGCATCAATAAGCGACCAGTTCCAACCTTGTGCTGTTAAACCTTCGTGTGTAGGATTAGCGGGCATAGCTGACAGATTAGCAAAATCAGTTGCTGAATATGAAGTTACAATAGAACCGTCATAGTCATAAAATATAACATCGTTACTGGAAGAGCTTCCACCGGATACATTAACAGTTACTTTAGAATATCCATCGGCATTATCATCAGACGCTGAATATTCGCCATTTTCAGCAATGCTCTTCTCAATAAGCTTTGATGGCTTTCCAGAAGACTAATTCTAAAATTGAGTCATATAACTAGGTTCAATAATAGAATCGTAACCTGTCGCGTTTGAAGCATAAATTTGCATTATTTCCCCTCCTTTATTAAAAATGACAGAGAATCTGTCTCAAAAATAAAGTAGAATTAAGAGATAATATCTCTAATTATTACCTCTTTCTGAATATAAAAGAAGTCGCAATAACCGCCATTCTTTAACTGCATACCCATATTTTCTGCCATATATTCTTCACTATAAATATTATAAAGCTCTACTCCATTAGTATTATACTTTCCTACATATAGACAATAAAACATAATAAACACCTCCTAATATAAGTTGTGCCGCGACCCTTAAAATTATGGACGGCGGCACAATATCATTGATTGTATTTCCAATATGTATTATAAAACTTATCCCACTCTGTGTTGATAAGCTTGCAAATTTTTTCTGCGTCTGATTTATTCTTAAAAACAACGTGAGGAAAACCAGTTGCTCCCCTTAAAGAACCTCCGTGAACGGCGCAATAACGTAGATAATCAGGATACGTAAAGCCAAGAAGTCTTGCGGCGAGAAAAGCATAGGAACGATGAAGAATAAAGGTTGGGTTTTTCTCGTGGAAATCTTCGGTAAGACCTATCATCCAGTTTTTAAGTTCACAATCTTCTCTAACTGTAAATGCTCTTTCCATATTATTCTCCTTCAAAATAATACTCAGTTTTACAAAATTCACACGTCAAAGTTTTCAAATTAATCTTACCGCCACAGTTTATGCAAGTTGGAATTGGACGAAGTTTTTCGAGTGGCGGCTTAGTCTTTGGTTTCTCGATTGTCCTTTCGACCCAATCTCGAATTATTCTTAAGATATCGTGTGGAGAAAGTTGCTCGAATCTTTTCTGAGGAATTGAATATATATAAAGACAATGATTGTATTCAATACATAATCTCGTCTTCATCCAACAGGGGTCAAATGTTGATAAAATATCAATCCAACGTCCATACTCATCATAGATTATTTGACGTATATCTTCAATATTATACAAATAACCAACATAATTGCCCTCAAATTTTTCTGTCCATTCGCCCATATTATAAATATTATCGGCAATTTTTGTTATTGTATCATCACAACAAACCAAATCCATATTAAAAAATCTCCTTTCTTAATACCTCTAAATCAGCGCTTTCCTCTTCACTCAATGAAAAGATTCCAAAAGAAAAATTTTTAATCATTTCCTCACAGCCGCTTGGCTCGCCCTCAAATACTATCTTAACTCTATCTGCTTTAGGCACGTAATTTGGAATTAGATATTTTGTTACTGACGATACTGAACAACCAACCATTTCGGCAACTCTTGTTTTAACACCGATTTGAGCATAGAGTTCATTGATAAGTTCTTTTTGCTCTTCTGTTATTCTGTTTGCCATATTATTCCTCTCTTTCTTTTATCCAAGCGGATTTTCCGTCTTTTTTAATATAAAGCCAGTCAATTTCCATTTCTCCAGAGGGATAAGAATCAACAAGTTTTACTCTTAGCTGTGTTCCTTTAGTCTGCTCTAAGAAATCTTTTCGCTTCATTTTTATAGAGGTCTCTCGTTCTTCTCCCAAAGCATTAATTGTAGTTATCATTAAATTAAACTTTGATGCGAGAGACTGCTCCATTAATATTCTATTAGTATCTAACATCTCAATCTCTCCTTTCCTTTTATAATAATATTATATCATAAAAATAAAAAAAAGTCAAAACTTTCTAAGCTTTGACTCTTTATTATTTCATTTATTCTATTCCTAATTAAAAGTGTCGTTACTTGACACTTCCTCTTTTAAATTGATACAAAGTTCTTCGTTTAAGATATTAGCTACCTTAGTAACGAAATCATTTTCAACTTCAATTTGAACAATTTTGCCTTTTAACTCGTCCCAATCATCAGCATCTGCCACTTGTAAGATGGCCACAATTGGTTCAAGATTTGTTAAAACAAATGGACCAGCGATATACTGTTCATTTTTATTCTGAAAACGAAGCTGCGCAATTAAACCTCGGGAAGAAAAACCCAAATAAGAATCAACTATTTTAACATTTTTCATGGATAATCCCTCCCTTAGTCTTTGTAATCTTCAAGATTTTTGGCATACACCGCCTTATAAATATTTTCTGCACTATCTCCTTCTTTTATAAAGACACAATTATATGAACTTACTAAAAGTATATCATCATCTTTAGTCCAAATCTGAAGCTGTTCTCCTTCATAATCTGTCCATTTGTCTATTTCTACTATAACCGTTTCTGAGCCAATAGTTATCATAGCTTTATCAAAGGTTCGCTCAAAATCTAAAACGGCTTTATTACAAGATGTAAGAGCTACCATAGCTAAACATAATCCTATAAATATACCAATAAATCTTTTTTTCATTTATTCTTCTCCTTTATCCATAGCGATTAATTTTATATCTTGATATAATATTCTGCAGGTCGGCGTTATTTTATCTGTATGATAATGACCACAATAATGAGCTTGATAAATGGTTGAATCAAGCACTTTTTGTAATTCAATATCTGACGGCCAAGGCTTATACCCAAGAAAATTACATACCTCTATTCCACCAGTATGTGAGAAAACAAAGTCTACCGTGCCGCCAGCCTCTTTTACATTATCAATTGCAAATTGCGCCTGCTCTGGGGTTATTCTTTCCTGCTCCCACCAAGAAATATGAGGACTACGCTGACGCTTACCATTAATGAAAACGTCGGTTGAATCCGCGCCATTTACAACAAGACACTTCTTGCCACAAAGCTCATATATTAAACCAGTCTTTGCATAGTAAACAGAATCATTAACCTTCCAACATTCTTGTCCACCAAAAACGGCAGTAGGAAGCTCTTCTATCCTATCGTAGTTCTCGTGATTCCCAAGAATACAAAAGGTTGTCCAAGGCTTATCATTCAGCCACTTCTGCCAAAAACGTTCTGTGGCAGAATCTGCCCAAACAAGTCCAACGTCTCCCATAATAACGAGAATATCATCTTTAGTTAAGCCGGCGCAATTAAATTTACGAGTGCTTAATTTTGACATATCAAGGCCGCCATGGGTATCGCCGGTAACAAAAAGTCTGCCCATTATAAAATCTCCTTATTCGTGAATAAAGTTGCCATCTCCATTTTCTATATTTACCCAAGGTTCTACCAAAGAATAAATATCTTCATCAGTTTCGAGCCAGATATCCCCACTCCATTCTGTATGTGCCATTAAACATCCAAGAAAGCTCCTGGCGTCAATACGATACCTGCCGTCTCCGCTTACCAGCTCTGCTCTTCCATGAAAACTATTCATATTAAGAGTCTTACAAAAACTCTTTGTGGCTTCAAAACCGTCTAAATATAATCTAACTCTCATTGTTTTCCTCCTTTAAATATATCATCCATAACTTCATTTAAAATAACTTTAGAAAATACGAAAATGCCCATTCCCAAAATCAAAAAGAACATTAAAATTCTCCTTTCATTTTTGATATTTTTATTATATCATAATAAAAGGAGAAAGTCAAATATTTATTATCCTTTTTTCATATTATAGCCGTATTGGTCAGAGTGATAGAACTCTATCCAGTATTTTTCTTTTTCAGTTTGCTCTTCCTTTGGACAAACTTCTACAATCTCCCAAGTGAAATTCTCAAGCCCTTCCTTGAAAAGAGCGTCATAAATTTGTCCAGCTATTCGCTCAATATTACAACCGCGCTTAGCATGAGTCCTCCAGCGATCAATAAACTTAGTAGTTTTACCGATATAAACTTTTTCATCATTAATATTAGTTATCTTGTAAATGCCGCCCTTGTCTTTATTATCACCAAGAACTCTTTTAAATAATTCTTCCATAAGAGCTTTATAATATGTTTCATATAAAAGTTTATAGAAGATTTCAGGACGAGAAAAGCTAGGCGCCATTGACTTCAACTTAGCAATATCATTAACCGACATAGAGTCAATTGAAATGTGGTAAAAGTCTCTTTGCTTACGAGTTTCTTCGTCCTTCTTGAACTAAGCAATTATCGCTGCCTAACGAGCTTCAAAGGCTTTAATTTCTTCAGTCAACGCCGCCTTTTTCGAATTTATCTCGTCGCTGAATATCTAAAAATTTACCTTTGCTTCATCCTTCTCTTTCTCATATTGAGCATTAATTGTGGCTATACGCTATTCTCTTTCTTTCGCCGCCGCGGCAATAATTTCAGCATTTTCTTTTTGACGCTATATCTCAGCTTCTCGATCCATTCGTTCATAAGCTTCACGAGTTTGAACGTATCGAGAATCGAGTTCCATTGTATTACGCTGATACTAATGAAATTTTTGTTCATAATCTCTATCTAATTGAGACAACTCCTATCGCTTTTTAGAAATGGCTTGCTTGATTTCTTCCGTCATTTCTTTCTCAACGATATTCTTCTTCTCAATAAGTCCTTCTTTTATCTTTTTCTATTCTTCATTAAAATGAATTTTTTTATGAAAAGAAGAAACGGAAAGCGCATCACAACAAAAGTATGTGACAGCTCCAATAATTATACAAACAATAACTAAAAGAATAATAATAAGTGGATTAATTGTGATTGTCATTTATATCACTCCTCAGAAGAGGTTTTGCTTAAACTTCGGATGTCAATCCAATCTTTTAAATCTTCTGCCTCTTTTCTATAAATATCCATTGTATTGAGATATTCATCTCTCTGAGCTTCTCCCTTAATTGGATATGCACCGCAACTTTTTTGCTCAGGACAATAACCAAGAACCTTGCATTTAGAACGGAAAAGCTTAAGTTCATTAACAATATAATTCCACTCGTCTGAGTAAAAAGCAAGCGCCTCCATTATTTCCTTAAAGAGTTTCCTAAACTCCCAGTAAGCTCTCGTACATAATCTCTGATGTGACATATCAATCAGATTTCTGAGATTAGTTCTGATAACTATTGTCGACTCCATACCGAGTGGTAATAGCATAGCAATATCTTCTCTCTTTATTCCATATGTATTTCTAAGTTCCTGTGCTGCGTCGGCAATATTTTTCATAGTCTTCTGATAAATTTCCAGTGCCGGCCCCTGAATACTTGGTGGAGTTATATACTCAAAGTTGCTATAATCAATATAGCGAGTTGAAGCTTGAAGACGCGTTGGAGACCCGCCTATATGTGTGTACAGTTCGCGGATTACACGCGCGGAGTATCCACTTATCTTGAGATAAACTTGTGGGAATTCTAAAGTTCTGCCGTGATTACATTTGATACAATCAAGTCCACGGAGATAATTCTTTTCGTGATTTTTAGTGTCTGCGCCCCAACATTCTCCAGCATACTCACCTATTTGAGTAATTGGTATATCAGTTGTATCTGTCATTACAATAACGCCCATTTCAATTTTCCCCCTCTATTATTGTTCTCTCTATGGTATAGCTTAATGTTTCTTCATTATAATATCTCTCATTTAATGCTTCTAAGAAAATTAGTACATTTTCTATATCATCCATTAAAGCAAGTACTTCTTCATTATCATCTTTAATTATATATCTATATTGATTTATATCCATTATTTTCTTTCCTCCTAATTTAAATCAATCTCTTCTATTTTCATTTGATCAAATAAAATACAATTATTTATCAAGTCAGGGATTTGATTATAAGGAATAGGAGCATATCCCCAATGCTCAATGCTTAAATTTAATATCCTATCTTTATATCTTTCCTTATTATGAATTAGAGATTGGGGCGCGGCATAATAAAGTTCTAAATTAAAATCCCTACCTCGAAGACCTCCTTCGTCAATTGCAATAATTACATAGGAATCCCGTTCATTAATTTCTCCCCTTACAATTCCATTACAATAAATCCGTTCTATTGTCAATTTATCAAGCTCTTCTTCTTTAAGATTTGGAAAACGTTCTTTATCCCAGTCAATAAATTCAATTCGTCCATTTAATTGTGGGATAATATCTAAAAGCGTTTCTGAGCTATCCGCAAAATCGCCCAGTATCAGAACAGTATCTTCATCTTTAATGAAACTATTCCACTTTTTAATTACATATTCATTGTATAAATAATCCTCATGATTAAATTTTGCATCTGCGCATATATATAATTCCATTAATATCATTTCTCCTTTGTGTAATTAACCGAAGAATGTGGGATAAGTAATGATAATAAAATATCTAAGCCTGCAAACTGCCAAAAAGTAATAGGACAATTGAAATCAAAAATAGCCGGAAGTAAATAATTCCATAATTTCATTCCTATCCACCAACCTATACAATCGCAGCCAAAAGCGAATAATATGACAAGTATAAGTGTAATAATGATATAACCGATATCCGCATCTTTTCCCTTCAATTTATTTAAGGCTCCATTTGTTATATTTCTAAAAATCATTTGAGAATACCTCCTATTTTTTTATATTAATATATTAACATATTTTTTATAAAAAGTCAAATAAAAAAGAGTAGTCAATGACTACTCCTTTCGTTTGCGTGTTCCCATTTCGATATTTTCTGTTTTTGCCTTTTTACTTATCTCGCTTACGCAATTGAGTTGCCAAGTCAATCACATATCTTTTCTAATGGGTATTAATAGAAATAATTCCACTGTCCGTCTCCCCACCAAGAAGTCCAGCTGCCAAATTCACTTTGGTGAGCAAAGTAATAATCTACTGCCGCCCAGCTGTCTTCATTAGGTGTGATACAACCAGGCCAATAACCATACCCGCCGTCCCAAGAGCCATGGAACTGACCGTCTTGCATTAGCACTGAATAAATATCATTAGGATAGGCAGAACTATAAACACGATTCATAACTCCTGCGACAATTTTCGCCTTCTCTGCTGTTGATACCCAATTTGAACCATACTCATGGCAGGTTATCTCCGCAAGAAGCTATTTTTCGTAGTCTGTTATTCCTGTATTATTCGCAACTACAGGAGTAGGTTCAGTATACTCGTTAATAATTTCTATCTCTGGATTACATTCACTACATTTCCTACATTCAATATCGTTAGTATTTTCAATTTCAATTAACTCTTCATTCTTTCCAAGATCTTCATTGCACCAATGGCAATCTGCCGTATGAATATAATGAGTATTTGGTTTATAATAAATTTTTTGAATTTCAACTTTAGAGATTGAAGGCCCCTCATCAACCGAAGAGTCCTTCATTTCCAAAGTCTATATGTCTTCTATTGTAATCGCTAAATGGCTATAATGAGTCAAAATTTCAGATGCATCAACTACATTTACAAATCCATCTTGATTTACATCAGCCATATATTTCTGAAGCGGGGTTAGCGGCTATTCTCCCGTTTGGTACTTTATATAGGCTCGTAATATAATTGAAGCATCAATTGCATTAACTCGCCCATCAAGATTTACATCACCAGACTAATAATTAGCCGATTCTTCTATAATAGTTGTTTTTTCTACTAAAACGCTGTCTGCATAAGTATCCATTGGTTTAGCAGAATTCATTAATGAGATAAATGCAATTGCACTTATCACTACAGATATAATTCTTTTTTTCATTTAAATTCCTCCTTTTCGGCCATAAGCCTTGAGGGGAACACGCAATTTTCGCTTAACAGCGATATATTTAAGTAGAATTTTATTATGTAATTTATAAAAAATTCAATCAAAAATATCTTTTTCTTTTAGGTCATCAAAGCCCCAAAATAAAATAATGATTTCTTTTTCAGTAATATAAGCACAATATCCTTTTACATTGCGAATAGGAGTATGGAATATTGCTGTGTAGACAATGCCTTCTATCCCTTCCATATCGGAATAAAGCTCTTTAATTTCGGTTAAAATAGCTAAATAGTCTTCATCGTCTAAGCTGTCATAAGTCGCTAGCCAATTAATCGCCAATTCAAAAATGTTAAAGGGCGGCGAAAAACCTATTGCAGTTCGTGGCTCTATAATAGGAACAGTGCCAAAATATTTAGTGTTCTAACTTTTTTTATATCCCTATTTTTTCAAGTCAGAATGAACCAAACTTAATAGAATTATTTTTTCACTTTCTGATAGTGTAAACTAAGGGGTCTTGCCCTCCAACAGTAAGTAATGTAAAGGTAAAGCAATGTCTATCTGACAATCCGCTCCTTCATAAATAGTTTTAACTTTCAAAGCTAATCATCTCTGTTGCGGTTTTACTAAAAATTCGTCCAGTCTCAGCTGAATCTGGAAGCCTTCTATTTCCCTTTTTTGTCCTTGGAGCAATCGCTGAACACCAGTATAAAGCATTCTCCGCCCTGGTCGCGGCGACATAAGAAATTTTTCTTTCTTCTTCATTATAAAAACGAGCACCAGTTACTATGACATTTTTATTTTCTAATCCCTTTGCTGAATGGATTGTCAAAACTTTTACTCGATTGCTCTTCATTAATATTGCCAATTCTTCATTATCCAAATCTCCCTTCTTAAAAGTAACATTTGGAATACCTCTTTTGTCGAGAATTTCTTGTGCCGCGGCAAGCTCATTATTGGTTCTTGTTAAAACGAACCAAGACCCCCAATTCTGAGATAGCTCTAATTCTTCAAGTGCTTCAATAAAAGGCATTCTTTCTTCTTTTCCTTCTAAAATTCCTCGCTTTAATTTAACCGGTGTAGAAGAAGGACTTAGCTTAGTTAATGAATCTAAAAAACCTTCTGCAAAGCTTACAATATTAGGAGCATTACGATAGTTCTCTGTTAGATAATATTTCTTAAAGTTATCGTCTTTCCACATATTATTAAGATAAATATCCGTGCAACCTCTAAAGCCATATATAGCTTGTCTATTATCTCCTACAAAGAAAATATTCTCAGTGGGAATTTTTGTTAAAAACTGATACTCAAGCGGGCTCAAATCTTGACACTCGTCTATTAGTAAGTGCTTAATTTTGGGATATTTATAAGAAGGAATTTGTATCGCTCTCGTTAATATAGCATCAAAATCAAAAGCGTCCAGATAAGGTTGCGTATTAACATTATTAAGCATACAAATTTTATTGCCATACGAATGTATAGTTCCAATAAAAGCACCCTGTGCCGCCGCACCAATACGAGTTCTCATCTCATTGGCGGCCATGTTAGTGAAAGATATGGCAACGACATCTTTTGCATCTACATTCTTTTCTTCTATTAAAACTCTAATGCGCTCTGTTAATACACGAGTCTTGCCTGACGCTGCTGCGGCCAGACAAAGAATTTTAGGCTCTTCTGCATATATAACTTTTTTCTATCTTGTGTTAAAATTCATTAGACCTCTCCTCCAATTTCAATCTTATAATTATTATATCATTAAAAAAGAGAAAAGTCAATCATTTAAGATTGACTTCCCTACATTGCTTTATCTATTTTATTTGCAACTTTTTCTAATGAGCTAAGATTAACTAATAACTGATTGAGATTTTGAAGCCGTCCGATATTAGTAAAATCATTAATATCCGCATTATCATTATTAACAAAATATATTTTATTATGGATATAGGATGCCGGCGCAGATTGAGCTTCAATATGGTCAGGATTATAATTAAGATTATAGGTAATAATAGAACTATCTTCATCTTGTAATACTTGAATACCCTAAGATTCTAATGCCTATTTCTTATTATTAGTTAATTTAACATTAAACTAATATTCGGTGCCCGCCATATTAATATCTGCTGGAAAAAACTAAAAAGTTATTTCAACATCTCTAGATTCTCCCTGTGCGACTTGCCAACTTGGAACTTCTTTTGGGTCGGCCCTGTCTATATCTTTAAATAATGAATAAATAAAATTCTTTGTTGACATCTCTCTCGACCTCTTTTATTTATGTTAAGGATTCAATATGAATTAGCCAATTATCAATTGTTGTGGCCTCCATCATCATTCCTTCTAAAACGCTTCTCGTTCTAACCTGATTGCTGATAATCATTTTATCTTGCGCAGTAAGATTATTCCACAGGTCTTTTCTCTTTTTATAATAACGAGAAAATGCCTGCTCAGTCATATCTCTATATGTTTTATTTTCTTGATTAATCCATTCCGGTTTATTCATAGTATAATAACCATCAAATATCATAAATGCTGTAAAGACTGCTGCTTTGCTCAATAGTCCTCTTTTTATAAATTCATCAATTAAAGCATCATTCGACTTAATTAAATCCTTATATGTTTTTAAGACATACTTAGGGTCATGGCGGCATACAGAGTCATCTCTCCATTTCCAAAGATAGAACGGCGTTGGACAATATTTTACATTATTAGATAATTCTTGACATTGAATATTAAAGAAACTATCCTCATGAATTTTCAATTCTTCATTCCAACGAATATTATTTTTAATCAAATACTCTCTACGATGAACTTTGCCATGAACAAAAGTTGAATCAGTGTCATGATTTAAATAAAATACTTCTTTCGTCTCTGGAATTCGAGTCTCTTCAACAAAGGCTGAAGTTAAACTGTCAAAGCCTCCATTATTAATTTCTCTAAAAATTATCCACAATCCACAAGCATTATAAAACATATCATCAGCATCGCAAAACATTACATAATCTGCTGTTGCGGCATCAAGTGCGGCATTTCTTGCTGCACTCACGCCAGGCTTTTCAGCAAAAACGGTTTTTATCTAAAAGGGGTATTTGCCCTCTAATGTAATAGGTTCGCTATTTGCATCTTCAGCAATAATAACTCTTAATTCAGAAAAATCAATATTCTATTGAATAGCCAAGCTATCTAACATAGGTTTTAATATATCAAAAGTCTCCTTATAATGTGGTATTAAAATTTCTAATTTCATAAGATATTATTCCTCCTTATGGTGTATAAGATAAAATTTTAGAAGACAAGCTACTCCAACCCGTATAAGTTAGATATGAATTATACATATCTGGATGCACATAAATTTTAGCGTCTGGGTCAGTAATAATTGGTGTGCCAGAAAAAACATTCGCTTTATAAGAAACTGATTTAGATGGGTTTAACATATAAATTTCCTTAAGAGCCGTACAACCAGTAAAGAGTGAATTGCCTAATGTACCACTTAGCATTCCAAAACTTGCTTTTGATAAAGCGCCACAATCTTTAAAAATATTAGAACCACCTAATGATGTTGCCGCCGGAAGATTTATCTCTTTTAAAGAAGTGCAAGAGCCAAACGCCCAAGAAGAAACAGTTGTAATTGTTGGTAATGAAACGTCTTCTAATGCAGTACAACCATATAAGGCGCTATTTCCTAGAACTCTAAAATCAGAACGACTTGCGCTTATTTTTGTTAATGAAGTACAACCAGAAAATGCGGCGGTACTTAAAGTATAAAGATTAGGAGCAACTACTTCGCTTAATAATGAACAACCAAGGAAAGCACTATCCTAAATACTGGTAACTTTATCGAAATTAAAACTAACTATATTAGAGCATTCTTTAAAACAAGATGACCCAATAGTTAAAGTACCGCTTGTTCCTACATTAATATCTGATAATAAACCACAATTTTCAAAAGTTCTTGTACCTAATGTGCTAACACTAGGAAGAGATGCTTTTACTAAACTACTACAGTTCGCAAAAGCTGCTGTTGATGTAGAAGATAATTTTGGCAAATTAACTTCCCTTAAATTAGAGCAATTAAAGAAAGCATAATCACTAATTGTTATTGCCTCTGGCAAATTTAAACTCGTTAAAGGATTAAGTCGAAATGCATTTGATGAAATAGTTTGTAGCTGTGGAGCAGATAAAGTAGAAATATTACAGCCTGAAAATGCACCTATATAGATACTGGTACAATTAGGAATATCTAATGATGTTAAAGAGCTACAATCTCTAAAAGCAGAAGCTGAAATTAGAGTTGCGCCTTGAATATTAACTGAACTTAGTGAAGCGCACCCCTAAAAAGCTGATTCTTTAATAGTTGAAACAGAAGAAAGTTCTGCGACTTTAAGAGAAGTACAATTCTAGAAAGCACATTCAAAAATTTGGTGTGCATTATTAAAAATAGCATTTTCTAAGGAAACACAATTTGCAAAAGCAGATATTCCAATATAATCAACGTTTGGAGCAGAAAAGGCTGATAAAGAAGAACATAATGTAAAAGCGTATGAAGCTATTGTGCTTAAACTATCAAACTATCCTTTAGTAAGATTACTACACTAATAAAAGGCAGAAGTTCCTATTGCACTTACATTCTAAAAACTAATATCAGTGATATTAGAATCCTAATAAAATAAGTAAGGTTTAATTCTATTACAAGAGCTATCACTAATAACAGAAAGAGTTCCTTCTGTTAAACTTTTGAATAGCTAATCTGTTCCGCCGCCACCAGAAATTGAGCGAATATTGCTTGCCATATTTGAGACATACATTGAACCAGATGCGCCGCCTTTGTCTCTAATCGCCTGGGCAATATCTGATAAATAATCTCCATTTATTTTATAAAAGTCTCCCATTCACTCACCTCCTTAAAACTATTCTGTTGATGCGTCAGGAAGTGTTCCGCCACCACTTTTAATTGCCTACAATTCAGCTATTGTGAAATTAACACTATCATTACCAACAACAAAAGTTATTCCAGGATTATATTGAACATTATCTATTGTAATTTGAGTATCAGTAATAATGAGCTTAGAATCACCATTTGCGAAGCATTTTGAAACATCTACGCCATAAGTATTATTGCCTGTGTAGATTTTTCCTTCATAGTCTACCTTAAAAGCATCTGAACGGTTCGAATCATCAGCACCATTACCAACAATTAAATAGTATTTCGGAGCATTAGTGCCTGGTCTTAGTTCATTATTACTAATGTTATATCGTCCAATTGCCATTTGCACCGGCGCGGCGGCAATGGTACCCTAACCCTGCGCATGAGAATTAATACCCGATGCAATGGTACTGTCTCCTTCTGCGTGGGCTCCAGTTTGTGTTGCCTAAGAAGAATATCCTTCCGCATGAGAGCCATTTGCAGTAGCTTGAGTTTGTGTTCCTTCTGCATGAGAAAATTGTCCTGATGCAATTGTCTAATCTCCTTCTGCATGAGCAAAATATGCAGTAGCTTTTGTTTTATATCCTTCCGCATGGGTACAGTCTTGAGTTGCCTATGTTAATTCACCTTCTGTATGAGAATGGTCTCCAGAAGCTTCTGTGAATGAACCTTCTGCATGGCTTGCTTCTCCTGAAGCTTCTGTCACAACGCCTTCTGCATGAGAGTTGTGCCCTGATGCTGTTGTTCCGGCACCTTCTGCATGAGAGTAATTTCCAGAGGCTATTGTCTATACGTATTTCTATGTCTCTTGGTCATAAATTTCGCCGCCTTCTGAGTGAGAATAATCTCCTTGAGCATAAGTTTTATATCCTTCTGCATGAGAAAACTTGCCGTCTGCTGTAGTTTTATGCACTGGGCCATATTCGTCAGTGCCTCCCTCTGCATGAGAGCTTTCTCCAGAAGCTACAGTATTATAACCTTCCGCGTGAGAATGTTTTCCAGATGCTGTCGCTCCAGAACCTTCTGCATGAGACCAACGTCCAGACGCTGTTGTTCCTCCACCTTCTGCATGAGATTGTTGTCCAGATGCTGTTGTTCCTCCTCCTTCAGCATGAGACCAGTATCCAGATGCTGTCGTTCCACATCCTTCTGCATGATCTGCTTCTCCTAAAGCTTTTGTCCTCCAACCTTCAGCGTGAGAGTAATCTCCCGATGCTATATTTATGTTCCCTTCTACATGGGCAAGGGACCCAGAAGCTTTCGTTCCCCACCCCTCCGCATGAGAAAGGGCGCCAGAAGCAGTAGTTTTCTAGCCTTCTGCATGAGAAACGTTACCAGATGCAGTAGTTTCCTATCCTTCTGCATGACTACTTGGCCCTAAAGCCACTGTATTATAACCTTCTGCATGTGAATGATTTCCAATTGCTTTATTCGTTTCGTCAGTATCAACATTAAAAATTTCGGCGTTGGTTCCAACAGTATAAGTTACATTATCTATCACATATTCAGTCCCTTCTGGAACAAGCTTACCAACTCCGCCAGCTTCACCATAAGGAATTCCATTTCTAAATATAATTCCCATCAATCTCCCTCCTCATTAAATTCCGGATGGTCTTGTTTATATGCGGCAACCAGTCTATCATATTTGCTTTGTAGTGCCGCGACCCTATTAATTAATGTATTTATTATATCACTACCACTAACATCTGTAATAAAAAAAATTACGTCTTTATATTCATTTAAAAAATCTTCTCCATATTCTTCAACTAACTCGGTATATTCTGCCCAAGTTAAGTCATCATTATGAACATTGTGGTCTCCCATTGCCATTCCTTTCCACCTCCGGCAATTATTTTCCACATATAAGTATTTTTTTTCTATTCTACATCTAATATCTTAATTATAAGATAAAAAGAAAAAGAAGTCAAGTGAAGACTTCTTTTCCTCTATTTTATTCAGTTGGCTTTAAAGTCGTAATATAAGATTCAAGATTTGTTGCTGTATTTAGATACATTTCATTTTCATCATAACTTCCGCTAACCCAAGGTAGTACGCCATACTATTGATTAACCATTAAATATTTTTCATCTGATTTAAAGATATGTCCATTTGGTTTTTTAATGTATGGATACATTTTAAGATTACTGCCCAATGGATTGATAGGATTATAGAAAGATAAGCTTATTTCTTCTTCTCCAACCAATCTTATCTCTGTACGTGGTCTAACCCACTCTTGTTCTATTATATAGGGACTATAAACTTCTTTATTATGGTCATACCATACCAATCTGCCGCCAGACATAGAATAAGTTTTCTTTCCTGCTACATCTTTAATAGTAATTTTATCTGCCTTTAAAGCAAGTCTGCGCCATCTGTTACCGCCAATTGGAGGATAAGTTGTAAATACTTCGCTCTTATTAGTCCAATAACCATCAAGCATTCCAACGAATCCCATGTCATAAGCTTTTTGGTCGGCGGCGCAATAGTAAATTAAATTACAGACAAGACCGCTAGACCATTGGATACCATCTTGACCGGTCCAATAACTAATTCCAATTTTAGTGGCATAAACACCGTCTTTATTTGGAAGCTATCCAATCTTTACTAAATTTTCAATTCTATTGATTGAGATTTTCGTTAAAAATTCGGGAGTAACATCGTATCCTTCTCTAAACTAATCAGCTCTTGGTATTTCTTCAGTTATTTCTGTATTTTTTATATAATCATACCAACAATAATTAATAAAGAGTAAATGATAGCCAACGTAAGTAGCATCAAATGGAACAATATTTTTCATTGCTCCGATACCATATGTAGCAGTATCATAATGATTATTGGCATCTCCAGTCTCATTAGTTATATAATCGAAATATTCGTGATGTCCAGCATATGCCTCTGGTAAGAAATCTCCTATTTTAACTATCTTAAAATCGGCATCGGTAAAGGTAGGTTTAGCAGAATATTTATAGTAGCTAATTAATTCTCCCTAATAATACTTCTAAGCATTATTATGAATTGTTATTACATCAGTAGTATCCGGATTTGATTCTAACCACTCATAATTAAATACTATTGTGTTAATATTAATATCTATATTTTCTCGATAGACTCTTAATATTTCTTTTTCCTATAGTACACTTGCCGCGGCGTCAAAAATTTTGAAACCTATCTTATTAAAGTATATTTCCCCATTTTTAAAACAAGCATCTATGTCTGGAACAACTCTAACTAATCCATAGAATCTCTTACCGTCCTATTCATATTGCTCAACCTTATTAAAAGGAGAACAATAGCTATAATCTACTTCATTTTCTCTTATTGCACCGATTTTATCCTAAAAATCAAACACTTTAACAGCCTCTAAATCATTATCCATAATAAAATTTAAAGGAACCTATACATCGCCTTTATTAATTTTTAGCTCAATACAGTGCCATTTTCCTTCCTATATATTTCTATAAAATAGATAAGGATAAAATTCTCGTGAATACCAGTTCTGCTGATAATTATTTTTCCTAATAATTGGAATAACAATTAAATTTTGTTCAGAATACTTGTATTGCATATAATCTATTTTTTCTAAGACCTCTTCCTAAGTTGGCAATTCTTCAATGTCAAAATTATCAAACTTTCTATAGGGTTGCAATGAATTATTGGGGAGCGGCACAACTTCGATATGAATGTCATCATTTTTGTTTACTGTTGCCACCGCCAAAACCATCCATAGATAAGCAATATTCTCCCATAGCTAAGTTGTTTCATCAAAAAGTTTCTGGAATATTTCAGGTAATTTATTATTTTCCCACAAAGCTTTTTCTAATTCTTGTAATACCATCGCAATTACCCAGAAATTTCTATCCAAGTCCTCAATTTCTACATGGTGACTATTCATAGGCATAAGCAGGCGCAATAGTTTTCCTGCACCTAAATCATCTGCCGGCGGCAAAGTCTATGGCTAAGTATGAGTATATTGCATATTGGCAAACTTCTTGAGAGCATTTGCTGTTTTATCGCCATTGCCTGGGAGGTCTCGTCCACGAGCAACATTATAAGTATTATCTAAATCATTAGGATCGATATCTGGTTTAACCCAAGCATGCATGCCAACCGCTCCACTCCACTAAAAACTTTTTCCCGCATTAGCGTCTTTAATCCAATCTAATTCAGAAGGGTCAATCCAACTCTAAGTTGGATTGATTTCCTCCTAAAAATATGTTATAGCATTTAATAAAGACTAATTCCAAAAATCTTTATTAGCACTTATGTCACTATAAATTGAGCTCGGCGTGCCGGCATCTTTATTATCTCCATTAGTAGGGAAATTGGACTTATTTTTTATCCAATCTAAAATACTGCCTGATTTAACATTCATCTGGCTAATGTTTTTATCGCTTAACTCCTTTAAAAATTGATACCATAATCTTCCAATGTCAGAGGGAGATAATTCCAATTCTTTGGCTAAATCCTATACATCTCCAGTAAACTAACTGATTTTCCCCATTAAATCTTCTGTCATTTAACTCACCTCTTAAAAACCTTTATTAGGATATAACTCATAATTAGCATAGACGCCCTTATTCCTTCTCCTCCAGACGCCATCACGACGTGAGGTATTTAATAATTTATAGTTGTCCATATTTGGTATTGAACCTGTTATCGTCCAATTGGCTGGAAATGCGCCTGGGTTATCTGAAGTTAAAGGCGTTCTTTCTTTCTTTTTCATAGCAAATCTACTATTTGGCATAAAATAAGAAATAAAGATGCGTTCATTAATGGCTTTATTTACATTCCCGTAATCATAGTCATAAACATATTCTTCTGGGAGCTAATCCGTGTCAACTGTTGAACTGATAACTTCACTAACTTTAATTAACCAATTATCCTCTTCAACCTTTAAAGAATCCTTTTTTAAATATATCTCAATTTTCAAAGAATTTAATAAGAACGGGCCGTAAGCCTCATAATTAGAATATGTCCAGTAATCAGGATAGCTTTCTATCTAATTACCTATTGGATTCCGCAATACGCCGCCACAGCTTATTCCATTGGCAATACGAACATAATCAGTATCTCTTATTACATTATTGTTATCTATTTTATAGTAGTTATGTTCGTGATGATTTGCAGAGGCAGAGCTCTGAGGGTCAGCTTCATATAAATGATTTCCAATAAATAAATGGAATACATTATCATTTATCTTAGGAAGGCCAATACTGTCATCTCCTTCGCCAGTTCTAATCTCTAAAATTTTATTTAGAACATTAATAGAATCTTCTTTTATGCTTTGTTCATTAGCCGTAATTTCAGAGAATGAACCGCTGTAAGCTTGAAGCTCATATACTGTTCCGCCAATATCCCACTATAAAGCATTAGAATTTACTGGCGCGCTAAGAAGTTCTCCCTGATAGAAGCCTTGGATAATGTCTATTTCTCCTGTGCCCCCTCTAAGGTTTGAGAGTTCCAAACTCCATTAGTCCATACGCACACCAGCTCATTTTTAATGATATATCTTGCTAAATCATAGTAATTGATTGTCTTGTGCTCTAAATCCCAAGCAATTGCATTATTTTCTTCATCATAATAGCAATTAATATCATATTCTGGTCTTAAAAGCTTATAAAATCTTCTGCTTATATCTTCTGTTGGTGGTGCACCGGCCGGCACAAAATAATCATAGTATCTCTCTTCATTTTCTTTTATTACATAGAGGTCGGAGAAGCTTGTAGAATCAATTAATAAATGATGACTTAAATAGTCGCCATTATCATCTACAAAATCTAGCCAGCTCCAGCTATTGGTATTATTTCTATTTAAAACCATTACGCCAGGATAAAAAACCTGTGAATAATAATTCTTCTCATAATTGTTTAATCTTATTTCAGGGAGAATTGCTAAATGGCAATCTTCATATGAATCTTTTAAATAGCCCAGTCTCTATATACATAATGTTCTAGCAGCTCCATCATGTGCTCCATCAAAGATTGAAAAATCGCTAAAGTTTTCAAAATTGTCGAATTTATTATAAGGCATAATTTCGTCAACTGTCAAAGGAAGGACTAAAGTTTTAACCTTTGTGATATATGGAGTCTATCCAATAGCAGCGATAGATGTCCATAAATATTCTACATTCTCCCATATGTCTGTCAGAGCACCAATTAAATCTTTAAAAGACTTTGGAATAGGACCATTCTCATCGAATAGATAAATTGACATAGCTGAAATAACCTACGCAATAACCCAGAAGTTTCTATTTAAATCTTCGACTTCAACTTTTCTTGTATTACGTGGCATTATCAATCTAATATTTTTATCCCCACTAAGATTTTCAGTAGTAAAATCAAGATTTTCAGAACTAGACAATGCCGCAATACACTTATCTATTCCTCTTACTGTGGAATAAGAATCACCATTTATATTATACCAAGGAATAACCCAAGGGAATTTTAATACATAAATTTCATCATTATTTTCGACTTGTTCATACAAAGTCTTTACAAAATTAGCTCCAGCGTCGGTTTTAAACATATCTTTATATCTAAGACTTACACCGCTAGAAGATATTCCGCCTTGAATATCATTAGGATTAATAATATCTCCATTTTTATTTATATAAATCTCTGCGCCATCTTCATAATCAATTTCATCTGGATGATTTAGATAATAAATACCAGTAATAAAACTTTTTAGCGCCGCGGCCCAAGAATCATTCCAGTGTTCTGCCTGATCGTTATTCCAATCATTATCTTTATAGTTTTGTATCAAGTCTTCTAAAAAGTAAGAAAAACTTCCCTTCTCTTCATTAGTATCATCGTTAAAATCTACAAAAGAAGCTAACTTAGGAAAAAGACCTGTTCCACTTGACTTATAATAGTCTTCCTACATTTTTGATAACAAGACACTCCAAATATTCATCATATCATCAGCAGAATATTTAATTTGAATATTTGGATAATTATTATCAATAAAATTAGTTATTGGCTCCATTTCTTTCCCCTCCTTTTTAATTTATTTCAAAAACTTTTGTGCCGCCGCCAGCAGCTCCATCTAATCTAATATTATCATAAGGACTAATAAACTAAATAGGGCCGCCATTGTTATATTGTCCAGACGCATCAGTTAATCCAATAATATTAGAGCCGCCACGTTTAAAGACTTTTCCGTCTCTTTGATATTCTATTCTAACTGCCATATTTGTCTCCGCCGGCACAAGAGGATTTTCAGGGTTAGAGAATATAACCTAATTATTTTCAAGAGCCATTTCCATATTAGGTCTCGGTTCTGATATTCCTCGATTATGGTCAATATCATTCCAGTGGTCATACCAGATTAATTGTCCATTATTCATAGAGAAAGTATTATTTTTAATGTCAAAATTACAACCTAAATACAAACGTCTCCATTGAGAAATATTGCGGGAGAAAATATCTTCATTAATAGTCCAATAGCCATCGAATAATCTAATCTGAGCAATAATTTTTGCAGTCTAAGTCTATCCATTATAGTAAACTAACGCATGGACAATGCCGCTTGACCACTAAGAGCCAGCAATACCATTCCAATAAGTAGTTCCAAATTTTGTTGCATAGATACCGTCTTCCCTTGTATTACCAAGCTAGCCCTATTTCTTCAAATAGCAAATGTAATCAATACTTAATTGATTTAAATAATCAACAGATAAGTCATAGCCTTTAACAGTATAGTTTTCAGTTCCTTGTGAATATTTATTATAGTCTACGAATAATAAAATTTTGTTATCCGGAACTGTCCAAGCTGTTCCGCTACTATTTCTCATTACGTAGGCCCCTATGCCATAAGTCTGAGTATCGTAAACTTCTGTACCGTCACTCTTTTCCATAATGACTTTTGATAAAGATTTTGTTGAATCTTCTAAAAAGGCTTGAGGATAAAAGTCTCCAATTTTAACGACTTTAAACTCGATAGGTGGCGGCT
>Ga0247611_10002822_pt1 | contig 26963 bp, 17 predicted proteins | sample 177DNAGHGhighgp2_FD_192422 | JGI IMG/M metagenome (GOLD analysis project Ga0247611, IMG submission 192422) | Sheep rumen microbial communities from Palmerston North, Manawatu-Wanganui, New Zealand - 1770 DNA GHGhigh gp2 | ecosystem: Host-associated > Mammals > Digestive system > Stomach > Rumen... | reverse complement strand
AATTTCGTTATGTATAAGGTACCGCTCTCATATGTCCTGCGGTCGGATAACCACTATCAGGACGTAAGCAGATATACGCCCGTGCAAAGGCTCTTCGGCTTCTACGGATTCCCGATTGAGGACTATTACATCAATCTCGGCTCGGACGGCGAGCAGGATTACAACATCTTCATAACTGAGGTTAAGACATTGCTGTTCGGCGAGGAGAATTACAGGGATGACTTTACGATGAGCATGGCAGGCTACGCGCTCCTGATAACTCTGCTGATACTGATAATCATTGCTGCAGCAGGCTTTGCCGTAACCCTGGTCAAGGCCAAGAAGAGCAAAGATCTGTGGGCGGAATTATCCATGATGATCCTGGCCGTAACACAGATCGGTTCGATCATCACGTTCTCATTAAAATACCCGCATATCTGCTCGATGAACTTCAGGTATTCAACGCCTTTGGTCCTCTGCGGCGTGCTTTTCTACACGAAGATATGCGATATAAAACTTAAGGGTGAGAACAGGGATCTCGTGACAAAGATAACCAGGGCTGTCGCTGTGGCATTTCTCGTGTTCGCAGTGGTCTTCTATACGATCCTCTGGACATATGTAAAGGGCGAAGTAATAGTCGCTGATGTGACATGGTAAGACTGGAGCAGGCCAAGAAGAAGGATTTCAGGGAAACGGCGCAGGGCTTCGGCGTATGTACTGCGGCGGTCCTCATTCTATATCTGATCTCCGGCATGGACGCAGTAAACATGCGCGAAATGCACCTCTCGCTCCTGATGGCGCTCCTTACGGCATGCTGTGCATTCTATGTGACTTCTGCCTTCACAAGCTCGAAAAAGAGATTCCTCTCGCTGATATCCGCACTGCCCGCATTCGGCATCTATTTTCTGATCTTCAGGCTTTCTTTTAATGCATGCGGCAGAAAGACACTGCCGTGCATTTCGATCATGGAGAGCGTACTTTTATGGGCGGGCCTCGGCACGGTTATAGTATCGGTAATAACGCTCGCGCTGGGAAAGAAGCTGAAGGCAGAAGACCTTGTTGCTGCAGTATTGGCTTCCGGATTTGTCATGAGGGCAGTAATGGTGCTCTTCACACCGCTTAATTTCTATCAGCATGATGTCTCGAATTTCTCGGGGAGGCAGCCGGGTTTCCACGACACATACATCCTTTATATCTACGACAATTTTACGATCCCTGATGTGGATGTCAGATATTACGGAGAGTTCTACCATCCGCCGCTCCACTATATCTTAAGTGCTTTATTCCTGAGACTGAATAATGTCCTGCCGCTTAGATTCAGCGGTGACATAGACGGCCTTAAGATGCTTCCGATGCTGTGGATCTCTTATCTGATCCTGTTCGCAAAGAAGATCCTGGAGCATCTTAATATAGATGGCAAAGCCCTGGCATTCTCAATGCTGTTCATAACATTCAGCCCGCACATGATCTATCTTGCTATCCAGGTCAACAACGACCCTCTGGCTCTGATGCTGCTTACCGGTGCGGTATATTTCGCACTCGAATGGTATAAGGAACCGGACAGCAAGAAGATTGTATACACGGCGCTTTGTATCGGCTGCGCCATGATGACGAAGCTCTCGACGGGTCTTGTCGCTTTCCCTGTGGCATGGCTGTTCCTTGCAAGGCTCATAAAGACCATCAGGGACAACAAGGATGCAAAAGGCAGGAAGGCCGTGCTTAAGACGAAGGAACTTATCAAGCAGTTTGCCTTTTTCGCGCTCGTGGTATTCCCTCTGGGGCTCTGGTTCCCGTTAAAGAATCTCATCAGTTACGGAGTGCCCATGACATATGTTTGTGCGATAGATTCGTCGGCGAAGATGGATGTGTGGATGTATTCGCCCCTCCAAAGGCTTCTTTTGCCTTCGCAGACTCTTCTAAAGACACCGTTCATCCTTGAAGGCGGCAGCTTTGCCGAGAATGACTTTAATATCGTGCTGGCGCTTGTAAAGACAGGCCTTTTTGACGAGCGTATCTACGACAGCACTTACATGATCACCATAGCAAGGATCCTTGTGGCCGCAGCGTTCATCCTGCTTGCCCTGGTGCTTTTTGCGGGAGTAAAGGGCGCTCTCAGAAGATATAAGGATTCCGGCAAGAAGCTTTTCGAATGCACCGAAGGAGCTGCCCTTTGGATACTCGCAGCCGTATTCGTGATCTCCGAATTCATCTTCTGCTTCAAGTATCCCGTCACATGCACGGCAGCTTTCAGGTATATCTCGCCGGTGCTCATTCCGGCTGCTTACTGGAGCGGCAGCATAATAAAGATGAGCGAAGAAAAAGAGGCAGGAAAAGGTCTTAAGATCTTCTCATACTGCCTCAAAGTCCTGTTTGTTTTATTTGTATTGTTCGTGATCCTGTTCTACGGTCCGTTCGCTCAATATACTTTCGCGTGGCAGACGCTTATCAGGGGTTGATCTCCTGCCCGGGGCCCAAAGCTCTTCCTGACAGAAGGTCTCTCCAATGCTTGCCTTCGAGTTCGTAGATCATCGATACTGCGGCATTAATCTCATCGTCCGTGCCTTCTGAATCTACAAAGGCCAGGAGTCCGGCGATCCTTATCATGTCAGTCTCGATCGACTTCAGGAAATCGCCCGGAGTGGTCATGACATTTCCGACCTTGCTGTAAGTGAAATCCACGGCAGCCAGGGGATAGATGAAGCTCTCGCACTGGTCGTCAAGAACACGGGGCAGCACCTGAAGAAGTCCTGCGGTAATGTCTTCCGGAAGGCCCGCTATAGCGTCCCAGGTAAGGTCGACTTCGCCGTTCGAGTCATTCCTGATGTATTCGAGCAGGTCGCCGTGCATTGCGAACTGTCTTATGAAGTCCTGTTCAACGTCTTCGAAAACGCCGTCTGCCATTGCAACGCTCAAAAGGACACCTTGCAGGATCATGTCAAACTGTGCGAGCGTGAGCTCTGCACTGTAGTCGCTTCCGGTGACGTTCTGGAAAACGTCATCCATAGCTCTTATCGTTGCCTCGGCGTGATCGTAAGCAAGCGCTGCTTTATCAAGGATTTCCTGTCTGTCGTATTCCATCAGAATGAATCAAGTCCTTCACAGCATTTCGATAGCCTGATAAATTGTCTCGGCCTTGTTTGATTTGAGAAGGATTATTGCCTTAGACATGCTGCTGCTGTTTCTGAGAGAAGCCGGGATAATGGCTTCATATTCCTTAAGTTCGGCGGCCATCTTTATTCGCTTTGTCTCAAGCATAGATGTCTCTTTCTTAAGCTCATCAAGATGTCTTCTTCTGTCGTTTACTGCTCTTACCGCTAACTCATTGGATGCCTCTCTCTTACGTCTGGCACTTACACCGCCGACTATCAGGAGAACGACAGGTACGACCAATGCTGCCAGGAGCATGAGTATAGCCATTCCCGAGGATCCTCTGGAGAGCTGGGCAAAAAAGTAGAAAACGTTCAAAGCAACAGCCGCATAGATAAGATATGGCCAGAAGAATCTGAAGGCGGAATATCGCTTGACCACTCCGTCCGGACCCGGCTTGGAGAGCTGGGATCTGTTATCGTCGATCTCCTTTTTAAGCCTCTCATAGTTCTTAAAAAGCGTTACAGCCTTCTCGGCGAAGGCAATGCTTTCTTCTTTTGTCATTTCGGGAGCTGCAGCCACAGCCGTAGCTTCTGAAACAGCATCCGTTGCAATCACATTTTTGGTTCCGCACTTAGGGCAGAATACATCGTCAGCGGTAAGTTCCGAACCACAGTTAACACATATAGCCATAAACCAGCCCCCCTCTAAAATAAAATAATCTTTAACATTATAGCATGAAGCTGCCACCCGACGGTATATGTGATGTGGTATAATTCCTTAGTTAAAAATATATATAAGGGAGCATTCGCTGATCATGGGACTTTTCGGAAGAAAGAAAGAGCAGAACAACGAACCGGTTGAGAATAAAGCAAATAACGGCATCTCTGACGAGATGAAGATCATACTTGCGGCACGCGAGGAAGAGAAGCAGGAGAAGATCGAGAGAGCCGAGGAAAGACAGCAGGCCCAGAAGGAAGCTGACCAGAAGTTCCTTCAGATCGAACAACAGGCAAAGGAAGCTGCCGACAGGATACTTAACGGCGGTTTTGCACCCAAGGGGATGAACTTCTTTATGCTCTGCGACGAGGTTCCTTTCGATGCAGTTCCGGAGAAGGAAGGCAACGTCATCATCAAAGGTAATGTCAGAGGTACGGTCAAGAACAATACCGAGGTCTTCCTGTATCAGGACATCGGCGAAAAGTATTCCGTTAAGATCGAGAAGATCAGAAACGACAGAAGAGAATATGTTGACGAGCTGTCTGACGGAAGGGCAGAGATAGAGATCACCAGAGGTGATATCCCGGTTCCGACAGATCCCGACGAGGACGCTTCAAAGCCCGTAAAGAGATTTGCAGTCCTGTCTGATGCAGTGGGAATCGAGGATACCAAGGATCCCGCATGCAAGGGCATGGTAGCTGCCGGCAACCCCAGAACGATCGCAATGCTCTGTGAATACGGCAAATACGGCGATGAGCCGATGTATTTCTCAATGGTAATGGACTGTCTCATGAATTCCGAGTTCGTTACTCCCGCAAAGATCACACCCGCCAGAAACGGCAAGAGCAGCGTAGGTTTTATCGGAGTAAGCCCCAAGCAGCATCCTGACAAGTCATTCCTGCCGGTCTTCACCGACAACAGACTCTGCATCAGAGCAATGAAGAACAGCTTCTCCAAGCAGGGCGGCCCTGACCAGCGCATGTCATTGAGCTTTGCCCAGGTCGCAGCGATCTCAAGAGATCCCCGTCACCACGGCTTCCTCGTAAATCCGGGCGGCCCGGTAACGATCACTATCCCCAAGGATCTTATCGACAAGATGGTTGATTCCATGACATTCAAGGAGAGATTCGGCCAGGGTGCAGGTGACAATGCTTCGCTCGCATTAGGCGGCACAGGCAACCAGTCGCTGGATAACTTCATCGCAAACGGCGGTCCGGATATGCCCGGCGTAGAGCCTGTCCTCATCCACAATCCTTCCGATACACCTGAATTCACGGCAATCGAGAGCGCTGTAAAGAAGTATTGCGGAGCGCATTCCGACATCGCCAAGGTCCTGATCTTAGTCCTCACGCCTCAGAGGAAACCAAGCGATAAGGCATATCTCTGCATCATGGATTGTCCTGACGGTTCTTTCGAGGCAAACTGCAACGGACTTGCAGGAGCCATCAAGCCTTATCTCAAGGGCATCAAGAGAATCCAGTTCCAGCAGTTCTCAAAGATGAACAAGGAAGGGTTCCCGGAAAAGGTACAGTGGTTATATTCAAAACTCCCTCAGTAAGGGCGTTTTGTTAACATATAAAGCAACACGGAAATAAAGGAATAAGGGGTTTTCGCGCTGCGTGGATATCAATTGCAAATACTGATGGATTTACCAGGAATTTCCGTATAATTCACAGATTTTGTAAAGAATGTTCATTGTGCGCGTGATAGAATTTCGACATGTTACAGATAAGGGATATACATAAAGAATACAAAACAGGAAATCTCGTGCAGAAGGCCTTGGACGGAGTGTCTCTGAATCTCAGGGACAATGAATTCGTCGCGATCTTAGGACCTTCAGGCTCAGGAAAGACAACGCTTCTTAACATAATCGGAGGTCTGGACCGTTACGATAAAGGCGACCTCATCATCAACGGCGTTTCTACTAAGCGTTATAAGGACAGGGACTGGGATTCATACAGAAACCACACTATCGGCTTCGTATTCCAGAGCTATAACCTGATCCCTCACCAGACGGTGCTCTCGAACGTAGAGCTCGCTCTTACGATCTCCGGAATATCAGGAAAAGAGCGCAAACAGAGGGCACTCGATGCTCTTGATAAGGTCGGACTCCGCGAGCAGGCTCACAAGAAGCCTAACCAGATGTCAGGCGGCCAGATGCAGAGAGTCGCTATCGCAAGAGCGCTCGTAAACGACCCGGACATCCTCCTGGCAGACGAGCCTACAGGCGCTCTCGATACTGAGACCAGCATCCAGGTAATGGACCTTCTTAAGGAGGTCGCTAAAGACCGCCTCGTCGTAATGGTTACGCACAATCCTGAGCTTGCTGAGGAATACGCTACGAGAATAGTAAAGCTAAAGGACGGCAAGATAATTGCCGACAGCGATCCTTTTGATCCCGAGATGAGATCTGATGCATTGGCTCCGGTCCACAAGAATCTCGGCAAGGCTTCGATGAGCTTCCTTACGGCGCTTGCTTTGAGCTTTAATAACCTCTGGACCAAGAAGACGAGGACTGTCCTCGTTGCTTTTGCGGGCTCCATCGGCATCATTGGCATCGCGCTGATCTTATCGCTGTCTAACGGTATCAACACATATATCGACAGGATAGAGGCTCAGACCTTGTCCCAGTATCCTCTGTCGATCGAGAGATCTACGGTATCCTTCATGTCCATGATGATGGTATCGACTGACACATGGGAACCTGCCAAGGAAGGTGAAGTCACCGAAGTCCCTTCAGTAAGCCAGATCCTCTCGACGGTAAGGACAAATGACCTTATCTCTCTTAAGACATATTTTGACACTGAGAAGCCTGAGATCTATGACCTCACGAACGGCGTTGAATATTCGTACGGCATCGAGCCGCAGATCTTCCGCTATGAGAAGAACGGCGAGTTCAGACAGGTAAACCCCAACAACGATTTCTCTTCGATGGGTCTGTCTTCTTCTTCGATGTTCACTTCCGCTTACAGCATGAATGTCTTTTTCGAGATCCCCGAGAACGAGGAACTCTACGTCAACCAGTACGACATCAAGACCGGCAGATGGCCTCAGAATTCCAAAGAGGCTGTCCTCGTTCTCACGCCGAACGGTGCGGTATCCGATTACATCATCTATGCATTCGGATTAAGAGACCCGAAAGAACTCGACAAGATGGTAAGAGACTTCTCCAACGGCATTGAAGTCGTTTCCGACCAGGCATACTTCACATGGCATTACGAGGACTTCATGGGTAAGACATTCAAGGTCACGCCTGCTTACAAGTTCTATAAGTACGATGAGAAGCAGAAAGTCTATACCGATATGAGGAACAGCGCCGATTACATGCGCAATCTCCTGAAGAACAGCAGGGATCTTGAGATCGTCGGCATCGTCCAGCCCAAGGCTGACCAGGACATCATGATGCTCGGTTCCGGTATCTATTACGGCAAGGATCTCGTTGAGGAATTAAGAGAAGAATCCGAGACCGCTGCGATCGTCAAGGCGCAGCTTGCTGACCGTGAAGTCAATGTCCTCACGGGCGAGAGATTCGATGAGGAAGAATCCGATTTCAAGATGGATAACCTTTTCGAGATCGACGAAGATGCTATAAGAGATGCTTTCAAGTTTGACGAGGACAAGCTCAAGTTCGACAAAGACGCGTTCGGCGACATGAGCGGCCTCGATTTTGCCGGTGCGTTGGGCAGCGCCATGCCGAACCTCTCCGAGAAGCAGTTAAAAGATCTCCTTAAGGGCGTTGAGCTCAAGATCGATACAGCTGCTCTGATCAAGGGCATGGGCAGCGTCTTCACTGATTATATGGATTATGCTTCCGCAGATCCTTCGACAGATTATTCCAAGCTCCCCGATGCGATCGCAGCTTACATTGCTTCTTCTGAAGGAAGCGCCGTTTTAAGACAGCAGCTTATAAAGATAATCAACGAGAGCGGCATCGCAGATATCGACCAGGACATCGCAAATAAAGCGCTTTCCGCTATTACCGACGGTTTTGCCGAATATGCTCTTGCCAACGGAATGGACCTTACGGACCAGAGCCGCTACCCGGAATATTACCGCGAATACCTTCAGAGCACTGAAGGCAAAAAGATCCTTGACGAGCAGTCCGCCATGATCTCCAAAGAGATCACCGACAATGTCAAGATCACTCCCAAGCAGGCACAGGGCGTTGCTGAAGCGATCCTTGATGCTTACAGCAAATATGCCACAGAGAATAATCTCCCTGACCCTAAAGCGCTTGAGGGATCCCTCAAGGAATACATGGGTACGGACAGAGCAAAAAAGCTTATTACCGAAGTTGTCACATCATCCGTAAACGTCGATGAGATCACCAAGTCTCTGACCAAGAACGTCAACGGACTTACTTCCCAGATGGCCGGCCAGCTTGCCAAGGGCATCGAAAAGGCCATCGGCATGGTAGTTGAGCGCCTGGCTTCCAACATGACCAAGGCTATGCAGGATACGTTCTCAGACTTCGGAAGCGCATTGTCAGTAGACCAGGATGCTTTTGCAAAGGCATTCCAGTTCAATATGGACGAGGATGAGATGCAGTCCTTCATGAGCGAGCTCATGGGCGGCAAGACCGCTTCGGCAGAAGGCAATCTCTCCGCCTTCGGTTACTGTGACAGGGAAGACCTCAGATCCATCACGATCTATCCTAAGGACTTCGAATCCAAGGACCAGATCACGACGATCATCAAGGACTATAACAAGATGGTCGAAGACAGGGGCGAAGAAGACAAGAGCATCGGCTATACAGACATCGTAGGCGCTCTCATGAAGTCCGTAACGAAGATCATCAACACTATCTCCTACGTGCTCATCGCATTCGTTGCAATCTCACTCGTCGTATCATCTATCATGATCGGCGTCATCACATATATCAGCGTGTTAGAGCGCCGCAAAGAGATCGGTATCCTCCGCGCCATGGGTGCATCCAAGCGCAACGTTGCAGATGTCTTCAATGCCGAGACCATGATCACGGGCTTCCTCGCAGGTCTTTTCGGTGTCGGAATATCATTGATACTTCTCATCCCGATCAACTCGCTGATCCATAAGCTTGCCGAATCGGCTGACGTCAGTGCGGCCATGCCGTGGGCAGCTGCGATTGTTTTGATTCTCTTAAGCGTCGTGCTGACTCTGATCGGAGGCCTCATCCCGTCGAAGACTGCGTCCAGACAGGATCCTGTAACGGCTTTGAGGACTGAATAAGGTTTTTCGCACTATCACCGAAAAGTGTCAAAAAATCATTAATTAATCACACAAAAACGGTGTGTAATCCCCTATAATATGACTATGCCTTTTGGCAAGAGGCGCTACAAAAAGAGAAAGGGGAACAGCATGAACAGTAAAGCCATGTATAACCTGTCATACGGTCTTTTTGTCCTGACTGCCAAAGACGGCGCCAAGGATAACGGTTGTATCGTAAACACCGTAATTCAGGTCACTACCGAACCTAACAGGATCTCAGTTGCAGTCAATAAACTGAACTATACGCATGACATGATCCGCAAGACCGGCGAGTTCAATGTGTCGATCTTAACAGAGGGTTCGAAGTTCGATACCTATAAGCATTTCGGTTTCCAGAGCGGCAAGGATATCGACAAGTTCGAATCGATCGAGTTTTCGCGCGCGGCAAACGGCATCGCTTATATTGCAAAAGAGACCAATGCTTATCTTTCCGCAAAGGTCGTAAGCGAGACTGACTTAGGTACCCACACATTATTCCTGGCAGACGTTACCGACGGCGAAGTCTTATCGGACGATCCTTCAGTCACATATGCTTTCTACCAGAAGAATATCAAGCAGAAGCCCGCAGCACCCAAAGCTGACGAAGCACCCAAAAAAGGCTTTATCTGTACTGTCTGCGGATATATCTACGAAGGCGATACGCTTCCTTCAGACTTTATCTGTCCTTGGTGCAAGCATGACGCGAGCTACTTTATTCCCTTGGATAACGGCGCTCCGGTAAAAGAAGAGACAAAAGAAATAACAATAACCAATAAACAGGAGGAATCAAAAATGGCAAACAAGTACGCAGGTACACAGACAGAGAAGAATCTGCAGGCTGCTTTCGCAGGCGAATCACAGGCTAGAAATAAGTATACCTATTTCGCATCCAAGGCTAAGAAGGAAGGCTACGAGCAGATCGCAGCACTCTTCCTCAAGACTGCTGACAACGAGAAAGAGCACGCAAAGATGTGGTTCAAGGAGCTCGAGGGCATCGGCACGACAGCTGAGAACCTTGCAGCAGCTGCTGACGGCGAGAACTACGAGTGGACAGACATGTACGAGGACTTCGCCAAGACAGCTGAAGCAGAGGGCTTCCCGGCACTCGCAGCTAAGTTCAGAATGGTTGGCGCCATCGAGAAGCATCACGAGGAAAGATACAGAGCTCTCCTTAAGAACGTTGAGGCACAGGAAGTATTCGCAAAGAGTGAAGTTAAGGTCTGGGAGTGCAGAAACTGCGGTCACATTGTAGTCGGCACAAAGGCACCCGAGATGTGCCCTGTATGCGCTCATCCTCAGAGCTACTTCGAAGTAAACGCAGAGAATTACTGATATCTTTGATCAACTTCAGATGATAAGGGCCGCCTCAGAGTGAGGCGGCCTTTTAAGTTTGGGGATTTATTCTGAAAGCAGAAGTGCACAATGTTTGAGTTTGATGAAACAGGCCACTGAAAATGCTGATGGACGCAAATTGAGACGAAAATGGGCAAAACCGTCCCTAAATCCGTCCCAAACGGCATTCATGGACGGAAAATGAGACGGAAATCGCTAAAGTCGTCACATTTTCCGTCTACAAGGCTGCTTGCAGGAGTTTTTGAAGATGCGCTAAAACTAAAACCGGCAAGACTGCTCCTTACTTCTCCATATACAGCAGGCCGAATGTTCCGGGGCCGCAGTTGACGGAGACGGCAGGGGAGGCCTGCTTGAAGTAGATCTCGTCGAACTGTGCATGCTTTTCGACCTGTTCGCGGATCCAGTCGGTGTCACGCTTGGTGAGGCCTACATAGGTTACGAAGAGAATGCTCGTGTCTATGTTGGCAGCGTTGCCGAGAACAGAGTTGATATAAGATCTCCACGCATGTTCCCTTGCTCCGAAATAGGTCATGCCGACACCCATCTTGCCTTTACGGAGCTTAAGGACAGGACGGCCCATAAGGGATTTGACGATGTTGGCCGTACCGGTGCCGACCTGGCCTGCACGTGACAGGAAGTCGAGATTATCAACGATGAAGCTTGTGTGGATCTTCTTCTTGTAGACTTCGAGTTTCTCTACTATCTGCTCGGCATTGAGGCCTTCTTCGACCATCTTAGCCGCTACGACCGCCATGAGGCCCTGACCGCTCGAGAGGTGTGCCGAATCAACTACGAATACATTATCGAAGGACTTTGATGCTTCAAGCGCAGGTCCGTATCCGCTGTGCTCGATCTTGGACGAGATGGAGATGTGGATAACGTTATTGGCGTTGGCAAGCTGCTTGGAGAAGAACTCTTCGGCTTCTCTTACCGTAGGTCCCTGAGGGAGGACAACGTGATCGGGATCCTCCATGTATTTGAGAACACCCTGGGTCTCGATCTCCTTGCCGTCCTTGAAGAGACCTTCTTCGGTACGGACCTTGTGAGGGATGATCGCGATGCCGTATTTCTCGACGAGTTCGGGAGAAAGGTCGGCGACACTCTCGGAGGTGATAACGATACTCTTACGCTTCTTGGTGCCGCTCATCCATGAGATGGATTCCTGGGCGATCTCGCTTCTGTTGCCGGTGATGTGGACGATCTCCTTCGGGAGATGGTTGTAAAGCTCATTTTCCAGAGCATCGCCGCTGACAGGCTTGGCGAGATAACCGTCGAAGTTCTCGCGTTCGTAAAGCGCCCTGTTCTCTTCATCGGCGTTTGCGGTGAGGATGATGATGGGGGTCTCACGGCAGCGTCCGCCGGTCTGATCCTTGATCTTTCTTCTGCACTCGACGCCGTCCATCTCAGGCATGAGGTGGTCCATGAAGATGACGTTGTATTTGATGTTGAGAGTCTTCCTGAGAGCATCGTTGCCGCTGGTTGCCGTATCGATCCTGACCTTGGTGTCTCTTAAGAGCTTGCTTACGACCATGAGGTTTGCTTCGTTGTCGTCAACGACAAGGATACGAGCCTCGGGAGCTTCAAACTTGGGAAGGTATTCCTTCTTTCTGCCCGAGCTTCCTGCCTTTGCGAAGTCATAGTTGCCGACGGAGTCTTCGCGCTCGATCCTCTGCGGGATCTCGACCATGAAGGTGGATCCCTTCTTGTAGACGCTGTTGACGGTGATCTTACCGCCCATGATGTCTACGAGCTGCTTAACGATGGAAAGGCCAAGGCCCGTTCCTTCGATGTGCTTTGTGGTCGTCTCGTCGACTCTCTTGAATGCGGAGAACAGATAGGGGATATCTTCTGATTTGATTCCGATACCTGTATCAGAGACCATGTAGATCATGTTGCAGGTCTTATCGTCTTTTCGCTCACACTGGACAGTAAGGGATACGGAACCTTCCTTGGTGTATTTGATGGCATTGTTGATGATGTTTATAAGGATCTGCTTGATCCTGACTTCATCGCCTATGAGTTCGGCGGGGATGTCAGGGGATACGTCGACATTGAAGTCGAGCTTCTTGTCTTTTGCCCTGATCCAGAGCATGCCGACGATATCTGATAGCATGTCGCCGGTGTGATAGGGTTCGATCAGGAGCTGCATGGAGCCTGACTGGAACTTGCTCATATCGAGGATGTCGTTGATGAGGTTTAAGAGGAGCTTGCCGGCTGCCTTGATATTGACCGCATCTTCGATTACTTCCTCGCTTACGTCCTCACGGAGGATCATCTCGTTTAAGCCGATGATGGTGTTGATCGGAGTCCTGATCTCATGGCTCATGTTGGAGAAGAAGCTGTTCTGGGACTTATTGAGCATATAGATCTCTTTACGCTGCTTCTCTGCCGTTACGAGCTGCTCATTAAGCCTGAACTTCGTATAAGACATTATGATTCCCATTACGATCTGGAAAACGGAGAAGATCAGGAAGTTTGCCATCTCGTTCGGCTCGATTGAACCTATCGAAACTGCATAGTAGAGGAATGAGACGACCGCGATATTGGATGAGAGCGCCACGAGGAAATAGACCAGCGGGTTGAAATATACGCAGAGGGGGACGACCAGTGCCACGGTCATGAAGAGCGTGGTGTCCACCGTATTGCGCGCCATGAAATTGACGACCATAAGAGCAATTACCCAGATATACAGGGTTACGCCCATGAAATGGTTCAGGAAGAAGATCGTACGGTATCTGGCGGTAAAATCCTTCATCGCATAGTTTGCGCCGAAAAGCCACGCGACCGCGACCGCGATTACCCATACATAGCAGATCTGGTGATAAAGAACCGTCGTCCCTCCGAAATACGAAGGCCAGGCAAAGGTCATTATCATGAACGTGAGAGCGGCAATAAGCGTTATGACCATCGTGACACGTGTAGGTCCGACCGACTCATAGTAGGCGGATCTTATTGCTTCACGGTCGTTACGGGACGGCTTGAACAGATATCTCAACATGTCTTTCATACCTTTTCTCCTCCGTCATTCTCAGGTGCGAATTCGAAAACGTCATCGTCCTGTTTGTCCTCATCGCCGGACATGAGCAGGTTCTTGATCTCTCCTGCGATGACTCCGTAATCCCTGATCATTGCTTCGTGATTCTGCAGGATGAAGTTCTCTTCGTTCTCCTTTGCAGCCTTCTCCAAAGCCTTTGCCTTCTCGGACAGACCGGTAACGCCGATCATCTTGGAAGTGCTCTTTAAAGCATGGACTAAGATCTCGTAATTGTGCCAGTCCCTGACTTTATAATATTTCTTCATTGAACCGATCTTATCGGCTGATTCTGTCGAATACTGCATCAGGAGCGACTTGTAGAAGTCCCTGTCGCCGACGCAGTATTTAAGTCCTGCTTCGGTATCGATGCCGCACTTCCGAAGTTCCGTTATGAAGTCTTTCTCCTTAACGGGTTCAGGCTTTGCCGCTTCTTCGGGTTCGTCAGGCAATGATTCGACCTGGCCGTCGGCATCGACAAAGGATAAAGCCGACTTGGGGAGGACCTGCTTTAAGACCCTCTCGAGCTCTTCTATCTCGATAGGTTTGCTTACAAAGCCGTCGAAGCCTTCTGACAGGAACATCTGCTTAGCAGAGCTCATCGCATTTGCGGTAAGGGCAACGACCGGAACTGAGCCGTTGAGGCCTGAGACATCGTTCCTGATCCTCTTCATGGCTTCGACGCCGTCCATTCCGCTCATCATGTGGTCCATGAATATGATGTCAAAGACCTCTCTGCGGCAGACATCGATCGATTCCTGACCGGAAGTTACAGTGGTTACCTTCATTCCGTATCTGGCGAAGATGCTCTTTGCAACGACGAGGTTCATTGATTCGTCGTCGACAACAAGGGCCCTTACGCCGTCGCAGCGGAGCTTCTTGACACGCTCTTCCTTGCTGTCGACCGTGGAATTAAGGATGGATACGACAGGGAAGCAGTAGAAAGGCTTTTCGAGCACTTTGACGTGTGAATTCTTCGGAAGCACCATGCCTTCGTTTGCGACGACAGCAACGACCATCTCCTTGGCAAGGCTTTCGATGAGGTCGACGTTGTCGTTATATTCGTCTTCGGCGATGAAGAGGTGCGTAAGGTGGACCGAGTTATGCAGGAGCTTCAAGTTCTCGGCATTATTAACGCGGTGCATCTGGACGCCGAGGCCCTTTACGATGTTGAGGACCATGGAGTTATAGTAGTCTCTTACTGCCGGATGATCGTATTTCTCGAAATGCAGGAAGGCACCAAGGCAGAGCTTGTCCGGTGCTGCAACGGACATGCAGCTCAGAGGATCGACGATCCTCTGGGGAATACTGACGTTGACCGTGGTTCCGACATCGGGCTTGCTCTCTATCGTCATGAAGCCGCCTAAGAGTGAGACGAAGCCTGATGCTATTGCAAGACCGAGACCTAAGCCGCCGCCCTGACGGGAACGGCTGGAATCAGCCTGGTAGAAGCTGTCGTAGACCTTCTCGAGTTCATATTCGGTCATGCCCTTTCCGGTATCGGTTACCTCAATACAGAGGTTGGCGCCGTAAGCGTGGTTCACGGTCGTGATCCTTACATAAACGCCGCCCTTCTGGGTGTACTTGAGACCGTTGGTGATAAGGGCTTTGAGGACCTTTTTGATCTTGGAGACGTCGGAATTCATGACGGCGGGGATCGCGGGGTCGACGTCTATTATGAGCTCAACGTTCTTGGATTTGTAATGCCTGAGATCGGCAACGAGGTCGTTCAGCACTGAAGAGAGCATATAGTCTTCGTTGTTGCAGACTGCCTTCTTACGGTCGATCTCGGAATAGTCGAGGATATCGCTGATCTGCTCTGCGACCTTGCGTCCGGCATCCCTTACGGCGATAAGATCGCCTTCGATCTCCCTGTGTCTGGATTTGTCGATGCAGAGAGTCGTAAGACCGATGATCGCGTTGACAGGAGTCCTTAATTCGTGTGAGACGTTTGCGAGGAAATCGTTAAGATGTTCTGTGGCTTCAGTGAGCTGGACGACTTCATCCTTGGATTTGTTAAGTACCTGAAGCCACTTGTCTATGATGCTCTTCGCGAATCTTCCGATGAAGAAGATCATGATGAAATGCAGCGCGAGGCGCGAGATCACAAGGACACTGAATTCTTCCTTGTTTATGGCCATTATTACGACTTCGTAGGTCATCGTCAGATAGAACGTGAACTGGCAGAGGGTAATGAATGCCTTCTTGCCTGTCATCGTATGGAGCATGATGAGGGCAGCCATGACGAGGGCAAGGTCGAAAGTACTTGTCTGGTGGATTCCGTAGAAGAAATAGCATCCCATCATGAGGACGGCATAGAGCCAGATGCGGACATTCGAAGGAGCCGTGTGCCTGATGTGAAGGACCCAGGCAGCGATCATTCCTCCGATGATGAGGATGAGTGCCCATTTCTCCCAGTCCAAGAGGAGGGATTCAACGACGAGGATTGTCGCAAAGATAGTGTAGCTTATCAGGATTGTAAGGTGCGAAGTCTGAAATAGATCCTTGTCGTTAGTACTCATTGTGATCACCCTCTTAATCTGTATTCTTTATCTTCCTCTGCTATCGTGAGCATTATCTCGGCAATCTTCGGGTCGAACTGAGTTCCCATTCCAAGTTCAAGCTCGTTCTTTACAGCCTCCTGTGACAGGTGGACCCTGTAGCTCCTGTCAGAGGACATTGCGTCATAAGCATCGGCGACCGCTATTATCCTTGCCTCTTCGGGGATCTGGGTACCTTTGAGGCCCTTCGGATAACCGGTGCCGTCGTATCTCTCGTGATGATACATGGCACAACTCTCGAACTTCGGATCGTTCTCGATATTCCTGAGAATGGAAGCGCCCATCGAAGAGTGCGCCTTGATGAGTTCATATTCCTCAGCCGTAAGTGTTCCGGGCTTGTTGAGGATCCCGTCAGGGATGCCGATCTTGCCGACATCGTGTAAGAGTGCGAGCACATAGATCTCGTCCTGTCTGGCGTCGGAGCAGCCGAGTCTCTTGGCGATCATCCTGGAGTATTCGGCGACGCGCGACGAGTGTCCCTTTGTATATTCGTCCTTGGTGTCGATAACGGCGGCAAGAGAGCTTACGATCTGCATGAACAGATCCTTGTTCTCCCTTGTCTTCTGTTCGACTTCGAAATAGAGCTGGTTCTGCAGCGTAACGAGTTCGATGAGGTTCTTTACCCTCATGAGGAGAACTTCAGGAACAAAGGGCTTTCTGATGAAGTCCATCGCACCGAGTGCAAGTCCTTCGCGCTCTGCACCCTCGCTCTCGTCAGCCGTAAGGAATATGACGGGGATCCTGGATGCCGCGGTCTCTAATGAATGCAGCTTCTTTATGCAGTCGAAGCCGCTCATGCCGGGCATCTTTACGTCAAGCAGGATAAGGTTCGGAAGTTCGGTCTCTTTCGCGAGGTAATCGAAAAGAGCCTCGCCCGATTTGAGCGCAGCGACACGCATGCCGCCTGAACTTAAGATCTTTCCTGCGACCTGAAGGTTGATGACGTCATCATCCACCACAACGACCTTCTTGACCTTGTTGGTGGAGATGAGTTCCTGTCTGCTGCCGATGAATTCCTTCTCGTGGGCGACATTGATATTTGAGGCACTAGTCAGAGCCCAGTTTTCCACGAGATGAGAGATTACCTTGTCGATGGAATCTGCCCTGATATCAGTTAGGAACACGAAATACTGGTTCTTGCCGTATCTCATGAAGATATCGGATTTTCTGAGCGAACTCCTGATATGGTTGCCGAATTCGTCGACGCCGTCATAGAAATCGGAACCGTTAATGCCGTCGGCGGGAGTTAATGTGAATAAGACCTTACATGCGTTTATATGATGACGCATTATGTATCTGATGACATAGCGGTATACGGGCGCGAAAGAATCCTTGTCGAGCTGGAGAGCAACGTCCTGGATGGAGCGCTCGCCCAATATCTCTGAGATCGCACGGATATCGTGAACGGGAGTATCGTTTCCTTCTTCTGCATCGTCATCGTAGAGCCCGTAGCCGTGCTTGCCGTTCTTCTTGACATTGTAGAGCGACTTGTCCGCAAGCTTTAAGAGGGAATTGTAATCGTTGCCGTATCTCGGTACGAAGATGCCGCCAATCGAAGCTCCGATGGGGATGCTCATATCGTCGCCCATGAGATTTTTGGCGCTTGCGGTAATATCATCATTTATCTTTCTCGAGATAGCCGAGACATCGGATTCGTAGGTTACTCCTGCCGCAAAGGCGACGAATTCGTCACCGCCGATACGTCCGCACTTACTGCCTGAAGGAACCGCATTCCTGATGGCATCGGCGCAGGCGATGAGGACTCTGTCACCCATCTCATGACCATAAATATCGTTTACGAGCTTAAACGAATCAAGGTCGATCATCATAAGGCAGCCGGACTTCTCGGAACACATTTTCGAGAGCTCGGCGCCTGCAGCGCCCTTATTCAGAAAGCCCGTAAGCTTGTCGATCGTGGCCTCGCTCTTGAGGTCATGCATCTCCTGGGAGTTCGACATGATATTGTCGATCCTTCGAAGGAGGACATCGGGATTGAACGGCTTCCTGATAAAGTCAGAAACGCCCACTTCAAAACCTCTTGTCTCAGTATCAACATCTTCATCCGCGGTGAGAAAAACAACCGGGGTCTTCATAAGACCATTCTGCTGCTCGAATTTACGTAATTCGCCCAGAGTCTCAAAACCGTCCATGACCGGCATCTTGATATCGAGAAGTACCAGATCCGGCATGCCGTTCTCATTGACATATTCCAGGAAGGAACTGCCGGACTTAAAGGCAGTCACACGCATGTTGTTTTTGCTCAGGATGTGTCCTGCCATCTTGAGATTGGCAGTGTCGTCGTCAACGACGATAATCCATTTAGCCATAATTAAGACACCCCTAATACATGTTAGAAAAAACACCAGTATTTAAAAATAATAACATGGGGGTATTCAAAAGTCGTTAGGAAATGGCATTCCGGAAATAAAGATATTGATTTTTTGACAACTATCCTTAACTACACCTTAATAACATCGGAAATCTATTGCAAACCGATTTTTCAAATGGCAGAATCTTCACAGTGTTTTACTGTTTTGGGGGTAATTGATTATGTTAGAAGTCAAGAACGTAACGAAGCGTTACGGTAAAAATGTTGCATGCAATGATGTATCGTTCACGTTAGAGCCGGGTTCTCTGACAGTCCTTCTGGGACCAAACGGTGCCGGTAAGAGTACGATCATCAAGTCCATCATCGGCTTTTTGAAGTATGACGGAACCATCACCGTAAACGGCATGGTCAATAAGTCCGTCGGCGCAAGAAAGATCCTGGGCTATATTCCGGAGATGCCTTCACTCTATCCGACGCTTACAGTCATAGAGCACATGGAATTCATTGCAAGAGCATATAAGCTTACGGACTACAAGGACCGCATCAACATGCTCCTTGAGCGCTTCGAACTTGATGACAAGCGCAAGAAGTTCGGTGATGAATTATCCAAGGGCATGCAGCAGAAGCTGAATCTCTGCCTGGGCCTTCTTCCCGATCCTGACATCATCCTTCTCGATGAGCCTCTGGTAGGTCTTGATCCTCATGCAATCAAGGAATTGAAGAATTACATCGAAGAGATGCGCAAAGCGGGAAAGACACTGTTTATCAGCACCCACATCATCGACAGCGTCGACATGCTCTGGGACAGGACCATCATCATGCAGAACGGCCAGATCAAGGCTAACGTTACAAGAGCTGAGGTCGATGCAAGCGGAAAGACATTGGAAGACCTGTTCTTCGAAGTAACCGAGGGCATTGATAAATCAACCGTAAGCAGTGAAGGAGAGCCTGAAGCATGAGACTTTTCCTTTATTATGTTTCCCACTCGCTTTTTAACACGATTAAAAAGCTGATGAAGACGTGGGTTGCTTTCATTATAATCGCGATGGTCTTCGGACTTGTCGTAGGCCTTGTTACCACGATCTTCAGCAAAAATGATAAGAAGAGCAATACGGAACCTTCAGAGACTTCGATAATTCAGTACGATGAAGGCGAAGGTCCGGGCGAAGAGATCTCCGTGGAAGACGCGGTATCCGGCCAGCTTGCCAAATCCAAGATCGGCCGGATGATGGAGAAATACGACATAACAAAAGAGCAGATCGTTGATCTTGCCATTTCCGCGATATTCCTTCTGATCCTTGCCACTAATATCTTAAACGCACAGAATTCTTCCAAGATCTTCCTGCCGGCGGATGTTCCGATGCTGTTCTCATCACCGATGAGGCCTCAATCTGTTCTCATGTTCAGGCTTCTTTGCACGCTCGGCTCATCACTCCTGATCTCGCTGTTCATGCTGTTCCAGATACCTAATCTGACGCATGGCGCGGGCCTGAGCCTCTGGGGAGCGGTATCGATTATCATTGTTTATTCGCTGATACTCGTATTCAGCACACTGGTTCAGGTGGTCTTTTATACGATCACATCGAAAATGAAGAGCGGAACCGGAAACATCAAGAATTTCCTTGCCGGAGTTTACGGTGCCATTGCCGTTGGCTTCTTGGCTTTTACTGTTATTACCAAGCAGCCTGTTATCGCAGCTCTCTTCGCATTCTTTGCAGGCTCAAATACCCACTGGGTACCTTTCTGGGGATGGCTCAGAGGCATCTCATATTATGCATGCACCGGTGATATCGTTTCTTCGGTCATCTATCTCGGCCTCTTCGTCGCAGCATGCGCAGTGCTCGTTCTTGTTATCTGGAAGCTCAAGGCAGACTTCTACGAAGATGCCATGTTTGCCGCAGAACATAAGGCGGAGCAGCTCGAGAGTGCCAGAAATGCAGCAAAGGGCGGTGTCATGACCAGGGAAAAGGAGAGAAAGGGCAAAGTCGACAGGGAAGGCTTCCATTACGGAAGCGGCGCAAACGTCTTCCTTTACAAGGCTCTCTTCAACAGGTTCAGATTTGCCAAGCTCAAGGTATTCTCCACGACGATGATCATCTACACGGTCATCGCAGGCGTAGTTGCGTATCTTTCCAGACAATATCCTTACGGCGACGCTTTCTTCATCCCCGCAGCAGTGCTCGGAGTCATGGCATTCTACAGGACCATGGGTGACCCGATCAGGGAAGATACTTCCAAGGATTTCTTCATCTTGATCCCCGAAAAGCCGCACAAGAAGCTCCTGTATTCATTGCTCGGATGCCTTTCCGTCACGGCGATCGACCTTCTGCTCCCGGTAATCGTTGCGGCAGTTATCCTTAAGGCTGATCCTTTAAGCGTTATCGCATGGTTCCTGTTCATACTGTCGATCAGCTTCTTTGCTACGGTGGTAGGAACCCTCATCTCGCTCTCGCTTCCTAAGGATCAGGCGCAGACGATAGCACTTATCGTACAGATGATGTTCCTTTATTTCGGACTTACGCCTTCTGCAGTCGCAGTTATAGCCGGAATCCTCTTAGGACACCTTACCCCGGCAATCCTTATCGGAACAGCGATCAATGCACTTATCGCATTCCTTGTATCGCTTATCCTGCCGGCGGTCCTTGGAAGAAAGTAAATTAATAGGTAAATCAAGGCTTAAGATGCCCGTCTTTGTTGATACATAGACGGGCATCTATATATTTAATCTTGTAACATTTTTTTGTTTTACAATAGCGTTTTTTGACGATAAAATATATCCGGTTAAATTCGTTTTTTACATGATGTTGGAGCAGTAACAATTATGGATATATTCATGTTTGTAACCCTTTTCGGAGGCTTGGCATTCTTCCTTTACGGAATGAAGCTCTTATCTGATTCACTTAAGAAGACCGCAGGCGGCCGCCTGGAGAAACTCCTCAATAAAGCCACTGACAACCAGTTCAAAGGTCTTACAATAGGCGCCATCATAACGATCGCCATACAGTCTTCATCCGCCATGACGGTAATGCTGGTCGGCTTCGTTAACTCCGGCATCATGGAACTGCCCCAGACAGTAGGCGTTATCTTCGGTTCTGATATCGGCACCACGCTTACGGCATGGATCTTATCCCTTGCCGGCATCGATTCAGGCGACAACATAATCTTAAGACTTCTGAAGCCTTCCTGCTTCTCTCTTATCTTTGCCCTTATCGGTATCATCCTGATCATGGCAACCAAGAAGCAGAAGAACAAGGATATCGGCACGATGCTCTTGGGCTTCTCCATCCTCATGCAGGGCATGACCATGATGTCCTCATCCATGGAACCTTTAAAGGAGATGGACAGCTTCGTATCCATCATGACAGCCTTCAAGAATCCGCTCTTAGGCGTTTTCTCCGGCGCGATCGTTACAGGCATCATCCAGAGCTCGGCTGCCTCCATCGGTATCCTGCAGTCGATCTCCATGACAGGACAGCTTACATACGGCATGGCTATTCCGCTCGTAATGGGTGCCAATATCGGTACATGCATGACGGCTATCCTCTCATCCATCGGTGTTAACAGGGATGCCAAGAGAGTTACGGTCATCCACGTTGCGATCAAGCTCATCGGCACAGTCGTATGGCTCATCGTATTCTATTCAGTCAACGCATTTGTTGATTTCGATTTCTTAAACAGCCCTGTAAATATCGTAGGCGTTGCTGCGATCCACTCTGTGTTTAATATTGCAACGACAGCTCTCCTGTTCCCGTTCTCAAAGCTCCTTGTAAAGATTGCTCATCTCATCGTCAAGGAGACGGAAGAAGAGCAGGATTTCAAGCTCGACGAGCGTCTCATGCTTACCCCCGCGATCGCAGTCGGTGAGTGCCGCAAGATGATGGTCAAGATGGTAAACAAGGCTAAAGACGGCCTTGATAAATCCATGAACATGCTCCTTAAGGGTTACAACACCGCCGACTTCGACTTCATCAAGAAGAATGAGGAGAAGGTCGACGGCTTTGAGGATCTTTTAGGTTCCTACTTAATGAAGCTTACGACCACACAGCACTTAAGTGTTGAAGACAAGAACAAGTCCTCCATGATCCTGCAGGCGATAGGAGAAGTGGAGCGAATCGCAGACCACGCTAACTATCTCTCGGATTCAGCCGAAGAGATCGCCAATAAGCATCTGGACTTCTCTGATACTGCAAAAGAAGAACTCGCAAGAGTCATTCCTGCAGTTCATGATATATACACCATGGCCCTGGACTGCTATCTCTCCAAGGATGCTGCCCATGCTGATGACATAGGACCCTTGAGGATCGTAATCAGTGAGATGTGCGACCAGTTCAAGTCCAATCACGTTGACAGACTTGCATCAGGTGTCTGCACTACAGAACAGGGATTCGTATTCAACGATATCCTCTACAGCTGCGTAAGAATCGCAGAGCACAGCCTTAACATTGCTGCTATTGCATACCGTTTCAAGTCTGCGGGTGCCAAGAATCCTGACACATACATGCATGACTTCAAACAGCGTAAGGACAAGGACGAAAAGAAGTATCAGGAATACGTAAAGAAGTATGGTGCATAAGATCCGGAAAAAGATCGCGAGTTTCTTTGCCGGTTTTGGAAATTCTTAAAGAACATCTTTATCCTGTTTAGTCAAAGCTTCAAAGAAGTGATGTTCTTCATGTTGATATGCTCCGTTTTCACGGCCATAGCAACATCTGTTCTTGAATCGCTCCTGATAAAAGCGATGATGAAGGCCTGCGGCGTTACTTATATCGTGCCTGCAAAAAGGCTCTTAATCCTAAGAACTGGCTCTTGATCTTATTCATCCTGGTGCTCTTCCCGCTTACCAAGGTAATACCGCTTTCGACTTCGACATTTAAGGTGGTGCTTCCGGGATTTGTCAATCAGACCATTGATTACACACGGAGTCTTCATTCCGTTTATAACTGTACTGGTGGTGCTCGCGGCTGCCGAGACGGTCATCCTGATCAACAGATATTCCTATCTTATGGAAGACGTGGACAGGCCTCTCGTATGCGCACACAGGGGAGATAATGTAAACGCACCTGAGAATACTATGCCGGCATTTGAGCTTGCGGCAAGCGAGAATCTCCGGTGGATAGAACTTGATGTTCACCAGACTTCAGACGGCGTCATCGTGTGCAATCACGATTCGAACTTACAGAGGACCACGGGAGTCAATATGTCCATTCACGATCACACATTTGAGGAACTGACCGCATGTGAGTTCGGAAGCTGGATGCCCGGAAACTACGAGCATGTCACGGTGCCTTCTCTTAAAGAAGCACTCACGTTTGCATATGAGAACGGCCTCTATGTTCAGGTCGAGCTCAAAGGCCATCCGGATGATGTGGATTACACTGACAATATCTCGGTGGAAGAGTCCAATATTACTCCCGAACTCGTGCGTCAGATGCATGCCCGGGGCAAGAAGGTATTCTGCTGGACGGTCGATCTTGACGATACCGTTCAGTATCTTGTCAGCTGTGATGTTGATGTCATAGGAACAGATGATCCGCTGCTCATAAGCAATGCTGTCGAAAAGGCTGACTGCTCAGGCGGCATATCGAGAGTATTCCATATATTTATGCATATCATCGCAGATATGGATAAGTGATCAGTCTGCTGTGCAATATTTTACGTCGTACCTGCCGTCTTCTTCCATATCCATTATCATGTAACCGCGCGCAGAACCGCCGCGGGGGAGCGTGACTGACCCAGGATTAAGGATTCGCGGCCCGGAGAAACTCGATCCGAAGCCTGATTCATAGAATCTGTTATATTCCGAGACTGCGTCACCGAAGCTGTCGTAGGGGACATGCGTGTGGCCGAACATGCAGATGTCACAGCCGTTCTCCTGAGCGGTGAGCGACAGTGTCAGAAGTCCGTAATTTACTTTCTGCAGGTGGCCGTGGGAACAGAATATCTTATGGCCGTTGAGAGTGAAGACGGCACTGTTCCTTACAAGATCCGGATCGCAGTAAGTATCGCAGTTGCCCCTTACGAATATGCAGGGGGTCTTAGGGGCTCCGGCCCATCTTGCGATCTCTGATTGTGAGTATTCCGCATCACCCAGATGGATCAGCATATCAGGAGCTTCCTTCATTATCGCCGCCCTTAGAGGTCCGTTATTGCCGTGTGAGTCACTTACGATCAGTATCTTCATGAGCGTTCCTTGTCAGATAAAGTAAAAGTCAGTATCCCAGCCAGGGATGCATCTTGTGTGGCGCATATAGATCTTATAATCGTCCCTGATCTTCGCAACTTTTTTGACGATCGCGAAAACATCCTCGCTCCTGTGATAGCAGGCGATCTTCATTGCTGGCCGGCATTTCCTGATAGTCTCTTTTGCGCCCTCTAACGCATCTGCTTCAGAGCCTTCGACATCGAACTTGATGAAGCTGACATTGTCAGGAGCAATGGAATCAACGGTTACTACGTCTATATCGATAGTTTTCTTAAGCTCGACATTGCTTGCCGCAAGAGCCCTTGTGCCTCTTCCTCTGGAGGCCGATACCTTCTCTTTGCCGGTATGGCTTCCGACAAGTGCATTAATGCAAGTTATGTCAGAACCGAGCTTTTCTGCGCATTCTTTAAGCTTCTTGAATGAATGGCGCTCAGGCTCGACTGCAATGGCCTTATCAAGGCACGGGAACTTATCAAGATAACGGATCAGAGTATCGCCGTAGTAAGCGCCCAGATCGACAAAACAGCCATCAGAGATGTCCTTTAACAGTTCAAGTTCATCATCAGGATCTGATTCGGCTCCGGCGAGATAAGATATGTCGCCCGTAAGCTTATAGCTTATGTAGTTCTCAAAGCATCTTTGCGAAGCTTCATCTGCCAGGCGCGAAAAGACGTCTTCGATGGAATCTCTTGCAGATCCGTAGAATTCACGCGTGAATAAGACATTTCCGTATACGGGAACATCAGGAACATAGAGCTCTCTTTCAGACTTTATCCTTGATACCTGTTCTAATACTTCAGGTCTTGATGAGCCGAAGCATACGAGGACGATGAAGTCCTTGTCACCGTACTTTTCGCAGCATTCGGAATAAGAGATGACCTTGAACCCGTGGAACAATCTGTCCCTGACAAAACCGTCACTTGCAAAAACAGCAATGATAAGGTCTTTAAGACCGTATCTTTCCAGCACGGAGATTATCTTGTCAGCACCGTCTCCCGTGCCGTAGAGGGCAATGGGGCGGCGGACATCTGACAGGTATTCCCATAGATCTTGTTTTGTTCCGGACACATTCATAGGGATAAGTATAAAGCGAAGGCAGATTTTTTTCGAGAAGGCTGCAACATTTTGTTCCATATATCTGTTCTTAAGGTAACAACGAAGGACGATCAAATGTCAATATGGAGGACATACATATGAAAAAAGGTGCAGTCATAGGAATAATCGCAGGCGTGATCGCCGTTAATTTCCTGGGGTTCGGCATGCTCGGTGCCTATTTGAAAAAAGCGAAGGCAGCAAGCGCACAAGTTGTTGAGCATAACGCAAAAGTCGAGGTCGTAAACGATTCGATCAATTCAGTGCTTAGCGGCAACAGCGCAAAATACAGGGCCGGAGCAGGAGATGCAATGGCCGATTACGATTACGGATATGACGAAGCGGAATATGCCAATGAATCACCGGCAGATCCGGGAGCAGGTCCGTCCGTATCTAATGAAGTAAATGTCGATCCCGCAAAGGGCAGGCTCCTCATAAGGACAGTATCGATGTCCACTGAGACCAAGACCATCGACAAGGTCAAGACCGATGTCGAGAGCCAGATCAGGGAACTGGGCGGATATATCGAGAATTCCTCCATGTCAGGCACAGGCAAGAACAGGGACCTGCGAACGATCTATTACACGATCAGGATACCTGCAGATAAGCTGGATTCCCTTATCACCACAGTAGGAAACAGCTGCACGGTATTGTCTTCAAGCGAGAACACATCGGATGTTACTCTTGAATACGTTGATACAAAGGCAAGAGTTGATTCTTTAAGAGTCGAATACGATCAACTCATAAAGCTCCTTGCAGATGCAAAGGATCTCGACAATATCCTCATCCTTCAGAACAGACTTACCGAAGTAAGATATCAGATCGAGAGCTGTGAATCACGCATCAGAGTGCTTGAGAACCAGGTCCAGTATGCGACATTAAATCTCCAGATCACTGAAGTCCTTGAAGAGACACAGATCGAGGAACCTCACGTTGTCACATATGGAGAGAGAGTAGGCGAACAGTTTAAGGATATGTGGGAAGGCACGGTCGAATTCTTCCAGAATTTCCTGCTCGGACTTATCGCAGCTATCCCGTTCCTGGTATTCATGGGAATCGTTGCAGTTATCGTCATCGTCATCGTATTCTCGGTACGCAGGAAGAAAATGAAGAGAGAAGCAAAAGCCCTTGCAGAGGCAAAGACTGAAGCAGCAAGAAGAGCAGCTCTGAGCGGGAAGAAGGACGAAAAGAAGGAAGAAGCAAAAGAAGATCAGGAATAAGTTTTACATATATGATCTGTAGTCAGAATCTGATTAACCGGCCGCGGATATTAGGATAAAAAAGGAACAATTACGTAATAAGAATCCTGTCAGAATTTGAATACAGAGAAATCACATCCGGCTGCGAAGCTCTCCCAATTACCGGGACCTCCGCAGCCGATGT
>Ga0247611_10002821_pt1 | contig 26964 bp, 16 predicted proteins | sample 177DNAGHGhighgp2_FD_192422 | JGI IMG/M metagenome (GOLD analysis project Ga0247611, IMG submission 192422) | Sheep rumen microbial communities from Palmerston North, Manawatu-Wanganui, New Zealand - 1770 DNA GHGhigh gp2 | ecosystem: Host-associated > Mammals > Digestive system > Stomach > Rumen... | reverse complement strand
ATACGGCACTTTTCCAACTTCCACGACGGATGCCAGCATCCCATAGTCACTCATGCCAACGATTGGCAGACATTGCTTCTTCTCTTTCATACGCGGTCAATGATTTCTTTGTCTGAAGGAGAATCGGTTTTCTTTTCCTCCTTCTTGACGGTGTTAAACACTTTGATGATCTCTGAGTAGTAGGCATCGATGACCTTACCCATTTCGCTCTGAAGGCGAAGCAATTCACGCTCGATCGTGGGGCTGCACGGCAGGGTGGTCTTGAATACCACATTCTTCTGGGTCTTGTTCAGGTACACCTGAAGATACTCCGAGTCGTAGAGCAGTTTGCCCTTTACCTGAAGCTTCGGTTCCGTCTTCAGCTCGCCCTTGGTGAGATCGTTGAAGGCCTCCTGCATTGTGGCCACGGGATCGGGATCATTCGCATCCACGTTGATGTGGATTGAATACGAGGATTCCTTCTCCCCCTCGCTCTTGTAGAACGAGCTCTTGCCCTTCTGTTTGATCATCTTCCGATTACTCTCACGGGGCTCCATCGGATTCACTACTACGACGTTGTTGTCGTACATCTTCACGCGTGCCCTGAAGTTCTTCACGGGCTTGCCTACCGGCTTTTCAATAAACAGTTCATCCATACTTTTGTTTGTGTTTGTTGTTGTTATGGGACTCTAATTGTTTAATCTTTAAGAGCGATCTCTTTTAAGGCCTCATTCAGACCGTACTTCTTCATCAGCTTTATCATCAGCGAATGAGGGGGCAGCGTGACGCTGTCATCGTCAATCCGCTCGCAGATGATCTCGAAGTGCGTCTTCTCCACCTCGCGCTCCATGTGCTTCTTCTTACCGAAGATCAGATAGGTCAGCACGGCGTTGATCATGTTGATACGCTGGAAGGGGCGGTAGAATCTCAGGATGTTCTTCACCATCGCACGGTTCTCTACCGTGAGCCACTGGTTCAGGAATCCTCTCAGCACATCCTCGCACATCTTTGCCGATTCCTCTGCACGCTGCTGGAGCTCTACGGATGAACGCAGCAGAAAACGGGTGTCACGCAAGTCTTTGGTCACGACCTTCAGTTCCCCTTTCGCGGTCTCCAGTTCCTCCTTGGTGCTTTCCAGTTCATCAGCCATTTCACTCAGGCTAAGCTTCATCTGTTCCTCCTGAGCCTTCATCTCTGCCAACTCGTAGGCATCCATCTCAATTGTTCTCTTTCTGCTCATAATTCTCTTTTCTTTTTAAAATATTAATAATGTGAATTTACTTTTGCAACCGCCTTATTGGCTTGTTTGCGGTTGCAAAATTAGAATGCGATTTTGCGACTGACAAATAATAAAAACACCCCGCCTTGCTGTCGCAAACAAAACAGGTGTGAAAGCCCCATGGATAAAGGGAAAAATATTTTTTCATTAAAAAACTTGCGACAGCACCAAATCGCGCTGTCGCAAGCATTTTCTGTCGCAAATAGGCTATTCCGACGTAGCCTACAGACTATTCCTTCCCTTTCACGTAGACACAGATCCAGTCGAAAAACGGCTGTTTCTTCCCTCTGCCCAGATAGCTGGAGAAAGTACGGTAATCCTCCTCATACCCCATCACCTTGGCTATCTCGTCATATTTGCCGCAGATCACGCCGGCATCCTTCAGTGATCCTACGATATATCCCTTCAGCGTCTCGCGCCTGTCTTTATCCATCCAAGCCTCACCTATCACGTCCTTCCACTCCGACTCCATCAGATTATCCACGAACTGTTCCCGCCACTTACACGTGAACCGCTTATCCGTGCGTAGTTCCTCAAACCACTCCTCATTCAGGATACGCTTCAGGAACCTGCCAGTCTGGAAATAGTTGGGTTCCTCCTTTCGGCCTTTTCTTAAAGTCCACGAATCCTTGATTTCCTCATACTCCGTATAGTCACTCTCATCCTCGCCCGTCCATGCGCCCTTGATGTGATGATAGTTATTCTGATAGAACTTTATCATCATGCTTCCTGCCTGAAACACATTGTGGTCTCCCTTTGTGCTGTCTTTTCTTGTCATTTCCCTTATTATTATTGATTTGATTTAATTGATTTAGTACTTCGGAAAGATTTGCTGCTGAGGAAAACTTTCCCAGCATACTCCCGTTCAGAAAGTTGTTCTTGTCGCCATTGATGGTATCATATTGATTGATAATCCTAGCATCCTTTTTATCGAAATGCTTATTAACTCTACTAATCAAGGCTTTGATTATCGGTGGTCCATCCATCCCGAATATCACTTCCATCATAAAGATTATGGGTTCAACCACTCGCCAGTCTTTACGGCTGATAAGATAGTTTTCTATTGCTTCAATAAAAGAGTTAAAAGTTTCTATCGAATAATCCCGCAGCCGTATCTTCTTCCTTTTTTTCTTTCTTTTTCGCGGCTGCAGGTTTAGCGCTTCTTTCTCTTCGGTAGTTTCATTGGTCATAGTTATTATATCATGTTGTGAAACTGTTATTACTACACTCAAGCCTTTTCATGGCTTGAGCAAAAAATATCATGTGGGATAATTGGGATATCCGATTGTTCTTTAAAGAAACAGAGACGCAGCCAAAATAGCACGCCCCTTACAGGACACCGCAACGTAGAACCTACAAAAGCATAACTATCTGACTCACGCCTCTGTATTTGAGGAATGAGCAGGTAGCCTTCGTCTTTTGTTTATCCTACAGTTAACTTGCGGTGTTTCGTAAGGGGTAATTGAAGAACCTGGCTCTGTTGTTCAAAGAAACAATCCGAGTGCAAAGATACAAACAATCTCTGACACTTCCAAATTTTATACGCCCTTTTATGGGCTATAATCTATTATACAATTCTTCATCTAATCATAACTTTACGAATTTGTGCTGCAAAAGTACCAATAAACCTCGTTAATCACGAATTGTCTTCATATAATAAGGTGAATCCGTTTATCCATGTTTGTCCATGTTTGCAACATTATGTACAACATATTGATAAAAAATGTACCTTTGCAATATCAAAACAATTAAAAAACAATAAGTTATGAAAAAGAATGTCTTTTATTTATTAATCTTGATCACATCTCTATTATTTAGTTCCTGTGGATCATTTAAGAGTTATGTAGCGTCTTATTCAGTAGGCCTGTCTGCAGTAGAAAGCCCTAAAGATGCGAAACAGCAATTTGGTGAAACTAAAGTCGTTAATTTTGATGAGAATGGTATTAACAAATACCGTTATGAAGATGATTTCATCGATATTGTATGGTATGTAGCATCAAAAGAATTCAACTTTACCTTGAAGAACAAATCTGGGCACACCCTTAAAATTAATTGGGATGATATTAGTTATGTCAACATCAATGGCCAAGTAGGGAGAGTTATGCATAGTGGCGTAAAATACACAGATAGGAACAACTCACAACCTGCTACAACCATACCCAAAGGTGCAAGCATCACTGACCTGCTGCTTCCAACTGAAAATGTATATTATGTATCAGGACAATATGGAGGCTGGCGTGAAAGGTATCTTATACCATGTGTTTATAACAATGTAGAAGCCTTTAATAGTGAAGCATCAACTTATATAGGTAAAACTATGACTATCATGATGCCAATTATGATTGAAAATGTTCAGAACGACTACACCTTTACATTCAACATCGATAAGCTGCTGAATACGGCGAAATAAATTACAAGGGGCTGGCGAATCGTTCTTCATCAGCCCCTTTGCCTTTATTCTAAGACGGTTACTTCATTCAATTCACCGTTCGTGCGATAATTACCTATATCACTCCCTCGGTAAACAGTCTTTGCTTCAAGGATATCTCCTTTTTTCAGTTGATTGAGGATAAGAACGTCATCTTTCTTTAGACTACTATTCTGAGCATCAACGACCCTTAAGGCATTACCACCTTTGAAAGAAATGACTTCAAACACAACCGTTCTATTAAGATATTTAGCCCTTAGACGCATCCCAGGAGTTAAATCATCCACATAATAGATTTCATCTTCGAAATTCCAGTCACTGTCTATTCTCAATGTGGCAGAGAGGTTATCCCATGATTTATACCCCAGATAAATAGCTATAGTGTTTAGGGTGTACTCATTAGCATTCCTTTCATCGGAAATATAGCCCAATAGCCTTTTCAAAGTAGTGACACCTATTGTTCTGTCTGTTTCCTTAAAAATTGACTCACATAGCAGCTCAAAATCTTTTGCTTTATCAAAAGCAAGACCAGAGCGACTCTTTAACATCTCAATGATTTGACTATTGAATACCATAACACACTAGTTTTATACCTTTATATAAATAAATGAATGATTATCGTCAAAATCAAGGTTATTCTTATCAAGATCAAAATGATTCTTCTGTAAAGATTCTATAACATATTCCACAGGGCAATCTTTATAAAGGCCATCAGTACAGATAAAGATCTCATCCCCTTTCTCGATCGCGACATCTTTTATATCAACATTCTCCTTACTTTCCCCCATCAGAGAACGAGTTACCAGATGAGAATATCTTTTTCTCTCGTCAAATGACAAAGGTCTTACTTTATTGAGCTCATTGGCTACAGAATGGTCTTCTGTCTGAAAGACTATTTCACCTCCACGATACAAATACACTCTCGAATCTCCAGCCCAAAACACTGTCATATTCATGTCTTGGATATAAACACCAGCGACAGTGCTTCCCATCTTCTTTACGCCGAGAGAGTTTCTTTCTTTACGAAGATTTTCCGTAGCCACCTTTGTTGCCTCAGCGATATTCATATCTCGGGATAGGGCATGAATATAGCTATCCCCTACAACCTTTGAGGCTATCTCACCATAATCATAGCCACCCATGCCGTCTGCCACAAGGTAGAGGCTTTTGCCGTTCCCAAAGTCATTGGAAACGACATAATCCTCATTTACCTCACGGCATCCTGTGTTGCTATATTTGAATACTTCCATCAGATTGCTTTTATGGTATCTCCACCATGTTTCGTTACTCGGGGACGTGTACTGATTTTCATCGGTCGATTCATAACGCCCTTATCTGTAGATTTCGTAGCCCACAAATAAGCTTCACCAGGAACAAGACTTGCCATATCAGAGGAAGAAAGCGTTTGAAGCTGAATCACTGACTTTTGCACATGTTTCACCCATTGCGGACTGTTGAACTTATGCAATAACATGATAGACGACAATTCTATAATCTCAGAGGGAAGACTCATAGGATCCTGACTCGCTATCATCATAGAGACACCCTTATGGCGCATTTCTCTGATGGCAGTCACAATGGTACTGGTAAGTTCCTTATTATCCATATACTTGTGAGCCTCATCGAAGACAATGAACTTATTGAATCTTCTACCCTCATATTCCTTCACTCCTGCAAAGATGTTGAGCATAATCACAAACAGTCCAAGGGCATCGTCTTTATGAATAAACTCATCTCGCAGATCTACAATGATTAATCTTCCTGGGCGAAGCAATGTACCGAGTTTGCATGTGTCATCTATATACTCCTCTGCAAATGATAAACGCTGTTGAGCCAATGCCTTCTGAGAGGTAGAAAGAAGAGGAGAAGCATCAACGCTCTTCTTCAGGTCTGCAAGATTCAAATTCCTACGATTAGCCCTCATGATAGCACGCAACTGATTGATATAAGTTGACTCATTACCAACGGCTTTAAGCAGGAAGAGCCAATCTTGAACATTCAGATCCGTTGAATGGAAAGCTATCGGATGAATCTCGATATTGGGATATTCCTCCTTACGGTCTTCAACCTTGTCTATCGGACAGAGCATGATAACATCTTCAATGCTTCCGGGTTCCGCGCCATAGACTTCCTTCAGCTTCTTTAGTTGCCCAGCCTCATCATTCGGATAAATCATTGAAGTAAACTCTGGTGCATAGTCAGGACTGTCACTATAGTGGAAAATGACACTTGCCATCGGAGCTGGGAGCAAATTCACTTTGGGGAATTGCTTCAGCGTCATCTCTGTAACGGTTCCTATCGTGTAGCTCTTACCACCTCCTTGTACTCCGAACAAGCTAATTGTATTGGTCTCACTCAAATCAATAGCTATCTTCCGATGACCGTTAATGCTTTCGCCAATGATACCATATTGTTCGCTACCACTGGTCTTTCCGATCATTATATCATAATTTGGGACATCCTCAGGTGAAACGGTGGTTCTCGGCACTTCCGTTGTAACCTGTTTTTCCCCTTGATAAGGTGTTACAGGAGGAATGCCTAAATCCTCATCAGGTACGGGTCCTTGCGGGTCGTCTGCAACTTTCCAAGTTGGTTTAGAATCTTCCCCGTCTTTTAAATCTATTATTTCTGGCTCATCATCCTTAGGTGTTTTCGCCTCTACAACCTTAGGCGTATCTTGGGACACCTGCCCATAATTGCTTTCATAGTCATCGACACCGTTTTCCAGCTTAAAGGAAGCTTCTCTGATAAGACGGTCAGATGTCTCAAACTGTGTCTTAAAGTCTTCATCGGCATTCATTCGCTCTATATCGGTTGTCTTGATAGAAGCATCCTTTTCAAGGATTAACTCAATCATAGGTTTTCCTAAAATATAGAAAAGCGTATCATTAATATATTCCTTTCTTTGATACTCATCGCTCTTGAATTGATAGATCAATCCCAACCTTTTGAAGCGAATCGTATAGTTCCCTTGGATTAATGACAGGATAAATTTCTCGTATTCACGAGCTGTATCAGCATGCAGGTATTTATAACGAGCAGCTCTGCGGGCATAGAAAAGCAACAACGACTGAAGTTCTAATGTCATCAGCTCACGATCAAGACGGTCAGGATACTTATATTCGATATCAAACCTTGTCCTTAATGCCAGGATAGTATTATCAATCTGTCGTTCCATCTTCTCTTGCAGAGCTTCTAACTCTTCTGAGCTAAGATCCTGCCTACATTTGATTTCTATAACTGTAAACACGATTTCTCTCTTTTCCGTATGGAAATCCACCAACAAATCGTCTGCTCTCTCGAAACTGTCAGAATCCATATCACGGAATATCTCCTGATGGAGATCTATTGGTATGATAAATGAATCCTCCAGCAGTTTTTTCTTAATAAGCATGCGCTTCATCAGCGTTGTCCCCAGCACTTCAAAAACTTTATTCTTGGTACTGTCTAACTGCATAATCATACTGCTTGATACAGATCTGATGTCTGCAAGAAGTTCAAGGAAGGAGGTTCTGTCATCTACATTGATGCCAAATGATTTAAAATGCGGTGCCATGATACCCTCTATTTCTGAAGTGGGGCGACAAGTCAGAAATGATGATATACCATTAAGCTCTGCACTGGGCAGGTAGTCCAAGAGATAGGGAGTCTCTCCTTCACCGCTTGGTATGTCATAAAATTCAGGCCCCATATTCTTATCAAAGGTAATCACCCAGTCACTGACATCATGGACTAATGACAACATCACAGAGTTCCTTTCTTTAATACTCAACGAAAGAGAAGGAATTGAGATGTCGTGATCTGTCGTCATTGAGTGAGCAATGATTCGTTGTAGTGTTGAGAACAGCTCTTGAGTTTCATTTGCAAATGTTGATATCGGATTAGCGATGGGGACATCAGAAATATACCTTTTCCAGATATAGCCCTTCTCAGATTTCTCCACTTGAACGACAGGCCTTGTCACAACGCCATTCAGATAGAATGACTGCTGGAGCGTATCTGAGCGCTTCAATGACGCATTTGTCGGGAATGGATTTACCAAAAACGACAGATGCGCAGGGTATTTATTCGGATTCCTGATAAAATCGTCGATACTATTCACTGAATATCTCAACTTTGGGAATAAGCGGTTATCGTCTGCTTGTGAGAAGTTCTCCGCTTCTTCTGTAACTTGTGTATCTGGATTAACCAAATCTTTGAGAGCCTCACCTTGTGGGAATCGTATATCATTACAGAACATACGAATCTCATAGTGAATGTCAAAAGGCGTGTTTACAGTTGCACGTTCAATCATCACCAGATTATCAGCAAACACCGCAGCATCACCTGCATTAAACAAGTTTATTATCAGTTTGTTTGTATAGGGGTGCTGTGTAATATAGTTTCTCATCTGGCGGTAAACCATCAGTTTATTCACATCAGAATCAATACGATACTGCATGGCAATATTCAGCAATTGAGAGACATAAGCCTTCAACTGTCTGAATCCTGTAGAGAAGGTATCATCGCCACTCTGTTGAGGATCGGCGTAGAACCCCCATCCAAAACAAAGTTCTCCCACATATTGCAGGTAGTTCTCGTTATAGATATCACGCATTACCAATGGTGCCACCTCGTTGCCAAGTTCTCCGTAGAACAATTTATCCAACTTCTTATACCAGACATCAGGCTTGCGATAGCGTTCATCTTCTGCTGTTTTTGCTTCCCAGTCTTCATACTGCTCAAATATGTTTACGAGCCATCCTAAACGCACTGGATGCAAAGGAGTCATCAGTTTGGTATGAGCCACATGATCATCGGGCATCTCCACACTTAAGGATACTGTATCAATACTTTGTAGCAAGACCGCAAACTGCTGGCTCATCTCCTTTTCATCAATGCTCTTTAGCCAGTTATGATACTCTTCCAAATAAGCCTTGATTTCACTGATATGGTTGAATATCTCATAGGTCTCTATAACACCCGATTCCTCTGGAGCAGAATCTAAGATGTCTTTGAAAAGAACTTTTCTTTTCTGAAGGAGACTCTCGGGTATAGTCAGCCCTTCTATATCCTGCAGCACAATCGACTTCAAAGACTCATCAGTATAATTATCCGATATAATGGCATCAACATACCCCATCTTTCCACTATCCTTGAGTATGGCAGCCTCAATACTCAACAACTTTTTTGATAATGGTATCTGGTAGTTGTTGTCTTTATTATATCGTAATTGGAATGTATTGATATGGGTTGCATACTGCCAACTTTTCAAATCATCGTCTGAGGATTTTCCTGACTTATCGGGTACAGCCACTCGCACGGGTAGTGTAAGATCCGATCCTTTTCTGTTTAATTCTATTCTGTAGCGGAAATATGCCTGAAGGACATTGTTAATCTTCATGCGGGTAATTGCCTCTTTATCGTCAATATCACCTTCTTGTTTTACTTCCAAGAAGAAATCCTCACTATCCGACGTTAACAATCTACGATGAAGCTGCTGAAATTCCTCTTTACTGAGAGCATCGCCGTCCTTCTTCTGTTCTTCTTCCCATAGTTTCTGGGTAGCCTCGTCCTGAAAATGGTCGTTTATATTCAGAACCGTACCCTCTTCATCTATGGCACAGATATGGAAGAAATACGTCCCGTTATTATCAAATTGGTTGTCTGTTATCATGAAGGATATATCCCGATATTCCTTTTCGTTTTCGGAAACCTTCTTCGTGACGAGTTCAGATTCCTCATAATAACCGTCACCATTCATCAGAAGCACCTTGATTTTCTTTAAATGCTCATAAGCACTGGGCTTGGGCGAGAACCATATTCTTAACTTCACCTTCGCTCCTTTCTTCTGATCTACTTTTAAATCAAGGCGGTCTTCGCCTTTACGGATGATATCTACTTTCGTAACGTGTAGTTCACCCAAGGCGACAGAGATTTTAAGGTGTTGATGCCATTTCGAGAAGTTTAATTCCGGATAATCATTCAGAATCTTCTCACATAAAGATTTGCGATTCAATACACCACTCTGATCCCTCAACATTTTAGCAACATCGTCCTGCAATGTACCGGCTTTTATCGGTAAATCCTCGATTTTATCAGCTAATGATAGAGAATAATCAGAAAGAACGGATATGCATTCGTCATTTTTGGAAAGGAACTGTGGTATATGATCATTTTTGGAAACGATAACGCTATCAGGAATCAAGCCCAATAGATATAATCCGTTTCCTACTGCTTCTTCCACATTATAGCTCAATGATATATACAAGAGATATCTTACTTTATCTTGAATTGTCGCATTTAGAGACTTGTCTGCATAATTGAGAATAGACTTCAGATTATGTACATTGCCTAATCTTTCTTCGAGTTTTCTCAAAAGAATGGTATCGAATTCGTTGATGTTCAATTCCTGGAAGGTAGCATTACCGTAAGAATCTTCTGCTGATGTGAAGCTATTCACTGGTATCAGAACCAAGATAGGCATAGTAAGATCATTACGCAACTCTATTAACTTTGTTGGCGTTATAAATTTCTTGTCCGTAATATCTTCATCTTCTGTCAGGATAAATATCTGTGTATCTGTCTCCAGACCCTTTAATCTGCCATAAAGATCTTGTAGAACATCTAATGAAAGTCCTGTTACCTTCATACAATGTCCAGGAGAGGCGGTTCTTATCGTACTGCCATATTCCGTCATGAATATATCGAGGATATGGTCATAATATGCTTTGATGAGATCCATGATCATAATAATTAAGCGTTAAACTTGTATCTCGGGCGGATTTTCTGAAGCGAGGATGCGTCACTCAGGTCTGTATAGAAACCTATCTGGCGCAACTTATTCTTCAGCGCATTCATATTCTCTTTAAATGCCAGATGAGTCTTGATATCGGCATCTTTGAATCGAGGTTCATCGGTACCGTCAATTATCAAACCATAGCGCTCTTTAATGGCATTAGCCAACTCACGGATACTGAGAGGTCTTGATTCGAAGCCTCCTCCTTCCTTGGGTTTTAACACAAGGAGCTGAACCAGAACTTCAAGCAACTTGGAACCTATAGCTCCTCTTCGAGGATGTTTACGGCTCCTTCCGTCAATCATTAAGGCAGAGGTCTCATTCTTCATTGATGCTCTGTCGAGGAATTGTATGCCGTATTTTATCTGATAAGTAGAACCTACCTTCATCCAACACTGGACAAATTTGTCAAGGGGTGTTTCCTCATATTTCAAATAATCTTTCAATTCCTTGATATTCTGATCTGCTTCTGCTTTTTCTTCATCAGTCGTTGCTTTCTCCTTGTAGTTGTTGTATACCCTCTTGAGCATATAGCTGAGGGCAGCATTGATTTCCGGTGTCGGATTCTTTATCATCATCAGTGCATTTTCTACATAACTGTCGTAATCGCTGACCCTTCGCATGGTTGTAATCTTGTATGAGGCTTTTATGTAGTCAATCATACCGTTAATCGTCTTTTCCATGTCAGCACATGCAAGCGGAGAGACAATACTATCCAACTTGTCTGTCATATCAACGACCTGACTCCAGTGATCATCTACATCTAAACGTCCTTCTTTGACTATAATAGGCAATCTGCTAATGAGCTTTTGAAAATACAATGACAGATGGAAGCCTATTAATATACGCAGGTAGTCAATGAATACCGAACGTGGAATATTATATTGGTATGCCAATAGACGCATGATGTCGTCACAAAAGCATCCTGCCTGGTCTTTTAATATGGGAGGAATGGATAGTTGCGATGTAGATGCCGACATCGTGTCGATTTCTACAAGTCTGATCAAGTGAAGAAGGCCTGCGGTATCGACATCCAAGGTAGGATTATCCACAATTCTCTTGCTGGCGTTGTCCCATCCTATAAGCAGATAATCTTTTAGTGCTTTCATCACCTCAGGACGCTGGCATAACATAATATATACCTGATCTGAGGCCATATAATCTCTCGTCTGTTTCTGATTACGGATACGGTAACTTTCAAGATGAAGAGGTCTCATGGAACTGACATTCTCTTTCATCTTTCCACGATTCACCATGTTGACAAGACTACTTCTGAGCCAACTCTCCGTAGCATCAGGATAATCCGAAAAGCCTTCCACCTCTTGTCTGTTTTCCAATTCCTTGAAATACTTCTTCAGCGTCTTGATTTCATGATAAGTCCCTTGCTTTAGTTTCAATTTAATGCGCGCGCCATTATTCCTCATCAACATAAACAAATTGACGAGAACGTTATCCAAGTTAATGGCTTTCAAGTCTGCCGCGAACACATAAGGATCACGGAACACGCGCTCTTCTTTGTCGAGTATGGGCGTCAACATAACTAATCCTCCTCTGTCTTTAAAGGTTCAACAAACAGATTCATAGATGGTCTGTCTAATGAAATCCGATAATAATTCTTCTCATTATTGGTGACAATGACCTCGGAATAGGTCTCGCTTGCCAGCAGATTCTTGAACACCTGTAATTCTATAAAGCGACCACGGAGATCACTGACGGAAGGACTGAACCCGTTCTTGATGTAATACAACATCTCATAAAGATCCAGTGATACCGTTAATTGCACAGCGTGGTTTGTCTTTTTCCTGAAAACAAAGTATTCATGCTCGTGCTCCAGATATTCCGTCAACTTTTCGTTAATATCCACCGTGATTTCGAAGTCCTCCAAGGGGAATCTTCTGTAGCTCTTGCCACTCGGATCAAGAATTCGTGTGGATGACAACAACAGATGTTTGGCGGATATTTCCGGATTCCAGCAGCCCTCACTGCACGAAATGGCGTATGCAAGCTGGTTCTTGACTTGTGGCCATTTTGTTTCGTCATCATTCAGGATCTTATAGAAATCACCAACTGACTTATAGGGCATGCGCTCCATATAATTGACCTTTCCTTCAAAATACTGATGACGGATAAAGGTCTGATGACGTAACTTCAGGAAGTCAATGGCCTCAGCACTCATCTCGTAACTCGGCTTCACAGAAATGAACTCGTTAAAATCATCCAGAAGGGGAGAGGTGGGACGTGACGCAAATGCCAAATAATCTAATTCTTTCTTCTGTCTATAATAGAGATCTCTATCCTTATTGGGGATAGAAACGTTAGCTATATCGGTTTCACGCAATAATCTTACAATGCGGTCCTCAGAACGTAAATCCGGGAAGAGCGGACTTTCAGGAGCCGTCAGATTGAAGTAATACCGCATCCAATTTTCAACACGGAACCTCTCATAGTCAAACTTCCTCTGATCAAATTCAGCCGTACCCTCGGCTTCTTCCATCTTCTTTTTAAACTCTTCCTCTGCTTGTATCAGATGTGGTATTGAAGTACAATTGTAGTCGCGGGTGATCATCCATGCTATCATCGAGCGAAGGTCACGCATGGTAATATGTACTTCTCTCTTATAGACAATCGTACGTACAATCCACTCTAAGCGCGTGATGATTTCATTACCCACGGCGCTGTCATTCAAAGACTTGACATTGAAATTAATAAAACACTTGCTCGCTAGCGGGCAGGTTTCACATTTACCCCAAAGCTTTGGTGCAGTGAGAGATTTTATCTGCTTACGTAGCAACGACTCCCTGTTTTCGTCAATAGCCGTCACTGAGCGAAGATTCAAGTTAATGATCATCACTCCTTCTGGCAACTCCGAGGCCCCTTCTTTATAAAAATATTCATCGATGGCATCACGAAGGTATTTGTGTTCATCTGAGCCCTCCAGGAAATCCATCAATCTACCTTCATTGATAGCGATGATTCGACCCTCTGGAGCAATATTGAAGTTATCCTTCATGCCTTCGAAGGGCTGAAAGAACTTCTTCAGGACTTCGCTGTTCTTAAGATTATCCTCATCCTGAGAACCGTCGTAATTGGTCTGATACCACACACCATTCATCAGGATGCGGGCGCCATTGCGGGTATACATTAATTGCTCTGTCTTCTCACTGCTCTGCTCCACCTGACGGATAAAGGCAGTCTTACCATCTCCGGCATTACCAGTGATAATGATCAGACGGAATTTACCTTCCTTGATGGCAGAGAGCAACTTGACATCGAGTCTCGTCTTGGTATACGTCTCTTTATCTAACAGATTGTCACCCTTCCACCCTGCTCGTGTTCCTGCATTACCATTTACACTCTGGCTGTAGAGGCTATTGATATAGTCAACAATACTCAAATCATTGTCACTAGGAGGATTGGCATCACCTTGTAATTTCGCAATACCATTTTCACCGATAGCATCCAAAGCGTCCAACATATCCTTGGCCGTCTTAAAACGATTCTCATGGCGAGTCTCGATACTTTTCATGACAAAGGCCGCAAAGGCAGGTGTTATCTGTGTACTAATAGTGGATACATCGATAGGTTTCTTATCAAGAATCGGAAGTCGTTGCCCTGGCCATGGATAGACGTGGGTAAGCAATTCATATAAAGTAACACCAAGAGCAAACGTATCAGCACTATCATCCCATTGCATCATTTTTCCAATTCTCAGATCTGGAGCCATATAGGGCCAGGTTCCAGTAGGATCCTTATCATCAAGATTGTCAGTGGCGATATTAAAGTCAATAAGTACAAACTTACCGCTCTTGTCGTAAATAATGTTTTCCGGTTTGATATCACGGTGACGAAGGCCATGCTCGTGTAAGTAGACCAATGCGGATGTCATCTCGTGGATGAATTTATAGATGTATTTTAGCGTGAAATATTTATCCCCCCAACAATATTCGCGGATATCATTACCGTTGACATACACCATCAAGGTATAGAACAGGTCACCGAATGTATAGCCATTGTACACGAACTTAACGATATTCGGATGACTAACATCCTTCAAAGCTTTGAACTCATCTATTGTAGACTGGGGGCTCACTCCTTCCTTGAAGATTTTAGCAGCCAAAAACGTATCTGGCATAAAATCATGGACGGCCTTGAATACCTTTGAGAAACCTCCCTGCCCCAACTCTTCATAAAGCGTCACTTCTTTGGAGATCTTGTCGCCAGGCTTCAGTTCGTTCCACGCTTTTGCCTCGGGATCTTTCGGTGCTTCACCATATTTCTTTGCTATCGCCTCATCAAAGATATACTGGGCAATCTCTTCAATATTTGACCATCTGTCCAAGGCGTCTTCTACAATTACACGACTGCAAACCACATCTACCCATTCTTCCACATTCGGATTCCGATGACTGGGCATCATTTCTGTAGTCAGGGCTCCTCCTTTTGTCTTTAATTGGAGATAGTTTAGGAAAGGTACCTCTCCAACCATCATTTCATATAGAATCACACCGAAGGAATACACATCCGACGACGGAGAATAATCCCCGTTTATCACATCTTCCGATGTGTAAGGGTCACGATCGAATGCGTCTGCGCTAAGTGTCACATTCCATTTCCCCTCTTCATGCATCTCGTTATAAGACATGCCGAAATTAGCCAAGGCAGCATGACCGTCAATCTGGATATATATATTTTCCGGGCAGACATTTCGATGGATTACATTGCTCTCATGCGCCAACGACAAGGCTTTGGCGATATCCAATATAATCATTACCTTTTCCTTATCTGTAAATGTATTACGCTGAATGGCATTACGTAGCGAGCGTTCCTCCATGTATTCGGTTATCACATAATAGTGATTCCCGTCATCGCTGAGCTGGCAATGACTCTTAACAATCAATGAAGATGTTGGAAGAGCAGACTCACTTGCCTCTGCATTATGAACCAATTTTTGATAGCGATCAAGTTGTATAGGCGAGAGCCCAGCCTTATCGAGTGCATAGTCACGGATTTTATACTTCTTATCGGCGTAGAATTTACTATGGCAGAGATATTCTACGTAGTCATCATTACCTTCTAAAGACTCTTCAATGATATAGCCGCAGATCTCCGTCTTTTTCTGCTTCTTTGGCTGACTGCTACCTACGAGGTAATCTACGATGGCAGTCTGTAGGTGGCTGATAGCATTCCTTGTTTTATGAAGACGGTCATTGTCTTCCAGATAATCAATCAGTTCCTGATTCAAAATGAATGTTTTGCCATCGCAAGCAGAGCCGGATTCAAACCCGGATTTATCCTGCCCCAAGGAACTAAGAGAAACGATAGCGTCTACCCATGCCAAGCCGAAGCGATGATCTTTTTGTTTAAGATATCCTGCCAACAACTTACTTTTATAGGTAGCTGTTTTGATGGGATTGGGCTTTTCCACACCATTACAGAACCATGCATCGTCATTAGCCTCCAGCCTTCCTTTATAGTCTTTGTTCTCAATCGTATAGATGGCATGAGGGGCCACAACGATACAGTCATACTCCCAATACTGAATTGCTCCCTGCGGATTTTTGCTGGGATACTCACCATTGGGAATCAGGTAATAGTTGTCTGGCAACTTCACTTCCAGAAACTTCATCAAGCGTTCTTCACCCGCATTCACGGGGCCGCTTGAGAATTTAGGATTGCAGATCTTAGCCATATTATATCTTTTTAGTTATTAATCATCGGTTTTATTCTATTGATAATTCTTTCAGCGCGCATGGCGATGAATTCATCACAGAAGGCTATATATTCTTCCACAGCTTCCAGATAGGTCTTGTCATCCAAATCTTTCATGCTGCTCCAAATACCCATAAACACCTTTTTAGGCTTGAATTGTTCATCGACGAAGGCTTCCAACATCATGGCATGGATGAATTTTACGAATCCCTCTTCACCCTGATAATTCACCATCATCTTCCTATTCTTGTATAGGATACCCTTCATGTGGAGATCCTGTTTCTTTTGTTCTGTCATCACATCATACAATACTCGTAGATAGCTGTCCATATAACCTCTGAACTTACTATTCTCACGGTAATTGCTCAACGATTCCTTATCGTTGAATTTGTTAGGAAGGATGATGAGATTACCGATGTTGTAAGTCAAGTGGGCACATTTTACTGCACGCTGATGCAACTCTGGGGATGGATTAAGCCTTTGGAGTCCTTTAAAATACCGGTCCAATATGTTTGATCCAAATAGCTTCACATAGTGGCAAATGGGCTCCAGTCGATAATCATAATGATTGATGGCATCGACATTCAGCTCCGGCCATTCACCGCCAAATGCCAGCGACATGATGGCCTTGGCTATATTTGCACGAGAGAGGTCATAATCGCCATATTTCTCATCCTGATTCAGCATAGAGAGATCGAAATTCTTCAACTTGTTGATATCGCCATCGAGCCTTTCTGTAATAAACTCTTTCAACAGACGAACAGCATACACATCAGATTGTTTCTCCTCTGTATCAATCTTCTTTTTATGATTGTAGACAGCCATCTCTTCAAAGAAAGAAGGCGAATCCAAGCTGGTCTTATAATACTCGCATTGCCTTTTGATTACATTTTCTCTGAATGACTTCTGGAAAAGCCTGCCACAACCTTCTCCCTTGCTGTTGATACTCTTGGAATAGATACAGCCATCGCAAACCGTACCCAATGGCCCCTCCCATTTGAAGTTATCTTTTTCCTCTACCTTGAAATCAATATCAGCATCTTGCGCCATCTTGTGAACAGCATCGCTCAATGCTGCCAGTTCCTTATCCTTAGGTTCTGGTATAGGCATGATAGGAACGGGAACTAAATCATTATCTAATCCAACAGGATGTTCCATTCGTTGACAAAGTTCCTCATCAAGAGAACGTTCATGGATCTCCATCGTCAACTTCTCATCCAGACTCTTACGAGCCATTTCCACGAGGGTGGTCTTTTCACCAAGAGCTTCATCTAAAAAATTGATCTGTGTTTCACCATCTAACATCAATGCAGCTGACATAGGGAGATGCAACAAGAATACCTGGGTGCAGAGAGGCGTCTCGTAAATGTCCATCACTTTGAACATACTGTTGAAATGGAATGTTGCCAGATTCCATTTCGTAAGATTTGGATTATGGGCTACCAATTCTTTATCTTCAAAGAAACAGGCAGCATGAGCAGATGCAATTAGGAATCGTGTACGATGCGCAGGCTTTAGCAGTTTAGTTGTTACATCCACATAGAAACCAGCCCTGATAGTGTCGCCAATGTGATAGTATTGTGCAGCATCTATAGGTGCATTTGTATCTCTATAGAAAAATTGCAGTCCAGGTAAAACCCAGTTTGCGAGATTCTCAAAAAAAGATACCTCATTAACTTCTACTTTCTTAGGCAAATGAGTACCTTCAGGATCGAATATACCACCATGCAAGGTTAAAATGTAGGGTTTTGTGCCTATTTGAGCATATATAGCATATTTATCATCAAACCACCTTACCCGCTCAAATATCATCGGAAAAACGACGTCGCCATTTACACAAGCAACGCCCTGGACATAACGTGTCCTAGGATTATCTTTCGACCTTCTGATAGTATTACCAAATATAAAGAATCCCTGATTAACTTCAAAGACATCATTATGCCATTCTGATAATACCAGACTACCATCTGGGCGCATGACGTTCTTCTTGGAACCCATTACTACCATGAAATAGCCTTCACCACACGCCTTTACGAAATTGTATTTAAATTCAGATATATGGTTCCCTTTATCGTCTATTAATCCCCACTTTCCATTATGATAGGCTGCAGCGCGATGATTATAGAACTCATGGATGCTTCGGTATTGCATACTTGCTGGAATAACCACCTGCTCCTCTTTATTGATAATCTCTGCCCAATAGTTATCTGAATTCTCATAAGAAACAAGATAGAGATCGTCGCCCAATGGCTGAATATATTTATAATGAAATGGTACAATCACGTCTCCCTTAGGATTGATTATCCCACATCCCCCTCCAAAAGCCGCAGTAGCTTCTTCACCATAAAATTCAGAAATATAGTAGTATCCCTTCTCGCGACCACAAAGAACATCACCCTTGGCATTCAGCAATTCGCATGTGTGTGAGGTGTCTTTATATTCAACCACCAGCTTTGGCGAATTTCTTAAGAAAAGATGACCTTTAAAGTATCCTTTCCCTGCAGGGAATATCCTATTGTAGACAAATGAACAGAGAGGTTTCCCTTCCGTATCAATAAGTCCCCATTTATCACCCTTTTGAGCGATTGATGTTTCACCATATAGCTCTCCTATATCAGAATAGCCCATCTTTGGCGAGATAATAACCCTGCCATCAAAATCTTTTATACCAGCATGGCCGTTCTCCAAGAACTTAAACCAGCCGTTCGGAATTTTCTTTTCGTCGCTCATATCTTTTCTGATTTAAGTTTCATAGAAATCCAGCCTTCATCAATGGTCTCGCAGCTGTTTACATTCATACGAGGGTCTAGCTCACAGGCCAGACATTGTTCATAATATATATTGATAGGATATGCACACTTTTGTGATTTCTTCTCTTCGTCATCAAATAAAAAGATCACACATCCCTTAGGGAACTCTGGAATATCATATCTGACATCGCCAAAGTAAAGCTTTATTCCTTTTTCGGAAATCTCCGGACATTCATAATGGGTGATAGCATATTTCATGCGCTCAATGGCAACATCATTTAGCCCCTTTTCAAGAATTAGGATTTTTTCTTTAAACTTCCATAAACCATTAACTTGACGGTATGTATAATCCTTCATAAGGTGAGGGATATCCGAAAGATCAAGAGGCTCATAAGTAAAATCTTCAGGCTCGAAGAAGCTAAAGAAAATCATGAACTTATGCTGCATATCATGATAAATCGTATCATAAGGTATGCCCGTTTTATGCCCGCATTGGGGACACTCATAAATGAAGATATCCTCGCTGAAGAGCTTTTCTCTCAGTTCAGGATCCAAATCCACATTTATGGAATCCCACATCTCAAACTCTCCACGAGTCTGACATTTAGGGCAAATGATTTTCGTTTTATGCGACTTCGACATAAGCGTATGACTTTAGTTATTCCACTTTTCGATTTCTTCTTCTACCATTCTGATGGCTTTCAATTCCATTTGATTTGCCTGATGCCGCTTTGTATGAGCTTCACGGACAAGACTATCTATTTCATTTATAGAATCCTTATCGATAATTGGTACAGGTATCTCCAAGAATAGCTTATTAATGGGGTGACATAATTTTGTACCTGCCTGTGTATTCCTAATTAGTCGGAAACCATAATCGCTATTTAACCAACAATAAAGATATCCGGCAGGAACCACATCATTCACTTTAAGGCGCAAGAAGTGGCTCGAAACATAAGACCCTTTCAGATCTTCGTTAGCAAACACACATCTACAGAACAATTCGTTTTCACCCAATGTTCCATCACAAGCAATTAGAATCTCTCCATAATCTACCACATTTGTTGGATCAGAGCCCCTACTTGATATCCATTTCCCTTTAACTATGTTATCAAACATATCTTTCTGATTTATCAGCATGATGCCACGACCTGGTTTAACCTCAATATTAGGAAGTCCACTTGTTCCATATGTTCTTCCTTCTTTAAGTGCAGACTTTATTGGAATAGTCTGAATACAAATTGATTCTTTAAGTTTTCGTATACGTTCTGAATGATTAAAAGCATTTATAGTTGTAGTTCCTATATCCTTTATACTAAGAGTAAAACATGAAACTTTTCGCTCTGCGCTTCTAGGGCCAAAATAATCATAATCATCAGAACATAATTCTTTTAGACCTGATTTCTCTTTTAATAAATCATCAGCTTCTTTAAGCATCATAGTTGCTTCTTCTCTTAATCTTGCTGTTCCAATAATGAGATCATTTACTTCATTTTGAAAGATTTCAGGGAAATTTGGCACAAGAACACTTCCCACTTGCTCCTCATTTATATGTTTGACAACCCCTCCAAATCTTGATTGAGTCAATTGATAATAGCCGAATCTACTGGCGAGGAAAGCATATAAGCATCCCTTTTTGAAAAGAGGATCAGAAGGGATAACCCTTATAAGGTCATGTGTTGCGATTTTATTATTGAATGTGTTATTTGTGAAGATTACACATCCTAATGTACCAGAACATGTCACTAAAATCCAATCTTTTTCGAGCATCAAATAGCCGAGTTGCTGTGCTTGAACTTTTGACAAATACTTACCTGTCTCAATATTGGCCTTTACTGTATCAGAAGGAGAAAGATATGTTAACCCGTGTTCTTTGTCTTTCACAAAAACGCGAGTGAAAATATTACCATAAAAAATACTTTTTGAGAGTTTTGATACAATTTTTAGGCCATTGGGATATTTTTTTAGAATTGCACGGACCTCCACTCCTTCACTGAGATGTGAAGAAGGATCTATTCTCAAGTCATCAGTAGGAATAGAAGATATATTAACTACACCTATCTTCATTCTTTACCCTCCTTATAATTTCTATATGCCTCACTTATCTTAGGGAGATCATCATCAACATGTTTGATACGCTCAATACGATGATGTTTAACTAAATCGCCATTTCTATCATAGCTTGCCCATTCTTTTTTCTCTACATACAAGATTTCAGCACCTTCATCATCCCTTTCATAAACAACATTACCTCGGCGATCCTTACCTACACTTTCTGCTATAGCCATAAATACATCATATTTATCAGTTTTAGGATCAGTAAGCCTTTCCAGTGCAGTTTTCTTTTGCAAGAATAATAAAGAGGCCTGAACACCAACCTGTGGTAAGAATGTCTCAACAGGAAGATCTATGCTTGCTATGAGTTTAAAATGGCTCAAAATCCATTTACGAACAGACTCATGATTTGGATTTCCCAAAACGCCATCAGGTAATACTATTCCCATCTTGCCTCCAGGCTTTAAGAAGTTATAGCACTGTTCGATGAAAAGAACCTCTGGTGCTGTAAAGGCTTTTAGTTCATAAGGCTCTGCAATTGTTTTTGCAACTTCCACTTTAGAACCAAATGGCGGATTGGTGAAGATACAGTCGAATTTGCCCATTGCATTATCTAAAGCGTATGCGTTATCACAATCGGCAATATCTCCTTTTTGCTCTACACTCTTTGCGACTGACGATGTGACCTTGGGGATATCAGGTAGTGATCCGTTGGGATATTCCAGTGAATTGATGTTATAGATATTGGAATGACCATCGCCAGCCATCACCATATTCATCTTGGCAGCTTTCTTCAAATCAGGATCAAAGTCAAAACCGAAAATCATATTCTCTGCGTAATGGCGTACACGCTCATTGACAGCGTCGCAGTTTGCCTTGGCTTCTAAGAGAGCACCCGACAACTCCGGGAACATCTCTTTGGTAATCTGATGGCGCACCTTATCCAATACCATCACCAGGAATCCACCACTACCGCAGGCAGGATCCAGAACACGGGAATTCTCCGTAGGATTCAAGATATCCACCATACACTTGATGACGTTTCTGGGAGTGAAGAACTGCCCTGCCTCCTGCTTCAACGTATTGCTTACGATGGTCTCGTAGGCGGTACCCTTCACATCAACTGTGGCATCAAGGAAAGAATACTTGGCAATCTCGGAGGCCACATAGGCTATTCCGTAGTCAGAGAGGGATATCTGCTCATTACCCACAAACACCTCACGGAAGATCTCATCGGTCTTTAGTTGCTCAAAAATATCTTTGATACGCTTTGCTACAGCAGCCTGCCCCGCAGGAGTATTGCGTTCTTTCACACCTACCCAGAACTGGCGGTGATAGGTTTCATTGCGTTCGGCGCAGAGGTAGCGCCGCTTCTCGTCGTAGATCTTGCAGAAGATAAGATTCAGCAACTCCCAGAAAGCATCCTTTTTGCGACCTTCATTACCATATATATAATCGTGACAACGCTTGAAAGTACGTATCAGAGAGTCGTTAGCAGGCTTACGGGGCTGGGATCTGTCACCCATACGCTCCATATCGTCGATGGATTCTCCCAATGCCGGGAAGTCTGCGATATCAATGATATTCTCGTTGCCGATGGCATCCTCCACACGCTGAGAGAAATGCAATTCATCACCATTCGTCCAAAGGCCAAAGTCGCAAGAAGAAGCCCGGAGAGCATTATTCAAGGATGCCTCAACACCTTTCTTTGCATCTGTGGATTTCACCTTCGTATCACAAACTATGCAGATGCGTTCCAAGTTTTCTGGTTCTTTAGCGGCTCCAGCACGGAAAATAGCGAGATCTACCGTCATGCGCTTTTTCTTGCCTTCCTCATCTTCATAAGAGAAAGAGTAGTCGCGCTTCATGTCGTCCATTTCGAAACCATACTCCTCGTTCATCTGGAGTATGATAGACTGGAGCATCTGCTCTTTAGAACTTGCTTTTTTCTTTTCACCCGTGAGAACGCATATCAATTCGTCATCGTTTAAAATTATTTCTTCTTTCAAATCTGCCATAGTAGGTTTTTGTTTTAAATCTGCAAAATTAAGAAAAATAATTGGATATCCAGTAACCTGAACTTATCCAACTTTGTCCATCAGGTGTTCTAAGCTCAGATCAAACCAATAGATGCCTAATGGGTTCAATATCGCAACCAAGGTCTTTTTTCTTAATGTTAGGATAAATTGCCTTAGTTTTTGATATCGACAAAACTGTTTTTTTGTCCGAAACGGCATAATAGTCCAGCTCTTCTTTCACCCTATCACTAAGATAATCGAGAAACTCTTTCAGTTCTCCAGGAATATCTTGGTTTTGCCAAATATCAATGAGGTCTAATTTCCCAAGTGTAACAAAGTTCAAATATGCTAATGAATAAGCTGCTGCTGGTGCAGTTGCATTACTGAAATCTGCATCCTTGCCATGCTTAATCAGATATTTGTAAATAATGAGAAGTGCTATGGTATGCTTATAATAAGTCTCGTCTGGTGAAAACATGCCATCATCTATCACATTTAGGAAAGCAGCATAGGTGGTACTCGAACCTTTTACAGCCTCATGAGGAGTACCATACCAGCTCATCCATAGTTTTGCGACAACTTCTTTGTCAAATTTCCTATCTATTGGATACATTTTCCTGAAAGATTCTTGCGCTGCCCTAGTGGTTCTCTTATTCTGTTCAATCTTATATTGACCTCTTACTCTCTCATAGAACCAATATATAGGATCATTATTCTCATTCGGAATAATAATACTTCGGGATAGCCGCTCCATGCCTCTGTTAAAGCTGTTGTTACTGCTGAAATCCGCAAACTTTACTTTATTTTGAGAATTAGTAAATTTACTGATTCTTGTAATCTCATCCTTTTTGTTGTCATCAATAATTATGAGTTTTACCATCACATAGACTCCAAGCAAGTTTACTTCTTTTTTATCAGTTTTCTTAGCTGTGAAAATACTGGCAGTGGTCTGTCCACCATTGACGATTTGGAAATTATATATCTTTTTGATGATTCCTGTGCTGATAAAATCATTTGAAGCGCCCACTTCATTTTCAAGCGTGGTTTCGTCTTTATTTGATTCGACGTCAATACCACTGGCTATGGCTGTAATGCCATTATTATATGCCAGAAACATTTCGTTGCGCTCTTTTAATGTCTTGCGAATGCCGCTGTTGGTATCTTCCTTTTTTTGGCTAAACCCCAGGAAGAATCTGACATTGTTCATCAGAAGAGCAGTATTATAATCCTCATAGAGTTTATAGAGCAATTTTGCGGGGAACATGGTTGAGAGACATTTATAGCCATAGCGCTCTGAGTTCATCTCAATATATGGCAATTTGTATATATTATAGCGTGGCTCGCCATTAAAATCAATATCTATTGACACATGATCGCTCTCGGTATTCAGATTGGCACATATCTTCTCGATATCCCATACATCCATCTTGATGAATTTATCATCAATACGCATATTCTTGATCTTATAATCCTTGATAAAAAAGTTGCTGAGGAGGCACAACCTGACAGTTACTATTGTTGATAGATTGTCATATATATACTTCAGCTCAGCATATTCAGGTTGACTTTCATCCATATCAATATGAGCGCCTTTGATACTCTGCTCATAAAACCCCTGAAGGCGATTCATAGCCGTTTGAAAATTCTTGTCCGTAAGCGACTCTGGCTCTTTGAACGTTGGCTCGTAAATAGCGTAATAGAGCGTCAATACCTGCTTGTTAGCACTAAGGCCGCGGCCATAAATCTCACCAAGAACGCGATTTGCCTTATCCTTAATTTCACAATGAATAGACTCAAATTCATCCACGTTTGTCTTCTCATGGATTTCTTCCAAGATGTATTTTGTGAAAGCTGACTCTGGTGTCAACTTTTCCTTGCTCATCATTTTCTCAACCTCTACTTTGAGGTCTTCAGTCATATAGCTTTCAATATTATACATGATTGCAGTAATTAGCTATGTAATAATACAGTTTTATTGGTTTTACTTTGCAAAGATATACTTTTTTGTTGAAAACACCAAAGATTTGAGGCTATATTTTCATGCTGACCTTTCACCTTTCACCTTTCAATAAGGAAAATAAAAATGGAAAATGAAGGGGAGAGGGGATGAACTTTCAATTTAATCTATTATATTAATTATTATATAATATTATATATAATTATAATTATATATAATATTATGCTATTTTTGAAAGGTTTATGGGAACTTTTAAAAATAGCTTATTGAAAGGTGAAAGGTGAAAGGTCATGGTTTACCCACCGAGAAAATATGCGCTTCAATTATTGAAGCTTCAAGTTTGTTACTGAGAAACTTTTCGCCTCTTCCAGATATGTTACCACATATTTATTAATGAAATTGACACCATTTCACCCTTTTTGATTTTTATAATCGAAAAATCGGGGGAAAAAAGGCTCATGGGGGGGTGGAGCTCTAGTAAAGTTTGGAATATCGCAATTTTATTTGTAACTTTGCATTGTGATTCAGAAGAGAAGAAGGCAGTGGCCAGGCTGGAGGCTCGGAAGAGGATCAAAGAGAAAAGTAAAGCTTATGTTTAATTAAAAATTCAAGAAAGGAAAAGCCTATGGCAGTAAAAAATCCACAATTCGAAATCAACATTCGTAAGAACACCAACGCAAACAACCCGGGGTATGGCAAGTACTATCCGAAGGCAGTAGAGAAGCAGACGATCTCGCTGCGCGGCCTGTGCAACCACATGGCAGAGCACAACTCGATCTACGGTCGCGACATCATTCAGGGCGTGCTCATGAAGATGTCAAGCTGCATCAGCGAGCTGCTCTCGCAGGGTAACCCCATCAAGATCGACGGACTCGGCACCTTCGTGCCCACCGTAGAGAGCACCAAGGAGGGTATCACCAGGGCTGCCCTGCTGGAGGGTAAGTGGAACGCGAACACCTACGTGAAGGGCATCCACATCCGCTTCAAGCCCGAGGGAAGCGCTGAGGACAAGATCACGTCCGTGGCCTTCAAGGATCTGTGTGCGCTGAGCACTTACGGCGTGGAGGAGAAGGTAGACCTCACGCCCGAGGAGAGTGATCCCACTAAGAAGCAGTACATCAAGAAGGTGACGCCGCTGGAGGACTGGATCGCGGAGCAGAAGGCGCAGAACCCTTAAACCAGTGGTAACGGATGAAGAAACGTATCATTGAGGTAGCAGTGAAGGTCATAGTAGCTGCACTCACGGCCTTCTTGACGGCCATCACGACCACTTCGTGCCTTGGGCACGGGCCGATTACACTCTGAACAATTGGGGCTCGCAGTATCACTCTGCGGGCCTCTTTTTTATTAAGAATCAATTGCGGCGGGGCCTCTCGCTAGGGTCAGGGCCTGACGAGAAAGTCGCAAGCGACTTTACGTCAGTACCAGACCCCATCGAGAGGCGTTTGCGGCAGTGCCAGACCCCAGCGAGAGGCGATGCGGCGGGGGGCTGACTAGGCGCGGAGGGTACGCATGGCATTGAGGACGGCGAGGACGGTGACGCCTACGTCGGCGAAGACGGCGAGCCACATCGTGGCAATGCCCAGGGCGGCGAGGATGAGGACGGCTACCTTGACACCGATGGCGAACCATACATTCTGGCGGGCAATGGCCAGCGTGCGGCGGGCAATGCCGATGGCAAGGGCTATCTTCGAGGGTTTATCGTCCATCAGTACCACGTCGGCGGCCTCGATGGCGGCATCGGAGCCTAGACCGCCCATGGCGATACCTACATCGGCGCGGGCAAGCACAGGAGCATCGTTGATGCCATCGCCCACAAAGGCGAGATAGCTGCCTGTAGGCTTTTCCTGCAGCAGGCGCTCCACATGAGATACCTTATCGGCAGGCAGCAGTTCGGCATGGTATTCTGAGAGGTTGAGCGCCTGCGCCACATTTTCTGCCACCTCCTGACGATCGCCCGTGAGCATCACGGTCTTGGCGACACCTAGTTGCCGGAGACTGGCGATTGCCG
>Ga0247611_10002820_pt1 | contig 26967 bp, 23 predicted proteins | sample 177DNAGHGhighgp2_FD_192422 | JGI IMG/M metagenome (GOLD analysis project Ga0247611, IMG submission 192422) | Sheep rumen microbial communities from Palmerston North, Manawatu-Wanganui, New Zealand - 1770 DNA GHGhigh gp2 | ecosystem: Host-associated > Mammals > Digestive system > Stomach > Rumen... | reverse complement strand
GAATGCATTAGCAAATGCCATACCAGCCATTGTAGCTGCATTAGCCATTTCTTCTCTAGCGATTGGATCATTTACTCCATTGTTATATGCATCTGGTAAATATCTAAATATTTTCTTTAATGCTTCAATTGCTAAACCATCAGTATAAGGAGTAGCCATCATACTTGCGATTGCTTCTAGAGCATGTGTTACAGCATCGACACCTGAAGCTGCTGTAAGTCCCTTAGGTGCAGTCATATGGAAGTCAGCATCAACGATAGCCATCTTAGGCATTAATTCATAGTCAGCTAGAGGATATTTAATTCCTGTCTTTTCATCAGTAATAACTGCGAATGGTGTAACTTCTGAACCTGTACCTGCAGAAGTAGGGATTGCGATGAAGTATGCTTTTTCACCCATCTTAGGGAAAGTGTATACTCTCTTTCTGATATCCATAAATCTCATAGCCATATCCATGAAGTCAGCTTCTGGATGTTCATACATCATCCACATAATCTTACCAGCATCCATAGCAGAACCACCACCTAAAGCGATGATTACATCTGGTTCAAATGCTTTTAATTGTTGTAAACCTTCCTTAGCACAAGCAAGTGTTGGGTCTGGTGCAACATTGAAGAATGTAGCATGTGGAATACCCATTTCATCTAATTTATCTGTAATAGGCTTTGTTGCACCACTCTTGAATAAGAATTGGTCAGTAACAATAAATGCCTTTTTCTTGTTCATAACTGTCTTTAATTCGTCAAGGGCAACAGGTAGACAACCCTTCTTTAAGTAAACCTTTTCAGGTGCTCTAAACCAAAGCATATTCTCTCTCCTTTCAGCAACTGTCTTAATGTTTAGTAAGTGCTTAATTCCAACGTTTTCTGATACTGAGTTACCACCCCATGATCCACATCCTAGTGTTAATGATGGTGCTAATTTGAAGTTGTAGATATCACCAATACCACCTTGGCTTGATGGCATATTGATTAGAATTCTACAAGTCTTCATTCTTTCTTGGAATTCAGCAATCTTTTCTTTTTCAGTTAATGCGTTAAGGTAGATTGCAGAAGTATGTCCATATCCTCCATCAGCAATTAATTTTTCTGCCTTAGAGAATGCATCTTCAATATTCTTTGCTCTATACATTGCTAAAATTGTAGATAACTTTTCATGAGCGAATGGTTCAGATGGTTCAACTGATTCAACTTCACCAATTAAAACCTTTGCACTTTCAGGAATTTCGAATCCAGCCATCTTAGCAATTTCAAATGGTCTATGTCCAACTACGTTAGGGTTAACTGTTCCAGCTGGAGTTAAAAGAATTGCTCTAACTTTGTCTAATTCTTCTTTATTTAAGAAGTAGCATCCACGCTTAGCAAATTCAGCCTTACATTTATCATAAACCTTATCTAATATAATAGTTGATTGTTCTGATGCACAAATCATACCATTATCAAATGTCTTTGAGTGAATGATTGAGTTTACAGCAAGTAGAATATCTGCTGTATCATCAATGATTGCTGGAGTATTACCAGCACCAACACCAACAGCAGGCTTTCCACTTGAGTAAGCAGAATGTACCATTGCAGGACCACCAGTTGCTAAGATTAAATCAGATTCCTTCATTAAAAGGTTAGTTAATTCTAAGCTTGGTGCATCAATCCAAGAAATGATTCCTTCTGGAGCACCAGCAGCAACTGCAGCTTCTAATACGATTCTAGCAGCTTCAATTGTACTTTTCTTTGCTCTTGGATGTGGTGAAATCATAATACCATTTCTAGTCTTTAAACATAATAATGTTTTGAAGATAGCAGTAGATGTTGGGTTTGTAGTAGGAATAACGGCACCAACGATACCGATAGGTTCAACTACTCTTCTATAACCATAAGCTTTGTCATCTTCAACAACACCAACAGTTTGTGTGTTTTTATATTTGTTATAGATATATTCAGCAGCATAGTGATTCTTGATTACTTTGTCTTCTACAACTCCATAACCAGTTTCTTCAACAGCTAATTTAGCAAGTGGTATTCTTGCTTGGTTAGCAGCAATGGCAGCTGCTAAGAAAATCTTATCAACTTGTTCTTGTGTGTAAGTCGCAAATTTCTTTTGTGCTTCTCTAAGTTGTTTTAAGGCAGCTTCGAATGTTTCAACGCTGTCAATAACAATGTGTTTTTCTTTCATAGATTTACCTCCTAAAATGTGTCCGTGAAAAACTATTGATTTTTCCACCCGAGATAGATTATAGCATATATTTATTATTATTGTATTGCGATATTTGCATATTGTTATGTAAAAAAATACATATCGTTTTATATATGTGTTTTCAATTTGAGGACAATGTGTTAAAAAATGTCAATGAAAACGATTGATTTTTTATGAAAAACATATGAAAGCAAGAAAAAAATTTTTTATTTTTTTAAAAAAAGTTAAAAAATATGTATGTTAAATATTACATAATGGTTAAGATTTCGTTATTTAATCATCTATATATTATATAAAATACAAATAAAATGAAGATAATGTAAATAAAAATAGTTCACGCACTATTTTTTTATTTTTATAGAATTTTGGCTTAATTAAAACATTTTTACAAATAGGTATAATTGGCTATATGATGCCCCAGTTTTTAATTAAAGGGGTATCTAAAACTGTGTTATTATAATAAATTATAAAGGAGGTTTTAAGTATATGAATTTAAACTTTAATACAGTCAAAAATGAAGATAATATTATGCTTGAAAGCGACTTAGATTTAAGCTGGGATTCTTTAAACGAATCAAGTGATGAAAAAATAGATGGAGTTTTATCTGCAGGAGACGGCTTAGTTTATTCTCTTGATAAAAAAGGTTGTGTAGATATCTATTACATAAGTCAAATCACTGGTTTAAAGAAAGATGATATTATTAAGGAATTAAAAGGATCAATTTATTTAGATCCACAGCTTTATAAAGGTGATATTTATAGTGGATATTTACTTGCGGATGAATATTTATCAGGCAACTTATTAAACAAATTAAATATCGCAAGAATTAAAAATGTTAGAACTCATGGCTTATTTAAGGATAATATTGATGCGATTAATGCAGTAATTCCAAGTTATATTCCTTATGGTGAAATTTATTATACTTTATCATCTCCTTGGATTAGCATTGATATTAAGAAAGATTTTATCAATGAATTATTAGATGCATATAGTAAAGATGGTGTTTGTACTTATATTAAAGAAGTAGGCAAATGGAAGATAGATTCTTACTATAGACGTTCTAGTGATATTGCGTATGGAACTAGATTTATTAGCGCAGGTAAAATCATTGAAAAGATTTTAAATGCTAAATCAATTGAAGTATTTGATTACTATGAAGAAGATGGTAAGCAAAAAAAGAAAATTAATAGGGAAGAAACTTTACTAGCTGAACAAAAAGAGAAGCTTATTCAAGAAAAGTTTAGAGAATATGTTAATGATTATGCAATTGTTAGAAATAAGATTGTAAAGCAATATAACGAACGATATGGCTTTAATGTTGAAAGAAAATATAATGGTTCATTTTTATCACTTCCAAATTTAAATAAGAAGTATGATTTATTTAATTATCAAAAGGATGCTGTAAGTAGAATACTTTTTAATAATAATACATTACTTGCGCATAATGTTGGTGCTGGTAAAACATATATAATGATTGCTTCAGGGGAAGAATTAATTAGGCTTGGTAAATCTAAGAAGAATTTATATGTTGTTCCAAATAGTATAGTAGGACAGTGGAGTACTTTATATAAAGATATGTATCCAAATTCTAATATCTTAACTACAGAAGCAACTGATTATTCTAATAAAAGTATTGTTAAAACTTTAACTATTATTAAAAATGGAAATTATAATGCAGTTATAATGCCTTATTCATCATTTGATAGAATTAATCTATCTAAAGCTTATAGAATCAAATGCTTAGAGGATAGGCTAGAAGAGTTATCTCAGTCAAAGAATAGATATTATCTAAATAAAACAATTGAAAGCATTGAAAAGAGTATTGAAAAGCTAAAGAATGAAGATGATAAACTAGCTATTCCTGAAGAACTATCTTTTGAAAATTTAGGCTTTACTAGATTATATTTAGATGAAGCACATAACTATAAAAATATAAGTCTACCTACTAATAAAACTGATATTAGAGGTATATCTTCATGTGGCTCAACAAAGTGTAATCATATGTTAGATGTATGTAACTATTTAAACAGTAATAACTTTGGAATTATTATGGCTACAGGTACACCTATTACTAACTCTGTAAGTGATATTTATGTATTCCAAAAATATCTTCAAAATGGTGAATTAAATTATTTGGATATTAAGAACTTTGATAACTGGATTAGTATGTATGTAGAAGCAAACGATGAAATTGAAATTGATGTTGATACATCAAATTTTCGCGTAGTTACCCGTTTATCTAAGTTTCATAATCTTCCTGAATTAACTCAAATATTATCAAGAGTTACTGATTTTCATTTTGATAAGAACTCTAGTGAAATACCTTTATTTAATGGCTATACAGATATTTTATTAGATAAATCAAATGAATTAAATGAATACTTAAAAGATATTACAAGACGTATTGAATTAATTAGACATCATAAAGTTAAAAGGACAGAAGATAATATGCTTAAAGTCACTACAGATGGTAGACTTGCGGCACTAGATTTACGTCTAACAAAGAATTATAATAGTCCATTTTATTTACACGCTAAAATTTATAAGTGTGCTAAAGTTGTTAAAGAAATATATGATAGAACTAATAGTTTTAAAGGTACACAATTAATATTTTCTGATATTGGTACACCTAAAGAAGGCTTTAATATATATGATGCATTAAAAGATGAATTAGTAAGCTATGGAATTCCTAGCGATGAAATTGCCTATATCCATGAAGCTTTCTCCGATAAAAAGAGAGATAAACTATTTAAGGATATGAATGATGGAAGGGTTAGAGTATTAATTGGTTCTACATTTAAATTAGGTATTGGCGTAAATATTCAAGATAAATTATATGCTATACATCATTTAGATGTACCTTGGAGACCAGCTGATATGACTCAAAGAGAAGGTAGAATCTTAAGAAGAGGTAATACTAATAAAGAAGTATTTATATATAGATATATAACTGAAGGTTCATTTGATGCTTATTCTTGGCAAATACTTGAAACTAAACAAAAGTTTATTAATGAATTATTATCTAATTCACTTAATGAACGTAGTAAAGAAGATGTTGAAAATACTGTTTTAAGCTACGGAGAGGTTAAAGCACTTGCCATAGGTAATCCTAAACTTAAAGAGTATACTGATATAACTAATAGAATTTCTAAGCTTAGATTACTTAATAGAAAACAAATTGAAAAGTTTAGTGAATATAAACGTAGACTTCTTGAAATTCCAAATAAAATAGAGAAACTAGAAGAATTTATTACTAAATTAAAATCTGATCTAGCTTATTCACGTGATAACTCAACTGAGTTATCTAAGGATGATAGAAAGTTTTATATAGATGTAATATATAACGGGTTAGTTAATAATCTTAATAACGAAGAAGAAGTTTTATTAACTACTTATAGGGGCTTTGATATTTATTCAGCATATAATACTGATGTAAATAACTTATTCTTAATAGTTTCTAAAGAAGGAAAATATAACATTAAGCTTGGAACAAGCGAAAAGGGTGTTATTATAAGAATAGATAATTTCATTGAAAGTATGCCTAAATTATTAAAAGAAAAATTAAATGAGTTAGATGAGCTTAAACAAATCGAAATATCGCTTAAAGACGAGATTAATAACGCAACTGACTACGAAGAAGAAATTATTAATTTAGACGTTAGAATGAAAGAATTAGAAAGCGAGATGAATATTTAGTATGGATAATATGAATATTGGTACAATTCCTGTTTTATCTGCAGAAAAATCAATTAGCTTATTAGCTAATATGTATTCAAAAGTAATTAATAATAATAAACCTATTAATGTGCTCCCATCAGTAATGCTATGGGGGCCTCCAGGAATAGGTAAGAGTCAATCTATTAAACAAATTGCAAGCATTATTACTAATAATACAAATAAGAAAGTAATTATTACTGATGTTAGATTAATTCTATTTAATCCAGTTGATTTAAGAGGTATTCCTACATCTAATAGTGATAAGACACTTGCAGTTTGGCTTAAACCTAAAATCTTTGATATGGATTCTAGTAGTAATGTAATAAACATTTTATTCTTAGATGAAATAAGCGCAGCTCCACAATCTGTGCAAGCTGCGGCATACCAAATTGTTTTAGATAGAACAATAGGTGAACATAAATTACCTAGTAACTGTATAGTTATTGCGGCAGGTAATAGAGTAACTGATAAATCAGTAGCTTATCAAATGCCTAAAGCACTAGCTAATAGATTATTACATATCGAAATGGAAGCTAATTTCGATTCTTGGAATAACTGGGCAATTAGAAATGATATTCACCCATATGTTTTAGGCTTCTTAAAATTTAAACCCAATGCGCTTAATGATTTTAATCCACAGATTTCAAGCTTAACATTTGCGACTCCAAGAAGCTGGGAGATGGTATCTAATATATTAAATAATGTTAGTGATGATATTGATAGTGTATATGAACTAATAGCTGGTTTAGTTGGTAAAACACTTGCTTTTGAGTTTAAGAGATGGAGCAAGTGTTATTCCAAATTACCGGATGTTAGCGCGATTTTTGATGGATTAGATGTACAAATTCCAAAAGAGATTGATGTTACTTATGCACTTATTACAGCAATGTTACATTATGCCAAAGAACATAAAGATGAATTAGACAAAATTGAAAATAGTATTAATTATGCCGTTAATCTTCAACCTGATTTTGCTTTAGTATTACTAAAAGATTATATGTATATTGATAAAGATATGAAATTAAAATTACTAAGAATTCCTAAGTATAGTGCTTGGGTTAATAAGCAAGGGAGATTATTAGATGCAGCAAATGGATTATAAAACTAAAGAATATATAAAAAGAATACTTTTATCTAGGCTTAGGATTTTAAATAAGCATGGATTTTATGGATCACTATTGATGCATTTAAAGTTTGGAATATCTAATATGACTGATACAGCATTTACTAATGGTTATAAGATATGCTTTAATCCTAATTTCCTAGATGAATTAAATGATAGTGAACTTGATTTTATATTGATGCATGAAATATTACATATTGTTTTAAAGCATTGTTTTAGAGGACATAAATATGATAATAGTGATTTATTTAATATAGCTTGTGATGTTGTTGTTAATTCTACAATTCTAAAATCAAATGATATGCTTAATAAATCTATTACTCTAAAAAAATATGGTAGAGCTATTCATGTTACTCCAAGGGGAGATGAAGGATATTTATATACTGCTGAAGAAGTCTATCAAATGCTTTTAAATACACCTTTAGCAAAATCTAATAATAAGCAAGAACTTGAAGATGCTTGGAATAATTTAAGGGGAAAAGATGATGAATCTGATAATAATGTTTTAAAAGGCTCAAGCAATAAAAAGGGCTCTAATAAGGGAAAATCTAATAATAAAGATAATAGTGAAGAAATAATTAGGCTTACTATTGATGATCATGATAAGTGGAATGAAGAGTTAGTGGGTTCTAATGATGGTTATGTTGATGAGTGGGATTTAAGATTAATGAATGCTATTGAATCTGAAAAGCAAAAAGAATCTGTTCTTGGCGTTGGGGATATTCCTCTTGGAGCTCTAAGAATATATAATGAGTTAAAGGAGTCAAAGGTTAACTGGAGAATGTTATTAAATGATTTTTTGCATACAGAGATTAATGATTACTCATTTACTCCACCTGATAGAAGAATGGAAGGAGACTTCTTTATGCCTGATTTTAATGAGGAAGAAGAGAAGTTTAGAGAAATAAATGTATTTATTGCTGTTGATACATCAGGTTCTATTTCTACTAATGATTTAACAAGAGCATTATCTGAGATAAAAGGTGCATTTGAAACTACTGATAATAATATTAAAGGATGGCTTGCTTATTTTGATGCAACTCTTTATGACTTACAACCATTTGATTCTATTGATGATATTTTAAAATCAAGAATTAGTGGTGGTGGAGGTACATCTTTTCATGTTATTTTTGAGGGTTTAAAGGAATTTGAAAGGAAAGTTGGAGATAAGCCTGATATGATTATTATATTTACTGATGGATATGCCGAATATCCTAAAGAAAGCATTAGAGAAGACATTCCAGTATTATGGTTAATTAATAATAACAAAATTACTCCACCATGGGGAGTAATAGCTAGATTTGAATAAAATAGACGCCCATTTTTGGGCGCTTATTTGTCATATAATCATAGAATAATAACATAATATATGTTATAATTAATTAAGGAGTGATCGATATGGACATAAAAGTTATTAAAGGTGATATTACAGAAATGGGTACTGATGCTATAGTTAATGCCGCAAATACTCAGCTTAGATGGGGTTCTGGTGTATGTGGTGCTATATTTGAAAAAGCAAATGGCTATAAATTACAGGAAGAATGTAATAAATATACACCAATTAAAACAGGTGAGGCTGTTATGACTAAGGGGTATGATTTAAAAGCAAAATATATAATTCATGCCGCAGGACCTGTTTATTTAGGTAATGGTGAAGATGCTAGATTACTAGAAAGTGCATATTTAAATAGTTTAAAAATTGCTGATGAGCACAATTTAAAAAGTATTGCTTTCCCATCAATTTCTACAGGTGTATATGGTTATCCTAGGGAAGAAGCTTCATTAATTGCTATAAATACAGTTAAAAACTTTGATGCTAAATCATTAGAGCTTGTAATATTTGTTTGTTTTGATGAATATACATACAAGCTATATGTAAATAACTTATAGAAGAGACTTTAATAGTCTCTTATTTTTTTTATACATTTATAAAACTATTTGTAAATGAAATCGTTTTAATATTATATACTATTGTTTATAATTTAAAAATGTTGTAATATTTGTTTGGAAGGATATTTTTTCTTTTAATAAAAGAAAGGTCTTTGGAGGTAAAAAGTATGAGTAAATGCAAATTAATGTATGAAGGAAAAGTTAGAGAAGTTTATGATAATGGTGATTCAATTATCATGGTAGCAACAGATAGAATTTCAGCATTCGATGTTATTTTAAAAAATAAGATTGTAAATAAGGGTGCTGTTTTAACACAAATGTCAAAATTCTGGTTTGATCTTACTAGTGATATAGTTCCAAATCACATGATTTCTACTAATTTATCAGATATGCCTAAACAATTCCAAACTGAAGAATATAGAGGCAAAATTATGAAATGTAAGAAGCTAAAAATGCTTCCTATCGAATGTATTGTAAGAGGTTATATTACAGGTAGCGGATGGAATAGTTATAAAGAAAATGGTACTGTTTGTGGTATTAAACTTCCAGCTGGATTAAAAGAATCAGATAAATTACCTGAACCTATTTATACACCAAGTACTAAAGCTGAAATAGGGGATCATGATGAAAACATCAGCTTTGAACAATCAATTGATGTACTTGAAAAGAAATTCCCAGGTAAAGGTTTAGAATATGCAAGAATTTTAAAAGATAGCACTATAGCTTTATATAAGAAGTGTAGTGAATATGCACTTGAACGTGGTATTATTATTGCTGATACAAAGTTTGAATTTGGTCTAGATGAAAATGATAATATCGTTATTGGTGATGAAATGCTTACACCAGATTCATCTAGATTCTGGCCACTTGAAGGATATGAACCAGGACATTCACAACCATCATTTGATAAGCAATTTGTTCGTGACTGGTTAAAAGCAAATCCAAACAGCGGATATTTACTTCCACAAGATGTTATTGATAAGACTATTGCTAAATATTTAGAAGCTTATAAATTAATTACAGGAAAAGATTTAAATATATAGGAGACCCATTATGATTGAAAGATATAGTAGAGCCGATATGAGAAAGGTTTGGACTGAAGAAAATAAGTTCAATGCCTATTTAAAAGTAGAAATTTTAGCTGATAGAGCTTGGAGTGAACTTGGAGTTATTCCTAAAGAAGATGTAGATAAAATTGAAGCAAATGCTAAATTTGATATCAATAGAATAAGTGAAATAGAGCTTAAAACTAAACATGATGTTGTAGCTTTTACTAGAGCTGTTAGTGAATCATTAGGTGAAGAAAAAAAGTGGGTTCATTATGGTTTAACTTCTACAGATGTAGTAGATACAGCCAATGGATATTTAATTAAACAAGCTAATGAAATTTTATATAAAGATATCATTGACTTTATGAAAGTATTAGAAAGCCAAGCAATTAAATATAAAAATACTCCATGTATTGGTAGAACTCATGGTATTCATGCTGATATTACTTCATTTGGTTTAAAATGGGTATTATGGCATGAAGAAATGAAGAGAAACTTAGAAAGATTTGAAGCTGCAAGAAAAAACATTGAATGTGGTAAAATGAGTGGTGCTGTTGGTAACTTCGCAAACATTCCACCATTCATTCAAGATTATGTATGTGAAAAATTAGGAATTAATTCAGCTAATATTTCAACACAAGTTTTACAAAGAGATAGACATGCTTATTATATGTCTACATTATCTGTAATCGCATCAAGCCTAGAACAAATGGCTTTTGAAATAAGAAATCTTCAAAGAACTGAAGTTCATGAACTTGAAGAAGCATTCACAAAAGGACAAAAAGGAAGTAGCGCAATGCCTCATAAGAGAAATCCTATTTCATCAGAAAACATTTGTGGATGTGCTAGAGTTATGAGAGGCTATATGGTCGCATTTAATGAAAATGTTGCCCTATGGCATGAAAGAGATATCTCTCATTCTGCAACTGAACGTATTATTTTACCTGATTCAACTGAACTACTTGATTATATGTTAAATAGATTTAAAGGTATATTAGAAAATGTTGTAGTATATCCTGATGTAATGCTTGAAAATATCTATAAAACTAATGGTGTAATATTTGCTCAAAGAGTTATGAATGCACTAATTAATAAAGGTTTAGTTAGAGAAGAAGCATATGATACAGTTCAACCAATTGCTATGACTGCTTATAATGAAAGAAAAGATTATAAAACATTATTAAGTCAAAATGAAAAAGTAATGTCTTTGCTTTCTGCTAGTGAATTAGATGATTGCTTTACATTAGATTATTACTTCAAAAATGTAGATTATATTTACGATAGATGTAAGATTGGAAAGTAAGAAAAGAGCCAAAAATGGCTCTTTTTTATTTGTAAAAATAATATTTATTTTTTAAAATATATTTGATAAAATATAATTAGATGGGAGTGATATTATGAACGTTATTAAATATAATAAGGCAAAACTTTATAGTATGAATTTAGATAGCTTATATGAGGGTAGTGATTATGCTTATGAACTTTTAGATAAGAATTTAATAAGTATAGTCAATACAGAAGCACCAGTTACTATGAATACATTAAAGGCACGCCTTAGAGAAGCTTTTAATATTGGTAAGATTAGTGGTAAGGCACTAGAAATTATAGAATCTAGAATAAATGCTTTAGGATTTAATAAAACAGATAATTTTTATGATGCTGTTTTATGGCCTAGTGGAGGGGTTTTTGATGTTGATTATTTAAGAGAAGGAATACCTAGAGAAATATATGATATTCCTTATCAAGAAATGAAAAATTTAGTTAATACTATTAGTTTAAAAGGTGAAGAATTACATAGAAAAATATTAGAATATTTTGGTGGACAGGTATTAACTCATAAAGCAAGTGAATATTTAAAATTTATTGAAAAGAAATGTAAATAATTATTTTATTGTCTATAAAAGCTCTTTGTATTAAAATAGAAATATAAGGTGATTTTATGGACATTTTTTTATTTAACGAATTAAGCGGAAGCTTTAAAGTAAAAAAAATAAATAAAATGATGAAGAAGTGGAGTAAGAAACATAATTCTACTACTTATGGAGTAAGCTTAATTGATCTAGAAATAGATAATTTTTTTAATAATCTAAAAAGTGATGATAGATTAATTGTAGTAGGAGGAGATGGAACACTTCATTATTTTGTTAATTTTATTTGTGATATAGAAGTTAAAAATGATATATATTATATACCTAATGGCACAGGTAATGATTTTTATAAGTCCATAAAAAAAGAAATTAAAAAACCAGTAAATAAATATTTAACTAATTTACCAACTGTTGAATTTCAAGATAAAAAGTTAAGATTTTTAAATGGATGTGGTACAGGCTTAGATGGATATGTATGTAGCTTAGTCAATAATAGTGAGAAAAAAGGAAAACTATCATTTTTTAAATGTACATATAAGGGTTTTAGAAAATATAAAAGGACTGATATAGAAGTAATAGTAGATGGTAAGACTTATGAATTTAAAAGAGTTTTTCTAGCATCTATTATGAATGGAAATGTTGAAGGTGGAGGAATGAAGATGACTCCTAAAGCTAAAAGACTTGATGATTTAATAGATATATGTATAATTCATAAATTATCAAAGTTTAGTTTAATATTATGCTTCCCTCTAATTTATTTAGGATGGCATAGAATAAAAAGAAAAGCCGTCACAATTCTTTCAGGAAAAGAAATAACTATTAAATGTGCTGATGGCTTATATATGCAGGTTGATGGAGAAGATTATAAAGATATAAAAGAAATATACGCAAAAAGATAAAAAAGAACCTTAATCGGTTCTTTTTATTCTTATTAAATCAAGCGAATTATCCTTATATATAGCGATTAAATAGTATTTTTCAAGTACTACTACAGTACTATATTTATATAGTGTATCTATATTATATTTGATATTCTCTTTTTCTTTAATGTTCCTTAAAATTATGTTTCTATTTTTTGTATCTAATTTATCCCACCATATAGTAGGTTTAACTTTGTATATATTTAAATATTCAATAATTAATGATTCATGTATTTTATTATATTGTGTGTTATTAAATATAGTTTTAATAAAGTCATCTAATAATTTAAATGAATCTTCTAATCGCTTTGCTTTATTACTTTTATAAATTAAACCTAATTCAAAGAAGAAATTATAGGCATTGCTTACATTATCTAAAATTAAGTTTATACTATTTTTATAATAGGTTGAATTATAATATTTTTCAAATGCATCTTCAGTAATATGAATATTAGTAATATCATTTTCACTTAAAAAATCATTACTAATTATTTCATATGGTGCGTTAGTCATATATTTATAATGATACATTTCTTTATCACTATGCATTTTTGTGCCAAATAATAGTTTTAAAAAACCTAGCTGTAATTCTTTTGGGCGTAAGCTTACTACTTCATTGAATGTATTTATAAATGAATTATAATCCTCATAAGGTAGTCCTGCGATTAAATCTAGATGTAAATCTATTATATTTTTATCTTGAATTAATCTTATATTATTAAATAGTTTTTCATTATCTTGTATTCTACCTACTGCCCTATTAGCTTTTATATTAGTAGATTGTATACCTATTTCAAATCTAAATAAGTTTTTTGGAGCTTTATTATTAATGTATTCTATAATGGATGGATCTAGTAAATCTCCTGTGATTTCAAATTGAAATGAATTATTAGGCTTATGAACTTCTATAATATAATCAATTAAAGAGAGGAAGTTGTTTTTATTCGCATTAAAAGTTCTATCTAAAAATTTAATTATTCTAGCGCCTCTATCTATTAATTTTTTAATCTCTATTTTAACTTTATCTATATTAAAAGTTCTAACCCTTTTCTCTAAGCTTGCCATACAATAACCACATTTATAAGGGCAACCACGAGAAGTTTCAACATAAGTTATTTGATTTTCTAAATCATTTAATAAATCATAGGCAAAATTAAGTTTATCTAAATCTACAAATTTATCAAATGTATATTTATTATCATAATATAAATTAGGAATTTCATCTATTTTATACTTATTATCTATAATATGAGATAAAAGCATATTGAAACATTCTTCACCTTCATTTTTTATAATGTAATTACATAATTTATTATCAAAATAATATTTGGCATTATAACTTACTTCAGGTCCACCCAAAATAATTATTTTATTATCATTTTTTAATAATTTAAGTATTTCTTTGATTATTTCTATATTCCAAATATATGTAGAAAAACAAATAATATCGTAATCTTTTATTTTATTAAAGATGTCTAAATAATTATCTTTAATGTTGAATTCTAATATATCTGTATTATAATTTGTGTTTGCTTTAAGTAGTCTTATCGCAAGATTTGGATGTATATATTTTGCGTTTATTCCAATTAATACTGTTTTCATAATATCTCTTTATTAAGCCTTTATTTCTTTCTTGCATGAATGAAATAATGAATTCTACCATTATCCATTTTATCATTATATGCTTGTCTAATTTCTTTTACATCAAGTAAAGTGAAATCTTTTAATATTTCTTTTAATTCTAAAAAATCAAAACAAATGTGAGGAACATTTAATTCTTCTTTATCTTGTGATAATACTGTATTAGAATCTATCATTGGAAATCCTGCGTTATATATGTGACATTTTTTAGATAATACATCAAAAAATATTTCACCATCATTATCTAGTATTTCATGTATTTTTTTAAACAATTTTTTAAATCCTTCTAAATTAGTATGGCTAATAGTGTGATATGCATATATGGCATCAAAAGAATTAGCTAAAAATGGTAAATCTAACATATCAGCTTCAATTACAGGGAAAGATATACCACGCTTTATTTGCCATTGTCTTAAATAATTAACTGAGTAGGGTGTAATATCAACAGCAGTTACTTTAAAACCATAATCATAAAATAACATAGAATGTCTACCAAGGCCTGCGCCTAAATCAAGTAATCTAAGTTTGTTTTCTTTTTTCCATAGATTAGCATAGTAATAACTTTCCATAGATGGCTCTAACCATTCATTTCCTATATTTTTTTCCCAGTTCCAAGTTGTTGAAATACTCATAATTATCACTTCCTAAAGCAATTATAACAAAATAACTATTTTCTATCTATATTTTTAATTAAAAATATGATAAAATCTTAAAAGGTGATTAATTATGAAAATAGCATTACTTGGAAATGGTAATATCGGACGTCCTGTTTTTGATATTATTTATAACAAAGAAGGAAAATTTTTTAAAGATAATGACATTGAAATTAAGTATGTCTTAATTAAGAGTATGGATGAAGCTCCATTTGAAGCTCCATTTTTCACTACTGATTTTACAAAGATTGAAAATGATCCTGAAATAGAATTAGTATTTGAAATAATGGGTGCAAGAGTTTCATATGACTTTATTAAAAGATGTATTTTAAAGCATAAGAGTATTATTACAGCAAATAAAGCAGTAATTGCAGATCATTTTACTGAGCTTGAAAATTTAGCAAAAGAGAATGGTGTTAAATTATTCTTAGAAGCTGCAGTAGGTGGAGGTATACCTATTATATCAACACTTCATAACAATAATTTAGTTAATAACATTAACCGTATTGAAGGTATCGTTAATGGAACAACAAACTATATTATTACATCTATGGAAAAAGATAATCTAAGCTATGATGAAGCTTTAAAGAAAGCTCAAATGTTAGGATTCGCAGAAGCTGATCCATCTGCGGATGTTCTTGGATATGATATGGTTAGAAAAATATCTATTTTATCTCAAATAGCTTATGGATGTGAAGTAGATCATAATAAAGCTTATGTTTATGGTATTACTAATATCACTAAAGAATTTATGAATGCCGCAAATAAGATTAATAAGACTTTAAAATATATAGCATCAAGTGAAATAATTGATGGAAAAGTAGAAGTAATAGTTGAACCATGTTTAATTGATAGTGATGATATTGTCGCATCAGTTAATTATGAATTTAACTTTATTAGATATTTTGGAGATCATTCACAAAAACAATTAGTTTATGGTAAAGGCGCTGGTCCTGCCACAGCAAATGCTTTAGTAAATGATTTAAGATTATATGTTGCTGGATATGATCCATATATAGTTCCATATAGAGATATGGAAGTAATTGGTAAGAGTATGTCAAAGGGAGTATACTTAATTGAGTATGATGGAATCTTTGATATGAATTTAGTAGATAAGGTTGTAGATGGTTATTATTTAACTAATGAAATTGATAGTGAAACATTTAATAGTTTACTTCCAAATATTAAATTCTATGCTAAATGTATATAATAAACGGCTTTAATTAGCCGTTTTATAAACTTAAAGGAGGAATAAATAATGGTTAGAACACGTTTTGCCCCAAGCCCTACAGGATTTATGCATATAGGTAATTTAAGAACTGGTTTATATGCTTATTTATATGCTAAACAAAATAATGGTAAATTTATTTTAAGAATTGAAGATACAGATGTAGAGCGTTATGTTGAAGGTGCTGTTGATTTAATATATAAGACTTTAAAGGATTGTAAAATTACTATTGATGAAGGACCAAATGAAGGTGGAGATTTTGGACCATATGTTCAAAGTGAAAGAAAAGGCTTATATATGAAATATGCCTTAGAGTTAGTTGAAAAAGGTGCGGCTTATTACTGTTTCTGTGATAAAGAGCGTTTAGAATCAATTAAAGGAGAAAATGGTATAAAGCGTTATGATAAACATTGCCTACATTTATCAAAAGAAGAAATAGAAGCAAATCTTAAAGCTGGTAAGCCATTTGTTATTAGACAAAATATGCCAACTGAAGGAGTAAGTAGTTTTGTTGATTTATCATTTGGCGAAGTAAGTGTACCTAATTCAGAGTTAGAAGATCAAATCTTAATTAAATCAGATGGTATGCCTACATATAATTTCGCAAATGTTATTGATGACCATTTAATGGGTATAACTCATGTTATTCGTGGTAATGAATATTTATCAAGTACTCCAAAATATAACTTATTATATGATGCATTTGGTTGGAAACGTCCTGAATATATTCACTTAACTCCAGTAATGAAGGATGAAACAAGAAAATTATCAAAGAGATATGGTGATGCGAACTTTGAAGATTTTATATCTAAAGGTTATTTACCTGAAGCTATCATTAACTATATTGCTTTAGTTGGTTGGAGTCCTAAAGGAACTCAAGAGAAGTTTACTATGGATGAATTAATAGAAAACTTTAGTGTATCTGGTTTATCTAAATCACCTGGTATTTTTGATGAAGCTAAGATGAAGTGGTTAAATGGTGAATATATTAAAGAATTAGATTTTGATAAGTTTATGGAATATGCAACACCTTATTTTGAGTCATCATCAATTAAAGGTTTATATGATTATTCTAAGTTTGGTCGTCTATTACAAAGTAGAATTGAAATATTCTCTGAAATACCTGAAAAGGTCGATTTTATCACACATTTTGATAAATTTGATAGTGAATTATATTTTAATAAAAAGTTAAAAATAGATGCTGCTAAAGCAAAAGATGTATTAACTAATATTATTCCTAAATTAGAAACTCTAGAATTTAGTGAAGATAACTTACATGATGTTATTTGTAAGACTGCGGAAGCTATGGAATTAAAAAGTGGTGTAGTTTATACAGTCTTAAGAATTGCTTTAACTGGTGTATCTGTTACTCCAGGTGGATCAGTTGAACTTGCTGATATTTTAGGTAAAGATGAATCAATTAGAAGATTAAAATTAAGTTTAAGCTGGTTGGATTAATGAAAGATAAAAATAAAGATGAATTAACTAAGGAGCTTGATGAAACATTAAATGTTTTAAAAGCTACTGATAAAAGTTTAGATAAAATTGATAAAAAAACGCAAAAAGAATTAGAAAAAGAACTAAAAAAAGAAAAGAAGAAAAAATAAGGTTGGTGAACTTATGAAAGCAAGTAGAATGTTAATATCAACATTAAAAGAAGTTCCAAATGATGCGGTAATACCATCACATATTCTATTAATTAGAAGTGGTATGATTAAGAAAATGAGCGCAGGTATATATAATTATTTACCTCTTGGACTTCGTACTTTAAGAAAAGTTGAAAATATAATTAGAGAAGAAATGGATAAGGCTGGTGCTGAAGAAATATTATGTAGCTGCCTTCAACCAAAAGAGCTTTGGGAAGCAAGTGGTAGATGGTATAAGTATGGTTCTGAGCTTATGCGTATTAAAGATAGACATGACCGTGATTTCTGCTTAGCTCCTACAGCTGAAGAAGTATTTACTGATTTAACTAGTGTGCTTGTTAAATCATATAAACAACTTCCAGTAATTCCTTATCAAATTCAAACAAAGTATCGTGATGAATTCCGTCCTAGATTTGGTTTAATGAGAAGTAGAGAATTTATAATGAAGGATGCTTATAGTTTTGATATAGATACAGAAGGATTAGATAAATCATATGATTTAATGTATAAAACATATGAAAAAATATTTGATAGATTACATTTAAACTATAAAATAGTTTTAGCTGATAGTGGTGCTATTGGTGGAAATGGAAGCCATCAATTTATGGCATTATCTAATACTGGTGAATCAGATATAGTTTACTGTGAATGTGGATATGCTGCAGATGCTGAAAAGGCTGAAAGTAAACCTATTGCTCAAGAAAAAGAAGAATTAAAAGATTTAGAAGAAGTTCATACACCTAATTTTAAGACTATTGATGAAGTAGCTAGCTTCTTAAATATTGATAAATCAAAAACTATTAAGGCTGTTGCATATAGAGATTTAGAACATAATAAAACAGTTATTTGTTTTGTTAGAGGAGATAGAGAAGTTAATGATATTAAAGTAATTAATGCATTAAATACTAGTGAAGAATTACTACGTATGGCTACTTCTGAAGAAATAGAAGAAATTGGCTCAGTAGAAGGCTTTATGGGACCAATTGGATTAAATAAAGATAATATTATTATTGATAGTGAAGTAGCTTTAATGAGTAATGCACTAGTTGGTGCTAATAAGCGTGATTATCATATTAAAAATGCTAATTTTGAAAGAGACTTTAAGTATGAAACTAAAGATATTAGATTAGTTAAAGAAGGAGATTTATGTCCAATATGCGGTAAACCTATGAAGGTTGAACGTGGTATTGAAGTAGGTCAAGTATTTAAACTACAAACTAAATATAGTGAAGCTATGGGTTGTACTTATTTAGATAAAAATGGTGCAACTAAACCTATGGTAATGGGCTGTTATGGTATTGGTGTAACTAGAACTATGAGTGCTATTATTGAACAATACCATGATGAATTTGGTATTAAGTGGCCACTAAATGTTGCACCATACCATTGTGTTATTGTTCCTGCTAAGTATACTGATCCACAACAAGCAGAACTTGCTGATAAAATTCATGATATTTTAAACGATTCTAAAGTAGAAGTTATTCTAGATGATAGAGATGCATCACTTGGCTTTAAGATGAAAGACTTTGAACTTATTGGTATTCCATATATTATGATAGTTGGACGTAGAGCAAATGAAGGCATTGTTGAGTTAAAGAATAGAATGACTAATGAAAAAATAGAAATGCCTTATTTAGAAGCTATAGAAAAAATTAAAGAGGCTGTAAGAAATATTTAATGAAAAAAAGTAAGAAATTTAAAATTACTTTAATAGTTTTAGTTAGTTTATTTGCTTTATTCCTATTTATATTTGGACTTATTATGATTATTTATAAATATGATGCATATACAGTTGTATTTGGAGTAATTCTTTTAATAATTTCATTATTAATAGGAGTTGGCGATATATTATTAATCGTAAAATGGGAACCAAAAAATACTTTAGAAGTAACATATGGAGATAATCCTGAGATAAAACAACTAGAGCGTGAAATAGAAGAAATCAAAAAGAAAAACAATTTATAGTTTTTCTTTTTTATATTAACTCATCCATTTGGGTGAATTTTTCTATCCATCTACTGAAAGTGGACAATTTACTCATAATGGTGGAACAGCTTATGCTTCAAATTATAGATATTCCAATTTGTTTTCATATGTGGCTGATGGATTCTGTTCATTCACAACTGCGCAAGTACAAATATTAACAGGAGTCCCTGCATCAGGAACAACTGCTAAATATGCTATATTAACAAATGATATGATAACTAGCTCAAACTATATGGGAAGCAATCCATCAAATGCTAGAATGGCAAAAGCAACTGATTATGCTAGAAGTATGGGCGTATACGCAAATAGTAATGGATATGTAAAGTATTGGACATCAAGTGCTACAGGTGATAATTCAAGTACGATAATTATTGTTAAAGATGCTGCAGAGTATGCATATAGATTATCTGGAATTAGATTAATTATAGCATTAGATACAACAAAAGTAACATTATAAAAAAATATAAGGAATCGCTTAGTTATGCGATTCCTTTTTTATTACTATTAACGCTTCATTGTTTTTATATTTTTCTTTAACGGTATAATTTAAGTCTTTAATTTCATCTATTATTTTATTAAATTCATCCATTCCACCATCATGTGCTCTATATGAACAAATAATTAGTATTCCATCATCGTTAAGTATATCATAACATTTTCTAATAGCTTTTTCCGGTGTATAGTCTTGTGTTTTAACTTTTCTATTAGAACCAGGTAAGAAGCCTAAATTAAAGATTATTAAATCGGCTTTTATCTCATAGTTTGGAATATTATTAAAATCATCATTATAAAGTTTTACATTATTGATATAATATAATTTATCTTGTGTACGTCTTATCGCAAGTTTTTGTATATCAAATGAGTATACTTCTTTATAATATTTAGATAAATAAATAGTATCATGACCATTACCACATGTCGCATCAATTGCGATATCTTTTATTTTTTTATTTTTTATTATTTTTCTAGCATCTTTTACTATTTTAGAATATTTAATAGGTACTGGATCATACTTTGGTTTAAATAATCTATTACATTTTAAAAGACGTTTTGTAGTTAAAAAAGAAGCATAGAAAAAGTTGTACCTCATATATGCTTGTTTTGCATATTCACTACATGTGGGTCTGTGACGACACCTATAATGTATTTCGTCAGGTACATTTTTTTGGTAATCTTCAATTCTTTTTACGATCCATTTATTCTTCATAATAATTACCTCAAAAATATTATATCATTTTTCTTTTATATAATTGAATATTTTTGCTTTTAATAATATAATTATTATAACATTATAACTATAGGAGGAATTATATATGTTAGAATTTTTAAAGTGTAATCACTGTGGACAAATTGTTAAAAAGGTTGTAGACTCGGGAGTTTCTGTAGTTTGCTGTGGAGAAAAGATGGAAAAAATAGTTCCAAATACTACTGATGCATCTAGAGAAAAGCATGTACCAGTTGTAGAAGTTAATAAAAATATAGTAACTGTAAAAATTGGTAGTGATGTTCACCCTATGAGCGAAATGCATTATATTGCATGGGTTATTATTGAGACATCTAAGGGAAGCTATAAATATAATTTCCATCATACAGATGAACCTAAATGTGAATTTATCTTAAGAGACGGCGAAACATTTGTAAAAGCTTATGCATATTGTAACTTACATGGACTTTGGATGGCATAATTATGAAAGAAATAAGAAATAATATTTTTTATGTTGGTGTTAATGACCATATAATTGATTTATTTGAAGGACAGTACATAGTCCCAAATGGTATGGCTTATAATTCATATGTAATTATGGATAAAAAGATTGCCATTATGGATACTGTTGATGCTAAGTTTAGTCATGAATGGCTAGATAATATATCAAATGTATTAAATGGTAAAAAGCCTGATTATTTAATCGTTCAACATATGGAACCAGATCACTCAGCTAATATTAAGCATTTTTTAGATGCTTATCCAAATACAACAGTAGTTGGTAATGATAAGACATTTACTTTTATGGAAAACTTCTTTGGAAGTGACATTGCTAAAAAAAGATTAGTAGTTAAAAATAATGATACATTAGAACTTGGAAGTAAGACATTACAATTTGTATTTGCGCCAATGGTTCACTGGCCAGAAGTAATGTTTACATATGATATTACTGATAAAGTTTTATTTAGTGCAGATGGATTTGGTAAGTTTGGCGCTTTAGATGTTGAAGAAGAATGGGCATGTGAAGCTAGACGTTATTACTTCGGTATAGTAGGTAAATATGGTGCGCAAGTACAAAATGTATTAAAGCTTGCTAAAACGCTAGATATAGAGGTTATTTGTCCGTTACATGGACCAATACTTGATGATAATTTAGGTTATTATATTAACCTTTATGATATATGGAGTAGTTATGCTTCAGAAGTAGATGGAGTATTTATTGCTTATACTTCAGTATATGGTAATACTAAAAAAGCAGCGCTTGAACTTGAAGAAAAATTAAAGGCATATGGATGCCCTAAAGTAGCAATATCTGATTTAGCAAGAAGTGATATGGCTGAAAATGTAGAAGATGCTTTTAAATATAGTAAAATAGTACTTGCTACTACTACATATAATGCTGAGATATTCCCTTTCATGAATGAATTTATAAATCATTTAGTTGAGAGAAATTATCAAAATAAAACAATAGGTATTATTGAAAATGGTTCATGGGCACCTATGGCTAAAAAAGTTATATTATCTAAGTTAGAAAAATGTAAAAACATTACTTACTTAGAAAATAACTTAACTATTAAATCAGCTTTAACTAAAGAAAATAGAGAAACTATTGATCTAATGGCTAAAGAATTATGTAAAGACTATATTGCAAAAACTGATAATTTAGCTAATAAGCATGATCTAACTGCCTTATTTAAAATTGGTTATGGTTTATATGTGGTTACATCTAATGATGGTAAGAAGGATAACGGATTTATTTGTAATGCAATAACTCAAGTTACAAGCCAACCTAATAGAATAAGCATAACAATTAATAAAGACAATTATTCGCATCATATCATTAAACAAACAGGAGTTATGAATGTTAATGTTTTAAGCGTAGATGCGCCATTTTCTGTATTTGAAAAGTTCGGTTTTGTAAGTGGTAGAGCTAAGGATAAATTTGAAGGTGAAACATTACCTAAATCGGATAATGGCTTGGTATATCTAGATAAATATATCAACTCATTTATGTCGCTAAAGGTAGAACAATACTTAGATTTAGGTACACACGGTATGTTTATATGTAGTTTAACTGAATCAAGAGTTATAACTGATAAAGAAACAATGACTTATACATACTATCAAGAAAAAGTAAAACCTAAACCTGATACTGAAGGTAAGAAGGGTTATGTATGTACAGTATGTGGCTATGTTTACGATGAAACTGATGAACTGCCTGAAGATTATGTATGTCCACTATGTAAACACCCAGCAAGTGATTTTGAAAAAATTAAATAGAATTAATTGGGCTAGATAGGTGTATCTAGTCCTTTCATATACTTTTGTATATTTTGTCAAAAATGTAAGTGCTTACATTGATTTTCATATTGCTTTCATATTGCAGAGGTTGTAAAATAAAAGTATGAATAGAAAAGGAGATTTTGCAATATGAGAAAATTTATTATGCTTTTGCTAGTAATTAGTTCAATTGCAGTATTTGTTATTGGAATAATCACTTGCATATTATTTTATAAAGGTGGAAACAAAGTCGATTATGAAGTTGAACTTTTTGGAGAAATTGAAAAGTACACTTACACTTCAAAAGGAAGCCCATTATATGGAACATTGTTTATTTTAATTACTTATATGGCTACAATTCTTTCAATTTTATACACATCATTAGTTGGATCAAGTCTTGATAGACGTAACAAGGTTGCTCAAGGATCTATCTCAATTGCAATTGGTGGTTTTTTAGCTATAGTTTTCTTAGTATTATTAATTGTTATAAGTGCTAATGCATCAAAGGTATTAACACATGCACCAAAGCATGTTTGGGAAATGTATTCACCTCAATTAATTACTTGGGCTACATTATCATTAATCCAAAATATCATATTTGTAGTTGCAGGTGTATTCATGTTCTTCGTTAACTATGAAATTAAATCAATTGATGGTAGCGAAAGCTTCATGGAAAAAATTTCTGAACAACAATAAAATTATTAGGCTAGTTAATCTAGCCTTTTTTCTTTTTGTAATAAAGTGATATAATCAAAATAGAGGTGATTATGATGAAAGAGACATTAGAATTTTTAGAAAGTGCAGGAATATATTATTTAGCAACATCAAAAGATAATATTCCTTATGTTAGACCTTTTGGTACTATAATGCTATATAATGATAAATTATATATTCAAACAGGCAAAGTAAAAAATTGTTATAAAGAAATGATTAGTAATCCAAATATAGAAATATGTGCATTTAAAGATGGTAAATGGATTAGAATTAATGCTAAAGTTGTTGCAACTGATGAAATAGATATTAAGCGTGCTATGTTAGATAAATATCCTGATTTAAGAGGAATGTATAGTGAATATGATGATAATACAGCACTATTATATTTAAAGGATGCTACATCAACTATTTATTCATTTACTGAAGCTCCAGTTACATTTAAGTTTTAATTATTTACAAACAATTCTTAATATTATATAATATTAAAGGTGATTTTAGTGGTAGATGAGAAAAAAGTAGAAGAAATATTTGATATATTTCAAGAATGCGCAGTATTTCTATATGACAATTTAAAACTAAATTATTTTGAAAGCATTAAACTAATTGCTAATTCTATACTTGATAAAGAAAGTATAGATATTGATAAAGAATTAGTTTTAAAATTCAAAAGAAGAATAAATAAATTTAAGGATGACTATAATGTTGAAGAATTAAGAAAAGGTCTTACTTATGTCTTTTTAAATTGTTTTAGAGAAATGAACTGGACTAATAATATCACACCAGATACAATTACATATTTTATTAATTATTTAGTAGATAAAATATATCCTAAAAAGAAAATATCTATCCTAGATCCATGTATTGGATGTGGTAATCTATTATATGGTATATCCAATAATAGAACAGTATCTGCATTATATGGAATAGATAATGATGATTCTATGATAGAACTTGCTAAAATTATGGGTAATTTTATAGAGCCTATTAGTTTATTTTATCAAGATACATTAACTGTTGATTTAGAGAATATAGATTTAATTGTAAGTGATTTACCAAATGATGTAGATTTCACATATGATTTTATAAATCACCATATACTCACACTTAAAGAAAATGGATATATGATACTTATTATGAGTAATGATTTCTTTAGTAATGTAGATATAAAAAAGAAAGAATTATTTGAAAAATATGGAACAATGCAAGGTATTATAGAATTACCTGATAGCTTCTTTAAAAATAATAAAAAGAGTATTGTAATAATTAAAAGAAGCCTTGAAAAAGTTAAAAACTTCTTGATTGCAAAAATGCCAGATGTTAATGATACTAAAGCAATGCAAGAGTTCTTAAATAAAATAGAATATTGGTTTATTAATGGAGGATTTTAGAAATGAAAATTATGGTTGTTAATGCTGGAAGTTCATCAGTAAAATTTCAATTATTTGAAATGCCAGAAGAAAAAGTAATTGCTGCTGGAGTAGTAGAAAGAATTGGTATTAAAGATTCTATTTATACTATTAAATTTAACGGCAAGAAAAACGAACAAATTATGGATGTTAAAGATCACAACGAAGCTGTTGAAATGATTTTAAAAGATTTAGTTAAACTTGGAATTCTTAAATCTCTTGATGAAATTAAGGGTGTAGGTCATAGAATTGTGCAAGGTGGAGAATTCTTCAAATCAAGTGTCTTACTAAATGAAGAATATATTCAAAAGATTGATGAATTAGCTGCACTTGCTCCACTACATAATAAAGCACACGTTATTGGTATTAGAGCATGTCAAAAAGCTCTACCTAATGTACCAATGGTTGCTGTATTTGATACTACATTCCATCAAACAATGGCTGTTGATGCTTATATGTATGCCCTACCTTATGAATGGTATGAAAAATATAAGGTGAGAAAATATGGTGCACATGGTACAAGTCATAGATATGTATCAAAAAGAATTGCTGATTTATTAGGCTTAGATTACAATAATTCAAAGATTATTGTTTGTCATATCGGTAATGGTGCAAGTATATCAGCTGTTAAAAATGGTAAGTGTGTTGATACATCAATGGGCTTAACACCACTAGGAGGAATTCCTATGGGAACTCGTTGTGGTGATATCGATCCTTCTGTTGTTGAATTTATGTGCAATAATGCAGGTTATACTGTATCTGAAGTTACAACAATGCTTAATAAGAAGAGTGGATACCTTGGAATGAGTAATGGTGTTGGTTCTGATGCTAGAGATATCAAAAAGGGTATGCTTGAAGGAAATGAATTATGCAAGAATACTTTTGAAATTCAATCAAAGAGAATTGTAGATTTTGTTGCTGCTTATTATGTATATATGGGTGGATGTGATGCTATCGCATTTACTGCAGGTGTTGCTGAAAATATTCCTTATTTAAGACAAAGAGTTGTTGAAAGATTAGAGTGCTTAGGTGCTAAGCTTGATTATAAACAAAATGATACATTAAGTGATGAAAGAAGAATTTCTACACCTGATTCTAAAATTGAAATTTGGATTGTTCCAACTAACGAAGAATTATTAATCGCTAGAGATACAATTGAATTTGCTAAATTAGCTTAATAATAAAAAGTATAACAAACTAGAGGGTATGTAGGTGTATATGGATTCTCTAAACTACGGGGTATGTATACCAACAAACAATCGGGTATGTAGTCAAAAGGACTAGCGAAAGCTAGCCCTTTTTTTGTCCACAAATCGTATTATTTATTTTTTATATGTCTTTGATTATTTTCTTTCTTTTTAAAAGCAAGCATATGAGTGTTTTTATTAAAACAATAGAATACTCTATTTCTAAATCTAATAAAATTAGTTAGTCCAAAAGAAACGTTTATAA
>Ga0247611_10002818_pt1 | contig 26976 bp, 18 predicted proteins | sample 177DNAGHGhighgp2_FD_192422 | JGI IMG/M metagenome (GOLD analysis project Ga0247611, IMG submission 192422) | Sheep rumen microbial communities from Palmerston North, Manawatu-Wanganui, New Zealand - 1770 DNA GHGhigh gp2 | ecosystem: Host-associated > Mammals > Digestive system > Stomach > Rumen... | reverse complement strand
AGAAGTCATCAAGGTCTTCATTGCCACACGAAAAGGGGTGACAGGCGGCAAGAATATCGTCTGTCAGTTCATGGAATGTGCAGCTATCAGATAAAAACGCCATGTTACAATGTGTCTGATATTAGAGCATACCAGCCTTGCTCAATATGGCATGTGCCATCTGGCAAAAGGAATGGTCGTCCCTGTTATTGGTTCCCTTGTAGTTGCGTTCAGCCTCCTCTGCATGGCGAAGGAATTCACGAGCCTCCTTGCCTTTCAATGTGGGGATTGCTTTTATTGCTGTTGCCATAGTTATTGAATCTTTCGTATTATCAATTATAATGTTGACCGATACCAGCGAAAGGAGAACAGCGCTTGCACCATGCCTCTTGTCTTATCGCTTTAGCGGCGTTTACGCCGCAAGGACGGTGCAAGCCGAATGCAATGGAACTTGTTCCAATTGCTGAGGCGCAGCCCGTTCTCGCAGCCCTTCGACTGCAAAGGTACAACTTTTTTTTCAATTAACGATAAGATTTGTAGAGTTTAACGTAAGTATGTTAACCTTACTTATATGAATTTCAAGAAAAAAATATGGTGTTGGCGTTGTTAAGCATGAACTTTACGAGAACCGTCACTTCCGGTGTATCCAACTGAGAAACAGTACGATACGGAGTGACGGATGACGTGATGGTGACGGATGACGGAAATTAGGATTCCACCTGGCCCCAGATGAAACGGAAAAAGCATCAGGGAAAAGCAGTATCTTTGCACCCGAAGACTAACAGACTAATAAGAAAGGGTATCACAATGAACAAACAACTGAATTTTGAAGAAGTGCCACACTGGTGGGCATCCGTCACCGTCACCAAATCCGTCACTTGGTAACATGCTATCCACCAGGAGCATACACGCCAAGTGACGGATTTTGTCATCTTGCAAAACATATTTTGCACTTTTAACATCCCAAACGATATCTCATTCAGAAAAAAGTCGTACCTTTGCAGCAAAAACTTAACAAAACAATACGAAAGCACAAAGACAATGAAGTTTGTTGCAATCATTCCCGCCCGCTACGCCTCGACGCGCTTTCCGGGCAAACCGTTAGCAGTGCTCGGCGGCAAGCCGGTCATCCAGCGCGTCTACGAACAGGTGAGCAGCGTGGTCAACGAGGTTCATGTGGCTACCGACGACGAGCGCATCCGCCAGTGCGTGGAACAGTTTGGAGGGCGCGCCGTCATGACGCGCAGCGACCACAAGAGCGGTACCGACCGCATAGAGGAGGCCGCCGAGAAAACAGGCACCACGGCCGACGTCATCATCAACGTGCAGGGCGATGAACCGTTCATCCAACCGTCGCAAATAAAGACTCTAATGCAACTGTTTGACAACGCTGACACTCAGATAGGTACGTTAGGGAAGCCATTCGACAGCATGGAGGCTGTACTCAACCCCAACTCACCAAAAATCGTCACCGACAGGCAGGGCTTCGCGCTCTACTTCTCGCGCAGTGCCATCCCCTTCGTCCGAGGGGTGGAGCAGGCCGAATGGCTCACCCGTTTCCCCTACCTGAAGCACTTAGGCATCTATGCCTACCGCCGCGAGGTGTTGCGGGAGGTGACCCAGCTACCCCAGTCGCCCTTAGAGAAAGCTGAGAGTCTGGAACAGCTGCGCTGGTTGGAGAACGGCTACCGCATCCGCGTGGGTCTGACCGATGTGGAGACCGTAGGCATCGACACCCCCGAGGACCTGCAGCGCGCTGAACACTTCCTAAACCAAATAACAACCTGACTATGAAGATGAAAAAGACGATTATTACCTCACTGGCACTGTTGTGCCTTACCACCACCACGATGGCCAAGAAAGAACATACCGTCACCCTGCGACTAATAGAAACCTCCGATGTACACGGCGCCTTCTTCCCCTACGACTTCATTGAGCGCAAGCCCATGAAGGGTTCGATGGCACGTGTCAGCAGCTACCTGAAGCGGCAGCGGGAGCAGTTTGGGAAGAACCTCATCCTCATGGACAATGGCGACATCCTGCAAGGACAGCCCACCTGCTACTATACCAACTTCGTCAAGACAGACGCGCCCAATATCGCCGCTGAGGTCATCAACTACCTGCAGTATGACGCCCAGACCTTCGGTAACCACGACGTAGAGACGGGCCATGCCGTGTATGACAAGTGGATCAGCGAGTTGCAGTGCCCCACCCTCGGTGCCAACATCATCGATGCCAAGAGCGGCAAGCCATACGTGAAGCCCTACCTGATGGTAGAGCGCGACGGTGTGCGCCTGGCCATCTTAGGTATGCTGACCCCCGCCATCCCCAACTGGCTGCACGAGAGTCTGTGGGAAGGGCTGCGCTTTGAGGAGATGACAGCCTGTGCCCGCAGGTGGGTGAAGATCCTGCGGGAGGAAGAGCACGCTGACGTCATCGTAGGGCTCTTCCATAGCGGCTGGGACGGTGGCATCGTCACCGACGAGTATGACGAGGATGCCGCGAAGAAAGTAGCTGAGACGGTAGCGGGCTTCGACATCGTCTTCTACGGCCACGACCACCGTTCCCGCCATGAGGTGCTGCCGAACGGTGTGCTCTGTCTGGACCCCTCGTGTAATGCCACCCATGTGGCACAAGCCACCATCACATTAAAAGAGAAGCAGGGAAAAGGAAACGACGGCAGGCGCTATGAGATTGTGGAGAAGAAAGGCGAGATTGTCGACATCACCGGTGAAGCCCTGGACGAAGGCTATATGCAGCATTTCCAGTCGCAGATAGACAGCGTCCGCACCTTCGTCGAGCGTCGGTTGGGCACCTTTACCATTCCCATGTACTCCCGCGAGGCCTTCTTTGGGTCAGCAGCCTTCACCGACTATATCCACCAGTTGCAGCTGGAGCATACCGATGCCGACCTGTCGTTCAATGCCCCCCTGTCGTTCAACTCAGTCATCAAGGCCGGTCCCATCTATATGAGCGATATGTTCAAGCTATACCGCTTCGAAAACAAAATCTACGTGCTCCGCATGACCGGCAAGGAGATCCACGACTATCTGGAGATGAGCTACGGTCTATGGGTGAACACCATGAAGACGCCCGACGACCATATCATGCTGCTGAACGAGGACGCCCTGAGCGACCAGCAGCGCATGGGTTTCAAGAACTTCACCTTCAACTTCGACTCCGCAGCAGGACTCGACTATGAGGTGGACGTCACCAAGCCTAACGGTCAGAAGGTCAGGATTCTGCAGTTCTCTGACGGTCGTCCGTTTGACGAGAGCGCCTGGTATCGCGTCGCCATGAACAGCTACCGCGGAAATGGCGGTGGTGAGCTGCTGACACGCGGTGCCGGCATCCCGATGGACTCCATCCCCGGCCGCATCGTCTATATGAGTGAGCGCGACCAGCGGTACTACCTCACCCAGAAGATTGAGCGCGAGGGCAACGTGACGCCCAAGGCGCTGAACAACTGGAAGTTTGTTCCGGAGGAGTGGACGAAGCCTGCCATAGAGCGAGACAGGAAACTGATTTTCGGGGAATAAGACAACGGATTTCACGGATTAGACCAATTAGACAAACACATGCAGTACTTTGTTTTCTGCCAGAGTGACCTGGTGTTAGAAAAGGTTGGAGACAGCTATCAGATTCCGACGGAGCCACCGACGGAAGTGAAGCCATGGACGACAGTGATGGATATTGACGGCCATAAGGCCTATCGTATTGATGCCCCTATCGCGGCGCATCCAAGTGGAACATCAACCGCTGTCAGTAATCATAAACATCAAACATCAAACTTCAAACTTCAAAAAACTTACGAGATGTGTCCGTTGCGGCAGAGTTACTACAAGCTGGCGGAGGAAGACTATCTGAAGGCGGGGAAGTGTCACGAGCTGCTGTACTGGGACCAGAATACCAAGTTTTGCGGTGTCTGCGGCGGACCTATGCGCTTTGATACGGCCATCTCGAAGAAATGCGAGCACTGCGGCAAGGAGGTGTGGCCCCAGCTGGCCATCGCTATCATCGTGCTGGTACGGCGAAGGGTGACAGACAGTAGCGGTGCAGCGCGGGACGAGGTGCTGCTGGTGCATGCCAACAGTTTTCGCGACGACCACTATGGGTTGGTGGCCGGTTTCGTCGAGACGGGCGAGACGCTGGAAGAAGCCGTCCACCGGGAAGTCATGGAGGAGACGGGACTGCACATCACCAACCTGCGCTATTTTGGGTCACAGCCATGGCCCTACCCCTGCGGACTGATGGTAGGCTACACCGCAGACTACGACCACGGGAAGATACACCTGCAGCGCTCCGAGTTGTCCAAGGGTTCGTGGTTTGACCGCGACCACCTGCCCCACATCCCCGAAAAGCTGTCCATCGCCCGACACCTGATAGACGCATGGCTGGAAGAAGTCAAATGAAATGAAAGAAAAGAAAGAAATGAGAGAAATGAAAGGAATGTTCCGCCGTAAGGTGGGCGTAGTCTCATTCCTATGCTTAATCATTCTTTTGATGTTCATTTCCTTCATGCTTTTCTCCAAGCCCCAGCCTACAGGCATTCCTGACAAAGTGCTCATCAGGACTTCCGTACTGCCCACCATCGACACCACCAGCGTCAAGGCCCAGCTGAACGAACTGGAATACTATCTGCGCACCCATCAGGTCACCGATGAGGGCTATAACCTCATTGCACAGTACCATACCCTGTTGACCAGGCTCTCCCAGTCTTCAGGAGTGTCCAGGCCACCCACTATCACCCGAAGGACCATCGCCGCCAAGGACAGGCTATTGCCTGCCGTCAAGATGGCCGGAGGCTATTGGAAGGCCGGTCATTTCCATGTCGGACCCGTTCATGGCCAGGGCATCGTGCGCGACTGGCAAGGACGTATCGTCTGCGGCATCTTTGCCAACGACACCATCGTGAGTGCCACCCGTACCGACACCCTCGGCACCTATCGCGGACAGATGGACGCATGGCTGCAAGCCTGCGGACAGGGGACCTTCGACGGCCATGACGGCAGCCACTATGAGGGTTTCTGGCAGGACGACAGCCGTCATGGTTTTGGTTTTGAGTCGTCGCCCCACCATGCCGTACGCGTAGGACAATGGAAAGACGGAAAATTCCTGGGTGAGCGGCTACGCTATACCTCTGAACGCATCTATGGCATCGACATCTCACGCCACCAGCATGAGAAGGGTCGCAAGCGCTACCGTATAGACTGGCGCAGGGTGCGCATCACCTCCTTAGGACATAAGCATCCTACCGACGGGCAGACCTTCCCCGTCTCGTTTGTATATATCAAGTCCACGGAGGGCACCTCCATCCGTAACCGCTACTTCCTGAGCGACTACCAACAGGCCAAGCGCCAAGGGCTGAAGGTAGGAGCCTACCACTTCTTCTCCATCCGTACCTCAGCAGAGGCGCAGGCCAACTACTTCGTCACCCATACGCTGTTCCGCAAGGGCGATTTCCCACCCGTGATGGACGTGGAACCGACAGTGGCACAGGTGGAGCAGATAGGCGGCAGCGAGGTGCTTCTGCAGCGTGTGCGCAGCTTCCTACGCATTGTGGAGCGACGGACAGGCATGCGGCCTATCCTCTATGTCAACCAGATGTTTGTCAACCGCTATATGCAGCATGCTGACGACATCAAGCGGCACTATAATGTCTGGATAGCCCGCTATGGCGAGTACAAGCCCGACGTGAAGCTGGTCTACTGGCAGCTGTCTGCTGACGGGCGCGTCAGTGGCATCCACGGTCCCGTCGACATCAATGTGTTCAATGGCTACCAGAGTCAGTGGGAGGAGTTCCTAAGCACGGGAGCACATGAGTGATGTTTTTGAAGTTTAAACTTCAAATATAAAAGTTGCCTGTGAGTTGGTGGTAGTGAGCATCACCGAGGGTGATGGTGTCAGTGTGGCGGGGGCAGGGATGCTTGCGGAAGGAAAGGAGGTAGCGGCGGGGCGGTTTGCCGGGGACGGTACAGACGGCACATACACGAGAAGGGAAGAAACCTACGAAGGTCGCCTCGTCCTCCATGCGCTTGCGGTAGTCGAAGGGAACGATGACGCTCAGCTCACCATCGTCGGACAGCAGACGGCAGGCATGACGCATCAGATCGGCATAGGTCAGCGTCGTGGCATGTCGAGCCATAGCACGTTGGCGGTCAGGGGCTTGCAGTGAATCCATAAAGAAGGGCGGATTACAGACGATGGCGTCATAGAGACCCTGGTGCTGCTGTAGCGTCTCGTGGAGCACGGTCACCTGACGGGAGAATGGAGAACGCACGACATTCTCTGTTGCCTGACGGACAGCGCCCTCGTCCATGTCGACGGCTGTCACCCGGCCATCAGGATAACGCTGCGCCAGCATCAGTGCGATGATACCCGTGCCCGTACCTACGTCCAGCATGCAGGAGCCACCACAGGCCCACGCCCCCAACAGAACACCGTCAGTACCGACCTTCATGGCGCAATGTTGCTGTTCAATGGTGAATTGTCGGAATTGAAACATCGTCTATGACTTGTTTTTGGCTGCAAAGATACACATTTTCTTTGTACTTTTTGTACATTTTCCATTTAAAGATATAAAATATCTTATCTGGTGCGTGGCATTCAAAAAAAAAATCGTACCTTTGCAGCTCAATTTGCTTATAAATATGGAAGAAAAGATAAAAATGTATATGGATAACAAGAACAGGTCGTTCTCGATGATTGCCGACGTAGAAGGCGAATATGGCGACCTGACAAACATGGAGATGCCTGACGACCTGCCTATTCTTGCCGTACGAAACCTCGTGCTGTTCCCGGGTGTGGTGTCTCCCATCCTGATTGGTCGTGAGTCCAGCATGTCACTCATCCGGAAGGCAGAGAAGCACGCCAACATCATCGGAGTGGTATGCCAGCGTGACCCGGAGGTGGAAAGTCCCATCCGTTCCGACCTCTACGATGTGGGTGTCTATGCCAAGGTGCTGAAGACGCTGACGCTGCCCAATGGCAACATCACCGCCATCATCCAGGGATTAGGCCGTCTGCGCCTGTTGGAGCTGGTCAAGTACCAGCCTCATCTCATCGGTCATGCCACCCCCGCTCACGAGGAGGTGCCCGAGAAGCGCGACATGGAGTTTAATACCGCCATGGAAGACCTGCGCCAGCAGACCTCCCAGTATATCCAGATGAGCGACGACCTGCCCGATGAAGCCTCCTTTGCCATCAAGAACGTGGCCAACAACATGATGGCCCTCAACTTCATCTGCTCCAATATGCCGTTCAGCGTCAAGGAGAAGATAGCCCTGTTGCAGATGGACTCGCTGAAGGAGCGTCTCTTCAATACGCTGCGCATCATCAACCGCGAGATCAACCTGCTGACGCTGAAGCTCGACATCCGCAACAAGACACGCGACGACATTGACGAGCAGCAGCGCAACTACTTCCTGCAGCAGCAGATTAAGAACCTGCAGGCAGAGATGGGCAATGAGAGCACGCCTGAGAAGAAAGACCTGCTGGAGAAGGCCCGCAAGAAGAAATGGCCCGAGGACATCGAGAAATACTTCTATAAGGAGCTGGAGAAGTTGGACCAGGTCAACCAGAACTCGCCCGACTTCAATGTGCAGCTGACCTACCTGCAGACGCTGGTGGCCCTGCCCTGGGGCGAATATACGCAGGACGACATGGACCTGAAGCGTGCCCAGAAGATTCTGGACCGCGACCACTACGGTATGGAGAAAGTCAAGGAGCGCATCCTGGAGTATATCGCCGTGCTGTCGCTGCGCGGTGACCTGAAGTCGCCCATCCTCTGTCTCTATGGTCCTCCGGGTGTCGGTAAGACCTCGTTGGGCAAGAGCATTGCTGACGCCCTGAAGCGCAAGTATGTGCGCGTGTCGTTGGGTGGTCTGCATGACGAGGCAGAGATTCGCGGTCACCGTCGCACCTACGTCGGTGCCATGCCCGGACGTATCATCAAGAACATCCAGAAGGCTGGTTCCAGCAATCCCGTCTTCATCCTGGACGAGATCGACAAGGTGACGCAGAACACCCATAATGGTGACCCTGCATCAGCGCTGCTGGAGGTGCTGGACCCCGAACAGAACGGAGCCTTCCATGACAACTACCTGGATGTGGACTACGACCTGTCGAAGGTGATGTTTATTGCCACCGCCAACAACCTCGGCACCATCCCCCGTCCCCTGCTGGACCGTATGGAGATTATCGAGGTCAGCGGTTATATCACCGAGGAGAAGTATGAGATTGCCAAGCGCCACCTCATCCCCAAGGAGAAGGAGAATACCGGTCTGGACGACAAGAAGCTGACGTTCAACAAGGCAGCCATCGAGAAGATCATTGAGCAGTACACCCGTGAGAGCGGTGTGCGCCAACTGGAGAAGCAGGTGAACAAAGCCCTGCGCAAGCTGGCCTTCAAGAAAGCGGAAGCCGGTGAGCTGCCCTATGAGAAGATTACCCCGACGGAGATTGAGGACCTGCTGGGCAAGCCCCCCTTCTACCGCGACATCTACCAGGGCAACGCCTATGCCGGTGTGGTCACGGGACTGGCATGGACCAGCGTGGGCGGTGAGATCCTGTTTATCGAGACATCGCTGTCGAAGGGTAAGGCCGGCAAGCTGACGCTGACGGGTAATCTGGGCGACGTCATGAAGGAGAGTGCCATCATCGCCTTGGAGTATGTCAAGGCACATATAGACCTGTTAGGCGTCGACTACCGCATCTTCGACTACTGGAACATCCATATCCACGTGCCTGAAGGAGCGACCCCCAAGGACGGTCCCTCGGCAGGTATCACCATCGCCACCAGTATTGCGTCGGCACTGACCCAGCGCAAGGTGCGCAAGAATACCGCCATGACGGGTGAGATCACCCTGCGTGGCAAGGTGCTGCCCGTTGGCGGCATCAAGGAGAAGATACTGGCTGCCAAGCGTGCCGGCATCACCGATATCGTGCTGTGCCAGGAGAACGAGAAGGACATCCTCGAGATTCCCGACATGTACGTGAAGGGTGTCAACTTCCACTATGTCGAGAATGTGCAGGATGTATGGCGCTTCGCCCTGACGGACGAAATCGTTGAGCACCCCATGGACTTCACTATTCCCGAAGAGAAGGCTGAGAAAGATTGAAGTTTGAAATTTGAAGTTTGAAGTTTATGATTACTAAAAGCGTTTGAAATTACGTTTGAAAAAAGATGACGTTTGAAGTTCAACATACAGACCAGGCGAGTGAGGCGCGGGCGGGGGTGATTACTACCGACCACGGGCAAATCAAGACCCCCATCTTTATGCCGGTGGGTACGGCGGGATCAGTCAAGGGCGTCCACTTCTCGGAACTGCGTGAGCAGGTGAAGGCACAGATTATCCTGGGCAATACCTACCACCTCTACCTGAGACCGGGACTGGACATCCTGCGCAAGGCAGGCGGTCTGCATAAGTTTAATACGTGGGACCGTCCTATCCTGACCGATTCTGGCGGTTTTCAGGTCTTTTCGCTGACCAGCATCCGCAAGCTGAAGGAGGAAGGCTGTGAGTTCCGCAGCCATATTGACGGTTCGAAGCATATCTTCACCCCCGAGAACGTGATGGATACCGAGCGTGTCATCGGTGCCGACATCATGATGGCACTCGACGAGTGTCCCCCGGGAGACAGCGACTACCAGTATGCCAAGAAGTCGCTGGGACTCACCCAGCGGTGGCTGGAGCGCTGCGTGAAGCGGTTCAACGAGACAGAGCCGCTGTACGGCTACCACCAGACGCTGTTTCCCATCGTGCAGGGCTGTACCTACAAGGACCTCCGGCAGGATGCCGCCAAGCATGTCTGCGACGTCTTAGGACGCCTGAACGACGGTGGCGGCGCCAGCATTGGCGGTCTGGCCGTAGGCGAGCCCACGGAGGTGATGTACGAGATGATAGAGGTCGTCAACGACATCCTGCCCAAGGACCGTCCCCGCTACCTGATGGGGGTGGGTACACCGCAGAACATCCTGGAAGCCATCGAGCGCGGTGTGGACATGTTTGACTGCGTCATGCCGACACGCAATGGTCGCAACGCCATGCTGTTCACCTACGAAGGTACCATGAACATGCGCAACCAGAAGTGGCAGGACGACTTCTCGCCCATCGACCCCGACGGCTGCGATATTGACCGCATCCACTCCAAGGCCTACCTGCACCACCTGTTCAAGGCGCAGGAGCTGTTGGCCATGCAGATTGCCAGCATCCATAACCTCGCCTTCTATCTGCGTCTGGTCACCGATGCCCGCCAGCATATCGAGCAGGGCGACTTCGTGCAGTGGAAGCGCTCAGTAATTGACAATTTAGGGCGCAGAAGATGAAAAGGAAGAAACTGAAGCATTTCCGATGGAGCACACGCCGATTGTCGCGCCGCATCTTCCGACCAATAGGTAGGGGACTGGCACGCGTCTTCCGTCCTATCGGCCGAGGGTTAGCTCGTATTCCATGGCATCGGCTGGCATGGATGAAGAAGCTGAACCCGTTCCACTATATCAAACGGATGGACTGGTATATCATCAAGAAGTTCATCGGTACCTATATCTACTCCATCCTGCTGATTATCTCGATATCCATCGTCTTCGACGTCAACGAGAACCTGGCAAAGTTTACCACCTATAATGCACCGCTGCGAGCCATCGTCTTCGACTACTACGCCAACTTCGTGCCCTACTTTGCCAACCTGTTCTCACCGTTGTTCGTCTTCATTGCCGTCATCTTCTTCACGTCGAAGCTGGCGGGTAATTCGGAGATTATCGCCATGCTGGCCTGCGGTATGAGTTTTAAGCGTCTGCTGCGACCCTATATCCTGTCGGCAGCACTCATCGCCATCCTGAACTTCTTCCTCGGAGCCTATGTCATTCCCCGCGGTACGGTGGTACGCCACGACTTCGAGTCGCTCTACAAGAACAACCAGAAGAACACGTCAGCATCCAATATCCAGTTGATGGTGGACCGTGGCGTGGTGGCCTATCTGTCGCAGTATGACGACATCCGCAAGACGGGTTATGGTTTTGCGCTTTATAAGTTTGAGAACAAGAAACTGGTCTCGCAGCTCAATGCCAGCGTCATCCAGTATGACACCATTGCTGAGGAGCGCTACCACTGGAAGGCCCGCAACTGGAAGATCCGTACGCTGAAGGGCATGCGCGAACAGATTACCTCTGGCAACGAGTTGGACACGCTGATACAGATGGAGCCTATGGACCTCATCTTCTCCAAGGGCCAGCAGGAGACCTTCACGTCGCCGGAGCTGTTGCGCTACATCTCGAAACAGCAGGAGCGCGGTTCCTCGAACGTCGTGCAGTACGAGGTGGAATACCACAAGCGCATCGCCTCCAGCTTTGCCTCGTTCATCCTGACCATCATTGGTGTGTCGCTGTCGTCACGCAAGCGCAAGGGTGGCATGGGACTATACCTGGGCATTGGTCTGGCCCTGTCGTTTGCCTATATCCTGTTGCAGACCATCAGTGCCACCTTCGCCATCAATGCCGGTACCCCTCCCATGCTGGCAGCATGGGTTCCGAACCTGTTGTATGTCATCATCGCCTACTTCTGCTTCCGACAAGCACCGAGTTAAAGGTAAAAAGATAAAAAAGTAAAAAAGATAAAAAAGTGACTTTTGAAGAAACATATTTAAACGATAACATTCTCGATGCATTATATGATATGCACTTCGAGGAGATGACACCTATACAAGAACGTTGCATCCCGGAAATTCTCGATGGCAACGACCTAATAGGTATCGCACAGACCGGTACGGGCAAGACCGCTGCCTACCTGCTGCCTGTGTTGAGCATGCTTGATGACGGCGGCTATCCCAAGGATGCCGTCAACTGCATCGTCATGGCTCCCACACGCGAGCTGGCACAGCAGATAGACCAGGCCATGCAGGGCTTTGGCTACTATCTGGACGGCATCTCGAGCGTCGCCGTCTATGGCGGTAATGACGGCAGCCGTTTCGACGTGGAGACGAAAGGCCTCAAGATGGGTGCTGACGTGGTCATTGCCACGCCAGGGCGCCTGCTCTCCCATATCCGCATGGGACATCTCGACCTCTCGCGCCTCTCGTTCTTCGTGCTCGACGAGGCAGACCGTATGCTCGACATGGGATTCTCGGACGACATCCTCAGCATCGCCAAGCTGTTGCCTGAGGAGCACCAGACCATCATGTTCTCGGCCACCATGCCGCAGAAGATACAGCAGCTGGCACAGACGCTGCTCACCAACCCCATAGAAGTAAAGATTGCCGTCAGCAAGCCCGCTGAGAAGATACAGCAGTCAGCATACGTCTGCTATGAGCCGCAGAAGTTGGGCATCATCCGTTCGCTGTTCAAGGCCGGCGAACTGGAGCGCGTCATCATCTTCTCAGGCAAGAAAGACAAGGTGAAGGACATCACCCGCGAGTTGAAGCGCATGAACATCAACTGTGCTGCTATGCACTCCGACCTCTCGCAGGCTGAGCGCGACGACGTGATGTATCGTTTCAAGGCCGGACAGGTCAACGTACTCGTGGCTACTGACATCGTAGCCCGTGGTATTGACATCGACGACATTCTGTGCGTCATCAACTACGACGTGCCCCGCGATGCCGAGGACTACGTACACCGCATAGGTCGTACCGCCCGCGCCCAGCGCGACGGTGTGGCCATCACCCTGGTGTCTGACAACGACATGCGCTACTTCTCCGATATTGAGCGGTTCCTGGAGCGCGACATTCTCAAGAATGCCCTGCCCGAGGGCCTTGGTGAAGGTCCAGAGTACCGTCCTTCCGCCCCTCGCAAGTCCACCAGAGGACGTGGCGGCCGTGGACGTGGCGGTCGTAGCAGCGGTGGCCGTAGCAGCGGCGGTCGTAGCAACGGTGGTGCCAACGGTCAGGGCGCCAGTGGTCAGGACGGCCATGGTGGCAACAGGCACAAGAGGCGCAACCATCGCGGTGGCAAAGACAAGCATACACAACCTAAAGCATAACGACATGTTTGACAAAGCAACTTACATCCGCCGCAGAGCGGAACTGAAACGACTCGTCGGACAAGGAGTCATCGTGCTCTTTGGCAACAACGAGTCACCCTACAATTATCCCGCCAACTGCTATGCCCCGATGCGTCAGGATTCCACTTTCCTCTATTATTTCGGACAGCATCGTGACGGACTGGTGGGCGTCATTGACATCGACAACGACGAAGAATGGTTGTTCGGTGATGATATCGATGTGGAGGATATCGTATGGATGGGGTTTACGCCCAGCGTCGCAGACCTTGCCGCTGAGGTAGGCGTCAGCAAGACGGCCCCCATTTCTCATCTCTCAGCTCTCGTTTCCCATTCGTCGAAGACAATCCACTTCCTGCCGCCCTACCGCCACGACACGAAGATTCAGATCATGGATCTGCTGGGCATCCATCCCTCGAAACAGAAGGAGGAAGCCTCGCTGAAACTCATCCAGGCAGTGGTCAAGATGCGTGCCACGAAAGAGCCACAGGAGATTGAAGCCATTGACCGCGCCTGTGATGTAGGCTATGTGATGCATACCACAGCACAACTGCTCATCAAGCCAGGAGTGACGGAGCGATTCGTCGGCGGACAGGTGGACGGCATCGCCCGCTCGTTGGCCAGCGGTACCAGCTTCGCCACCATCTTCTCGCAGCATGGAGAAATCATGCACGGCAATCCGTCAGAAGCCAAGTTGGAGGCAGGCCGTCTGGCTCTCTGCGATGCCGGCTGCGAATTGGATGACTACTGTTCCGACCATACACGCACCATGCCCGTCACGGGCAAGTTCACCCAGCGTCAGCTGGAAATCTACAGCATCGTAGAAGCCTGCCACGACTACGTATTAGAAGTCGCCAAGCCTGGTGTGAAGTATATGGACGTCCACTTTGCCGTCTGCCGCATGATGACGGAACGCCTCAAGGAGCTCGGTCTCATGAAGGGCGATACCGACGAGGCCGTACGTGCCGGAGCCCATGCCATGTTCCTGCCCCACGGACTGGGGCACATGATGGGTATGGACGTTCACGAGATGGAGGGTCTGGGACAGATTTATGTGGGCTTCGACGAGGAGACACGCCCCAACCTGGAACAGTTCGGTACTAACTGTCTGCGCATGGGGCGCCGCTTGCAGGAGGGCTTTGTGCTCACCGACGAGCCGGGCATCTACTTTATCCCCGCCCTCATCGACGAGTGGAAAGCCAAGGGGCACTGCAAGGAGTTCCTTTGCTTCGATAAAATCGAAGCCTACAAGGACTTTGGCGGCATCCGCATCGAGGACGACGTCCTCATCACTGCTGACGGCTGCCGCTTCCTCGGTTCGAAGCGCATCCCTTACCATCCAAAGGAACTCGAAACCTTCATGGCCACCAACAAATAGTCAAATAAATAGTCAAAATGAAAAAGCTTTTAACTTTTGCGCTTATGGCACTGGTGTGCCTCGGTGCAGCGGCTGCCAAGAAGAAGACACCCGCCAAGAACAACAACAAACCCGTGTTTACGGTAGTGAAGGAACTCCCCATCACCTCGATGAAGGACCAGAACCGCTCAGGTACGTGCTGGGACTACTCTACCATCTCGTTCTTCGAGGCTGAGATCCTGAAGGCCACTGGCAAGAGCTACGACCTCGACGAGTCGTTCGTGGCCAACAAGACCTATATGGAGCGTGCCATCCAGGTAGTCCGCTACCATGGTGACTGCCAGTTTGCCCAGGGCGGCAGCGCGGAGGACGTGCTGGCCACGATGAAGACCCACGGCATCATCCCACAGGGCATCATGCCCTTCCCCGGTTCGCTGTATGGCGACTCGCTGAACAACTTCAACGAGTTCTTCAAGGTGCTGGAGCCCTATGTGGCTGCTGTCTCCAAGAGCGATGCCAAGAAGCTCAGCAATGCCTGGAAGGGCGGTCTGCAGGGTATCCTCGACGCCTACCTCGGCAAGTGTCCGGAAAAGTTTACCTATGAGGGCAAGGAGTATACCCCGAAATCGTTTATGAACTCGTTGGGCATCAACCTCGACGACTATGTCAGCATCACCAGCTACACCCACCATCCCTTCTATACCGCCTTCCCCGTGGAGGTACAGGACAACTGGCGCTTCCCGCTGAGCTACAACGTGCCCATGGACGAGATGATGCAGATCATCGACAACGCCCTGGAGCTGGGCTATACCGTAGCGTGGGGCGGTGACGTCTCGGAGGACGGTTTTACACGTAAGGGTCTGGCCTATGCCGTCGACAGCAAGAAGGCCGGACAGAGCCTGCAGGGCAGTGACATGGCCAAGTGGCTGAAGATGACGGCTGCCAAGAAGCGCGACATCATCGATTCGTTGGGTGTCAGCGTTCCCGAAATCGTGCCCACCCAGGAGCTGCGCCAGGAGCGTTTCGACAACTGGGAGCTGACTGACGACCACGGCATGCATATCTACGGCATCGCCAAGGACCAGAATGGCAAGGAGTACTACATGGTCAAGAACTCATGGGGTGAGACTGGCGACTACAAGGGCACGTGGTATATGACCAAGGCCTTCATCGCCGCCAACACCATGGACTACCTCATCAACAAGAACGCCATCCCTGCTGACATCCGCAAGAAGCTGGGTATTTAAAGAACCATATGAAAAAAGGATTATTACTAACCATACTCCTGAGCGCAGGTTTGACGGCCAGCGCTCAGGATAAGCTGTATGCTGACGAATTCCCCTTGGGAGATGTCACGCTGCTTGACGGGCCGTTGAAGAAGGCCCGCGACCTGAATATCCAGACGCTGCTGAAGTATGACAACGACCGTCTGCTAGCCCCTTACCTGAAGGAGGCTGGACTGACGCCCAAGGGCACATCGTATCGCAACTGGGACGGACTGGACGGACATGTGGGCGGCCACTACCTGACGGCACTGGCCATCAATGCCGCCACAGGCAGTGAAGCGTGCCGCCAGCGCATGGAATACTGGATCAGTGAACTGCAACGCTGTGCTGACGCCAATGCCAAGAACCACCCCGACTGGGGCAAGGGCTATGTGGGCGGTGTCCCCGGCAGCGACCGCATCTGGGGCAACTTCAAGAAGGGCGACTTCGGGGCCTATTATGGCGCGTGGGTACCTTTCTATAATATCCATAAGATGTATGCCGGTCTGCGCGATGCCTGGCTCTATTGCGGCAACGAACAGGCCAAGCAGCTCTTCTTAGGTTTCTGCGACTGGGCCATCGACCTGACGGCAGGTCTCAGCGACGCCCAGATGGAGCGTGTCCTCGACACGGAGCATGGCGGCATGAACGAGGTGCTGGCTGATGCCTACGCCATCACTGGCGAGAAGAAGTACCTCGACGTGGCACGCCGCTTCTCGCACCGCCGGCTGCTCAATCCGCTGATGGCACGCCGCGACTGTCTGGACAACATGCACGCCAACACGCAGGTGCCCAAGGTCATTGGCTTTGAGCGCATTGCTGAACTGTCAGGCGACGAAGCATACCATACCGCCGGTGCCTTCTTCTGGGACATCGTGACAGGCGAACGGTCGCTGGCCTTTGGTGGTAACAGCCGCCGCGAGCACTTCCCCAGCAAGGAAGCCTGTAAGGACTTCGTCGAGGACATCGACGGTCCTGAGAGTTGTAATACCAACAACATGCTGAAGTTGTCCGAGGACCTGCATCGCCGCAATCCCGAGGCCCGTTATGCCGACTTCTACGAGTTGGCGACCTTCAACCACATCCTCTCCACCCAGCATCCCCAGCATGGCGGCTACGTCTATTTCACCTCCGCCCGTCCGCGCCACTACCGCAACTACTCTGCGCCTAACGAGGCCATGTGGTGTTGCGTAGGCACCGGCATGGAGAACCACGGCAAGTACGGTCAGTTTGTCTATACCCACGTGGGCGACGCGCTCTTCGTCAACCTCTTCGTGGCTTCCGAGTTGAACTGGAAAGCCAAAGGCGTCACGCTGCGTCAGGAGACGCTGTTCCCCTACAGCGAGACCAGCCGCATCACCGTCACGCAGGGCAAGGGTAAGTTTGCCCTGCAGGTGCGCTATCCCGGTTGGGTGAAGCCCGGCCAGTTCTCTGTCAAGGTGAACGGTCAGCCCGTGAGCATCATCACTGGTCCGTCGTCGTATGTCGCCATCGACCGTCAGTGGAAGAAGGGCGACGTGGTGGACATCACGTTCCCCATGCACAACAGCGTGCGGTACATGCCCAACCTGTCGCAGTATATCGCCCTGATGCACGGTCCCATCATGCTGGCCATGAAGACCGGTACCGAGGACCTGGCCATGCTGATAGCTGACGACAGCCGTTTCGGACAGCTGGCCGTTGGCAAGAAGTTGCCCATCGACCAGGCACCCATCCTGATTAATAACAGTATAGAGGACATCGCCAACCAGCTGCAGCCCGTAGCAGGCAAGCCCCTGCACTTCACCCTCTCGACCAAGATGGTCAACGAGATCCGCAACGAGCTGATGCCCTTCTTTGAACTGCATGACGCCCGCTACATGATGTACTGGCTGGCACTCTCGGAAGACAACTACAAGGGCTACCTTGAGAACCTGGCCCGTCAGGAGGAGGAGCGCCAGGCACTGGAAGCCCGCACTACCGACAAGGTACAGCCCGGTGAACAGCAGCCCGAGAGCGACCACTTCATGGAGACTGACGACTCGTTTGTGGGCAATACCAACGACGTCTTCTACCGAGACGCCCGCGACGGCCACTACTTCAGCTACCTGATGCAGACCGGTGGCCAGAGCAGTCTCGCACTACGCCTGAAGTACTGGGGTGTAGGTGAGTGGAAGAGCCACGAGTTTGACATCTATGTCGATGACGTGTTGGTGAAGGAAGTCAACAATACCGGCAAGTACCGCATCTCGGAGTTCAAGTACGAGACCTATCCCATCCCTGCCGACGCCCTGAAGGGCAAGCAGCAGGTCCGTGTAAAGTTCGTGGCCAAGCCGCACAGGCAGATTGGCGAGATTTATGAAGTAAGACTGGTGAAAGAGTAATGAGAAGACAATTATTGATCATGGCCCTTGCGTGTGTCACGTTAGGGCTCCAGGCCAAGGACGGTGTGCAGCTGCGCCGCAATCAGGTGGGCTGCTATCCGGGACAAGAGAAAGTCATCGTCGTCGAGGGTACCAACCCTGGCGGCAAGTTACGCATCACGACACCCGACGGCAAGGTGCTGAAGGCCAAGAACGTACGGCGTGCCATCTCGCCACTCTCCAGCAAGACGCGCTATGTCGTGGACTTAGGCAGTCTGACTGCTGCGGGCGACTACCGTCTGACACTGGGCAAGGAGTCGTGCGTGCTACGCGTCAGCGAACAGCCCTACCACGACATCGCCAAGTCATCGCTGCGCCTGTTCTACCTCATCCGTTCGGGCATCGCCATCGAACAGGGAGGTGCCTATAACCGTCCCCTCGGACATCCCGACACCCACGTGCTGGTACACAACTCGGCAGCCTCGTCCTTGCGTCCGGCAGGTACCGTCATCAGCTCGCCGCTGGGCTGGTATGATGCCGGCGACTATAATAAATATGTGGTGAACTCGGCATTCAGCATTGGTCTTATGTTTGTCGCCTACGAACAACTGTGCGACTACTTCGCCAGTCTGAATACCGACATCCCTGAAAGCGGCAATGCAACCCCCGACTTCCTGGATGAGATGATGTTCAACCTGCGCTGGCTAATGACCATGCAGGATCCTTACGATGGAGGTGTATATCATAAGCTGACTACACCCAATTTCGAAAGTTTCATCATGCCTACGGATTGCAAGCAGCCACGCTATGTCGTGGCCAAGAGCGTCACCGCCACGCTTGACTTCGCTGCCGTCATGGCAGATGCTGCCCGACTCTTCGAGCCGTACCAGCAGGACTATCCCGGTTTCTCGGCACAGGCTGCCGCTATGGCTGAGCGCGCCTATCAGTGGGCCAAGGAGCATCCTACGGTATTCTATCGCCAACGCGTACTGAATGATCCCGCTGTGACAACTGGCGAGTATGGCGACGGCAATGCCAGCGATGAGTTCTTCTGGGCTGCATCGGCACTCTGGCGACTGACGGGCAAGCAGCAGTATCTCGCTGAAGCACAACAGTATCAGCCCAAGCAGTTCACCACTCCTTCATGGGGTAGTCTGGCTTCGCTCGGTGCCTTCGAGTGGCTGGCACTCCAGAAGTCAGAGGTTAAAGGTGAGGCAGCACAGTTACGTGACGTCATGCTGCGCCAGCTCCTCGACTACTGCGACCATGCTGTCAAGGGTGTCGACCTATCGTCGTTCCAGTCACCCTACGGCAACAAGGCATCAGACTTTGGCTGGGGTTGTCTGGCTGAGTTCTGCTGTTGTCAGGCACTATTGCTGTTGTATGCCGACCAGATGACCGGCACCACGACGTATCGTCGCTACGCACTGCAGAATGCTGACTACCTGTTAGGCCGCAATGCCACTGGCTACTGCTTCGTCACCGGCTTTGGCGACTACAGTCCCATGCATCCACACCACCGTCCATCAGCTGCTGACGGCATCGTGGCTCCCTTCCCCGGCATGCTTGTGGGAGGTCCAAACCCCGGTCAGCAGGACAAGAAGGACATGCACAACGCCACCTATCCCTCGAATGTCCCCGACGAGTCGTACATCGACGATGAAGAGTCGTATGCCTCCAACGAGATTGCCATCAACTGGAATGCCTCCCTTGTGGCCTTCCTTTGCTGGCTCGACGCCCTGCGTCAGTAATCAGGCATAGCTGTGCATGCCGCCCAGGAGGTAATTCACACCGAAATAGGTGATGATAACGGCCAGAAAAGCTACCACGATGTAGGTGTGGTAACGAAGCGGTGAACGGAGAATGGTCAGCGATGAGCGGTGCAACGGCACGGCATAGACCATCAGCATGATGAGTGCCCACGACTCCTTGGGGTCCCACGACCAGTAGTTGCCCCACGACACATTGGCCCACACGGCACCGAGGAAGATGCCGATGGTGAGCAGAAAGACAGCGGGGTACAGCAAGAGCTGCGACAAGGCAGTGGTTCTTTCGAGAACTGCTGCCTTGTTCTTTCTGGCCAGAAGGAGGGCATAGATGCCTAACATCATCTGCAGAGCAAACAAGGCGTAGGCGCACATCACCGTCATCACATGGAGAGACAGCAGTGGAGACTGCAATACAGGCATCAGGGGTGTAATCTCCGATCCGCTGCCCGTCATCATAGCCACCAGCAGACAGCACAGGGCTGCCAGCGGTCCCATGACCAGGATGATGCGTAGTTTACGGAACAGGACGATGGTCAGTAGCAGCAGTACCCACGCCATGAAGAGCATCGTCTCGTAGCCGTTGCTCAGGGGCACATGTCCGCTGAGCCACCAGCGCAGTCCCAGTTGCAGGGTCAGGAGCACTGGGAACTTGATGCTGCGCAGTTTGTTGTAGAAGAGTTCTACCTGGGTCTTTTGTTCGGAAGGCAGCACGTCGCCTATCATGTCGCGCTGGAAGAGTTTGATTTTGGCAATGATTTCAAGTGCCCGCTCGTGCTGGCCCGTCACAACAGCCTCGGTGAGGAAGTCCATGGACTGTTTGATGAAGAACTGTTCCTTCACGGGGATTTCCCTTGGCAGCACCTGTCCGCCCGGGGAATACCAGGTGACAGCATCACCTATGCGATAGGGGAAAATCTTAGTAAACTGGCCGTTGTAGAACATCTCTGTCACGGCTTTCCGATCGTCAGCGCCCTTCTTCTTGGGATTGTTGAGCAGCAGCTCCTGCTCCCACGGCATATAGTAAATCATCCAGCTGAAGAACACCTCGTCAGCAGAATAGTCTTTCCACGAGGCGCTGCCCGTCATCTTCATGGTGAAGTCGGTGGCTACGGTGTTCAGCGGACAGATGCGGTTGTTGTAGAGCACCTGGATGGTGCCCATGCGGTGGGCGATGTCAGCAGGGACGGAGGGGAGCATGTCTTCAGCATGGGTGCTCATGCTCAACAAAAGCAGCAGTGCCGTCGTCATGGCTTTCCGGTAGAGGGCACGCATCTGCGTCTTCCGTGAGAAGAGCGTGGCGATGATGCCTAACAATAATAAAAGGTAGCCAGTGTAGGTGATGGCAATGCCGTAGGGGTCGTAGCTCAGGCCCAGCGTGACACCTACTTCGTCGCTGTCGTAGCTCTGCTGGAACAGGCGGTAGCCCTCGACGGTACCGATATGGTTCATGGAGACGCGGACCTCTGTGGTATCTTGCCCCTGCTCACGCTGAGTGCGATGGTATGTCTGGATGGTGCTCTGGTAGTCAAGGGGTGCACCGGTACCGGGATAGTTGATGATGTGGAACTCCTTCAGCGTCAGGGTGAAGGGGAGGTGTTCCACACGGCGGTCGTTGTCGGTATAGACCATTTCCGGAATGCCGGTACGGAGGCGGACGGTGCCTCGACGTGCCGTGAGGTGGGTGGTCAGCGCACCAGCCAGTATCACCACAAACGACACATGCAGCAGGAATACGGCCAACCGCCTATACAGCCGCTGCTTCATGATATAGGCTAAGGACGCTACCGTGAGCACAGCCCACAGTGCTGAGAACCACCACGCACCGTAGATGTGCGCACTGACGAATGCCGTACCGTGGTATTTCTCTACGACAGTGGCAATCCCTATACACGCCACGATGAGCGTGTATAGGGCAATAATGATTATCTTATTCAGTTTCACGGCCACAAAGGTACGGAAAAAAAATGAACTCTGCAATACAGGACTGCACAATCAGATGCTCTCTATGAAGAAGACGACCTGGTTGCGCTCCTGCTTCGTCAGATTGCGGAACTTCACGACACTCTGGTAGGCATCGCTCCGTCCGCCCTCGTTCTGGCAGCCGTGCCACATGATGGCCTCCAGCACGTTACGCGCACGGCAGTCGTGCAGACGCTCGGTGCCGCTACCTGTCTTGCCAGCCAGTCCGCGGCCCCACAGGGGAGTGGTACGGCACCAGCCGGTGCGGATGTTGTTCTTCATCCACAGGCGGTGCTGCACAAAGTCGGTGTAGGGCCATATCTTCTGGTGGGGATAGCGGGGCATGTCGCTGTTGGTAAACAACTTGTTGGGATCCTGGATGTTGTCGTCGCCCGTCTGCCACGAGGGACGGTGACAGGCGGCACAGCCAATCTGCGAGAACAATTCCTTGCCCTTCTTGAAGTCGTCGGTGGTGGTGTTACGGGCAGCAGGGACGGCCAGTCCGCGGTGCCAGATCATCAGGTTCTTATACTGGGCATGCGTCATCTCGGCATCGAGCTGCTTGCTGGTCAGGTAGGTGTAGATATCCTTTTCCACGTCGCCGGTGTGCCATTCGGGATGTGCCTTGGCAGGGTCTATGCGGTTGATGTATTCCTCAAAGCCCGCCTGCACCTCCTTGTCCTGCGACGACTTGGTGGCATAGTAGGTACCGGCAAGGTCGAGGTAGTGGTAGCGGCGGTCGGGACGTGTCACGTTGGTGATGTTCCAGATTGCGTTGGCCCCGGCAGCATCGAGGATGGGACCACGCGAGAGCGCGTAGGTATAGCGTCGCACATACTTGGTGCCGTCGCCCTGCAGCGTGTTCGTATAGTAGCTCTTCCACGTATTGGTCTGTTGGTCCCACATCGCTGGATTCAGTGCATCTGTACGGCCAATGCTGTTGAAGAATTTGCTTTCCGACTCCCACTGAGCCGTGATGTCAGCATCGGAAATGGCATCGGTGATACCTGTGCCGTAGATGCCGATAGTAGATTCTAACAGCACGCCAACCTCAGCATTGTACTGCGCCTCGTCGAGCGTCACGTCTCTGCCGCCACGAGCCACCACCACGGGGGCGTAATAGGCGCTGTAGGGAATGGTCACCTCGGGATAGATGAGCTCGTAGGTCTCGCCGTCGGGGAAGCGGTTGCCCCACTCGTCGGTATAGGGGTTCCAGGCTATCTTAATCTGGTTCTCGTCGATGGGGGCCTTGAAGGGCTTCACGGCACCGGTCTGCGGCATACCAGCCACGGAACGGATGTAGGCGTTGGTGGTCTTGTCGTAGATGACGAGCAGGTAGCCGTTGCGGTGGTTGTCAGCCCTGTATTCTGTCTGGCGGGCACCATGGCCGTAGCCGGGATGGCAGTAGAGACAGCCACGGCGCACATACACTGGTCCGAGGCCATGGAAGGCACCGTCGGTATTGGTGTTGTATTCTTTCTCAAAGAGGTACTCACCCTCGTTGAAGGCGGTCATCATGCCTGCATTTTCTACCGCCTTGGTGGGTTGCTCAAAGGCAGAGGCGGTATTCACGGCGGTGGTGCCAAGCAGACCACCTGTATAGTAGTCCTCAGGATAATCGGTAACGGTAGGGTCGCCAATGTCCCAGGTGGTGGGTTCTACGGCATCATCACCACTGGAACAAGCAGCGGTGATGAAGGATGCCAACAGAACAACACCTAAAAATGATGGTTTGTTCATAACAGTACTTTTTAGTTCTTTATCTTCACGATAGACTGGTAGAGTTTCTGTGCATTGTCAGCCAGTGTTCGGTAAGTGGCAAGCACCACGTTATCCACATAGTTCTCGTTGATAATCTGGCACTGTGAAGCAACAGTGGAATTACCGGCATAGCCCTTCAGCGTTTCCGCCATTTCTCCTAAGGCGTCGTCGAGTTCACCTAATGCGTCCATGGCTGTCTTGCACGACGCATCACTGTAGTAGAGGGCAAAGGGTGCCTTCATGGCCTTGATTTTTGACAGGGCGGCGGCCAGTTTCGCTTCCACGTTGCCGGCCTGGGCGGCCAGCGTGGCATTACCGGCATTCTTACAGAAATAGATTAGCGACTTCTCGTTGGGGGCAGTGGCATCCATCTGCCCGTAAAGGGCATTCTTGCACGACACAATGTTGTCGTAGAAGTCGGTGATGGAGTTGTAGGCGTAGGGGGATTCAATATAGGTATTGTCTTCGCCGGTATAGGGCAGGCCTATCTTGGAGTCTCCTACCTCGCCGATGATGTCCTGACAGCCGGAGATAATCTCCAGGGTGGCGTCGAGCGCCGTCTCCCAGTCGCCTGTGCCGGGGTTTTTGAAAGCCTTGCCGAAGTTCTGGAATCCGTCTAATGCCCCTTCCTGGTTGCCGTCGTCATCGATGGCGAGGTGCGTGTCGACGTACTCCTTGGCTATGCGCTGGCGCTCGGCATTGCTCTCCTTCGAGTCCCAGCAGGCCTCTAATGTGGCGGTGGCGTTGTAGAGGTCCTTGGCCACGGCACAGATGTAGTCGTACTCTAATGTCGTAATCTGGTCTATCTTGCGGGGCTGTCCCTGACGGAAAAGCACATACTCCAGACCGTGGTAGCCCAGGATGCCGGAGTTGGCGGTCTTGATGAAGTTGTCGAGGTTCGACATGGCCTTTGCGTCGCGCAGCACGTCGGCCAGATCATTGGCAGCCACGGGCCACGTGTCGGTATGCGGGTCGATGGAATAGACGTCGGCGGCACCGAAGAGGAAGGCCTCGGTGTTCTCCCAGTTGGCTCGGGCCACCTTCCAGTCCATGCAAGCCTGGTCGAGTGCGGCCTGCGATCCGTTCACTACACTGTTGTCGGCATCGTCGTCGCTCGAGCACGAAGCGAAGCCTGTCATCATCACGGCAGCCATTGCTGCCATCGTCAAAAGATTCTTTGTTTTCATTGTTGTTATTTTATTCGTTATTACGTTATTACGTTATTACGCTATCACGACATCAGAGGAACCAGCCCGTATATGTCACGCCAAGACTGATGCTCGGCTCGTTGTTATACGGCTGCTTATAGAGCGGGCTGTCGGAAGTCAGACCATTATTGTTTGGCTTCTCAAAGAAGCGATACGAATACTCGCCCTTGATGGTGACCTGCTTCACCGGCTGGTAGTTCACACCGAAGGCACAGCGGTACTTCTTCGTGTACTTATACATCGACTCATAGGTTCCGCTCGCCATTGTATTATAGTGTTCGAACCGCCCGAATAGGAACAATTTCTCCGCAGGCGACGCTTGCCGGCATCGCAACAGCGCCATCACGTTGTAGCCCGCCTCCAGCGCATACGCCACGGCATTACTACCGATGTTCGAGTAATGGTGCGGATTGCCGTCCTGATATTTATGGTGTGTCCAGTTGGCCTGATTGTAGGCCGAGATGGCATCGGCATCAGCAAAGTGGGCATAGTCAACGTTACCACGCACAATCCAGTTCCAGCGGTTCAGCGTGAAATCGAGAGCCACGATACCCAGGGCTCCCGTCACGTCATCATACTGACTGCCCGGCGTACGCAGCGTATTGCGGAAGGTGTAGCCATAATAGCCGCTCACACCTATACGCAGTCCTTTGACGGAGTAATTGTCTATACGCAAAGCCCCTGCATAATTATTGGCCACCTTGAACTCATACGGACTCGTGGCGCCATAATGTACAAAGTTCTCTGCCGTGAAACTCTCTGAGTTCAGACCCGACAGAAACTGTGCCTCATAGCGCCAGTTCTTCAGCCGTCCCCATAGCGACACACCCACCTGATGCCACGTATTGGGCATGATGGTGGCCTCGCCTTCAGGACGATAGACCGTAAAGAACTGGTTCGGTTCGTGGTAGGCATTGCTGTAGCCCACGGGGACGATGATCTCGCCGACCTTGACATTCAGCTGGCCGCCGGCGAACTCCTTGTTAATCCAGAACTGCTCGATGTTCACCTCGCCGCCCTTCTCCACCTCAGCCTCATATTCGCCAGCCTCCTCGGCTTCTATCTCCACGGCCGTACCGTTGCCACCATGTTCGAACTCTATCTCCGAACCCATTGTCCAGCCTTTGCCAAAGTCATAGCCAAGATTCAGACAAATGTGCGGCAGGTCGAAACGGCCATGGCTCTTGTCGTTGGCATAGTTCTCGGGAGCCTTATACCTATTAAAACTCTGACTGTAGAAGTTGCGCGTCAGCACGGCCTCGCCATAGCTACCAATGTGCAGGCGCGACAGGGCATCAGTCACTTTGTCCTTCTTTGTGACTTGCCGGGTGGCACCCGTAGTGGCATCCACATCGGTTTCCTGAGCCATGCCACCAGTACTTGATAACGCTAAGAATACCGTCAATACGGAAGTAAATGTCTTATTGTTCATCTTACACTTCTTGTTTTTTCGACCGCAAAGGTATTCCGAAAAGCACGGAACGCCAATACCTAAAAATAGTGAAATCGCCTTTTTTTGCCGCTATGGCCTCACCGCCCAGCCCTAAAATACCTACTTGTTATTATTGTGCATATCGGAAATAATGCCTACCTTTGCAGCCGGTAATCATTAGTGAGTATGAGAAATCAGAAGATGTATGAGGCGGACGACAAGATGATCTCGCTCATCCGCGACAACTACGACCTGCTGCAGATGCTGGGCAGCTTCGGCATCAGCCTTGGTTTTGGCGACAAGACGGTCCAGGAAACCTGTGAGAACAACCACGTGGACACGTACACGTTCCTGGCGGTGGTCAACTACACCATCAACGGCTATGGTGAGTTTGAGGCTGACGAGCGCATCTCAGTCCCTACCCTACTCCACTATCTGGAGGCCTGCCATGCCTACTTCCTCGACTTCCAGCTGCCCTACATCCGTCGCGAGTTGCAGGAGTCGCTGGACGAGCGGGAATCGCTGGCTAAGCTCATCCTGCGCTTCTACGACGAATATGCCCACGAGATACGCCGCCACATGAAGTACGAGCAGAAGACGCTGTTCCCCTACGTGCAGTCACTCATCGACGGACAACCCGCCAATGACTATAATGTGGACACGTTCTCCAAGCACCACAGCGCCACCGACAAGAAACTGCGCGAACTGAAACTGCTTATCATCAAGTATCTGCCGATGGACGGTCTGCACAACAACCAGCTCACGGCCACACTGCACGACATCTACGAAAACGAGGTGTGGCTGCGCCAGCATGCCGAGGTTGAGGACAACATCTTCGTGCCCGCCATACGCCGCCTGGAACAGTTGGTGAAGCAGAGCGACGTGACGCGCAACATCTCTGACATGGTGTTC